>OCVR010000009.1_pt1 | contig 167066 bp, 146 predicted proteins | sample 1539091 | NCBI WGS metagenome assembly OCVR01 (sample SAMEA3355530, study PRJEB22509) | marine metagenome | biome: marine; feature: coastal ocean; material: water | place: USA | collected 2010-08-07 | depth 16 m | reverse complement strand
AGGACAGCAGTATTCTCAATATCTTGCCAGTGACTATTCAGGAAATCGAAACCTGCCACAGCGCTCGTCTGCTGCTGCGGCTAGCCCTTGGAGAACAGCACTTGCTGGCAAGAATCACCCGAAAATCTGCCGAGAGACTAGAACTGCAAGTAGGAGATAAAGTCTTCGCCCAGATAAAAAGCGTGGCCCTGCTGAGTGAAGCGGAAGACCGACAATGAACAGCCATCCCTACGACCCGCTCACTCCCGATACTGTCATCGACGCAGTAGAATCCACAGGCCGGCTCTCCGACGCTCGCCTGCTGGCCCTCAACAGCTACGAAAACCGCGTTTATCAAGTGGGCATCGAAGACGGGGAGCCACTTATTGCCAAATTCTATCGTCCCGAGCGCTGGTCGTTAGCGCAAATCGAAGAAGAACACAGCTTCAGCCTGGAGCTGCAGGACGCCGAAATATCTGTCGTTGCCCCTATGGTGGATGAGCAGGGGCGATCCATACATGAATACCAGGGCTTTCAATTTGCCTTGTTCGTCCGCCGCGGTGGTTATCCGCCAGAGCTGGACAACCTGGACAATCTACTGGTACTGGGACGCACTCTGGGTCGAATTCACTCCGTGGGTAAAGCCTCGCGCTTCCAGCACCGCCAGCGCATTTGCATACAGCGCATGCTGGCGGACAACCGCGAGTTTCTGCTGCAGAACTTCATACCCAAGGAACTGCGACCAGCCTATGAAACGCTCACCGCAGACTTGTTAAAGACGGTAATAGATGCCTACACACCGACTGCAGAAGATGAAATCCGGGTTCACGGCGACTGCCATGTAGGTAATATTTTATGGCGAGATGACGTCGCCCATTTTGTCGACCTGGACGATTGCGTAATGGCCCCAGCGATGCAGGACCTTTGGATGTTCCTCAATGGCGAGCGCCATGACCGGGAGATACAGCTGTCTGAGCTGATAGAGGGCTATTCTGAATTTTGTGACTTTGACCCCAGGCAATTACGCTGGGTTGAACCGTTGCGAACCTTGCGGCTAATTAATTACGCCGCCTGGGTCGCCAGGCGCTGGGAAGATCCGGCGTTCCCAAGATCATTTACCTGGTTTAACACAGAGCGCTACTGGGCAGAGCATATATTGGAACTGCGGGAACAACTGGCGACATTGCAGGAAGAACCCCTAAGGTTACTTTAGTCGCTACGCTTTAAAAAAACTCAGAGATCAAAAATTTTCCCAGGATTCATAATCCCCTGCGGGTCAAACACCTTCTTAATCTGCTTCATGATCTCTATTTCTAGCGGCGACCGGGAATAATGCAGGTAATCTTTCTTTAGCAAGCCCACCCCGTGCTCTGCCGAAACCGATCCGCCATAGCGCTGCACAATTTCAAATACCCACTGGGAAACCTCGCCGCACTGTGCCCGAAACTCATCGACAGATAACGCATCGGGCTTGAGGATATTCAAGTGCACGTTGCCATCGCCGATATGACCAAACCAGACAATCTCAAAATCCGGATAACTCTTTTTAACGGCCGCATCCACCTCCGCCAAAAAGGCGGGCACCTTGGAAATCACCGTTGATATATCATTTTTGTAAGGCGTCCATGGCGTGATCGTCTCAGAAATATCCTCGCGCAAACGCCACAGATTCTTTGCCTGGGTTTCACTCTGGCTCACCGTGCCGTCCAGCACCCAGCCTCGTTCCACGCACTGCTCAAATAAAACCATCGCCTGGTCTAGAACAGATTCGTCAGCCTGCTCGAATTCCAGCAGGGCATAATATTCACAAGGCGTCTCAAACGGGCGTTGCAAACCCTGATGCTCCACCACCTTTTGTAAAGCGAGCTCGGAAAAAAACTCAAAGGCAGAGAGCTCTATTGCTGCTTGAAAGGCAGTCAGCACCTCCATGATGGCTGACATATCGGACACGCCCAATACCATCACCGCGAGGTCACGAGGCGCTCGGTCCAATTGCATGGTCGCCTCAACTACAATACCCAGAGTGCCCTCCGCCCCAATCGCCAGCTGCCTGAGATCGTAGCCTGCATTGTTCTTGATCAAGCCCTGATTAAGGTCCAGCAACTCACCCGTGCCGGTCACTAATTTCAGACCAGCCACCCAATCTCGAGTCATGCCGTGGCGAATAACCTTGATGCCGCCAGCGTTGGTAGAAATATTGCCGCCTATCTGACTAGACCCTGCCGATGCAAAATCTACCGGGTAATAAAGGCCCTGATTTGCCGCGAACTGTTGTAACTGTTCTGTAATTACGCCCGCGCCGCAGCGCACGGTGCGGTCCATTGGATTAAAGTCTGAAATACTGTTCATTCGATCCAGGGCCAGCACTATCTCACCGTTGCAGGCGACACTACCGGCACTGAGTCCAGTGCGGCCCCCTGAAGGGACCAGGGCCAGTTTTTGGTCTGCGGCCAAGCGCACGATAGCCTGTACGTCATCAACACTTCCAGGCAACACGATTGCGCTGGGAGCAGGCTGGTAAAAGCGAGTCCAATCACGCCCGTAGTGGCGCAGGCTGTCATCGTCAGTGAGCACCCGGTCTTCCCCGACAATAGCTTGCAGGGCATTGAGAGTAGCGGTTTCAAGCAGCACCACAGAAGGTTCCTCCAGCATTTATAACAGTGGGCAATTTCAGGCGGCGCGTATGGTACCATACGCGCCTTTTTTCCAGCCCGGCCCATTTCCCCGGCCATTTACTACACAGGATTTACCGGTCATGACCGTACAATCACTGCCCAAGGGCAAGATCAAATTTCTAATGCTGGAAGGGGTTCACCCTTCTGCAATTGAGACTCTGCAAAGAGACGGCTACACCAATATCGAAGTGCACAAAAAGGCGCTTCCTCCAGAAGAACTGAAACAAGCCATTGCCGGCGCCCACTTTGTTGGGATTCGTTCCCGTACTCAACTGACCGAAGAAATTTTCGCCTCAGCAAAGAAACTGGCCGCCGTAGGTTGTTTCTGCATTGGCACCAACCAGGTTGACTTGGAAGCGGCAACGCGCAGAGGCATAGCAGTTTTCAACGCGCCATTTTCCAACACCCGAAGCGTCGCCGAACTGGTTATCGCAGAGGCCATATTGCTGTTGCGAGGCGTGGCAGAGAAGAACGCGGCAGCCCACCGGGGGCAATGGATGAAGACCGCGATTAATTCCTTTGAAATTCGCGGTAAAAAGCTGGGCATCGTTGGCTACGGCAACATCGGCATGCAACTGGGCATTATCGCGGAAAGCCTGGGTATGCAGGTACAGTTTTACGATGTCATTAACAAGTTGCCACTGGGTAATGCTCGCCAGGTTCCCAGCCTCAATCAATTGCTCGCCAACGCTGACGTAATCAGCCTGCATGTGCCAGAAACTGGGACCACTCAGAACATGATAGGGGCTAATGAGCTCGCACAGATGCAGGCAGGAGCTATTTTAATTAACGCGTCTCGTGGCACCGTAGTGGACATAGACGCTTTGGCCAATACGCTGGCGCAGGGCAAACTGGGCGGCGCCGGGATCGATGTATTCCCGGTGGAGCCGCGCTCCAACGACGATGAATTTATCTCGCCGCTTCGCCAGTATGACAACACTTTCCTGACGCCTCACATTGGTGGCAGCACTGTTGAAGCACAGGAGAACATAGGTATGGAAGTCGCCGAAAAGCTGGCGAAGTACTCCGACAACGGCACCACTATTTCCTCAGTCAACTTCCCCGAAGTGGCTCTACCCGAACATGCTGGCAGCCACCGCTTACTGCACATACACCGCAACGTTCCTGGGATAATGAGCGCCATCAATAACGTATTCTCTGAAACAGGGGTCAACGTTTCCGCCCAGTACCTGCAAACCACTGCATCAGTAGGTTATGTGGTGATAGATGTAGATGCCGAATACAGTGATATCGCACTGGAAAAACTCGCAGCAATTGACGGCACTATCCGTTCACGTGTGCTGTTCTAGGGAGCCTATTATTTGAGGCTGGCCACAGGCTAGCTTCAAGTGGCATGATTTCATCGTGGCTAATGACAAAGACAAGTTTATCGCCGACCTGGTTGCAGAGCACGGGGTGCCGCTGGAAAAATATCTGGCACGCAAACTCGACAACTCAGAGGACGCCGCAGAACTGGCTCAGGAAGCTTACATGCGGTTACACCGGCTGGAGCAACCTGAGAACCTGGATAACGCGCGTGCCTTCCTGTTCCAGGTAGCCACCAATCTGGCCGTAGATCAACTGCGTCGGCGCCAGTTACATTTCAAGTTCCTGAAGTCAGAAAAAAGTCAGTCTGTGGACGGCGAACCTATGGATTACAATGCTGCCGGCGCCTCTCCAGAACAAATTCTTGATGCCAGGGAAAAGCTGGATACCATCAACCGGGCGATAGAAGAATTACCTTTCAAAGTGAAGCAGGCTTTTTTACTGCACCGCCAAAGCGGTCTATCCTATAGCGCGATTGCCCGGCAAATGGATGTATCGGTCTCCAGCGTAGAAAAGTACATATTGCACGCACTAAAACATTTTCGCACTGCGCTTAATACAGGCCAACCGCCGGATAAATCCTCATAAGAAGATTCACACTTTTCGATAATCATCTATTGAGGGAACTTTTAGTTCGCTCGTCCCATCTATATAGCTACTAAACTTATTTAGCTCCCCGGGAGGGGGGGCTGCAGGAACTCAAGCGGCAGGATGCTGCGGTAAATACCATGAACGAGGAAACTAACAAACAATACGAGCAAGTATGTGAAGCAGCCTTAAATTGGGTTGCATGCTTGCGTTCGGATGCCGTTTCAGAGGGAGACAGGCAAGCCTTCGCGCTTTGGCTCGGTGAACACAACTCGCATCGTCGCGCCATGGATGAAGCGCAGGCGTTATGGGACGATCTTGCGGTCGTGCGTCATATCCCCGTAAACATCGACAAAGCAGCCAACCGTTCGCGCTGGCTGGCCACCGCCATGGTTGCCGCTGCTTGCCTGGTTTTGGCTGTGTTCTTGTGGCCGCAGTTGCCATCAGACCCAGTCAGCACCCAGTACCGCAGCGCCATGGGCGAGCGTCGTACCGTAGACCTCCCTGACGGCTCGGTCGTCCACTTAAATACCAATTCCACTATTTCTGTCACCTACACGGATGACCAGCGCCACGTTGATCTAGAGCGGGGCGAAGTTTGGTTTCAGGTCAGTCCAAATAAACAGCGCCCATTCCATGTCGATGCGGGCGAAGCCAGAATTACAGCTGTTGGCACGGCGTTTAACATTTATCTCGACGACAACAGCACCGATGTCACGGTAACGGAAGGCGTTGTTGAAGTCAGCGACATCGGGCAAACAGGCCGTCGCTTGCACGCGGCAGAGTTGTTACTTGAGAATCAGCGGCTGATTACCGGGATCGACGGTTGGGAACTCTCGTCATCGGACGATGTTTCGAAGCAGATGGCCTGGCAGCGGGGCGAACTGGTTGCTGAAGAAATGCCACTGCCTGCATTGATCGAGCAATTGGAGCGCTATCAACAAACCAGAATCATAATCGCCGATCCCAACGTGGCGGCACTCACCGTATCTGGTGTTTTACAGCTCGACCAGCCCGAAGCCTCTCTCAGCGCTATCGCGGTCAGCCTGGACCTTCAAATCACCCCCCTGAGCGACACATCCGTTCTGTTGCTCAAAGCCGAGCAGTAAGATATAAAGATATTGCACGGAATCAGCCTCAGCAGTCTGTAGAGGCTTCGTTCCCTTTAGGTAACATATAAAAATCAAAGAGTTGTGGCGATTCGCTGCTCTCGGGGTGATAGCAATAGCTGCTCATGGACACAGCTTGGCAAGACCGCCTGGCGCGCGCCCAAAGTGGCGCGGCGTCTTCCTTGCTGCTCTATTTTCCCTGCTCACTGTAAATGTGGTTTTAAGTGAGCAAGAAGAAACTGTTCACTTCACCATTAAGGCCCCGAGGCTCTCCAGCGCACTCATTCAGCTGAGTCAGCAAAGCGGTCAGCCCATCGTTTTTTCAGATCGCCTCATCAGAGACCTTCCCGCTAACGAATTGGTGGGCACGGCAACTACAGCAGAAGCCCTGGATGTGTTGCTCTCGGGTAACAATCTGGAGTGGACGCTGGTCGACGAGCGCGTCATAACGGTGTACGCGAAAACCTGTGGACCAAAAAGTAGCGCGTGCATTACGCCAGAGCAAATGGTGGCGGAATATCCGATCTACACCCCCGGGCTGGAAGAAACCTGGGTCTACGGTGCACCCGTCACAGGCTCCAGGATACGCCGAAACGGCTATACCGGAGGCGCACCTGTCGATATTCTCTCATCGCCTGATATTGAGTTAAGCGGCGCTCAAACGCTTGGCGACTTACTCAAATTTGTGCCCGCGGTATCAGGCAACGCGCTTAGCACCGCAATTTCAAACGGAGGGAATGGCACAGCCACAGTCACACTCCGTGGCCTTCCTGCCACCAACACTCTGGTTTTAGTTAATGGCCGAAGGGTCGCTAACGACGGGCTCGCCGGAAGCTCGGTAGACCTCAATAGCATCGCACCGGCGGCGGTAGAGCGTATCGAAATCCTCAAGGATGGCGCTAGTGCCATCTACGGCTCGGACGCGATCGCCGGCGTGGTCAACATTATCATGAAGCGCGACTTCCACGGCTTTCTCGCCGAAGCGTTCTATGGTGAAACTGGCAAGGGCGACCTGGATACCAGGAACTATACGCTTCAATACGGGACAGGATTGCGCGAAGGCTCTTTTTTCATTAGCGCATCGCACTACGAACAGGGCGCGATCAACAGCAGGGATCGCAATGTTTCACGCAATGCGGACACTCGGTCGCAAGGTGGCACCGATAGACGCTCCAGCGCTACGCCCAATGCTCGCGTTGGTTTGCCTGACGGCCAGACCGTAATCGCCCAGCGACAGAGAAACTATCGACCGGCGACAAACGAAGACTTGTTCAACTACCAGGACTTCACTACGGCAGTGGTGCCGCTGCGGCGGAGTAGCATTTATACCAACGCCAGCTACGATTTCAGCGAGCGCGTCACCGGCTTTTTGGAGGCGAGCTACTTGGAGACTGATGCGCAAGCAACGCTTGCTCCAACGCCTATCTTCACGGCGTTTGAACAAGAGCCTCTCTTTGTCGCCGCTGACAGTGCTTACAATACCTTTGGTGCTCAGCTCAGCGATGTGCGCAGACGGCTAGTTGAACTGCCTGATCGGCGGCAGCGCAATGAATCGCAGGTTTCGCGGTTTAGCGCCGTCATTGAGGGTTTGTTTAAAGACTGGAACTGGGATATTGGCTATAGCTATAGCCGCAGCGACGCCAGTGAAACTCGCTACAATTTAGTCAATGCTGACCGCTTGAGGCGAGCGATCGGGCCATCTTCGCAGTGCCAGGGCTCGGCGATTGATGGCTGCACGCCGGTTAACCTGATTGGTCCGGCAGGGAGCATTTCCCAAGATCAAATCAATTATATCTCCGCCCGGGGAGACGTGAGCGGTTACTCTCGCCTGTCTGCTGTCAGCCTGAATTTCAGCAGCGCGATCGCTTCACTTGAGGCCGGTAACGTTGAAATTGCTTTTGGTCTAGAAGGTCGGGACGAGTCCACCAAAAAGAAACCCTCGGCATTGCTGGAGAACACCAGCACCATAGGTGCTACCAACTTCGAAGCAACAAAGGGAGAGCGAACGGTTTATGAACTTTACCTCGAGACGCTGCTGCCGCTGTGGCAAAGCTCCAATGGGCTATCCAGAATAGACCTTGAAGCAGCTTTGCGCTTCTCTCACTACAGTGATTTTGGCGGCACCTCCAATCCTAAAACCAGCGTTCGCTGGCAGGTAAACCCTGAGTTTCTGTTGCGTGCCAACTATGCCCAGGGCTTTAGAGCTCCCAGCCTGAACGAGCTTTATGCGGGGGACACAGAAAGCCAGGACCTACTCGAAGACCCCTGCACCCAGGCTGCGAATATTGGCGTGCTTCAGGGCTGTAGCCTGCTTGCTGACGCGACTCGCAACCAATTTCTCACCGTCAAAGGTGGCAACGAACTACTCGAGCCCGAAACCTCAGACAGCTATAGCGCCGGGGTCGTGTGGACGCCGACGGCAGCACCTGGCCTGGCTTTTTCCCTGGACTACTTTCAGATTGACCAGGAAGATGTGGTTGCTTCCAGCGCGCAATTTATCCTCAACCAAAATGCGAGGGCCGGCGCGTTTGATGACAATATTGAAAGAGATGAGTTGGGCAATCTAACACTAGTGCAAGCCAATAATATTAACATTGGCGAGCGCTCAATTTCCGGCGCAGATCTAGCACTGACTTATCATTACCCGCGCAAAAGCTGGGGACAGATCAGCGTGGTAGGAGGCGCTACCTGGATAGAAAATTATCAAACAAGGTTAGATAGCGACGCGCCGCGTCGAGACCTCGCAGGCACCTTCAGGGACGAAGCCTCTGAAGGCCCCGGAAGCATTCCAGAATGGAAGGCCCAGCTCGGCCTTCGCTGGAGCCAAGAGCGATGGCGAGGGAGCTGGCAGTTACATTACGTCGACGCAATCACAGAATTGGTGCCGGGCACCCAGCGCACGCGGGGTATCAATAGCTGGGTATTGCATGACCTGCAGCTGAGCCACACTTTTGACGTGTTGGACGGGCTGCGCCTCACGTTGGGAATTGACAATCTACTCGATGAAGAAGCGCCACTGGCAGTATCAGCTTTCAACGACAATATCGATGGCAGGACCCACGAGCTGAAGGGGCGATTCTGGTATACCCGCTTGAGCCAACGTTTCTAGTTAAGCTGGCCAATTCGAAACCGATGTTTTCTACCTTGCGCTGCAGTGCCTGCGGCCTCACTAAGCGGCCTAAGCCGGGATAGTGAGGCAATTGAAGATCCAGATGCAGCGCATTCATGCCGCCGCTTCTGGCTTGCTACATCGCTCAGTTACTGATTGTGACAACCTGCGATGTTGAGGTTTGTGCAAGGCCCTGGCCCATAGCGCGCTTGAAACAGGCCTTATTTTGAGAGACCTGGCGAGCTCCGCCAGCTTTGCTGGGATTACGAGATCCACAAACAGTATCTGCCGCCCGGGCCATCCGGTAATAAAGTGTTTCCTGGCCGCGATCAGTTTTCAGATCCAGGTCAGCATAGGACACGGTAACCTGACGCAGGCCTTCCGCGCTCGTTGTAACGTAAGTTTCATCGTATGACGCGGCGCTCACGCTCGTTACGGTACCTACGACAACCGCGATCACTGCGGCAGAAAACAGCTTATTCATTCTAGCGTTTTTCATAATGGTTCTCCCTACTCTTAAGTCGACGGCATAATTGCCTTTTTTAAAACAGGCGGCTTCCTATGACGCCTGCCCTTGAGAAAGAAGATAGGGTAAGAATTACACTGAAAATAGTCAGTTTCGCCCAACCGAAGACCTATAGGGATAAGTTGAGGCTTTTTGTCGATGAGCTGTTTCAATCTCATCGTTAATAAGCAGGAGACATTGAGAAAATAGGGTTGAACACTCGGACGGATGGAGGCGAAACGGCTACTGATCTCAAGTCAAACCGAACGGGTTCGCCGCTACGGCACTCTCGCTGGTATACTCCTTAGCTTGTTTTGAGCAAGGTTCTATAAACATAATGCGATCAATTACTACGCTTCTTTGTCTTCTGTTCTCCGTCGGCTTTACTGCCGAAATAGCGGCCGAAAATTCCGATTCAATCGTCGCAGAGTTAAAACACTGTGCAGGGATTGAAAATCGTGAAGACCGCGTTGAATGCTACGAGTCATTAGGCCGGCGGGTAACCCATGCCGAGCAAGAAAGTACTGCTGAAGTTGCTTCCGCGACCGCCGCCAGTGTCGAGGTGAAGAGCAGCAATGACAAGGATACGATGGGCGGGTACGAATTCGAAACAAAGTCAGCCGCGGAACAAGAAGCCGAGCAACAGATGAAGACTCGCGTTGTTCTCTGCCAAAAAAACATAGACGGGATTTGGTACTTCAAGCTCGAGAATGGCCAGGTTTGGAAGCAAGTTGACCGACAGCGCTTGGCTTTCCAGGGGTGTGATTTTGGGGCGATAGTGACTAACGACGGCATCGGCTATGTTTTGCGCATCGACGGAAGAGAAGGAAAAATCCGGATTAGGCGACGCAAATAACAGTAAATCGTCCTGGGACCGCCTCGTCCAAAGCTTAAAGTGGCGTTTTTATACTCAAAATTAGCCAAAAAAGCGATCTACGTGCAAATAAAATCTCTTTTTAAGGCCTTATATCGTCCAATATGTTGTGAAAATCCAGATATAGAATTTTTCGGTAAGTGACCTGTGACCATTCGCATGCTCAACAGTAATCGAGGATAACCCGTGTCGTTGAATGGGAAAAAAGCTCAGCAAGAGTCGCTGGAGGCGCAATTAGAGAGCGCAATCGCCCACAGTGACGATGAGCAATGTCTCGAATTGATGAGAAGCCTGGGCAGGCTATGCCCGGATGACGCCGAGATCCAGCACCGACTGGGGTCGGTTGAAGAGCAGCTGGGTACTGCAGAAAAGGCGCTGGCTGCGCACCTTTGCTCCATTAGTCTGGCACCCCAAAACCCTCTGACCTATTTATACTCGGGGTTTTGCTTGCAGCAGATGGGCCGACGGGATGAGGCGATCGAGGTATGGTCATTAGGTTCAGACCTCGAACCCGCGCTGCTAAACCCACCGCATCGCAATGACCCCACGGGGGAGCGACTCGTCGCCGCTGCAACGGCCCTCAGAGAACATTTTTCCCAACTACACCGTGATTCGAGCAACACCACAACGCCATCTCACAAAATAACGGGAGCCATCTGGCCTCAAACTACCGACACGCCCTTCGATTACCGAACTGACCAGCAACGCCCTTCTCTTTTTTATATTCCCGAATTAACCGCCCGCCCCTGGCATGACCTTCAAGGCCTTCGCTGGGTTGAGCACCTCGAAGCACTCAGTGGCGACATAGTAAAAGAGTTTAGCGATGCACAGGGCAGCTTGCATGCCGTCTGCAGGCCTTATTTGGGTGTCGAAATGAAGCTGGGGCCGCAATTTACCGAGTTGCAAGGCTCGCTCAATTGGACCGCGCTTGACTTGTACCGAGACGGAAAGTTGCAAAGTAAGGTTGCTCAATATTTTCCAGTCACACTCGCTGCACTCGAGCAGGTGCCGCTTTATGGCATGGACAGTCTTCCCTATGAGGTTTTTTTCTCCGTTTTGAAGCCCGGGCAGCACATTAAGCCCCACTTTGGCCTTTCTAATCACAGCCTGACGATCCACCTTCCTCTTATTGTCCCGCCCGGGTGCTCATTAACCGTGGCCGGCCAACGACGGCAATGGGTCCCAGGGCGCATATTGGCGTTTGACGACAGTTATATCCATGAGGCGATAAACCCTGGCGGGGAGCAGCGGGTGGTACTCATCTTTTCAATATGGCACCCGGACCTCAGCAAAGGGGAATGTGATGCCATTCAGCGCAGTTTTACCGCCAGGGCCCGCTGGTTGGCGGCGCGACAGCTGCCACTGTGATAGTGTGTTTCATCAACCCAATAGCCAAGAAAAAAAATGCTTTCATCTTCTCTAAATACTGAAGAACTGGCGCAAAAATATAGCGCCGATCAGCGAATTCGAATTCCCGATGTCTTACAGCCAGAGCTTGCACAGCAGTTGCAGGGTCTTTACTACAGCTTGATACCGTTTGAACAGCTGATGTCTGTGCAGGGTCAGAACCGTGCGTTTACCGCCAGCGAAATGGCAGCAATGAGCGACACTGCGAAACGGCAATTGCAAGAACAACTGGTGCGCCAGGCAGGCGAGGGAGTTGGGTTCCTCTACGGAGGCTATCGGTTGACAGATGGACGCGCAAAAAACATCCCCGCGCTTGAACCGCTGCAAACGCTATTTGATTACCTCAATAGCGATGACATGCTAAATTTCGTGCGATCAGTCACGGGCGAGGCTGGCTTGGTCGGCGCCGATGGTCATGCCACCCAATACACACCGGGAAATTTCCTTACCCGGCACAGAGATGATCCCGCTGGCGAGCAAAGGCGTGTTGCCTACGTGTTTAACTTCAGCAAAAGTTGGCACCCGGACTGGGGAGGCTTATTGCAGTTTTTTGAGGAAGACGGCACTCCACGTGACGCCTGGGCGCCTCAATTCAACAGCTTGGCGCTGTTCGATGTCCGTCATATCCATTCGGTGACCTACGTAACGCCCTTTGCCAGAGAACCCAGGCTATCGATGACTGGCTGGTTTCACACCGGTTAAAGGGCCCAATTCTCAGTAATCCGGTACAAAAGTTAGTCATTTGCTGTTTTTGAGGCTCCCGGACTGTGAATATGCCACAACAGGGTGCGTTTAAACTTATCTTTCGACCCCCATTTCGGTAGTCTCTGGGTCGGGAAAAAAAGTGCTGAGACACCGAATCCCCCAGGAAGTGCAGACCGTGCGCGAAAAGTGTGAATTTTCACACTTTTGCCTTTGAGGGCACACATTCGCCAAACGTCTCACATTCGACACATCCAGATTAAATAAGGCCGCAGTCAGGCTGGGTCTGGTCATCAACCTTTAAATTACATAATGTTCGCAATTACTACAGGGGTAATTATGAAGACTAATAAGCTGACTTCCGCGGTCAGACTCGCTATTGGTGCTGGTGCAGTGACTGCAGCCATGCCCGTAGCGCAGCTGGCAACGGCACAAGAGCAAATGATCGAAGAAGTGGTCATTACCGGTTCCCGGATCAAGCGTCCGGATCTAGAAGCGGTAAGCCCTTACACGACCATTGGCGCCGAAGAATTTGCACTTTCAGGCACCATTAACGTTGAACAGAAATTGGCAGAGCTGCCCTCCACGCTCCCCAGTTTCGGACCCAGCTCTAACAACCCCGGTGACGGCACGGCACGTGTCGACCTTCGCGGCTTGGGTACGTCCCGCACGCTGGTGCTGGTTAACGGCCGCCGCTGGATTCCAGCAACTCAGTCTGGCGTTGTTGACCTTAACACCATCCCCGGCACGCTCATTAAGCGCGTTGACGTGGTTACTGGTGGTGCGTCTGCCGTATACGGTTCCGATGCGATTGCAGGTGTTGTTAACTTCAACATGATCGACGATTTCGAAGGTGTTGAAATCACCGGTCTGTATGACATGACCTCTGACAGCGACGCTGAGAAATACAACATCGATATCACGATGGGCGGTAACTTCGCCGAAGGTCGTGGTAACGCTGTTATCTACGCTTCTTACAGCAAGCGTGAAGCATTGTTCCAGGGCGATCGCAAGTTCTCTGACGTAGCCCTTACAGAGAACACCGATGCCAACGGCAGACCAATCCTGTCGCCTGGTGGCTCTTCAGGTGTTCCGGGCACTCGTTTGTTCGATAACCCCACTGATCCAGTTACCGGTAATTCGCTGGGTACATTCGGACCCAATGGCGAAGCGCTTCCCTGGGTTGAGCCAGATAGCCGCTTTAACTACGCGCCAGACAACTTCTTGCAGTTGCCGCAGGAACGCTACCTGATCAGCGCCTTCTCTCACTACGACGTGAACGAAAAGGTACGCGCCTACGGTGAGTTCGCTTATTCCTACAACAAAGTTCCTCAGGAATTGGCACCTACTCCAGCGTTTACTACGGTTGAAATCAACCCGGACAGCGCCTTCTTCTCAACTGAAGCACAGCGCGCGCTCGACACCATCCGCACCGATACTAACGGTGACGGCGTAGTTAATGGTGACGACAATGCCCTGGGCTTTATTGGTCGTCGTATGGTTGAGAACGGCTCACGCCAGTCTATTGACGTGCGGGATGCATTCCGCGTTCTGGTGGGTGCTGATGGCGACATCAGCGACAACTGGTCGTACGATGCTTACTACAGCTACTCAAACCTGGACCAGTCCAACTCGTTGAACAACGACGTGTCAGCCTCGCGATTCATTCAAGCGGTTGCCACCAACGATGCTGGTACAGCGTGTCAGGATCCTTCTGGCGGTTGTGTTCCCATGAACATTTTCGGTGCAGGCAACATCAGTCAAGCGGCTGTTGACTTCGTCAACATCGGCGCGACCAACGTAACCAGCATCAGCCAGGAAGTGCTTTCAGCCAGTGTATTCGGTGACCTTTGGACCATTCCTTCTGCCGATTACCCTGTGGCTGTTGTATTGGGCTACGAGCACCGCTCAGACGAGTCTTCTTACCGCCCGGATACTTTCCTGGCCTCTGGCGACGTACTGGGCTTTAACGCCGGTGAAGCGACAGCAGGACGCTACAAAGCTTCTGAGTTCTTCGCTGAAGTCTCTATCCCTCTACTGTCAGACAAGCCTTTCGCTGAGGACCTCACACTGTGGGGTGCTGCTCGTACTTCCGACTACAGCAACCTTGACGATCGTGTGAATTCGTTCGCCACGGCAGTTAACTGGTCGCCATTGGAAAGCTTCAAGCTGCGCTTTGGTTATCAGGAAGCGGTTCGTGCACCAAACGTGTCTGAATTGTTCCTGGGCCAGTCAAATGGCTTCCCGGGTGCAGACGACCCTTGTAGTGTTGGTGGTTTCCAACCCGGTGTTACCGATGTCGGCCTTTGTGTCGCCAGCGGCGTGAATCCTGCTGATGTTGGTAAATTCACCCAGGCAAACAGCCAGATTGAAGGACGCTTCGGCGGTAACCCCGATCTGGAAGAAGAGACTTCAAACACCTACACAGTAGGATTTGTTTGGCAGCCTCTGGACAGCCTGGATATCACGGTTGACTACTACGACATCGAAGTTGAAGACGCGATCTCCGTTCTTGGTGGCAGCGTAACTAACGTTTTGGACCTTTGTTACAACGTGGTTCAGAACGCTGGCTCCGACTTCTGCACAGCGATTAATCGCCGCGCGGATGGCAACGTGGATCGAGTTGACGTTCTTAACGCCAACATCGGTAAAATCGAGACTTCTGGTGTCGACTTTAACCTTTACTACTCCACCGACTTCGGCTTCGGCTTCGGCGGCAACGGTTCTACACTGGGCATCAACTTCAACAGCACCTGGCTGGACGAGTTCGATGTTACTCCGGTTGCAGAACTGGGTGATCGTGTAGACGTTTGTGCCGGCAACTTCGGTAACACCTGTGGTTCACCACTGCCTGAAATCCAGTGGAACACCCGTGCCACTTGGCAGTCTGGTGGCTGGACGTTCTCTGGTCTGCTGCGTTACATCGGTGAGACCGATGATGACCAGATCGAGAATGGCGGCGTTGCTAAAGGCGAGCTTGCTGCTCCGACTATCGGCGACGAGTACTACCTGGACCTGACTGTTGCCTACGCTTTCGAGCAGGGCCTCAACCTCAGCTTCGGTGCTGAAAACGTCCTCGATACTGAGCCTACTAAGCTCGGAGACTCGCAGGAGCAAGCAAACACGTTCCCATCAACTTATTCGTTGTTTGGACCGCGTTACTTCGTTAGTGCAGCTTACAAGTTCTAATCAGCGCTTAAACTGCTAAACTAAAACGGCGGGCTCAGGCTCGCCGTTTTTTTTTGTCCCGGATTCAGGCTAATGCCAACTGACCCTCGTGTACGCTACCAGGCACTGCTTCAACAGCTTTCCAAGCTAGTTCAAAGTAATCCAAAGCTTGCTCTGAAAAAAATTCAGGAACACTTGCGACAGCGACCAGCCGATGCAAATTTTCTTCACTTGAAGGGACTCGCAAAGGCGGATATGGGATTACATGATGCAGCGATAGAGGCAATGCGAGCATCACTGAAGGCCCACCGTCAACAGCCTGAAGTACACAATAACCTCGCTAACAGCTACAAAGCCATTGGGCAAACCGAGCGTGCAGAGCAGCACTATCGCGACGCGATCACACTCAATCCAAATTATCTCGACGCCTTTAAAAACCTTGGATTATTGCTGCAATCAACTGGTGACCTGTCAAACGCCATAACTTTTTTACAGCGCGCAGTTGACCTGTCTACTCAAAAGGCGCCCATGCTCACCGCGTTAGGTAATGTCTATCGCGAACAGGAGCTGTTCCAGAAGGCAGTACCCTGTTACCAGGCCGCATTACAAATTAATCCAAGTTACGTCAATGCGATTCACAATCTGGGACTTTGTTACAAGCTTACTGAAGAACTGGAACAGGCACGCATCTGTTTCGAAAGGGCAGCCGCAATTGCGCCTGATGTTGCTGAGATAGATGTCAGTTTGGGCAATGTTGCATTCGAACTTAAGGATTACCAGACAGCAGAAAACTGCTTTGAAAACGCGATTCACAAGGAATCGGGCTATGTACTGGCGCACGAGACCCTGAGTGAACTTAAGTGGCAGTTGGGAAAAACAGACAGCTATTTAAGCTCCTATGAAATCGCTTTGAAAGAGCGACCCCAGGACATGGCTCTTCGTCATTCCCTATTGCGGCTCTTAATCAATAGTCAGCGCTATGATGAAGCGCGGGACCTTGTTGATCGAACAATGCACGCCACACAAACGCCTGAGCTATTGCGTGCCTCTGGCGAGCTATATGCCAACGACGGTGACTATGTACAGGCAAGGCAAAACTTTGAGGCGTCTCTAAAGCTGGCCCCATCCACCGAGGTCACTCAAGACCTTGTTAAGTTAATGCTGATCAAAGCCGACTATGACGCAGCTTTGCCTCTGCTGGATTCGCTGCTAGTCATTCAACCAAACAATCAGCTTAACTGGGCATTAACTGGAACAGCCTGGCGACTTCTCGGTGATGAGCGCTACCAGTGGCTGATTGATTACAATAGAGATGTTCAGGTAAGCACCCTGCCAACGCCACCAGGTTACCGCTCGCTGACTGACTTTTTACAGCACTTACAAAGCGTATTGTTAAACATGCATAGCACTCAAGCCGCGCCTATGCGACAGACCCTGGTTGAAGGCACCCAAACACCTGGACGGCTGCTGCACAAATCGGATCCAGTGATTCAGCTCTATCGCTCTGCGTTGTCAGAGGCGGTGAAGGGCTACATAAGTCGGATGCCCAATGATACTGATCACCCTTTATTTTCGCGGAAGTCATCGGCGTTTGAATTTTCTGGTTCTTGGTCAGTAAAGCTGCGCAGCAATGGCTATCATGTCAATCATGTTCACCCTGAGGGCTGGATCAGCTCCGCTTGTTATATTCATTTGCCCTCCAGTATGGGCAATCAAGACAGCACGGCCGGCTGTATTAAGTTTGGTGAAAGCCCTCTGGATTTAGGAAACAGAGAGATCGTCGAAAGAGTGATCCATCCACTGCCGGGTCAACTTGCGCTATTTCCCTCCTACGCCTGGCACGGCACATTCGACTTCGATTGCGCGGAAAACGACTTCAGACTGACGGCACCGTTTGACGTAATACCGATAAAAAAACAGCCTTAATCAACTTCGGGGATCTTTACCGGTTCGAAACCATCCTGTGATTGACAGGCGCGGGCCCGATGCGAAAGGCGTTACAAACTCTACGGCATGACTCTGTGGTATTTGAAACACGTTCAAGGTGTTAAATGCGGGTAAAAAACCCTCTTCGATATTACCTTGCCCATTAAAAAACTGCAGGGCACCACCCCAATTCGGGTTCCAGTTTTTAGTCATACTGATGACATAGGCAGCTACTCGGTTTTTACCACCGATATCGTCATCATGAGTGGTGAGGAAGTGACCGGCCTCAAAGCAAGTCGCCTGAGCATCACAAAAACCTATCTCCGGTCGCCCAAGTAACTCTCGGCCAAAATCAAGAAATGCTTCACTGTTAAGGAACTCGAACAATGTGCTAAAGAAATGTCCGGGTAGAGTACGATCATGGTAAACGTCATAGATTGGCACTGCTTTGTAGCGATACTGAAATCCATTCATCGCCCCTGCATAAATCATTTCATCAAATTGCAGGCTCTGAGCGTCTGTCCAAACAGAAGCACTGTCCGAACCAATGTCCACATGCTCTTCGTTGCGATTGAACGCGAGGTTCCATTGTTTCTGGTTGGCGAGACTGCGATACAGCTGTTCTGCGCTTGCATCATCAAGTAGACCTGGAACCTGTATTCGTCGCCGCTGGGAAAACTGCTCGGTCCAATCAGCGGCATTGGCAGCAAGCCTCATTGATGGCCCCTTTATAAATGCATTTACGATGTGTCCTGCAGCTTCCTAATGTATCATCTTCTCCCATGTCTTCCGACCTGTTACAAGAAGCTGAGTCTGCGCATCGGCGCGGCGACCTGACCAATGCGGAGCGCTTATATCGTCAGCTGCTCAGCGAGAGCTCGACCAATTCGAGTGCCCTTTTTGGTTTGGGTACACTAGCAATGCGCAGTGGGCAGTATAAAAAAGCTGCAGACCTGCTCGAGCAAGCGGCAGTCATCGAACCGCACGCCGCAGACATAGGCCTTAATCTCGCGCTCGCCCTGCAAAAGAGCGGGCAAATAAAAGAGGCCATCAAGCATGCTCTGCGCAGCGCTGCACTGGCGTCAGGGGACGAACATTTTGCCAACGCAATAGGAAAAGTCCTGCTGGATCTCAGGCAACCTGTCGCGGCCATGGAGTTATTGCGCAGTTGTTCACCTACTCGAGCCTCTACTACAATTTTACTCAGTCGAGCCATGGGAGCACTGGGTGACTGGGATCGCGCCGTTGCGCTTTTACGGAGCTTGGCGAAATCGAACAGCAGCGACCCCGAAATCGCCGTTGAGCTATCGGTAGCTGCCGGGAAACTGCGTGACTATCCATTGGCGATTGCCAGCTTTAAACACTACCTGACGCTGATAACACCAACGGCATCGGATCATCTGCGTTTTGCAGACCTATACCTTATAGCTCGCGATGTTAGCAACAGTGACCAACAGCTGTGCCTCGCTCGAGAAGCCGGGGCAGCTGGCGCCGACTATCACGTGTTGCGCGGCCGTCTGGACCGACTTGGCGGAAACATGCGCAGCGCCCAAGAAAATAGCGTAGCAGCTCTCGATTATCAGCCAGGCCACGGTCAAGCCTGGTCACTGCGAATTGAGTCTGCTAATGACACTGACCTTGAAGATTCCGTGGCAGCATTGTCCCTAGAGCTCGCCAACGAAATGAGCGCAGCCACACCTTACTATCGCACATTAATGCTCTACGCCGTTGCCACAGGGCAGGATCGCCTGGGTGATCTTACCGCCGCCGCGCAGGCATTCAACCAAGCGAATGCGCTACAAAAGTGCGCTCTTGCTGACAGTGGCAGAACTTACGACATTGACGCTGAATCGACTCGAACTGAAAGGCTAAGGCGGCAGCATAGAACGCAGCTTAAAGAAGCGTGCGCCTCTCAATATCGCCCTATCTTTATTGTTGGCATGCCACGCTCTGGAACCACGCTCATCGAAAAAGTGATTTCCAGGCTTGCAGGCGTCACTCCTGGAGGTGAGAACGAGGCGCTCACATTTATCGCAGCACAATATCAGCGAGATGTAATGACTGGTCGTTTGCCTGAACCCCAGGGCCTGTCGCCATCACAATGGCAAGACTTGGCCTCGCGTTACATTGCACTTTCTCCTGGAGCCAACAACATATTCACCGACAAAATGCCTCATAATTTTCAGCACGTCGGGCTCATTCTGGGAATGTTTCCACACGCTCGTGTCATTCAAATGCGGCGTGAGCCCCGTGACAACTGCCTGTCGATATACCAACGCCCCTTTCCGGAAGGGCATAACTATGCCTGTGACGCAATCACCTTGGGTCATGCCTGGTGTCAGGCTCAAGGTCTTATGGATTATTGGGTGGAGCTTGACCCGACCAAAGTCAAAGACCAGAACTTTGCAGATTTTGTCGACAATCCTGAAGAGGCCAGCAAAGCCCTAGCCGATTTTTGTCAGCTGCCCTGGCATCCTGAGTGCCTCATTTCAGACCTTCAAGATAACCCCAGTTTTACTTTCAGCGAATTGCAGGTCAGAAGCTCTATATCCAACACTGCAGTCGGGCGATGGCAACGTTACGCAAAAGTTATGCCCGAGTTTTTTGCTGCGCTAGCCGAACAGGGTTGCCTTGAGCGCTGATGTTTCAACGCTGAATGAGCAGTCTGGAGCAACCCCTAAATTTTCAAAGAATAAACTAAAGCCCTGCGCGTGCATCAGCCTCAGCAATCAGTTTGACCCGTCGGTTCAATAATCGACTCCAGTTTTCCAATGAGAATACGTGAGCAAAAATGAAGGACAGGTATCCCTTCTGATGCAAATCGCTCAAATCAGATGCAGACAACAGATTGAGCTTGTCTACGTCTACCGCGAAATAACTACCGATCGATTGAGATTCCTCATTTCCACCGGCCCTGGCCTGTTGCTCTGATAGCAGGCCCAGCTCCGACAGCGTGTCGCTGAACTCTTTGGTTCTGCGACGCTCGGCCTCAAACTGGCCGCAAAATTCGACCATTTGTTGGGTTTGTGCCGATAAGCCATCGCTATCAAAGAAAGGGGTCTCAAAATCCTCGACGATGGCTTTGGCGGCGCGATCAATCACAATAGCAAACTGGTCATCAGGACCCATCGCCGTAGCGAACGGATGGCGCCTCAGATAAGAAGGAATATAAGCGCCCGCTTCCCACTGCCCGTTTTCATCTGTAAACATGTTTCGATCTTTCATGAGCGACAATACCGCCAAAGGCACTCCATTTTCCTTGCTGGAAAAAACCACAGGGTAAAACTTTTGCGCAGAACTTATCTCAGAAGCCACCAGCGGCACCGACCGTATTCCGGCAGCGAACTCAAACGGCTTATCGATGCCTCGCCAGCCCAGCTTTCCGTGATCCTCCCTGTTCAGAAACTCTGGCTGCTCATAGAGAAACATTGTTCCCTTGGGCGCTCTAATGCCCGCTGTTGCGCCTGCTTGCGAAGAGTCTGTCATGTCTGCTTATTCCCGAGATTAATTAAGCTAAATGATACCCTCTCGCGTCTTCGGTGGCATCTGTTCAATCGCATCTGGTGATGACTGCTATAAGCGCAGTGCATGCAACGCCCAACCCACTAGCGCGGGATCCTGGTCTCCTACAAACTGCTCATCGATACTAACGCTACCAAACCCCGCTTCGATGGCTGCCATCTGCAATAATGAAGCGCTGGCTTCATCTAAAGCTGCACTGCGCAATTGAGAAAGGCGAACTGACTCGGCAACCAAACGCTGCTCCATGCCGGAAGCCAGAGCCAGGGCCCGCTCAGGAAACGACTGGCGATCATCTATAACCCGACTTATGCCCGCCATAATCTGCCCCGAAATGTGCTTCGATTTGCCCGCCGGATTATCTAGATAATCGCGACCCGCAGCCTCTAAATCTCTCAGCTCACCCTGCTCTCGCACAAACCGCTTAAGATGTTCAATCAATCCATCAGGGCGTGTTAACGCTTCTATTTCTGCGATCACCGTCTCCGCCGGGCGCACGATTCCACTTTCGTTATGATGCAGCAACAGGCGCATGGGTGCGCCGGGTTTCAAGACCCTTGCAGCTTCGCGTAAGGCCGGAGACTGTGGGGCATACTCTAGTCCGAATTGACTGGTTACCCCGTCAAACCGGGCATCGTCGAACGGTAAATCGCAGATATCTGTTTCCGGGAAAAACTGTACTTCACCCAAGGTGTCGAATTTTTCTGCCAGTCTTTCAGGCGCAATATCTGCCAGATCGACAGCGCTGATAGACAAACTCGTGTTAGCTGCCAGAAGAGCAACTGGCACTGCACCGTTGCCGCTCGCGAGGTCTAACAGCTGTGCACCTTGAGCCATACCGTTGGCAAATTCCGCCCAGAACTCATCAATATATGCTTGGTCTTTTGCATCCTGCGACGCGATGCAGCTGTATAAATTGCCGCTCTGCCAATAAAGAGTCCACGGGTTTTCCGAGGTCATACCTGATCCTGCACGCTAATAAAGTTCATCTAAAAAAAGTCATCGATTAAAGCACGGTTGTATTAAGTCGATACCGCTTCAGTGGGCCACAGATTAACCCAATTCATGCACCAGAGTAGAGCATCAATGTACTTGTTTAAGCTCCCAGAGAACTGGCCGAATGTTATTGTCCGACCTACACACTGCACCGCCGACCCTGCAGTGAACAAGAGACAGCACAACGGCAGTTTTAATTTGTGCGATGTAGACAAGCGGGGGCGAGACAACTTACCCTCTATTGGTTTCAACATCCGTCACGTCGCCTCTCCCTACAGACTCGAAACAGGAATGAGCTTTGGACACACTCACCGCATTTGTGACGCTGCTTTTCGTCATGGACCCACTGGGCAACATTCCCGTGTTTCTATCCATCCTCAAGGATGTTGATGAAAAGCGCCGCCAATGGATTTTAGCCAGAGAATTGTTAATAGCACTGTTGGTGCTGCTTGTCTTCTTGTGGGGCGGAGAAGCAGTGCTCAATTTGCTGGGTTTGCGTCAAGAGTCCATTAGTATTGCGGGCGCAATCATCTTGTTCCTGATCGCCATACGCATGATCTTCCCCAGCCCCTATGGCCTGATGGGTGAGCAACCAGAGGGTGAGCCCTTTATCGTGCCGTTAGCCATTCCCATGGTTGCCGGGCCATCTGCCCTCGCCATCTCGATGTTGATGGTAACCTCCGACCCCAATCGCATGTTTGACTGGACGCTGGCACTGGTTGGCGCCTGGGCAGCCTCGGCGGTCATTTTGATGAGCGCGCCCATACTGCTCAAGGCCCTGGGCAACCGCGGGCTGATCGCGGTGGAGCGGCTGATGGGGATGCTGCTGGTGATTATTTCAGTACAGATGTTCTTCGAGGGCGTGGAGAGCTTTCTCCACCTGCAAACCGGTGCAGCAATCTAAAGGCTGGCAAGCCAGGTGGAGGGAGACGTCATTCGCCTCCAGTTTAAGGTGATGAATGTCGCTAGAGAGCATGCCGGAAATGCAGGTTTAACGTTACCGGCACCGCCGTGCTGATTGATGTTAGTCCGGCGACTTCACGTAGGGCCTCGATTCCGCCCGCAAGACCAAAGTCTGAAGCGCTGAGAATCAATGGCCGAGAACTCATTACCCGTAAACTGCCACCATCGCTGAATACCGTCACCGCAACCGTCAGCTTCTGCTCCATGCCGTGCAAACCCAGCTTGACCGGAATTTCGGTACTGACCGTGCCGCCCTCGGTCACCGCCGCCAGCACAGCCGGATCAACATTCGCCGCAACGGTCGCATTGGGAAAATCGGCTGTCTCAAACAGCAATTTACGCACTCGCTCGTTGCGAATCGGGATCAGGGTTTCCACACTGTTAAGGTCGATACTGACCTGAACATTACCGCTCTTGCCAATATAACCAACTAGAGAAGCAAAGCTGTGAGTTTCGGCGATGGCCGAATTTTTAACCGAGATAAAATTGATGCTGGAACTTTCGCTGTCCAACTCCCACTGGGCCGCCGCCTGCGCTGCTGCGAGCATACCTATTACCAGCAAGCCCATTGCTCGGATTACACGTTTCATGCCATTACTCCTGAAGTTTTTACACGCCAAAATTGCCAGCGCCCGTTCCTGCCCATCCTAGCGCTCCGGCGAGCGCCAACCAAGTACTAGCTCTGGGAAAGATATATACATAATTGCGTATATACGTTTTTCCATATATATTGCCTGACAAATCCCGGGAGCAACTATGGAACCGTTATCACTATTTAAATGCCTGGCTGAGGAAACTCGCCTCAAAGCCGTATTGCTGATTCATGCGCAAGATGAACTTTGCGTCTGCGAGCTCACCGCTGCGCTAAATATAAGCCAGCCCAAAGTCTCACGCCACCTGGCACAACTTCGCGACTGCGGCGTACTCACCACCCGGCGAGAGGGGCAGTGGATGTACTACGCGATCAACACCGCGCTGCCAGGCTGGGCCAGGACGATTATTACCGCGACGGCCACAGACAATGTAGCGGTCACCTACAACTGCTGTGAAAGGCTGACAAAAATGGGCGACCGGCCACAGCGCAGTCGCGATCTTTGTGGGGAACCGGCATGAAGCTGCTATTCATCTGCACCCATAACCGCTGCCGCAGCATTATTGCCGAGGCAGTAACCAACGCGTTTGGTGGCAGCCTGCTTCAGGCTCGCTCCGCCGGCAGCCAACCCTCGGGTGAAGTGCATCCACTGTCTATCAAATATCTACAGCAAGCGGGAATAGACACCGCAGGGCTGCAGAGCCAGTCATGGGACGCGCATGAGGCCTGGCAGCCAGACGTGGTAATCACTGTTTGCGACCAGGCCGCAGCAGAACAATGTCCCGTATGGTTTGGTGATGCATTGACCGTGCATTGGGGGCTGGTCGACCCCTCGCGTCTGCAAGGAAGCGAGGACGAAGTCGCTGCCGCATTTGGCAACACCATCTCAATCCTGCAGGCCCGGATCGAGAAACTGTTATCCGCCAATCCTCTGACCATGAACGCTACTGAACTGGCCGCGCTGTTCAATCAACTGGGAGAGAGGTAATGGGTAATTTCGAGCGCTATCTCAGCGTCTGGGTCGCGCTGTGCATCGTTGCCGGTGTCCTTTTGGGCAACGTGTTTCCCTCTGCCTTTGCCGTTATCGCCAGCTGGGAATACGCCCACGTTAACCTGCTAGTCGCAGTGCTAATCTGGCTGATGATTTACCCGATGATGATCCAGGTCGATTTTTCCGCCATCAAGGACGTGGGCAAAAAACCTAAAGGCCTGGCGTTAACGCTGGTGATCAATTGGTTGATAAAGCCCTTCAGCATGGCGGCCATTGGCTGGCTATTCTTCCACGTGTTTTTTGCCAACTGGGTAGACCCACAAACCGCAAACGAATATGTCGCCGGCATGATACTGCTGGGGGTAGCACCCTGCACCGCCATGGTATTCGTCTGGAGCCAGCTCACCCAGGGTGACCCCAACTACACACTGGTGCAGGTGTCAGTTAACGACATCATTATGATCTTCGCCTTTGCGCCTATTACTGCATTTCTTTTGGGTGTCACAGATATTACTGTGCCGTGGGAAACACTACTGTTATCGGTTGTGCTGTATGTGGTGTTGCCACTTGTTGCTGGCTACCTGACCCGTCGCCTCCTGCGCAACAAGGTGTCGGGCCTGGTCAACCGCCTCAAGCCGCTTTCTGTGTTGGGCTTGCTCGCTACGGTGGCACTGCTGTTCGGTTTCCAGGCTGAAACCATTATCGCCAAGCCACAAAGTATTGTGATGATCGCGATCCCGCTGCTGATCCAGACCTATGGCATTTTCTTTATCGCCTACTTCGCCGCGAAACGAATGCAGCTGCCCCATAACATTGCGGCACCGGCAGCGATGATCGGCACCAGTAATTTCTTTGAACTGGCGGTCGCGGTTGCTATCTCTTTGTTTGGCCTGCACTCGGGGGCGGCACTGGCAACCGTGGTCGGTGTCCTGGTAGAGGTACCGGTGATGCTGTCACTGGTGAAATTTGCCAACAACACCCGGCACTGGTTCCCCACTGCCTAGCGCCAGGCCCAATTTATTTAGCTGTAAATGAAAAATCGAGATCCCATGCAAAATTTACCCAACATTGTCACTGAACACCTGGTCGCTCCGACTCTTGAGGACATGGTGCCTAAAGAGCGCTCCTCTCATCCACCACGTATTCTGTTGCTCTATGGCTCGCTGCGAGCGGAGTCGTTCAGCAGGCTGGTAGTGGAAGAAAGTGCCAGGCTACTGCAACAGCTAGGTTGCGAGACCCGCATTTTCAATCCGTCAGGTCTACCGCTGCCAGATGACGGTGACGAGAGTCACCCAAAGGTCCAAGAGTTACGCGAGTTGATGACCTGGTCGGAAGGTCAGGTGTGGTGCTCTCCAGAGCGCCACGGCTCGATGACTGCGATCATGAAAGCGCAGATTGACTGGGTACCATTGAGCATTGGCGCAGTGCGGCCTACTCAGGGCAAGACGCTGGCAGTGATGCAAGTAGAAGGTGGCTCCCAGTCTTTCAACACAGTAAACCAGTTGCGGGTACTGGGACGTTGGATGCGGATGATCACTATCCCTAATCAATCTTCGGTGTCAAAGGCGTTCCTGGAATTCGATGAAGACAAGCGAATGAAGCCCTCGGGATTTTACGACCGTATTGTGGATGTGGTGGAGGAGTTGGTGAAGTTTACTTTGTTGACTCGGGATAATGCCGAGTTTCTGGTGGACAGGTATTCCGAGCGCAAGGAGTCAGCGGAAAAAGTGACAAGGTGCTGTTAATCGGCCAGTTATGTGAGCTTACTCCGACTCCGGCCTCGGCTTTTGTTTAGCTAACGCTTTATCGCTTCCCAGCGAGCCTGTAACTCAGTCGCTCCCAATGCATCCAGGGTTGCTATATTTCGCTCCGGTATGCCTGCTGGGTCGGGGAAATCTGCTAACGCCCTCTCCAGCATATCTTCTCTAATAAGATGAATAGTCGGCCAGGGTGAACGGTTGCTGAAATGGCTGGCGGCGTCTTGCGGCTCGCCTTCGAACTGATAATTCGGGTGAAAGCTTGCCAACTGCACAACGCCCTCCAGGCCAGACTGGTATACGAGCTCCTGAACATGATCCAGAAACGCCAGGTAGTCATCGAAACCAGCCAATGCGCCGGTAAATACCAGCAAGCTGGTCGCTGTTTCAGTTTCGGGCGTCGACTGCAGTCGATCCAGTTCAGTAAGAAAGAAGGTTTGCAGAGGCTGATCGTTCGCGTCCTCGCACACTGCGACTCGCAATTGTTGCGAGCCCAGCAGCGGCTTGGCAAAGGGGCAGAGGTTCAGCCCCACCACAAACTCTTCGAGCCAGCGACGGGTCTGTTGCTCTGCGCGCCTTGAATCAGGCATTGGGCCTGCCTCAGGCCATAATGGCCGGCAGTTCCTTTTGCAATGCCATTTTCTGTTTGGTGGCCTCGCCAGTAAGGGCAAAACCAAGCAAGGCTCCGCTAGCGTCGCGGAACTCAGCTTTCACGTTGCAGCCATCGGCCTCAACCGCCCATTCGCCCTCAGCACCCTGAGCCGGTGGCGCAACGGACACTGGACAGGCGGGAACCTTGATTGTCACCGGCATAGCTGGATAGCTCACCTGGGTAGGTTCGCCACTTAAGGTCTTGGCCAAAGCGCGAGCCTGAGCCATCAAAGGTGCAACATATACCAGGACGTGGCCATCCACTTCAGCACAGTCACCCATGGCATACACGTTGGGAGCGCTAGTCTCCAGCAAACGATTTGTCACAACCCCACGGTTGATGTCGATGCCTGATTCCTGGGCCAGTGCAGTTTGCGGGCGTACGCCCACCGCTGAGACCACCAGATCAGCGCTAATAGTTTCACCATTGTTGAGGCTGACGCTAACACCGTTCTCCGCATTGTTAACGGCGGTGACCAGTGGCCCGAAATGGAACTTGGCGCCCTTTTCTTCCAGTGCGGTCTGCACGGCCCTGCCCGCAGGCTCCGGCAGTAATGTCGGCAAACAGTACCCCAGGGGATCGACGGTTTCAGTTTCGAAACCACCATTAATCAGGTCATTGGTGTACTCACAGCCAATCAAGCCGCCGCCAATCAGGCAAACTTTCCTGACGTTGTTTTTCTTCATTGCTGTACGGAAGTCATCGTAGTCCAGCAAATCATTGACGGAGTAGACCTTGTCCAGCGCATCTCCTTCGATGGGCGGACGAATCACGTCGGCTCCCAATGCCAACACCAATTTACTGTAGTGCACAGCGGTTTCTGCGTCTCCCACTTTAATCAGCTGATTGGCGGTGTCTATGCCGCTGACTTTCGTCATGGTCCAGACGCTGGCCTTGAGCATGCGGCCCATACTGCCCGCGTCCATCTGCGCCAGATCGTCGGTAGACATGTCCTTGGTATAGCCTGTCGACAACATCGGCTTGGAATAGGAGCGGCCATCGTCGGATGTAATCAGGATCAAGGGGGTGTCCTGGTCGTGCTTGCGGAACTCTTTGGCCAGACCATAACCTGCAAGGCCGGTACCGATAATTACCACCGGCGCATGAACCTCATCAACAACTGGTTCCTCGTGGTGTGGTGTGGCGTCTACCGGAGACTCCTCCAGCAACTCAAAGTCTTCCTTGCCGACACCGCAATCAGGGCAGAGCCAATCTTCGGGTACGTCTTCCCACTTGGTTCCCGGCGCAATGCCGTCATCAGGCCAGCCTTCTTTTTCGTCATAAATAAGGCCACAGACAATACATTCCCATCTACTCATCGTCGTTCTCGCTTGCTCTCTCTAATTCTGGAAAGTCCTTCCCCACCGGCCACTTAAAGGCTCAGGGAAAAACAAAAATTGGGGAGGCAACACTATAGGGTTGTGTGAAAATTGTGCAAGGGCAATCTGTACTCTCCGGGATGGCAAATTAAGCCAGCTTGCGCCTTGCAAGGGGCACTCCGATAACGCATCCTCGCCTTGCCATGACTCAACACCACCCCCCTGCCAATGCCCACCCCCTTCGCGCTAGCCACCGTGTCGGTGTTGAACCCCTGTGGCGTCCGGTAAAACAGCTGACAACGGGTGCACTGGACCCAAACGTTCGCCGCTGGCTATTGGATGATGGCTCGCTCACCGGCAGGCTAATTGATCAGCAACGCGGACGCTTTCAGGTACTGCGGCTCTACCAGGGCTGGGAGGTGCCGCTAGCCTCCGAACGCCGGTTGCTTCAGATTGGGCATCGACAGCTGGCTATTATTCGCGAAGTTGCGCTTCAGCAGGGGGACAACGCTGTGGTGTTCGCTCGCAGCGTTCTGCCGATCTCCAGCCTGACCGGCAGTTTGGCTCACCTGCGACGGTTGCAGAACAGACCGTTGGGGGCCATTTTGTTCAAAAATGCCGCAATGCGCCGCAGCCCTTTTGAAGTGGCACGCATTGGAGGGGACTGCGACTACATACCCGCACGGCTGCACCAGCAAGATGACGCCTGGGCCCGCCGTTCACGGTTCTCGATACAGGACGCCAACCTCATGGTGAGCGAAGTGTTCCTGAAAGACTTTAGCCCCTGGTCGGCAGTACTGCCCGTACACCGCACCCAGCGAGGAAAAGTCAGCGCTGCAATTGTTGGCCCGAAACAGTAAGCTTAGGTCCTGATCCCCCAGAAGCACCAAAAATGTTGGCTCAACCCAAATTCCAGGCACTACTGCAACTGATTCGCTTTGACAAGCCGATTGGCACTTTACTGCTGCTGTGGCCCACGCTATGGGCGCTATGGATTGCCGCAGATGGAATGCCAGACTGGAATTTGCTGATTATATTCACCCTGGGCACCTTTCTGATGCGGTCTGCCGGGTGTGTGATCAACGACCTGGCAGACCGCCACTGGGACGGCGATGTTGGCCGCACCTCGCAGCGACCGCTGGTCACAGGCGCTGTTTCGGCGACAGAGGCCCGATTGCTGTTCATCGGCTTGCTTGCAGCTGCCTTTGTGCTGGTCCTGTTCACCAACCCATTGACGGTTAAGCTGTCTTTCATCGCCGTAGCACTGGCGTCTACTTATCCCTTTATGAAACGGTATACGAACCTGCCGCAGGTAGTATTGGGGGCAGCGTTTTCCTGGAGTATCCCCATGGCTTTCGCCGCCCAAACGGGAGAGCTGCCGGCTAATTTATGGTTACTTTATTTAGCCAATTTACTTTGGACGATGGCCTATGACACCAAATACGCCATGGTCGACAGGGAAGACGACCTGACAGTGGGTATTAAATCTACCGCCATCTTGTTTGGCCAACATGACCGGCTCATTATCGGTTTATTGCAAACCACCTTTCTCATCCTGATGGTGATCGCAGGTGATCGCTTCAGTCTGCACATGCCTTATTACGCTGCATTGGTCGGAGCGGCTGCCTTGTGCGTATATCATCAATACCTGATACGCGAACGTGAACGCGACGCCTGCTTCAAGGCCTTCCTGCACAACAACTGGGTGGGCGCTGTCATTTTTGCAGGTCTGGTCCTTAACTTCGCCCTCTAACCCCGGAACTGCGGTGCCATTAAACGCTGAATTTATTACCAGCATGTCTCAAGTCGACCCCGATGAATGGGAGCGGCTGTGCGGCATCGACTATCCGTTTCTGCGCCACCAGTTTTTGCTGGGTATGGAAGAATCTGGCTGCACTACCGCAGAGAACGGCTGGCAACCCTGCCATATGCTTCTGCGGGATGACCAGCGCGCCGTTGCCGCCATGCCCCTTTATCTCAAGTCCCATTCCTACGGAGAGTACGTATTCGACTGGTCCTGGTCACAGGCATGGGAGCAAAACGGCCTCCGCTACTATCCGAAGTTGGTCAGTGCAATACCCTTCACGCCAGCCACCGGCCCCAGGCTTTGCCATTTGCCAGAACTCAGTTCTGAAGAAGCATGGTCCATCAGCATTCGCGCTCTGGAACAGTTCTCCCGGCAGCAGGAGTTATCCAGCTGGCACCTGCTATTTCCCCGGGAAGCTGTGTCTGAGGATTTGCTGGAGCTCGGGATACATCAAAGGCGAGCGACTCAGTTTCATTGGTTCAATAACGGCTACGAGACATTCGATGATTTTCTCGCAGAGTTCAGCAGTCGTAAGCGGAAATCGCTTAAGCGCGAGCGCAGGAGAGTACAGGAGCAAGGTCTACAACTGATAACACTGGTCGGTGATGACATTGGCGAGCAAAACTGGGAACGCTTTCATCACTTCTATCAATACACTTATGCGAAGCGCAGTGGTCACGGCGGCTACCTGACCCGGGAGTTCTTCACCCAAGTGGCTGCAGCCATGGGCGATCAGGTGATCATGGTATTGGCTCAAAAGGACGGTGAGCCGGTCGCTGGCGCTCTCTATTTCCGCTCGGCTGACACGCTTTACGGCCGTTACTGGGGGTGTGAACAGGAATTTGACTGTTTGCACTTCGAGGCGTGCTATTACCAGGGCATTGAATTTTGTATCGAGCACGGCATAAAGCGGTTCGATCCGGGCGCTCAGGGCGAGCACAAAATTCAACGTGGGTTTCGTCCTGTCGCAACGTTTTCAAATCACTGGATCGCAGACTCCAAACTGTCTGCTGCAGTAGGGGACTTCACTCGCAGGGAAAAGCCGCACAATGAAGCCTATCTCAAGGACGCTGCCACACTATTACCTTTCAAGCAGTAGTCGGCGATCAGCCTTTGCGCCAAACCAGCAGGCGATTGTTGGCCGGCATCTCGATATCCTCTCTCAACTCAAAGCCGGCATTGCTGGCCAGCGCGTTCACCTTTTCAAAATCCCGAATCGCGCTGACAGGTGATTGCTGCGCCAGTCGCTGGTCAAACTGGGCATTGCTTGGAGAAGTGTATTGCCCGCCATAATTGAACGGTCCGTAGATGACCAACAAGGTGTCGGCACGAGCCCGGTCACCCAGCTCCCCAAACAAGGCCTCTACCGAGCTCCAGGACATGATATGCAAACTATTGGCGCTGAACAGTGCGTCGGGGATTGCCTCCACAGGCCAGGGCCTGTCGCTGACATCCAACGCTTTAGGTGGAAGAAGATTAGCGCCCGAGTATTGCGAGCAGCGGGGATTCAGGATTTCAATGTGCTGCGCCATTTCTGTGGGCTGCCATTGCAGAAACGGCATCTGGGCGCTGAACCAGGTGGCGTGCTGACCCGTGCCCGAGGCCAGTTCCAGCACGTCCCTGCAAGAGACAAAAACTCGCGAAAGAACGTCGAGAATAGGCCCCTTGTTATTCTCGCAGGCCTGGGAATACGGCAGTGAACACATCAGTGGTCTACTTGCCGCCGGGTGCCTCGTCGCGGGTAAACACCCAATCCCTGGCGGTGGATTCAGCCTTGTTAAACCGATAGCCGTCGACTCGGAATTTCTTTATTCCGTCTGGCTCGTTTAATTCCTTATCGATAATGAAGCGAGCCATCTGTCCCCGGGCTTTCTTGGCATAAAAGCTGATGATTTTATATTTACCATTCTTCAGGTCCTTGAACACAGGCGTAATAATCTCACCTTCTAACTGTTTTGCTTTCACTGACTTGAAGTATTCATTGGACGCCAGGTTGACCAGCACTGCAGAGCCCGACTTTTTCAACTGCTTGTTAACCGCATGGGATATGTCGTCGCCCCAATACTCATAGAGGTTCTTGCCGCCGCGGTTGGCAAACTTCAGGCCCATTTCCAATCGATAGGGCTGCATCAGATCCAGGGGTCGCAGCAGGCCATAAAGCCCTGACAGGATACTCAGGTGCTTTTGGGCAAAGCCCAATTGAGCCGTATTCAATGTTTCCGCTTCCAGGCCCGTGTAAACATCTCCCTTAAATGCCAGGATCGACTGCTTGGCATTATCGAGACTGAATGGCGCTGACCAATTCATAAATCTGGCGTGGTTTAGTTCAGCAATATTTTCGCTCACGCCCATCAGCCCGCGTATATCGTCCGGGCTCATTTCCCGGGCGTCGGCTACCAGCTCACCGGCACGCTCCAGAAATAAAGGCTGGGTCGTTTTGCGGGTTGTAGGTGGAGTATCAAAATCCAGCGTTTTAGCTGGAGAAATCACAGTCAGCATAGCATTTCGCCTGTCTTGAGTCGCTGGGCTATGGGGTGTCCCCATTCCCAAAGAGGCTATGATACTCTGCACACCGACTAATAAAAAAGACCTGATTATCATGTCGTTTGTGCACAAGCTGGTGCAAACCATAGACGCATTCACAGATCGCTCCGGCCGGGTGCTGGCCTGGTTGGCGCTGGCCATGGCATTACTGATCACCGCGATCGTAATAATGCGCTATGGATTCAATACCGGCTCCATTTTTTCCCAGGAGCTGGTTACCTACATGCACGCAACGCTATTCATGTTGGGTACCGCCTACGCGCTCAAGCACGGCGCCCATGTTCGAGTCGATATTTTCTATCGTCAGTTCTCCGCCAGGGGCAAATCATGGATAAACGCGCTGGGTGGCGTAGTTTTCCTGATTCCGCTTTGCCTGTTTATCGTCGGTGTTAGCTGGAACTTCGTCAATGAATCGTGGGCCATGCGAGAAACCTCCTCTGAGCTGGGCGGCATCGCTGCCGTATATTTATTAAAGGCACTGATACCCCTGATGGGCATTAATCTGCTACTCCAGGCCCTGGCAGAAACCCTGCGCAGCACCTTAGAGCTGGTCGAGGGCAATACCTGACTATGGAATATCTTTCTCTCTACCTATTCCTGGGTGTCTGCCTGCTATTAATGCTGGGTTATCCTGTGGCCTTCACTTTGGCAGGCACTGCCCTGGTCTTCGCTGTAGGCGGCATTCTCAGCGGTGTTTTTGACGCTAGCTTTTTAGCGGCATTTCCAGGCCGTGTCTTTGGCACTATTAACAACACCACCTTAATCGCCGTGCCCCTCTTCATTCTTATGGGAACGATTCTGGAAAAATCCCGCATCGCCGAAGAGCTGCTCGACAGCATGTCCAAGTTGTTCGGGGCCATGAGAGGCGGCCTGGGTATATCGGTCGTTGTGGTGGGTATGTTTCTTGCTGCCAGTACCGGGATTGTTGGCGCCACTGTCGTCACAATGGGCTTATTATCACTGCCCAGCATGCTCCGCGCGGGCTACAGCCCCTCACTTGCCACGGGCACGATATGTGCCACTGGAACGCTGGGACAAATTATTCCCCCATCCATTGCCCTGGTACTGCTGGGAGACATTCTCGCCAATGCCTATCAGCAAGCGCAGTTAAAAATGAATGTGTTCTCGCCAAAAACGGTTTCTGTAGGCGACTTGTTCATGGGGGCACTAATTCCAGGCCTGGTGCTGGTTGCGCTATATATTCTCTACCTTGTGGTCTATGCCAAACTCAACCCCGAAGCAGCACCCCCGGCAGAACAGGGAGAGGTGTCTGTCGGCGATATCGTTCGCGGCTTAGTGCCTCCATTACTGCTTATTGCTTCGGTATTGGGTTCCATATTGCTGGGGGCAGCCACGCCAACAGAAGCGGCGGGCTTCGGTGCCGCAGGCGCTTTGGTGTTAGCACTGATCAGGGGTCAAATGAGCGTGCAGCGATTGCGCGAAGCGGTAATAAGCACCATGGAAGTCACCTGCATGGTATTTATGATCCTGATTGGTGCGGCAATATTTTCGCTGGTCTTTCGTGGCTTTGGCGGAGAAGAACTGATCCACAGCTTCTTTGTGGATATGCCCGGTGGTGTCATGGGGGCAACGCTGGTGGTGATGTTGGTGATTTTCCTGTTGGGATTCATCCTCGACTTCATCGAAATTACCTTCGTGGTTGTCCCCATCGTGGGCCCCATCCTGCTAGCCATGGGCCTGGATCCGGTTTGGCTGGGCATTATGATCGCCCTTAACCTGCAAACTTCATTCCTCACGCCACCGTTTGGTTTTGCCCTGTTTTACCTGCGCGGGGTGGCTCCTGAGTCGGTACCCACCGGGGCTATCTACCGCGGGGTAGTACCCTTTATACTCATTCAGTTATCGCTGATGGCAGCGCTATGGATCTGGCCGCAAATGGCTACCTGGCTGCCCTCACTAATGCAGCGCTAGCAACGCTCACTTTAATCCTTATCAGGTCAACGAAATGAACGACATCGATAGCACACCAGTACCGCATGGAGACCTGGCACTGCAAACAGTGGCCATGCCCAAAGATACCAACCCAAACGGGGATATTTTTGGTGGCTGGTTGATGTCACAGATGGATATTGCTGGCATGGTGACTGCCGCTGAAGTAGCCGGCGGCCGAGTAGCCACGGTTGCTATTGATGCAATGGCATTTCTTACGCCTGTACACGTGGGCGCAGTCGTCACCTGCTACTGTGATGTACTGGAAATTGGCCGCAGTTCAATTCGAATTATTGTAGAGGTTTGGATCAACTCAAAACACGATGGTGAGCCGATTAAAGTCACAGAGGGCGAGTTCGTCTTTGTGGCCATTGATGACAACGGTCGCACCCGGGCCATCAGGGCTTAGTAATCCTCATCTTCGAGCACCACGTCGCGCATGTTAATATAAGCCTGCTCTGAAATATGGTGATAGTTGCGTACGCCTTTATAAAACGCTGAGTAAGACGCATAAACCTTGGCTGCCATCGGATCCTGAGCTACCAGCTTTTGCATCGCCTCCTGGGTACCCATCCACAACGCCTTAAGCACATCATCCGGGAATCGGCGGATCTCGACACCGTGATCCTCAATCAATTCACGCAATGATTCGTTATTGCGACCGGTGTACTCATCCAGCATGTCCTGGCTGGAAGCCCTGGCAGCCTGGCGCACAATGGCCTGCAAATCCAGAGGCAGCGCCGCTAAAGAGTCCTTGTTAATAATAAACTCAAGCACGGAACCGGGTTCATGCCAGCCGGGGTAGTAATAATACTTAGCCACCTGGTGGAAGCCGAAAATTCGATCGTTGTAGGGGCCAACCCACTCCAGGGCATCGATAACCCCGGTCTGCAACGAAGTATAAAGCTCACTGCCCGGTAAAGTGACCGAGGTGCCTCCTGCCGCAGTAAAAACCTCACCTGCCAAGCCAGGAATGCGCATTTTCAGACCCTGCAAATCTTCAATGGAGTTGATCTCCTTATTAAACCATCCCCCCATTTGCACGCCAGTACTGCCACCGCCCATGGGCACCAGGTTGTAGGGTGCATAAGCCTCCTCCCACAGCTCTAGGCCGCCACCATAATGCAACCAGCCGAACGTCTCCTGGGCATTCAAACCAAAGGGTACCGCGGTAAAAAACACCGATGATGGGACCTTGCCCTTCCAGTAGTATGCCGCGCCGTGTCCCGCATCAGCGACGCCTTGAGACACCGCGTCAAACACGCCCAGTGCCGGCACGATCTCTCCGCCGCCATAAACCCGAATTTTAAGGCGGCCATTGCTCATTTCATCCACCATGGTGGCCAGATTTTCAGCTGCCGAGCCAAGCCCAGGAAAATTCTTGGGCCATGTAGTCACCAGCTTCCACTCAAACTGTTCATTGGAGGTCGCCACGACCTCGCCGGCACTGCCACCACTATTTTGGTTCCCGGCTTTGTCTGCCGCCCACAAACCCAGCACCGCGACCAAAGCCGCAACCAGGGTTAAAATAATGATGGGTGAATAGCGCCTTTCTGTTTCGCCCTGTGCCATTGCAATTTCCTTGTTATATCAGCTGCAGATTGGCGTACTGCAAAACCAGCCACTTACTGCCCTCGGCATCAAAGTTGACCTCTAGTCGAGCGCTGCTGCCCCTGCCCTCAAAGTTTAGCACGGTACCCTCGCCAAAAATCTGGTGGTAAACACGCTGCCCCAGGCACAAGTCGGTCTCGGGTACCGCAGCCTGACTGAGCGCACTCACTGGCCTGGAGACGGTATTATTAATCCGCACCTCCTGCAGCAGCTCAGCAGGAATTTCGCGGATAAACCGCGAGGGCGCGTTAAAGCTTTCGCTGCCATGCAAGCGTCGGGACTCCGCATAGGTAATGGTCAGTTGCTCCATCGCTCGGGTAATACCCACATAACAAAGCCGTCGCTCTTCTTCCAACCGCCCTGGCTCCTCAATAGACATCCGGTGGGGAAACAGGTTTTCCTCCATTCCAACCAGAAACACCAACGGAAACTCCAGTCCTTTGGCGGAGTGCAAAGTCATCAGCTGGACACTGTCCTCGTGTTCATCCGCCTGGGCATCCCCGGCGTCCAAAGCAGCGTTATCAAGAAATTGTTGCAACGGTGAGGTTTCCTCTGCCTCATCCTTGACGAACTGCTTCGCAGCAGAGACCAGTTCCTCAAGGTTTTCTACCCGCGCCTGGCCTTTTTCGCCCTTCTCTTTCTGGTGATACTCGATAAGACCCGCGTGCTCAATACTATGCTCAACCAGCTCCTCCAAGGTTAAATCATCGGTACCGGAATCCAGTTCGTTGATCAGTACGGTGAAGCCTTCAAGCGCAGATAAGGCCCTGGCAGGCAGCAATTTTTCGGTAATCACAGCCTCGATGGATTGCCACAGCGACAGTTCTCTGGCGCGGGCGCAGCTACGAACCACATCCAGGGTTTTACTGCCAATGCCACGGGGAGGCGTATTGATCACTCGCTCTACGGCAGCGTCATCGCCGCGGCTTTGCAAGAGACGCAGGTAGGCCAGGGCATTGCGAATTTCCATGCGCTCGTAAAAGCGCTGGCCGCCATAAATGCGGTAAGGGATCGCGCCTCGTATCAGCCCTTCCTCCAAAACCCGGGACTGGGCATTTGAACGATACAGGATCGCCACGGAGGCACGGTCGTTGCCATTGGCAATCCAGTGCTCTATCTGCTCGACAACAAACCGGGCTTCATCATGCTCATTAAATCCAGCGTAGAGATTAATCGGCTCACCCTGCTCACCCGAGGTCCAAAGCTCCTTGCCCAGTCGCCCAAAGTTAAAGGCGATAACCCCGTTGGCAGCCTGCAAAATAGTTTGGGTCGAGCGGTAATTTTGCTCCAGCCTTACCGTACGCGTGCCCTTAAAGTCGTCTCCGAAGCGCTGGATATTTTCTATTTTAGCGCCTCGCCAGCCGTAAATAGACTGGTCGTCATCGCCCACCGCGATCACCGGAATATCCTTTCCGGCCAGCACCCGCAACCAGGCATATTGAATGGTATTGGTGTCCTGAAACTCATCTACCAGAATTTGCCGAAAGCGGCCCTGGTAATGGGCCAGAACCTCTGGGCTCTTGAGCCAGAGCTCATGCGCCCTGAGCAGTAGCTCGGCAAAATCTACCATTCCGGTGCGATCACAGGCTGCCTCATAGGCTCGGTAAACCTGCAGCATTGTCTGGGCGTAAAGGTCGCCGTGGGGCGCATCAATGTGCTGCGATCGCAGGCCCTCATCCTTTTGTGAATTGATGTACCACATGGCTTGTTTCGGGGGCCAGCGACTTTCATCCAGCTCCATTTCTCGGCAGACCCTTTTAACCAGCCGCAGCTGGTCGTCGCTATCGAGGATCTGGAAATTCTGGGGCAGGCCAGCTTCCTTCCAATGAGCCTTGAGCAGGCGATGGGCCAGACCATGGAAGGTACCCACCCACATGCCATGACTGGGAATCTGCAGCATTTCCTCAATGCGGTTGCGCATTTCTTTCGCTGCCTTGTTGGTAAACGTCACCGCAAGAATCGACCAGGGAGAGAACTCTTCAGCGCGGATGAGCCAGGCAATGCGGTGCACAAGAACACGAGTTTTGCCACTACCAGCACCTGCCAGTACAAGCATATTTTGGCTTTCAGCCGCGACAGCATCGCGCTGGGCCTCGTTCAGTGGGGAAAGAATGTCTGATACGTCCATCGGCGCATTCTAACCGAGGCAACGAGCAAACCCCACCATGCTGACAAAACGACTACAGAAAAAGGACTCAGGTCTGCTACTATCGGCGCAAACGGGACAATAGAGCAGTGTCCGACATGAGCGACCGAGACGACGATAACAACGAAACCAACGATGGTGACCAAACCAGCGCGAACTGGAGCCAAAACGAGACCTTGTTCAGCGACTTCGAAGAAGAGTCAGACTACGAAGACTCAGACCGCGATAGCGATTTCGCTGCCATTTACACCGAAGTTGACGAAGACGAGCCTGAAGAACTGGACTCCCATAGCAATGACGCTGCCTGGGAACTGAAGGAAGAAGCCTCCAGGACATTCGATGACGACCCCTGGAGCGAGCCAGAAAACGAATCTGCTGAATCCGACCCTTGGAACAAGGAGCCCAACCCTTCAGGCGCCTTTGACGACGAACCATCCACAATCGACCACGATTTACCCCCCCTTGCAGCACCCCCCATTTTCAGAGACCTTGAACTGGAAGAAGAGTGGGATGACATGGATGAGGATCAAGACTATGAGGATGAAGACTATGAGGAAGAAGACCGGGAATTGAATATTTCTCTAGGCATGATAATCGTCGCAGTATTAGCGCTTGTTCTGCTGGGGGCTGGTGGCTACGGCGTTATTGAACAGCGAGCGGCGATGCAGGAGGAAATCCGCCAACTTCAAGCTAATCTCGCAACATCAGCAGCGCCAAGGGACGTGGCAGCCAGTCGTTTAGCTGCCGCCCAAGCCAGTGAACGCAACGTGGAACTGCAAGAGCAGTTTACGGAACTCCTGAGAGAAAACAGTAACTTGCAAGCTATCGTCAGCGGCCTGGAAAAACAACTGACCGCCCAGCAAGAAGTCTTGAAAAAGACAGCAGCAACGCCTGAGCCCAAGCCGGTTCCCCCAGCTCCCCCCGTAAACAGCAGTGCTGTCGCCAGCGGCTGGTTCGTCAACTTCAGTTCCTATAGTCAGCGCAGCACCGCCGACGGTTGGTTAAAAAAGCTGCAGCCCTCTAGCGGCAAGGTTATCGTTGCTACAGGCCAGATTGGCGGTAAGACGGTTTATCGAGTTCGTGTAGTGGAACTTCCTGACCGGAGCACTGCCGAATTCATAGCAAGAACGCTGGAAAAAGAATACGGTCTGCCCAAGCTTTGGGTAGGCAAGTCCGGCTGACTTGGCAGGGACAGTTTGTCCTGTTAAATTCACAATCCAAAACACTGGCAGAGATAAGACACATGAAAATAATCAAGCTCACCGCCCTGGCATTAGCCTTGGGTAGCACATCCGCTCTCGCGGCAGACTGCACCGCCCCAGAGGCTCCGGCAGCTCTCGACGGTGCCTCGGCAACCATGGAGCAAATGCTGGCAGGCCAGAAAGCCGTTAAAGCCTTCCAGAGTGAAAACATTGACTACATGAAGTGCCTGGAGCCCGCAATGGCGACTGCCGAGGCCGCTATGCAAGTAGGCGAGGATGGCGCAGGCGAAGCCTACAAGGCTAGCCAGGAAACCTACAACGCAGCAGTTTCCGCAGAGGAAGCGGTTGCTGACCAGTTCAATACAGCCATACGCGCTTACAAAGAAGCGAATCCCGGCTGATTGTGTTCAGGGCCGCCTGAACCCCGGTGGCCCAGATTCACCTGATCAACACCAGTAGCAAAGCAATACTAGGGTATCTACCAAATGTGGTAATACTCTAGCTAGCCTGTGGTTGCGCCTGCCATCATTGCCAAGCACCTAATACCCACGTAAAACAAAACCGCTAATACTCAGCGGGGCGAAGGCCGGACATGCTCTTAAAGCCTGTAGTGCAGTCCCTTAACACCTGCTATCTTTCCGTTCATGAGTAACTCAACTGCGCAGAGTTCGAGCCGCAAAGCATGTCGCGTCTTAACCCTTTTAATGCTAACGCTGCTTGCGGCCTGCCGCATGCCTGTGGCCACCAATGGCGAGGGCGTTGTATACGGCGAGAAAGCGGGGCAGGTTTATTCCAGTGGGTACGTCTTTGATATTCAAGAAGACTTTCATGAAACCTTTTGGCCAGTGCCAGCCCCAGGCCACAGCTTTCGTCGCTGGACAAAAATATGCCGGGATCAGCCAGGGGCTTGCGAGGTACAGCTCGACGAGCGGCTCTGGGGTGTGGACGAAACCATACCGCTGGTATCCCGCTACCGGCCCTACTACAGCGGTCCACTCAAACTGCTGGATTATGATGCCTTCATTGGGCCCGGGCAGAAAACCCTTTCAGTTCCCCTCAGCAGTATTGAGATCGAAGGACTAGCCCTGAACAGCACACCCCGGTATTTCATGGCTACCACTGACATGCGGGTCATAATCCCCGCTTTAAAAGTGGGTAATGAGCTTCAGTTTTACTCCCCCAAGGCCGACTACTCAGTGCGAGACCTGGTGATGTTTGTCTCTGCAACAGACTCCGCCGGTACCATCGCCAGCGCGTCGTTTAGTTTTGGCCTCGCTAACCGGGTGTCGGGAAAAAACCTAAAGCCCTATCAAAAAAACAGCCCTTGGGCAGAAGTGTTGGCGGCTTGTGCATCTGCTAATGACCCGTTCCAGCTTTGCTCGCTTGAAACTCTGCCCTTTCTGGGCTCGGTATCTGCGGAACCTGACATTGACCAAATTTTACAGCGCACTACCGTCACTCATTTCTGGATGGGGGACCGCTTCAAGCAGGTACTAGCAGCGCTGCCACCAGACATGCTGAAAATGTTTCGCGGCACCACTGCCATTGTCATAGGCTCCAGTATTCGACCCGCTTTTTACACGTCTGCCACCGGCGCCATATACCTGGATCCACAAGACCTTTGGCTCACGCCTGCAGAGCGAGAAACCATTGATTGGGAGCCAGACTATCGCTCAGAGTTCGGTTCTACTCTTAAGTTTATTTCTGCAGAGCTTTATGTGTCGGGAAACACGTCCGCGTGGCGGCCCTCCTATCTGTACGAGGAAGGCCAAAGTCGTACCTTTGACGATATTATCTGGCCCATCGCCAACCTGCTGATACATGAGTTAACTCACGCCAATGACGCAATGCCACCTGCTCTATTATCAGACGTTTTACCTAATGAGACAGTTCTTGAAGCCACGTACCGGCTTGAGCGCCTGAGCCCCAGCCTGCAATTATTAAATACCTATCCACTGCGCTCTGCATTGCTCTATGACCTTGGATCGGTGCTGTTTTTCGGTGCGCCTGTTACCACCGTCTTTCAAAATCTGAGTGCCATAACGCTGGGGCTGGAGTTCGAACAGGACGATGCCAGCGCTCTATATGCCTATGCGTCCCCGTTTGAGGACACAGCCATGTTGGTAGAAGAAGTGCTAACCCACTACTACTTTGGGTTAGACAGAGTGAGCTCTTTCCTCGATGTTCCGCGCTCAGATAACCCTGACTGCAGCGAATATACAGTTCAGTGGGGGCGTATTAACCGGGTTGCAACGCCCGCGATTCGAGAGCGCGCCCGCCTGGTGCTCACAGGTATTCTCGATGAGGCCGACGTATCTCGCTACTTGGATGGAGTTCCTTCTCCAGGTGCGGTAAAGCGGGGTTTGGGCCTTTGCGACAGCCTGCTTCTTTTGCCTAACAAAAATCGCCTCAGCCCCGGTCAGTTTATTGCGCCACCAGAACTGGCGCGTCAGCATGCCATGCGTGCCCGGACTCACAAAGAAATGCGCGACCGCAGAAATTTCGGTAGAACAAGGATTAGCAAAAGGCGTTAACTATACCGGGCGACTCCTTCTGTAAGTTCCCGGCATGGTTAATAATCCCCGTGTTTTCTATACGCTTACCGATGCAATCACTCGTTGGATGTCTTTTCCATATTGATGGCCGCCAACAGCAAAAGACCCGCAAATATGCCCAAATTTTTGAAAAAGTTCTGAGATTCATGTTTGGCATCTACACCCTCATAGACATTCCAAAAGTCATGCAAATTCAGATTAATGAGTAAGACCATGGCGGCAAAGCCAAGCGCGCAAATAACCACCTGTTTATTGAATAGCAGGCAGATACTACCGCCAATTTGAGCAATGCCAGCAATCGCTAATAAAGCGGGAACCATGACCATATTGTGAGATTCCATTAACGCCACATGCATATCCCACGAAACAAACTTGCCGATTCCCGGCACCAGAAAATACAGTGCTAATAACACTCGGCCAACATGTATTAATGCAGATCTCATTCGTTACTCCCTATTCCGAGCTAATCAATTATTTTTAAATGACCGCTATCGTTCTATTCCACCGTAACAGATTTGGCCAAATTGCGCGGCTTATCCACGTCAGTCCCTTTTTGCACCGCCACATGGTAAGACAACAGCTGTAGCGCAACCGTATAGACAATTGGCTTAACGACCTCAGGACAATGAGGCATGTTCAACACATTGACTCTGGGCTCGCTGGCAAAGCCTGCCTGTTCGTCGGCAAATACAAATAACTCGCCACCTCTGGAGCGAACCTCTTCCAGGTTCGATTTTAACTTTTCCAACAGCTCATCGCCGGGGGCAACAGCAACAATTGGCATGTCGTCGTCAACCAATGCCAATGGTCCGTGCTTCAGTTCTCCTGCAGGATAAGCTTCCGCGTGGATGTAGGAGATTTCCTTTAATTTTAGCGCCCCCTCCATTGCCACGGGATATTGAATACCTCTACCCAGAAAAAGAGCATGGTGCTTGGAGATAAACGATTCGGACATCTGCTTGATCGCGTCATCCAACTCAAGCGTCTCCTGCACATAATCTGGAAGATTGTGCAGGGCATTCACCAGCTCCTGAACGTGTTCGGCAGGCATCGCGCGTCGGCGACCCAGCACTGTGGTCAGCATAAGCAAACCTACCAGCTGGGTAGTAAACGCCTTGGTAGACGCAACGCCAATCTCGATACCCGCACGAGTCAAAAAAACCAGGTCGCTCTCTCTTACCAGAGAACTGTTATCCACATTGGCAATCACCAGGCTGCCAAGGAATTCCCCGGGGGCAACGTTGCGCATAGCTGCAAGCGTGTCCGCGGTTTCTCCGGATTGCGATATAGTGACCAGCAAGGTGTTTTCATGCTGGACTCGTTTGCGGTAACGAAATTCCGAGGCCACTTCGATCTGACAGGGAATACCAGCCAACTCCTCCAGCCAGTAGCGCGCCACCATTCCAGCATGAAAACTGGTTCCGCAGGCGACAATTTGTATCGCCTGAACCTTGTCAAAAATTGCCGCTGCGCCATTGCCAAACACCTCGTCGGCTATCTGGTGATCGGCACTCAGGTTGAGTGTGGCTGCCAGTGCCCGAGGCTGCTCATAGATTTCCTTGATCATGTAGTGATCGAAATCACCCATATCTGCGGTTTCCACCGCGGCGTCAATACGGGTTTTCTGGCGCTGGACTTCCTTACCCGCTTCGTCATAAATAGTGATAGAAGAGGGGGACAAGAGTGCCAAATCGCCCTCTTCCAGATAGATAAAGCGATCGGTCACCTGGCGCAAGGCCATCTGGTCTGAAGCCAGAAAGTTTTCGCCAATGCCAACACCAATCACTAACGGACTACCCTGGCGGGCAGCGACAATCTGCTCAGGGTGCTCTGCATCGATTACCGCCAACGCGTAGGCACCGTCCAGCCGCGAGACCGTAATTTGCATTGCCTCTGCTAAACTATTTCCGCTTTTCATTGCGCTGTGAAGTAAGTGAACGATTACTTCGCTATCTGTAACAGAGGCAAATTGATAGCCCTGCTGAGACAGCTCCAGCCGCAAAGCCTCATGGTTTTCGATAATGCCGTTATGCACCAGAGCCAGTCGTTGACCGGAAATATGGGGGTGCGCATTAGCCGCAGAAGGCTCTCCATGGGTCGCCCAGCGAGTGTGGGCAATGCCCGTGCAACCCAGGTAAGGCTGCAGTTGTTGGGCGCGCTCCAGCTCTGCGACTTTTCCCAGTTGCTTGTGCATCAGCAAATTTCGCTCGTTATCCAACAGTGCCATACCGGCAGAGTCATAGCCTCGATATTCGAGCCTGCGCAGGCCTTCCAACAGGATTTCAGAGACTTCGCGTCGTGCCGCAGCGGCCACAATTCCACACATGATCAGGCTTCCCCGCTGTCTTTGCCGGGGCGTTGCCAACCCAGAATATTGCGCTGTTTGGCGCGACTGACAGCCAGCTCTTTTTCACCGACTGCTTTGGTCACGGTAGAGCCCGCACCAATAAAACCTCCATCGGCAACCGCAAGAGGTGCGACAAGCGTGCTATTGGAACCAACAAACACATCATCACCCAGAGAAGTTTTATGCTTGTTGACGCCGTCGTAGTTACAGGTAATCGTGCCCGCGCCCACGTTCACTCCAGCACCCATGTCGCAGTCGCCGATGTAGCTGAGATGGTTCACTTTACTACCGGCACCGATATTTGCTTTTTTAGTTTCAACAAAGTTGCCGACTCTGGCACCTTCAGCCAATACGGTTCCAGGTCGCAGGCGCGCATAGGGCCCTACATTGGCTTTGGCTCCAACCCGGGCATCTTCCAGGTGGCTCATGGCATGAACGGATGCTCCGTCCGCAATCGTCACATTTTTCAGTACACAATTCGGGCCTATGGAAACGCCGTCGCCAAGCACGACCTGACCCTCAATCACCACATTAATATCGATACTCACATCAACACCGCAGTGCAAGCTGCCACGAATATCCAATCGCGCCGCATCGGCCACGCTCACCCCATCGCGCAACAACTGCTGTGCTTGTCTAAGCTGGCACTCACGCTCTACCTGATTTAATTGCAGGCGATCATTGACGCCCAGCACCTCCAGTTCGGACGTCGCCAGTTGAGCCGCCACAGTTTTGTCATCGGCAACAGCCATAGCGAGGACATCAGGCAAGTAATACTCCCCCTGACTGTTGGCATTACCCACCGCTGGCAAGTAACGCTTGAGATCGGCGGCTGGCGCAGCCAGCACCCCTGTATTGATTTCATTAATTAACAGTTGCTCCTGATTGGCATCCTTATGCTCAACCACGCCCAGTACAGAGTCATCATCGCCTCGCAAAATGCGCCCATAACCGGCGGGGTCCGTCACCTGAGCGGTTAGCAACGCAGGTGCTTTAATGGCTTTCTCGACCAGGCCTTGCAAGGTGTCCAGGCGAATCAGTGGCACATCGCCATAAAGCACCAGGACTGTGCTGCGCTCATCCACCCTGGGCATGGCCTGCAGCACCGCATGGCCAGTGCCCAGTTGCTGTTCCTGAACAACCCATTGCAGCGTTTCAGCAGCCATTGCCTCCTTCACTTCCTCTGCACCATGACCCACGACCACATGGATAGCCGAGGGGTTCAAGTCACGGGCAACGCTAATCACATGCTGTAGCATGGGTTGGCCCGCAATCTGGTGCAAAACCTTGGGAAGGGGAGACTTCATACGAGTCCCTTGACCCGCAGCAAGAATAATAATTTCGAGATTCATGTAGTTGGTTCCCAGTGAGGCAGAAGCCTACTGTCAGATATTTTTTGACATTAATTCAGGATTAAGTGCATTATTATCGCTGATAATTATCAAAACAACGCCATTTGTCACATAAAAATTGACAACAAATGAAACTCGATAGTCTACGCCAGCTCGGTCTTAATGACCGGGAAATCAATATCTACCGTGCTTTGCTGCGTCTGGGGCCAGCATCTATCCGTGACGTTGCCGCTGAATCGGGGGTGAACAGGGGTAGTACCTACGAAACCTTGAAGAAATTGGCCGGTAAGGGGGTAGTGAATTACTTTCCTCGCGGCAAACGAAGAGTGTTTCAGGCAGAGGACCCTGAGCAATTATTGCAGCTGGGCGAACGCAGGCAACAGGCGCTATCGCTGGCCATGGAGCAACTTCGCAGCGAAGTGATCCCTGAGCTTAAGCAAACACAGGCAGAATTCAGTCCAGGCAACGTGCGCTTCTACGAAGGAGACGACGGCGTAGAATTTGTGCTCAGGGATATTCTCAACAGCACAGCCGGAGATCCGCAGCGTGGCTATGCAGTGATTTCAACAAAAACACTCAGGGAACACCTCTACCGCCCCTTCCCCAATTTCACCCGACAGCGAGAGAGCCGCGGAATTCAAGTTCGTGTTATTGCTGTGGGTGAAGGCGGTGATGAAGCTGAGTACGCCGAACGCAAATGGCTACCCGCCAGCGATACCGCAGATGCGTCTTATATCGCCATTTATCCACCCAAAGTAGCGATGATTACGCTGGCAGATAATGACTATCCGGTAGTAGTAATCATTGATTCGGCAGCCATCGCCTCAACCCAGCAAATCCTTTTCGATACACTGTGGCAGCTGCTGTGAGCGTGCAGTACCCCTGACAGTATCGAGGTTGCACTACCGATGCGCCGCCCATAAAAAAGCCCCGGCTTTCAGGCCAGGGCTTTTTCGGCGGCCCTGCAAATGGGCAACGTGGTGCAGGTCACACTTAGCCGCGACCGGCCCGATTTTTTAACTTGCGTAATGTCGCCAACTGAGCGGCGGCTTCGGCCAACTGTGCTGATGCACGGCCATAGTCGAAATCGCCAGATTGGTTAGCCAGTGCATGTTCAGCTTCTTTACGTGCCTCCTCTGCAGCCGCCTCGTCCACGTCGTGGGCACGAATTGCGGTATCAGCAAGAATAGAAACCACGCCAGGCTGAACTTCAAGAAAGCCGCCAGACACGTAATAAACTTCTTCGTCACCAGCCTGCGTGACGACACGGACTGGGCCCGGAACCAGCGCCGTCAGCAGAGGAGCATGGCCGTAGCTCACACCCAACTCACCTTCGCCACCAGTGGCCACGAGCATCTCGACCAGGCCGGAGAAAATTTCTTCTTCCGCACTGACGATATCGCAGTGGATTGTCATTGCCATAATTCTGGCCTCGTTAACTGACTGCTATTACAGGTTCTTGGCTTTCTCAACGGCTTCGTCAATGCTGCCAACCATGTAGAAGGCCTGCTCAGGCATGTGGTCGTACTCACCGGCGAGAATACCTTTAAAGCCCGTGATGGTATCTTTCAAAGACACATACTTACCGGGAGAACCGGTGAAGATCTCCGCCACGTGGAACGGCTGGGACAGGAAGCGCTCGATCTTACGAGCCCGGTTTACCGACTGCTTGTCTTCTTCTGACAGCTCATCCATACCCAAAATCGCGATGATGTCCTTCAATTCTTTGTAACGCTGCAGCACAGACTGAACACCACGGGCAGTTTCGTAGTGATCGTTACCAATGATCAGCGGATCAAGCTGGCGCGATGTTGAGTCCAACGGGTCAACCGCAGGATAAATACCCCTGGCAGCAATATCACGAGACAGTACAACAGTAGAGTCAAGGTGCGCGAAAGTGGTCGCTGGAGAAGGGTCAGTCAGGTCATCCGCCGGCACGTATACCGCCTGGATAGACGTAATCGAACCTACCTTGGTAGACGTAATACGCTCCTGCAGTACACCCATTTCTTCCGCTAGCGTAGGCTGATAACCAACCGCAGAAGGCATACGGCCTAGCAGCGCTGATACTTCAGTTCCCGCCAGGGTATAACGATAAATGTTGTCAACGAAAAGCAATACGTCACGACCTTCGTCGCGAAACTTCTCAGCCATGGTTAGACCGGTCAATGCAACACGAAGACGGTTTCCAGGGGGCTCATTCATCTGGCCATAAACCATGGCCACTTTGGAGTTGGAGAAGTTTTCAACGTCTACCACGTTGGACTCCTGCATCTCGAAGTAGAAATCGTTACCCTCGCGAGTACGCTCCCCAACACCTGCAAATACGGACAGGCCGCTGTGCTCGGTAGCAATGTTGTTAATTAGCTCCATCATATTTACGGTCTTACCAACACCGGCTCCACCGAACAGACCGACTTTACCGCCTTTGGCAAAGGGACACACCAGGTCGATGACCTTGATGCCAGTTTCCAGCAGCTCGTCAGATGCTGACAGCTCTTCGTAGGTGGGCGCCTTGCGGTGAATAGCGGCGCGCTCTTGCTCACCGATAGGGCCACACTCATCGATAGGGTTGCCCAGTACATCCATAATCCGACCCAGGGTCTCGATTCCAACTGGCACTGATATGGGAGCGCCGGTATTTTCTACCGCCAATCCACGGCTTACGCCTTCAGAAGAACCCATAGCAATAGCGCGTACGACGCCATCGCCCAGTTGCTGCTGAACTTCCAGGGTGAGATCTTTCTCAGGCACTACCAATGCGTCGTAGACCTGGGGCACGTCTTCGCGTGAAAACTCCACGTCAATTACCGCGCCAATAATTTGTACGATACGTCCGCTGCTCATGTTCGGATCCTCTATATCAAAATTCAATGCTTGCTGGCCCTGGGCGTTGCCCTGTGCCGAGTTCGTTACCACTTCTTACGCCGTGTCGAGCTGCCGTTTAACCAATGGCCGCTGCGCCACTCACAATCTCTGACAGTTCCTGAGTAATCGCTGACTGACGCGCTTTGTTGTAAATTAGCTGCAGGTCATCAATCAAGTCTCCGGCGTTGTCAGTAGCATTTTTCATTGCCAACATACGCGCCGCTTGTTCACAGGCACCGTTTTCTACGACTGCCTGATAGACCTGGGACTCAATGTAGCGAGTCAACAAGCCCTCAAGAAGCTCTTTTGCATCGGGCTCATAGATGTAGTCCCAATGGTGAGCCATCTCGTCGCTTTCTTCAGCTTCCAGGGGAAGCAACTGTTCAACACTGGGCTCTTGAGTCATGGTGTTCACAAACTCATTACTGACCAGGAACAGGCGGTCGATCTTGCCCTCTTCATAGGCATCCAACATCGCCTTGACTCCACCGATCAAGTCGGCCAGCGATGGCTCTTCACCCAGGTCACGCACCGCAGCGATAACGTTGCCGCCGTAACTGTTAAAAAATGCAGTCGCTTTGGCTCCAACCAGGCTGAGGTCAATCTCAATACCCTGGTCGTTCCAGGCTTTCATGGACTTGATCGCAGCCTTGAACAAATTGATGTTCAAACCGCCACACAAGCCGCGATCAGTAGAAACGATGATATATCCCACTCGTTTCACTTCACGCTTTTCCATGTACATGTGCTGGTACTCTGGTGCTGCGTTAGCAATGTGACCAACCACAGAGCGCATGCGACGGGCATAGGGCTTGCCCAACTGCATGCGGTCCTGAGCCTTACGCATTTTCGACGCAGCTACCATTTCCATAGCGCTGGTGATCTTCTGCGTGCTCTGGATGCTCGAGATCTTGGTCCGTATTTCTTTTCCGGCTGCCATCTAAGGGTCCTCGGGCTCTACTACCAGGTCTGAGTAGACTTGAACTTCTCGATCGCAGACTTGAAAGCGCCCTCGATCTCGTCGTTATAGTCACCGCTCTGAACGATACTGCCCATTAACTCACTGTGCTCTGCATGCATGTAGGACAGCAGTGCATCTTCAAAATCACCAATCTTGGCGACATCAACATCACTTAGCATGCCTTCGTTAGCGGCATACAGCAGCAGGCCCATTTCCGCGATGCTCTGCGGAGAATACTGCTTCTGCTTCATCAACTCGGTGACGCGCTCACCATGGTCCAGCTGGGCCTTGGTCGCGTCATCCAGATCAGAGGCGAACTGGGAGAACGCCGCCAGCTCTCGATACTGCGCCAGCGCAGTACGAATACCACCGGACAGCTTCTTTATGATCTTGGCCTGTGCCGCACCACCAACCCGAGATACCGAAATACCGGCATTCATCGCGGGCCGCACGCCAGCGTTAAACATATCGGCTTCCAGGAAGATCTGCCCATCGGTGATAGAAATCACGTTAGTCGGCACAAACGCAGATACGTCACCGGCCTGAGTCTCAATAACAGGAAGTGCTGTCAAGGAGCCGGTCTTGCCTTTCACTTCACCGTTAGTGAAGTCTTCGACATACTTGGCATTAACCCGTGCGGCACGTTCCAGCAGACGCGAGTGAAGATAAAATACATCACCAGGGTAAGCCTCACGACCGGGAGGACGACGCAGCAACAGCGAGATCTGGCGGTATGCCCAGGCCTGCTTGGTCAGGTCATCGTAAATGATCAGGGCGTCTTCACCGCGGTCGCGATAATATTCGCCCATGGTGCAACCGGCAAAAGGTGCCAGGAACTGCATTGCAGCCGGGTCAGAGGCCGTCGCCGCGACAACAATTGTATGCTCCATTGCGCCATGCTCTTCGAGCTTGCGCACAACGGCAGCTACAGAGGAGGCCTTCTGACCAATAGCGACGTAAACGCACTTAATACCAGAACCTTTCTGGTTGATGATGGCATCAACCGCAATTGCGGTCTTGCCAATCTGGCGGTCACCAATAATCAACTCACGCTGACCACGGCCAATCGGCACCATGGCGTCAACCGCCTTCAAACCAATTTGCACGGGCTGGTCAACGGACTGACGGGCAATAACACCGGGAGCAACCTTTTCCAGCGCGTCGGTCATTGCCGCATTAACGGGGCCTTTACCATCGATGGGGCTACCGAGTGCGTCTACCACCCGGCCCTGTAGTTCGGGGCCAACAGGTACCTCCAGAATGCGGCCAGTACAGCGGCAGCTTTGACCTTCAGCCAGGCTTTTGTAATCACCCAGGATTACCGCGCCAACAGAGTCGCGCTCCAGGTTCAGCGCCATCCCGTAGATGCCGCCTTCAAATTCAATCATCTCACCGTACATAACTTCGGCGAGACCATGGATACGAATAATACCGTCGGTAACAGATACCACGGTGCCTTCGTTACGAGCTTCAGAGGACACATCGAGTTCGTCGATGCGCGACTTGATAATCTCGCTAATTTCAGATGGATTCAGTTGCTGCATGCTCTGTTCCTCAATCCTAAATTCTAGGAGTTCAATGCTTCGGCCAGCTTGTTCAGCCTGCCGCGCACGGAGCCATCGATCACCAGATCACCGGCCCTGATTAAAACGCCACCCAGAAGGTCTTTATCAGTAGATGTACTGACCTTCACTTCGCGTTCAAGTTTTTTGCCCAATACGTCGGCGAGCTTAACGGTCGTGGCTTCAGTCAAATCAAAGGCGGAGATCACTTCTACGTCTACCGACTTTTCCTGATTGGCCTTGAACAGCTCAAATTGGGACGAAATTTCCGGCAGCAAAGCCAGACGCTTGTTCGAGGCGAGGATTGAAACAAAGTTCTTCACCTCGGCGCCCAAGACATCGCCGCAGACCTCTATCATGGTCTGCGCCTGCTGCTCGTCAGTCAGCGATGGATTGTTCAAAACCGCCGCCATACCGTCGTCTGCTGCGACAGCGGATGTAGTGAGCAATTGCTCTGACCACTGCGCCAGCGCATTATGCTCTCGGGCATACTCAAACGCCGCTTTGGCGTAGGGACGTGCCAGTGTGCTTAATTCAGCCATAGCTCCCTCGCGTTACAGCTCTGAGGCCAGCTTCTCGACCAGCTCGTTATGAGCCTCTTGGTCGATTGCAGAACCCAAAACTTTTTCAGCGCCGGCCAATGACAGGGCTGCAACCTGGCCGCGAAGTTGCTCGCGTGCGCGGTTGGTTTCCTGTTCGATCTCTGCCTGGGCAGAGGCTTTCACTCGATCAGCCTCTACAACGGCAGCGTCCTTGGCTTCTTCAACCAACTGGCCTGCACGCTTGTTAGCGGAATCGATGATGCCCGAGGCCTCTTCCTTGGCTTCTTTCAGGCGTTCTACTGCCTTCTCTTTAGCCAACTCGAGGTCGTGACTTGCGCGGTCAGCGGCAGCCAGGCCATCGGCGATCTTTTGCTCGCGCTCAGACATGGCAGCGATGATAGGCGGCCATACGTACTTCATACAGAACACGACGAAACAGATAAACGCGATCATCTGCCCGATAAGCGTAAGATTTATATTCACGCTCTTCTCCTCACAGGTTGTTGGGGTTATTTAAAACGCAATAACCCCGATTAGGTTTGTCTCTATTAACCCGCAACTACGAAGATCAGGTACATCGCGATACCAACACCAATAATGGGAATCGCGTCTACCAGGCCTGCGCCCAGGAAGAAGGTCACCTGCAGTTTGGGGGCCAGCTCAGGCTGACGCGCAGAACCTTCGATGAGCTTACCGCCCAACAGACCAACACCGATCGCGGCACCCAGACCACCCAGACCCATCATGATGGCGGCAGCTACGTAGATTAATTCAGGCATGTTTCTCTCCTAGTTTGTGTAGATATTTAAAGTAAATTAGTGGTCTTCATGAGCCATGCTGAGATACACAATCGTCAGCACCATGAAGATAAAAGCTTGCAGGGTGATAACCAGAATATGGAAAATCGCCCAACCAATTTGCAACATTCCCGCAGGTACCATCCAGGCAATACCGGCACTGAACAGGGCTGCAATCAGAATAAAGATCATCTCACCGGCGTACATGTTTCCGAACAGACGCAGCCCGAGAGAGAAAGGCTTGGCCAGCAGGCCAACCACTTCCATAAACAGGTTTACCGGAATGAACATAAAGTGATTAAAGGGGTTCATTGTCAGCTCTTTAACGAAGCCGAAGCCCTTAACCTTTATTGAGTAATAGAGCATCAGGATAAAGATGCCCAGCGCCATGCCCATAGTGATGTTCGGATCTGTAGATGGCACTACCTTCTGGTAAGGCACGCCGAGCAGCTCAAGAGTGTGGGGGATCAGGTCAACCGGAATGATGTCCATGAAGTTCATCATAAAGACCCAAACAAAAATGGTCAGGGCCAAAGGTGCTATCAGCTTGTTGTGTCCGTGGAAGGTGTCTTTCACCGTGCTGTCGACAAACTCAACGATCATTTCAAACAGGTTGACCATACCGCTGGGGACACCCGATTCGGCCTTCTTGGCCACTGATCGGAACAGGAAGCAAAATACCAGGCCCAAGCCAACGGACCATAGCATTGAATCAACGTGAATCGCGTTAAACCCCATCGCAGAGGCCTCGGCACCGCCGTGGGCAATAGTCCAGATACCCCCTTCAGGAACAACCTCTGTACCACCGTCTACAGCGTGGCGCTCAAAACCAGCGGGCAACTTGCCATAGGTAAGGTTGGTCAGGTGGTGGACAATATATCCGGAGATTGTCAGTTCTTCGCCTGCAGCTGCCATCTATAGGGACTCTTAGGTCTGTCTCTGTACCGACTGGCTGCGAGAAAGCAGCAGCCAGCTACCAATAATTTGTATCGTCAGCATCGCCACGTACCCAGCAAAAACCGACGGGCCGCTAACCGGCCGTAATGTTGCAAACACCAGGGCAAACCCGGCAACACTCAATAAAAACTTGCCTATCTCGCCAGCGTAGCTGGACCGAGCCATGGCCCTGGCTGACTTCGCTCCTCGCCAACGAAAGGCAAGTTGAGCAAAATATGCCTGAGGCACAATAGCGATTAAGCCTCCCGCTGCCAGAGACCAGGCGATCACCTGATCGTATGCCGTCAACGGCAGACACACAGCTAACAAAACTGCCAATTGCGCCAGGGTAATACGATGGACAGGAGGCCGCGCTATTTCAGCACCCGGCATAACAACTCCGCCTTTCTCCCCTCTCCAATAACCACACGGGTTTTATCCTCGTTCAAGGCGCGCGCATTATAGGGGCAATGGTGGGTGGGTTCAACCAACCGATAGTCACTATCGACATTAAAAATAACGGACGTAAACCTCTATTTCCAGGCAGCTTTACCGACGCTCGACCCTTGTTGATTGGCAGACGGTCCATATAGTGCCTGACTGTTTCCTGACCACTATATACAGTGTCAATTAATGCATCTCGCCTTTAACTGGAACGCTAAAACAATTTTTGGCTATTTAATGTGAGCCAAAATTCCGTCCAGCTCGTCAAGAGAGCTGTAATTGAGTACCAACTTGCCCTTTCCTTTGGCAGAGTGCTGAATCTGCACCTTGGTGCCAAGACGCTGGGCTAAATCGTCCTGCAAGTGCCTAATATTAGGGTCCAGGGTTTTGTTTTCCTTGGGCCTGTCTTTACCCGCGAGCAAACTGCGCACCATAGCCTCTGTCTGGCGCACAGACATGGCTTTGCCGACGACCTGGCCCGCAGCATGTGATTGGTCACCTCCCTCCAACGCCAGCAGCGCCCGCGCATGCCCCATTTCCAAGTCACCATGTTCAACTAACTTGCGCACGTCTTCCTGCAGGCTCATTAAACGCAGCAAATTGGCCACGGTGGATCGTGATTTACCCACGGCATCTGCCACCTCCTGCTGGGTAAGCTCAAACTCTTGTTGCAGGCGCTGCAGTGAGGCAGCTTCTTCGATAGGGTTAAGATCTTCCCGCTGGATGTTCTCAATCAGGGCCATGGCAATGGCTGCTTCATCTGGCACATCGCGAATAACAGCTGGAATGGTATCCAGGCCCGCTAGCTGAGTGGCCCGCCAGCGACGTTCTCCGGCAATAATTTCGTACTTTCGATCGGATATCGGCCGCACTACGATAGGCTGCATAACACCCTGGGCCTTGATGCTGTCAGCCAACTCTTGCAGAGACTCCGGCACCATATCGCGGCGCGGCTGATATTTACCGCGCTGAATCAGGTCAACCGGAAGCTCTTTAAGCAATTTGTCTGGGTCCGCGGCAACTTCCGATACGGTCGACTCCGAAGCTTCGGCAGCCTCGCTAGCCGTGGCGCTCGCACCTAACAATGCATCCAGGCCGCGCCCCAGGGAACGTTTTTTCGACATCCTGCCTCTCCGTTTATTCCGCTACCGGGGCTGAAGCGGGTGCCACAGCCTGCTGCGCGAGTTTTTCCTCACGCCGTATAATTTCCCCCGCCAATGCCATATAAGCTTTGGACCCGCGTGAAAACTTGTCATAGTACATCGCCGGGATTCCATGGCTGGGTGCCTCTGCCAGACGCACGTTACGGGGCACTACCGTACGATATACCTTGTCGCCAAAGTGCTTATGCAATTGATTGGATACCTCGTTGGTGAGGCTGTTACGAGGGTCGTACATGGTGCGCAATATGCCCTCTACTTGCAGCTCACTGTTCACCGACTCCGCGATTTGGGAAATGGTACGAACCAGGTCTGACAAGCCTTCCAAGGCAAAATACTCACACTGCATAGTAATAATAACCCCATCAGCGGCAACGAGGGCGTTCAGTGTCAGCATATTAAGCGAGGGCGGGCAGTCAATCAGCATGTAGTCATAAGCTGCGGATGCCTCAATAAGGGCTGCCCGCAAGCGGCGTTCCTTATGCTCCACCTCAATTAATTCAACTTCTGCGGCAGTCAGGTCGCTGTTGGATGGCAGCACGTCAAAGCCACTGTCGGCGGCATGCTGCGCGACTTGACTGACCGGGGCGCGATGCACCAGGACATCGTAGGTGCTGCGTTTAACGCTATATTTGTCGATGCCACTACCCATGGTGGCGTTGCCCTGAGGATCAAGGTCTACCAGCAGAACACGTCTGTTCATGGCGGCCAGGGAGGCGGCCAGATTAATGCAGGTCGTAGTCTTACCGACACCGCCCTTCTGGTTCGCAATTGCAATTACTCTTGCCACGATTTCCCCTGGTAGCTGTTGTAGCGCTGCATTCAGCGCAAAGTCATATCCACCAAATGGCGCTGCTCCTGCAGGCCTGGCACATTCACTGAGTGCACGGCCTCTAGGTGACAACGGTCTTCCACGGCGGCAATTTCTTCCCCTGGATAGGCACCCTTCATCGCAAAAAAATGGCCGCCTGAAGCCAATAGATGACGGCAATCGTCGACCATATCCTCCAAAGAGGCAAAGGCCCGGGAGAGCACCGCGTCAAATGGGGTCTCCGAATCGAATGCCTCCACCCGCGCCTGGTGAACGACCATATTATCCAAGCCAAGCGCAGTTTTCACCTGAAACAGGAAACGGGTCTTTTTGCCATTGCTGTCCAACAAGTGGAACTGACGATCGGGAAACACGATGGACAGGGGCACACCAGGCAAGCCGCCTCCCGTTCCCACATCTATCAAATAGTCGCCAGCCAGGTAGGGCGCAATCGCCAGACTATCCAGCAAGTGCTTGGTGACCATTTGCTCTGGGTCGCGCACTGCCGTGAGGTTGTATGCGCGATTCCATTTAATCATTAACTCCAGATAAGCCAGCAGACGCTGCTGGGTCGCGCTGTCAGTCGCGACCGCCAACGCGTCGCAACCCAGGGCCAATTGGTTGACGAGGACTTTGTCCAAGTCAGGCCGTCTTGCGCGAATCGTCGCCCTTGATCGCGCCCAGGGCGCCACGCTTTTTCAGGTAGATCAACAACAAGGAAACTGCGGCGGGAGTCACCCCGGGTATGCGGCCTGCCCTGGCCAGAGTGTCTGGCCTGCCTTCACCCAATTTTTGTTTGACCTCATTGGAAAGACCATCCACTTGCTCGTAGTCCAGGTCTGCGGGTAAGGCTGCGTTTTCATAACGCCGAAGGCGATCAATGTCACCTTGCTGACGATCAATATAGCCGGCGTACTTGGCCTGTATGGCAACTTGCTCCGCCGCTTGCAGGTCTGTCGTCGGCTCTCCTTTGAGGCCGGCGATGTCTGCGTAGTCCAGCTCTGGTCGCTTCAACAGATCAGCCAGTGAATATTCTCTCGCCAGCGGGCTGGTAAGCTTGTCAGCCAGCTTCTCTGCTTCTGCGCTTCCCGGTTGCAGCCAGGTGCTGCCCAGGCGCTCTGCCTCGCTGACAATAGCGTCACTTTTTTGCTCAAAGCGTTGCCAACGAGCATCGCCTACCAGGCCCAGCTCGCGCCCTTTGCCAGTCAGCCGAAGATCAGCATTATCCTCGCGCAGCAATAACCGGTGCTCAGCGCGGGAGGTAAACATGCGATAGGGCTCCATGGTACCCATGGTAATCAAGTCATCTACCAACACACCTATATAGGCCTCGTCACGACGCGGACACCAGGCCTGCTCCCCCTTAACTGCCAGGGCAGCATTCAGTCCCGCCAACAAGCCCTGTGCGGCCGCTTCCTCGTAACCTGTTGTGCCATTGATTTGACCGGCGAAATAAAGGCCGGGCAAGGCCTTGGTTTCCAAAGAAGATTGTAAATCCCGAGGGTCAAAAAAGTCATACTCGATAGCATATCCGGGGCGCGTGATGTGAGCATTTTCAAAGCCCTTAATGGAATGCACCAGATCTATCTGCACATCAAAAGGAAGGCTGGTTGATATGCCATTGGGGTATAGCTCCGGTGAAGTCAGCCCCTCGGGCTCAATGAACACTTGGTGAGAGTTCTTATCGGCAAAGCGGTGTATCTTGTCTTCAACACTGGGACAGTAACGTGGGCCAGTGCCTTCTATCACTCCGGAAAACATGGGCGACCGATCGAGGCCAGCGCGAATGATGTCGTGGGTGCGCTCATTGGTATGAGTAATCCAGCAACAGCGCTGCTCGGGATGCTCGTCTACACTGCCCATAAAAGACATGACGGGCAGGGGTTCATCACCCCACTGCTCATCCAGCTCACTAAAATCTACGCTGCGCGCATCGATACGCGGTGGAGTACCCGTTTTCAGTCGCTCCACCCTGAAAGGCAGTTCTCGCAACCGCTGGGCCAAGGCAATGGACGGAGGATCACCGGCACGACCACCCGCACTGTTCTCCATACCAATATGGAGCTTGCCACCGAGGAAGGTTCCTGTCGTCAGCACCACCCGGGGAGCGCGGAAAACGACACCCATCTGGGTAATAGCACCCACAACAACACCGCTTTCAATTAACAGATCGTCAACAGGCTGCTGGAAAATGCTTAAATTCTCTTGGCCTTCAAGCATCTGCCGGATGGCATTACGATACAGCACCCGGTCAGCCTGTGCCCGGGTGGCACGCACCGCCGGGCCCTTGCGGGAGTTAAGGACTCGAAACTGAATGCCGGCGAGGTCGGTGGCTCGACCCATCGCGCCACCCAGGGCATCGACTTCTTTCACCAAGTGGCTTTTGCCAATGCCGCCAATAGCCGGGTTGCAGGACATCTGGCCGAGAGTATCAACGCTGTGGGTTAGTAACAGGGTGCGACAGCCCATGCGCGCTGACGCCAGGCACGCCTCAGTGCCTGCGTGCCCTCCGCCGATCACGATCACATCGAACTGTTGTTTGTATTCCACTGCGCTGACCTCAGCTGTCGGCATAGCATAGAAAGATTGGGGGCGCGATTATACGTGTGGCGAGCCCGGTGTACAAAAATTGTTCGGCAGTAAAAATGCCAAGCTGCCCGGTTCAGGCAAGGCTGCAGAACAGGCCTGGCAAACCAGCATTAGATCCGACTTCAGCTGCCGACTCGCTGGTCACACCACGTAAGGAGCTCAGCTATAATTTGCTCCCGCTCGGGCTCATTAAATATTTCATGGAAAAGCTCAGGGTAGAGTTTCAGGGTTTTATCCGTTGAGCTCACTGAATCATGCAAAAAGCGTGAACCGTCGGGCGCAGTCATCGAATCGCTCTCGCCATGCATAATTAATAGCGGCAGGGTGATGCTACCTGCCTCAGCCTGCACCCGATTCATCGCCTTAAACAGCTCTGCAACAAACCGCGCCGACATTTTGCCGTGGTTGATCAGGGGGTCGGCCTTATAGGCCTCTACAACTGCCGGGTCACGGCTAACCCCCGCTGCATCTAACTGCATGACACCCAGCTTTGGCAGTAGCAATGAAAGCAGCCGAATCAGGGCAATCTGGCCAACGCCCGGCTCCAGTTCTGATTTAATGGCCGGCCCGGATAAAGCACAGGCAGCAAACTGCTGCTGGTGTTGTAATAAAAAGCAGGCGGCTATCAGGCCACCCATACTGTGCCCCAGCAAAATAACAGGCAGGCCTGGAAAATCCGCCACTGCTCGCTGCCGAAATATCTCCAGCGTATCCAGGTGATGTTGAAAATCATCCATATGTCCATAAGTGCCATCAGACTTGCCATGGCCGACATGGTCAAGGGCCGCTACAACATACCCGGCAGCGCAAAATGAGGCCGCCAGCTCGGCGTAGCGCGCGCTATGCTCGCCGGCTCCATGTACCACTAAAAGCAGGGCACGGGGCGCCTGTTCTGGCATCCAGTACTGAAAATAAATTGAATGGCCAGCGGCGCCAGCTAATGTGTCTTCCCGATGTTGCATTGCGCAGCTCCCTACCCCGCTTCAGCGAGGAATTTTCCAATTTCATCCCAGGCCTCGCGGGCCTCAGTGAGTTGAGGATAGAACATATGCCAAACATGAACCACGCGGGGCCAGGTTTGTAGTGTGGCCACCGACCCGTTGGCTACTGCTCGGTTAACGTAGCGGCGGCCGTCATCCAGCAACATTTCGGCCTCACTGGCATGAACCAGAGTGGGCGGCAGGTTTTGAAGATTCCCGAATACGGGCGAAATCACCGGGCTGGATGGTTTGACCCGATTCTGCACCCAGCCGCCCCACAACAGCAGAGGCCGTGGAATCTTCGTCAGGCCCTTGAACATGGGGCCGAGCATCGCATCTGTCTCTACATTTGCCTTCATGCTGGGCCCACTAAAGGTCGCATCGGTAACGGGTGATAGTGCAACCACCGCATCCGCCTTTTGCGTCCCATGATCTCTGGCCCAGGCAGCCATCATTAACGCCAAATTGCCGCCAGCTGAGTCTCCGGCGATATAAATGCGCTGAGCAGGCGATACGCCATCCGGTCCATTTTTGAGCAACCACTCGAAAGCTGTCTGGCAATCAGTCACGCCGGCCATGCGCCGGTGCTCTGGCATTAATCGATAATCGATCGCGAGCACCGCACACCCTGAAATCTCCGAGAAGCGGCTGGTAATCACGCGGTGACTGCGCGGGCTACCCATCACAAATGCCCCGCCGTGGATGTACAGCAGGCGACGCGAACTATCCGCGCCTGGAGCAATGACCCACTCTGCGGGGACATCTCCGGCGGTTACATGGGTAAAGCTGGAAGCAAAGTCGATGCCGTCTGATAACTGGTCCATGCGCTGGCGCATCAATGCCAGTTGCTGCTTACGCGACGCTTTAGCAGTCGGGCTTGCCGCTATCGTCAGCGAAGCTACTACCTGATCGTGCTCATCATTGGGCTCTTGCCCCTTAAATTGTTCGCCTAGCGGGGTATCGAACCCACTGAGGCTGGGCCCGCTCAAATAAAATCGGGTAAAAGCTACCGCCATCACCAGGGCGAGTAGAAAAATTGCAGTCCACAACATCAAAAAGGAATCCAGTTTTAAGTGAATCGGCATTCTGTGCTCGATGGCCTCACTAAACAAGTACCATAGAGTTCAGCATCTGGCTTGTGCCAGCGACTAAATTTTGGTTAGCTGCATCTGCAATTAAATAATAATCAACATGGAGTCAGTAGATGACTGAATATCATGTCTTACCCCCGTTACTCGGGTTGGCCGGGCTAGCAATCGCCTTTATCATTTATCACATTATGGTTCGCCACGATCACGGAGATGGCGTCGTCAAGAAAATTGGCGACCAAATTCATCTTGGTGCCATGGTATTCATGAAACGCGAATATAAGATGCTGGCCATTTTTGGACTAGTACTGCTAATCGCTATCTACGTTTCGCCGCTGGGCGCAAATACAGCAATCGCCTTCTTGGTAGGCGCATTGTCCTCTGCAACCGCAGGGTTCCTGGGAATGTTCGCCGCAACCAAAGCGAATGTTCGAACCGCTGTTGCAGCTCATAACCACGGTCAGGATATGGCCCTGACGGTATCGTTTTACGGCGGCTCGATCATGGGTCTATGCGTCGCTTCATTAGGTTTGATCGGCCTGGGTAGCCTTTACTGGTACTTTGGTGGCGACCCCCAAACTGCTCACGCTATTCACGGATTCGGCATGGGTGCCTCAGTAGTTGCTTTGTTTTCTCGCGTTGGTGGCGGCATTTTCACCAAAAGCGCGGATGTCGGTGCTGACCTGGTCGGAAAAATTGAAGCGGGGATTCCTGAGGATGATCCTCGTAACCCTGGTGTCATTGCCGATAACGTGGGCGATAACGTCGGGGACATTGCCGGCATGGGATCCGATATCTTCGAGTCCTACTGCGGCTCTATGATTGCCTGTATTGCCATCGCAGCAACCATGGCCATTGGCGCTGAGGAAAAAAGCGCGATGATGTTCTTGCCTCTGGCTCTAGCCACTATTGGCTTGTTGGCCTCACTGGGCGGCATCTTTATTGTCAGAGCCCGCAGCAACGCTGCTCCTGAGGTTGCATTGCGCACCGGTACACTAGCGGCACCTGTGATTTTTGCAGCGATCGCTTACTTCATGATGTCTTCAATGGGCCTTGGAATTAACGTCTGGTATTCCGTTGTTGCTGGTGCTGTTGGCGGCGTACTTATCGGGCTCATCACTGAGTATTACACTGGCGGAAAGCCTGTTGAGCGTATTGCCAAGTCAGGAGAAACTGGCGCGGCAACGGTGATGATTACTGGCTTAGCGGTCGGAATGCAGTCGGTAGTATTGCCCGTGCTGTTCCTCGCGGCGATCATTTGGGTGTCCACCAGCCTGTCCGGACTCTATGGCGTTGGTATCTCGGCGGTGGGCATGCTGGCAACCGTCGGCATTACCATGGCAATCGATGCCTATGGCCCGGTAGCAGATAACGCCGGTGGCATTGCAGAAATGGCTGGTATGGGGGAGGAAACCCGCAAGATTACCGATGGCCTTGATGAAGTCGGTAACACAACCGCGGCCATCGGCAAGGGCTTTGCAATTGGCGCGGCTGCCTTGGCCGCTCTGGCAATCATTGCCGCTTTTGTTGAAACCGTGCAGTCTAACAACCCTGCTTTTTCGCTGGAAATAACTAACCCCACTGTGCTGGTAGGCATGTTCATCGGTGGCACCGTACCTTTCCTGATTGCATCTATCACCATGACTGCTGTCGGTGAAGCCGCTTTCGATATGATTACCGAAATTCGCCGGCAGTTTCGCGAAATACCGGGCCTGCTGGAAGGCAATGCAGAACCTGACACCGAGCGTTGCGTCGACATCGCTACTACAGCTGCCCTGCGCAGAATGATTGCACCGGGCGTTATAGCCGTTGCCACTCCTGTATTGGTGGGTTTTGGGCTCGGAGCGGCCGCTTTAGGTGGCATGTTAGGCGGCGCTCTGCTGGCCTGTGTGCTCATGGCTCTGATGATGGCTAACGCCGGCGGCGCCTGGGATAACGCCAAAAAGTACGTTGAAAAAGGCAATCTGGGTGGCAAAGGTTCAGCTACCCATGCCGCTGCGGTCGTTGGCGATACGGTAGGCGATCCCTTCAAGGATACTTCCGGTCCCGCAATGAACATTCTCATTAACGTCATGGCTATTGTTAGCCTGGTGATTGCCCCTCTGCTGTAACCTGGCCGCGGGGCACCACGCCCCGCGTCTTTCCCTTTTTTATCGGCTCAAGCGGCTGTACCAAAAGCCGCTATTTCCCCTATCGACTACACTGTTCCTGGCAGCTGAGAGATACTCGGCCGATAAAACTCTGCACCCGCAGAAAAATACGTAGGACAATTACTATGGCCAGGTGGAAACGCAAGGAAATAGAACAAGCCTTTGACAAGTTTCAAGCGGCTGCCCTCAAAGGAGCTCAAACCAAAGACTGGTCTGACTGGTCTAACTGTTTTACCGAAGACGCGACCTATTTTGAGCATAATTATGGCCGTTATTGGGGTCGGCAACGAATTCATGAGTGGATTACTCACACCATGAACCAGTGGCCCGCCAATAATATGACAGCGTTCCCTGTCCGCTGGTACAGCATCGATAAAGAAAAAGGCTGGGTATTTGCGGAAATTATGAATCGTATGGAAGACCTCGGTGACGGCAACATCTACGAAGAGCCTAATATCACCATTCTCCATTACGCGGGAAACGGGTTATTTAAATACGAAGAGGACGCCTATAACCCCAATAATATGGGCGTCATGATTGGCCAATGGCTCACTGCTAAAAAAGCGATCGAGCAGCCCAAACAAGAGGAAAGTGAGGACTGATATTGGACATCAATGCGCAACGCAACATCGTTCTGCGATTCGACATGCGTTGCGCTCCCCAGTGTCCCGACAGCCAGACCAATCGCTATCAGGCGGCCATTGCAATGGCCAGTTGGGCAGACCAAAACAGCGTGGACGTAATTGGACTCTCTGAGCACCACGCCACTGAGGATGGTTTTCTCTCAGCACCTCTGCAACTCGCCGGCATGATGGCTGCAGTCACCCAGCGTATCCGTATCAGCGTTAGCGCACTGCTTGTTCCACTGCACGATCCAGTAAGATTGGCGGAAGACATCACTGTGCTGGACCTGGCTTCCGGTGGTCGTTTCTCTGCGACCTGCGGACTGGGCTACCGTGAGCAAGAATATCAGATAGCCGGGGTAGACTGGAAAACCAGGGGCAAGGTATTTGACAGCAAGCTGGATTCGCTATGCAAACTACTCACTGGCAATACGGTTTTTAATAACGGCACAGAAATCACGTTGGCGCCGGGTCCAAATTCATCCCTGCAAGGCCTGCTTATGATCGGTGGCAACAGCAGCGCTGCCGCCAGACGCGCCGCCAGGCTGGGCTTGATATTCAGTCCGGCAATCGATGACCCTGAGTTGGAACACATCTACCGGAAAGAGTGTGAAAGATTATCGAACTGGGGCATGACCATTTTCCCGCGTAAGCCCGCCACAACGTTCATCTCCGAAGATCCAACAGCAACATGGGATCTCATCGGGCCCTACCTGTTGCACGATGCCATTGCTTACGGTGCTTGGCGGCATTCCAGTCGACGAGCCTACGCTGAGTCTTTTGCGACTGATATAGAAGAATTAAAAGCTGAAGAAAAATATCGCGTACTCTCACCGCAACAGGCGATTCATGCCATTGAAAGTACCGGTTCACTGCACCTGGCACCCTTATGTGGTGGCGTCCCCATAGAGGTTGGCTGGCAGAGCCTTCGCTTATTCGAGAATAAAGTGTTGCCGGCATTAACATAAACCGGGAGAACTGGAGTGTAAAAGTTGTGAGAAAAGTAAGAGGCGTAGAAGTGCGAACATCCTTGTTCGCCGAAGTGCAACCTTGCACCGTTTGGAGCGTCTCACACATCAGCTGACCGTTCGATTACAGGCCATTACACAGCCTATTGATTCAATTAAACGGTCACTTAGTTATCGCTACCCATTTATCATCAGTACGTTGAGCCAGCCCTAAGCGCAATAACTTGGCAAGCGCGTCCTCAACTTCGAAATCCAGGGTCGATTGCCAACGTTGCTCAAACCAGCGCTCTATTGTCTTGTCCAATTCTACTGCTGACAGTGAATCGCCGGCGGCCAACAGAAAATAGTAGGCCAACAAACTTTCGTTACACTCGGAATCTTCAGCTTCATCAAGTAGCCTGAATATCACGCCTGCGTTGTTATCCAGAAGCTTGAAATAAAGGCTTTCGGTTAATGCCTGTGAGAAGCGGGCTTTCCGACTTCGAAAACTGGAATATTGCTTCCACAAATAGCCAACAAGGGCTCCCAGCCCCGCCAACAGAGCCAGCACTGTGGTTTTGTTTAATTCTACAGGTTCGCTACTAGTGCCTAGCCAAAAACCCACTAAGGATCCCAATAATAATAGTGTGGTACCCAGCTTGGTCGTCATAACAATGCCACCACTCACCAAAGCAGGGACACCGATCAATATCTTGTCCCAGGTTCGCATACCCACTCGGGTATTTGGAAAAAGCATCTCAACATCAGCGCCAGGCACATTCTGAAATAGTTTAATCATCGTGGAGCCAGGCTGGCACCCACCGAGCGTACTCTCAGGGTCAATGCTGTCCTTAAACCTAAGGTAAAGCACGACGCGATCATAATTCACAAACTCAACCTGGCGCCGCCAAAGACCAAACAATTGAGTAATCTCTTCCCTGCGAGAAGAGGCCCCGCGAGTAAATAGCAAAGCTTCTTCAAATTCGTTCAAATCTACATGCAGTTTCAAACTGAAAAGCGAGGTTTTATCAAACGCTAACTCTAATTCTGCCCTGCTCACGCGCTCATAATTTGCACGGTCCAGTATTTGCTCGATAAGAATTGCCAGTCGATCAGCTGCCTGCTCATCTCTGAACTCCTCTACTGTTCGAGTATCCGCGTCAGGGTCCAGTGGACTGTACGCATGTTTGAGTTCTTGTTTAATCTGGTGAAATTCAGATTGGAAATAAGACTCTATTTTGTTGAGACCTGCCGCAAAATCATTTTGCTGCTGTTCATTAAGCTCCTCTCCTGCCAGACACATGTGCACTAGATCAGTACGTCGAAAAGGGATAAAACGGAGCTTGGGAAGTTTTGACATAGTGAGTAGTTACCTCATATTTCTGACACTAAGGTTTATCGCGTTTTCAACAAGTGAAAAGAACAGGCTCCATTCAAATACGATGCTAAACAACCTTAAGTGTGACTTCAATATTGTTAGGTTATACTCGGCCGATAAAAATAACCGAAAAGTACTAGCAAGAGGTTAGCAATAAATGCAGTTCACCGACCAGCACAACGAAATCCGTCGTACGGTCTCCCAGTTTGTGGAAAAAGAGATTAATCCCTTCGTGGAAGAGTGGGAAAACGCAGGTATATTTCCAGCACATGAAGTTTTTAAAAAAGCCGGGAACCTGGGTTTACTGGGTATACACAAGCCGGAAGAATATGGTGGGTTAGGCCTAGATTATAGTTATGCGCTGGTAGCCCAGGAAGAGTGGGGGAGTGCGTCTCATGGCTCGGTGCCACTGTCCATTGCGGTACAAACTGACATGGCGACACCTGCCCTTGCAAGGTTTGGATCGGATGAACTTAAACGCAATTTCCTGACGCCCGCTATCGCCGGAGATATGGTCACCTCTATCGGGGTAAGCGAGCCACATGCTGGCTCTGACGTTGCTGCTATTAAAACTACGGCCATAAAGCGCGGTGATGATTATGTGATTAATGGCACTAAAATGTGGATCACTAATTCCACTCAAGCCGACTATATCTGTCTTCTGGCAAATACGTCAGACGATCAGAAACACGTTAACAAGTCGTTAATTATCGTGCCCACTGATGTCCCTGGATTTTCTACATCATCTCGACTGAACAAATTGGGCATGCGTGCCTCTGATACGGCACAGCTTTTTTTCGACGATGTAGTCGTTCCGCAGCGCTATTTGATTGGAGAGGAGGGTAAAGGCTTTACCTATCAGATGATGCAGTTCCAGGAGGAGCGCATAGCAGGCAGCGCTATCACTATAAAAGGTCTGGAAAATTGTATTAACGAAACCATCGAGTACACCAGTCAGCGCCAGGCGTTCGGCAAGCCCCTTTTAAACAACCAGATCGTTAACATGAAATTAGCAGAGATGCAGATGGAAATTGAGTCATTAAGAGCACTGACCTATCGCGCTTGTGAGACTTATATTAACGGAGGGGACCCAACTTTATTGGCGTCTTACGCGAAACTAAAAGCGGGTAAGCTTTGTAATAGTATACCTACCGAATGCCTGCAGTTTTGGGGCGGCATGGGTTATATGTGGGATAACCCCGTTGGAAGGGCAATGCGCGATATGCGCTTAACTTCCATCGGCGGTGGTGCCGATGAAGTCATGTTGGGAATCATTGGAAAAATGATGGGCTTAGGCACACAATCATAAATTAAAAGCTTCCGATTAAAGGTGCGAGGACCTCTTTAAAAAGAAATTACAAGCCCATTCGGCGCACTGCAAGGTCACGCATCATTTCTTTAGAACCACCTTCAATCGCGAATCAGATATTATCAAAGCGTCAAAGCGTCAATGCGATGGTGCGCAAAAGAAGAATTTAACGGCTCATCAGACTTCCCGATCTATTGTTGTGTTACCTGATGGCTAATAGTCATGCCATTAAAAACATGAATTTGGCACGACATTCGATCGAATCTTTAGCAACTGAACGCTACCTGGCAGAGAAAAGTACGTTACTGCCGGTAACCCTATGCTTGTTGCTCCGAAAGGCTACCATAAAGCTTACAGGACGCCTCATGAGGTTTCTTAAGGGCTAGGTCTAACACATATTCTTAAATCCAATCTCGCTCATGCTTCTGACTACATTTATTAAGAAAGCTATTTTTAGAACAGAGAGCAACCTTGCGCATGCTGCAAACGATAAGGCATGTAAATAAATATGATTTTCCCTTCTTAAAAAGCTTAGTGTTTAATTATTAAATAAGTATTTATATATAGTATGTATATATATAAGGATTATTGTTGTTGTTATTATTAGGGAGGCTCTTTTCTGTGGTTAACCCTTCTAAACCTATATATAACAGCATGTTAGAACAAGTATAAACCCCCTGATATGTCCTGAAACCAGGCTTGAAAACATCTGATTAATCAGGGGATGAGCTGGAGATAAGTTAAGCGTTTGTTTTTGTCTTGGCGTTTTAGTTGGCTTATCCAAAAATTACCCACGTTAGTCTCCCCGTGTTTATTCAAGGGTTATCCCCAACAGAAAAATATTTTTCTTCGATTAGAAATCTGAGTAAATATTTGCTTAACAAGCTGTTGTTAAGTCACTTCGAAAGAATGAAGCTGTGGATAATCAGTGCTCTTGTTGTGAATATGCGGGTATTACTTACCAATGCAGAAACTTGAAAATATTTCTCCCAGAAGCTGATCAGAACTAACGGCGCCTGTTATTTCTCCAAGTAGGTTTTGACAAGCTCGTAAATCTTCGGCTAATAATTCGCCAGCACCTGCATTTTCCAATTGGTGTTGTCCTGCCGTTAGTGCTTTTGCGGCCCCTTCAAGGGAAAGCAAATGCCGACGTCTTGCGCTGAAATTTGTTTCGTTTCCCTGGCGATAACCCATACAGGTTTTAAGGTGCTCTTTGAGTAAAGTCATACCTGCGCCGGTCTTTGCTGACAGTTCAATAGTGCAGTAGTTAACACTGTCAGTCACTGAGGGCTCGTGCTGGCTAAGATCACATTTATTTCGAATAACGGATACCGGGATGTTCCTGCTGAAGTGTTCGGTGAAGTCTGGCCAGATAACAGACGGATCATTACTGTGTTGTTCCGGATTAGAACCGTCAACTACCAAGAGAATGTGATCTGCTGATTCAATTTCGTTCCAGGCTCGACGAATTCCTTCCTTTTCAACTTCGTCAGCGCTATTGCGTAAACCGGCGGTATCGACGATGTGTAAAGGCATACCATCTATCTGAATATGTTCTCGCAAAACATCTCTGGTGGTGCCCTCAATGGCGGTAACTATGGCGGTGTCCTGCCCGGATAAAGCATTAAGGAGGCTGGATTTACCAGCATTGGGCTTGCCGGCAATAACCAGCTTCATCCCCTCCTGTTGTAAAGAGCCTTGTTTTGCCTGATGCATTACCGCATTTAGTTGAGCAATGATTGCTGACAGTTGATTGCTTACTTGACCGTCCTGGATGAAGTCAATTTCCTCTTCAGGAAAGTCGATGGCAGCTTCTACATAAACGCGCAGTTGCGTGACCGAGGTCACCAGGGCGTCTATTTTTTGTGAAAATACACCTTGTAAGGAGCGGCTGGCATTGAGCGCTGCATGTTCGGTCGTGCTATTAATTAAGTCTGCTATTGCTTCAGCTTGAGTGAGATCTATCTTGTCATTTAAGTAAGCGCGTTCAGAAAATTCTCCCGGCCTTGCCTGTCGAGCGCCATAATTTATACAGGTTTTTATTAACAAATCGAGGACGACTGGGCCACCGTGACCGTGTAGTTCTACGACGTCCTCGCCAGTGAACGACTGTGGTCCGGGGAAATAAAGTGCTATGCCTGAATCAAGAACATTTCCGTCAGAATTTTTAAACTTGCTGAAGTGGGCGTGCCGGGGAGACAAGGTAAGCCCGCTAATAGACTCGCCTATTATTAGGGCTCCAGGGCCTGATAGTCTTACGATGCCCACACCACCGCGCCCGGGGGCTGTGGCTATTGCGGCAATGGTATCCCCATCGAGGATATTAGAGGTAATCATGACGTGATTATAACGCCCCGTTTCGCGATAGGAACGGGACGTACAAATCAGGCGGGATCAGCTTTCTCAATTTGTTTGGTGATCACGTACTGTTGAGCCATTGAGAGCAGGTTATTAACGACCCAGTACAGAACAAGACCGGCAGGGAACCAGAGGAAGAAAAAGGTAAAGACAATGGGAAGCCATTGCATGATCTTGGCCTGCATGGGGTCTGTTGGTGGTGGGTTTAGCCGTTGCATAAACCACATACTTGCGCCCATCAGGATCGGTAGCACAAAGTACGGATCCATCACTGACATATCTTTAATCCAAAGGGCAAAAGGAGCGTGTCTGAGTTCCACACTCTCCATTAACACCCAGTACAAGGCGATAAACACAGGCATTTGCACCAGTATGGGCAGACAACCACCCATGGGATTGACCTTTTCTTTGCGATAAAGCTCCATCATCGCTTGGGATTGTTTTTGTTTGTCATCTGCGTATTGCTCGCGGATATCTAGCATCTGGGGCTGAACTTTGCGCATTCTAGCCATAGAGCGGTAACTGGTTGCCGACAACTTGAAGAATGCCGCCTTTACAACCACGGTGAGCAAAATGATGGCGGTGCCCCAGTTACCTACAAATGAGTGTATGTTGGTTAACAGCCAGAACAAGGGCTTGGCGATCCACCAAAGCCAGCCATAATCGACAACTAGATCCAGATAAGGAGAGATCTCAGCGAGGCGATATTGGTCTTTCGGTCCTGCGTAGAATTGCGCGCCGGTAGTGCCTGATTGACCCGGATCTAGAGTGAGGGCAGGGCTGGTGAAGCCAGCAATGTTAAACCCGGCTTGGGTGACTCGGGTACTGTAGTTATGGCTTTGATCGCTATTTGGTATCCATGCGCTCAGAAAATAGTGTTGAAACATTGCGATCCAGCCACCTGGTAATTGAGCTTTGAACGGATCATCCAGCATGTCTTCAAAAGTAAATTTGGTGAAGCGCACGTCCGGTTGGGTAATTGCTGCGCCAAGGAAAGGTTGCATACCCATGCCTGACTGACTTGCCGACGGGGCAGGCGTGCTATCACGTTTGATTTGCCCGAACAAATTGGCTTGCCAGCGAGCATTACTGTTATTGACTACTATGTAATCAATTTCTACGAGGTATTCGCCGCGAGTAAAGGTGAACCGTTTGGTGACTTTGATGTTATCAGCGGTAGTCAGGTTTAAGTCCACGACCAGCGTATCGTCGCTTTCTGAGAGTTCAAAGTTGTCTGCTGAGGCCGTGAACAATGCTCGGCCTTTGCTATCAATTCCGTTGCTCCCAATTAAGCCACTCTGCGCAATGTAGGTGCGGCTGTCGTTTTGTTCGAGCAATACAAATGGAATGTCAGGGTTGTCTATTTCTTCTAGATAGCGTGGCAATGCGAGTTCGATAATGTCTCCGCCATTGAGGTCGATGGCGAGTTGCAGGCTATCGGTGCGCACAAGAATTATTCTGCCACTGTTCTTCTGCGTAATTTGAGGCGGTGCCTCTGCTTCTATCAGCTCGGGCGTGGAAGGCACATCATCATCAGTTGCAAACAGAGTCGGCTCGCTGACCTGAGGTAACTCGGCAGTATTGGAGTCAGTGTTGGCGATGAGCCTCGTTGCTTGCGCCGTTTCTATAGCGGCTTTGTCATCTTTGAACGCAACCCATTCGGTGAGCAGCATGAAAGACAAGACGGCGATGGCGCCAATAAGTAAAGAGCGTTGCAAATCCATAATAATATCTGTGGCTTAGTGTGAGTGGCTGCAAGGAGGTACCGGATCGATACCACCTTCATGCCAGGGGTGGCATTTGGAGAGGCGGCAGGCGGTAAGCCAACATCCCTTTATTACACCGTGATGAGAGATTGCTTCCTGGGCGTAGCTGGAGCAAGTGGGGTAGAACCGACAGTGATGCCCCACAAACGGGCTCAACAGAACTTTGTAGCAGGAAATAAGGAATATAAAGAAGCGACGCATCAGTGTTCCGTGGCTTGATGTAGTTTGGACGCGTGACCGATCAGTTTCTGCCACTGCTGACGCAATATAGTTGATAGCGCTTCATTATCCAACTGATCTAAACCGCGCCTGGCCAACAAGATAACATCTAACGAGGGCTCTGAATCAGGCAGAACCCGGAATACCTCTCGGGCTACTCTCTTGATGCGATTGCGCTGTGCAGCCAACCGGATATTTTTTTTGGCTATCACTAAACCCAGACGATGCCCGGGTCTAGTGCTGGTTCTTGCCAGTAGCAATAAATGCTTATGCGAGGCTCTGGCCTCGGCGCCGTCAAATACCCGGCTGTAGTCTTCGGCATTGAGTAGGCGTCTGGCTTTGCCAAAACTATTGTCAGTGCCCACTCAGAGCAAGGCCTTTTAAGCAGACAGGCTCTTGCGGCCCTTGGCACGGCGGCGATTTAATACTGCGCGACCGCCTTTGGTAGCCATGCGCGAGCGGAAACCGTGGGTACGCTTGCGTTTTAGTACGCTGGGCTGGAATGTTCTTTTCATGGCAATAGTCCAATTAATGAATTCTGTTAGCCGGGGTTGCGCGAAGAGCGACAGCCACTGGCCGGAAAAAAGGTGGGGTATTCTAGTGAAATGCTTCGGTTAATTCAATGCAGGCCGGCGCTTTTTTGTGTGTTCATTTGCGGTAGTTTTGCACCGTTTAGAAAGTGTGACACTAAGAGACCGGGAGACTTACTCCGTTTTTCTTTAGTCCTAGGCGGGCTCTGGGTCGTGAGAATCCCCCCACATTTTTTACAGAGTTTATACACAGGATATTAACACAGAGGTTTATACAATGAAGTTTTTATTAAGTTGTTTAAAAAACGCTCTTAAATAATATAAGTTGTTGAAAAATAACAAATAAACACCTTGGTGTGACTTGAAAATAAGTGTGGATAAGTAAGTTCGCGGAGAGTATTATCGTGTCCTGGTTAGGGGATTTTCAAGCCAGATAAAATAAAATTAATTGTGTATCAATTAAGGCTGACGGTCACGTTCGCCTAAGGGGAAAGCTTTGCCTGGCGTAGTATGGCAGCAATGCGTCGATCGACTGCAAGACGAATTGCCTTCACAACAGTTCAACACATGGATTCGGCCTCTGCAGGCCAGTTCCGATGGGCATTCACTGACCTTGTTTGCACCAAATCGGTTTATTAAAGACTTCGTGTCTGACAAGTTTTCCAGACGAATCAGTGAGCTGATTGCAGAGCTGGAGCCTGGTGGTGGCCTGGATGTCGTGCTTCAGATCGGAAGTGAGGTCAACAAGCCGACTTTGCCCGCAGCGATGACACCTGCGGCTCATACAAAACCTTCGGTACCGGTCGTTGATAAAATGCCGCCTGCGGTTTCAGGTGCTGCGGTATTTAGCCGCCCCACCGCACCTGTAGTGACAAGAAATGGCATTGCAAATGGCGCTGCACAGGCAAGACAGGCTGAAATTGAAGGCTCTTTGCAACATCAACACAGCCTTGTAGAAACTTATACCTTTGATAATTTTGTCGAAGGCAAGTCAAACCAGCTTGCGCTGGCTGCGGCCAGGCAGGTGGCAGAGAACCCTGGCGACTCCTATAACCCGTTATTTCTATACGGTGGTGTGGGCTTGGGTAAAACGCATTTGATGCACGCCGTTGGTAATGCCTTGAGGCTCAACAAGCCCAATGCAAAGGTGGTGTACTTGCACTCAGAGCGGTTTGTAGCTGATATGGTTAAAGCGCTGCAGCTCAACGCTATTAGTGATTTCAAACGCTATTATCGGACCGTAGACGCATTATTGATCGACGATATTCAGTTTTTTGCCAAGAAAGATCGTTCCCAAGAAGAATTTTTTCATACGTTTAACGCCTTGCTCGAAGGCGGACAACAAATGATTCTTACCTGTGACCGTTATCCTAAAGAAATTGATGGCCTTGAAGAGCGATTGAAATCACGCTTTGGTTGGGGTTTGACGGTGGCAGTGGAACCTCCGGAACTGGAGACCAGGGTCGCGATTTTGATGAAAAAAGCGACCCAAGCGCGTATTAACCTACCCCCAGATGCTGCTTTTTTTATCGCACAACGAATTCGCTCTAACGTTAGAGAGTTAGAGGGAGCGCTAAAAAGGGTGATAGCGAGCGCTCACTTCACAGGTAAAGACATCGATATTGATTTGATTAAGGAAAGCCTTAAAGACTTGTTAGCTCTGCAAGATAAACAGGTGAGTCAGGACAATATCCAGCGCACTGTGGCAGAGTATTACAAGATTAAGGTGGCTGACCTGATGTCGCGTCGACGCAGTCGTTCAGTAGCCCGGCCCAGGCAAGTAGCGATGGCTTTGGCTAAAGAATTGACCAATCACAGCTTACCAGAGATCGGCGATAGCTTTGGGGGTAGAGATCACACGACAGTGCTTCACGCATGTCGTAAAATCAAGGAGCTTCGGGAAACCAACTCGGATATTCGTGAAGATTATAAGAACTTGCTGCGGTCACTCACTACTTGAGGTAGAAGAGGGACAGTAGTTTTTCGTTTATTTAAAAGGTGCTTTGTATAGCGCCTTCTCGTGTTGAGGAATAACAACGCATATGAAGTTCACAGTTTCCAGGGACGCATTACTTAAGCCACTAAACCTTGTTGCAGGTGTGGTGGAGCGGCGCCAAACCCTGCCCATTCTGGCTAACGTACTAATGGTATTAGACGGCGATCGTCTGTCACTAACGGGTACCGACCTTGAGGTTGAGCTTGTTGGTCGTGTAAAGCTGGCTTCGGCCGGGGATTCAGGCGAACTGACTCTACCCGCTCGCAAGTTGGTGGACATTTGCAAGTCGCTGCCAGAGGGCAGTGAAATTAGCTTCGCAGCCGAAGACAGTAAGGTGACCGTGAAGTCGGGCAGAAGCCGCTTCACTCTATCGACACTACCGGCCCGAGAATTTCCCAATGTTGAAGACAGTATGGGAACGCATCAGTTTACGATAAAGCAAGGCCAGCTGAAGCGCCTCATTGACCGCACCGGCTTTGCCATGGCGCAACAGGATGTTCGTTATTATCTGAACGGTATGCTGTGGGAGTTAAAAGACAAGCAACTGAAAGTTGTTGCAACCGACGGCCACCGCCTGGCTTTGTGCACGCTGCCAGAAAAGATAGAAGCAGGCGATGATGCTCAGGTTATCTTGCCACGTAAGGGGGTGTTGGAGCTCGCTCGCTTGTTGCTGGCCGAAGATGAGGATATTGCCATAGTTATTGGCAGTAATCATATTCGAGCAACCACGGAAGAATTTACTTTTACCTCCAAGCTGGTGGATGGAAAATTCCCTGATTATCAGCGTGTATTACCGAGGTCGCCTAATAAAATCGTGTTGGGGTCCAGGTTGGAGCTTCGCCAGGCTTTTACTCGAACAGCAATTCTTTCAAATGAGAAATATCGTGGGGTACGCCTGAAATTAACCGACAACAGCCTTGATATCGTAGCAAATAATCCTGAACAGGAAGAGGCTGAAGAGGCGGTACCTGTTGATTATCAAGGGGAATCCCTGGAAGTAGGCTTTAATGTCAGCTATTTGCTGGATGTGCTGGCTGTGCTGAGCGGAGAACAAATCAAGCTGTCCCTTTCGGATCCGAACAGCAGTGCCCTGCTAGAGGAGTCTGATGAAGGCGATTCCCTCTATGTAGTAATGCCGATGCGCCTCTAAAGAGGCGCTATGCCCCTCGTTTCGGCTATTAGTGCTGATGTCTTCCGATTCCAGCCTCTCACGATTGCAAATTAATCATGTTCGGAACCTTCTGGGCGTCAGGCTTGAGGGTATTCAGCGGGTTAACGTCTTTTTTGGCCACAATGGTAGTGGTAAAACCTCGGTATTAGAGGCAATCCACCTTTTAGGCATGGCTCGATCCTTCAGGGGTAGTATTAAATCCCTTGTGACCCACGGGCAGGATCACTGCACGGTTTTTGGAGCGCTAGAGCCCAGAAGCACAACGTTGGGGGTGCAGAGAGGTGTTACCGGTGAGGTCAAAATCAAAATTGCAGGCTCGCCGGTGCGAACTGTGGCCGAATTGGTTGAGTATTTGCCGGTTCAGGTAATAAACGCCGACAGCTTTAACTTGCTCACGGGCTCTCCCGGCGCTCGCAGGCAATATCTCGACTGGGGCGTGTTCCACGTGGAACATCGTTTTTTTGATCAGTGGCAGCGCTTTCAGAGAGGAATAAAACAACGGAATAAGCTGCTGCGGCGTGTTAAAATGCCAACCGAGGAACTCGCTGTCTGGACACGCGAACTTGCTCAGTCAGGAGAAGTCCTGAGTGGCTACCGCGAATCATACTTTAACCGGCTTACGCCGAGGTTTATTGAGATCATGGCCCAGTTAGCGCCATCGCTCACGGGGTTGGAACTGCGTTATAGAAAAGGCTGGGACAAGCAGTTGGAGTATCAGCAGGCGCTGGAAAATAGCACAATGACTGATATTGAGCAGGGATATACGCACGTGGGGCCTCAGCGCGGCGATGTGCGAGTGCTGACAGAGGGTCATGTTGCCGCAGATACGCTGTCCCGAGGTCAGCAAAAGCTGGTGGTATGTGGCCTTAAGCTGGCTCAGGGTCAGCTTATGGCGGAGATGGGTAGGGGGAATTGCACCTACCTGGTTGATGACCTGCCCTCCGAGCTGGATTTGCAGCACAGTAGTCTTGTTTGCGGGCTATTGGCAGGGATGAACGCTCAGGTGTTTATAACCTGCGTTCATCAGAATGATATTCAGGCCGTATGGCCCGAGGAAAAGCAACAGGAATTGGCTATGTTCCACGTGGAACATGGCTCGGTCACCCCCTTAGCCGGCGGGTCGTCGCACTTAATATAAATAGAACGCACAACGAGAGCTACACATGAGCGATACGGAACAGAATTACGACTCTTCGAGTATTAAAGTCCTCAAAGGCTTGGATGCAGTGCGAAAGCGGCCTGGTATGTACATTGGTGATACCGACGATGGCACTGGTCTGCACCATATGGTCTTCGAAATCGTCGACAACTCCATAGACGAGGCGCTAGCGGGCCACTGCAGTCGCATCGATATCGTGATACACCCGGATGAGTCCGTCACAGTTAGTGATGATGGGCGTGGCATTCCCACTGAAATGCACGAAGAGGGCGTGTCAGCGGCTGAAGTGATCATGACCGTTCTGCACGCTGGAGGTAAGTTTGATGACAACACTTATAAAGTGTCCGGCGGGCTTCACGGTGTGGGTGTGTCAGTGGTAAATGCTCTCTCCTCAGAGTTGCTATTAACTATTCGACGAGACGGTAAGCTTTACGAGCAAACCTACCGGCATGGCGTTCCCGCAGCCCCGCTGGAAATGGTCGGCGATACCGAGACCTCGGGTACGTCTGTGCGGTTCCACCCTTCTAATCAGACATTCACCAACATTGAGTTTCATTTCGATCAGTTGGGTAAGCGCCTGCGGGAACTGGCTTTCTTAAATTCAGGCGTTTGCATTGCGTTGAAAGATGAGCGCAGTGGCCAGGAAGAGATTTACAGCTATGAAGGTGGCCTTAACGCGTTTGTTGATTATCTTAATAAAAACAAGACGCCGATCAATAAACCCTTTTATTTTCAAATAGATACAGACGAAGGGGTCGGTGTTGAGGTTGCGTTACAGTGGAACGATTCCTTTCAGGAAAACTTACTTTGTTACACCAATAATATTCCCCAGCGAGACGGTGGTACTCACCTGGCAGGCTTCCGAGCGGCCCTCACTCGCAATTTGAACAACTATATTGAAAAGGAAGGCCTGGCCAAAAAAGCGGCCGTGAATACTACGGGCGACGATGCTCGCGAGGGTCTGACTGCTATCGTCTCTGTGAAGGTGCCCGACCCCAAGTTCTCCAGCCAAACTAAGGACAAGCTCGTGTCTTCCGAGGTAAAAACCGCCGTGGAACAGGCCATGAATGCCCGCTTCGGTGAATTCTTGCTGGAAAACCCTCAGGAAGCAAAAGCGGTTGTTGGCAAAATGCTGGATGCGGCCCGAGCTAGAGAAGCAGCGCGCAAGGCAAGGGAGATGACCAGGCGCAAGGGCGCTCTCGATATTGCCGGCTTGCCCGGTAAGCTAGCCGACTGTCAGGAAAAGGATCCTGCTCTATGTGAGCTGTACCTGGTGGAGGGTGATTCTGCCGGCGGTAGTGCAAAACAAGGCCGTAATCGTAAGTTTCAGGCCATCCTTCCATTGAAAGGGAAGATTCTGAACGTAGAAAAAGCCCGTTTCGATAAAATGCTGGGTTCCGCAGAAGTCGGCACCATAGTGACTGCTCTTGGCTGTGGTATTGGCAAAGAAGAGTTCAACCCGGACAAGCTGCGTTATCACAACATTATCATCATGACCGATGCTGATGTGGACGGCTCTCATATCCGAACCCTGCTGTTGACCTTCTTCTTCCGCCAAATGAGAGAGCTGGTTGAACGGGGCCACGTGTATATTGCTCAGCCTCCTTTGTATAAGATTGCTCGAGGCAAACAACATCAGTACTTGAAAGATGATGAGGCCTTAAACCAGTATCTTACGCAATCTGCCCTGGAAAATGCGTCTATCTTCGTCAATCCTGACGCTCCCGCGATTTCTGGCGAGGCTTTGCAGTCTCTAGTGGATCAGTATCGTAGTGTCGCTGCGACAATAGAGCGTTTGTCTCGCTTGTATTCCCCTGAGGTGCTTTGGGAAATGGTATATGGCGCTTTTCTTAAAGTGGATGAGATGAAGGATGAGCAGGCAGTTGCCGCTTTCGCAGATCAGTTAAGTGAGCGCTTACACTCGTCAGAGTCGGGCTCTGCTGTCTATTCAGCAGTGGTCCGAAAAGATCAGGAACGTCAATTGTTCTTCCCGGTGGTTAAGCTGTTGGCTCATGGCATAGAGTCTGAAACCGAATATCATCATGAGTTTTTCTCTTCAGGCGAATACCGCAGCCTGGTTGAGTTGGGCGAAACCTTGAATACGTTGATAGAGGAGGAGGGCTACATCCAGCGGGGCGAAAAAACTCTGCATACCCAGAGCTTTGCGGAAGCACTGGACTGGTTGATGACAGAGGCTCGCAAGGGCTACACCATCCAGCGCTACAAGGGCCTGGGTGAAATGAACCCGGAACAACTGTGGGAAACTACGATGGATCCAGAGGTCCGTCGAATGCTGCAGGTAACCATTGAGGATGCAATCGCGGCTGATCAAATTTTTACCACCTTGATGGGCGACAACGTCGAGCCCCGCAGAGACTTTATCGAAGAAAATGCCTTGTCGGTGGCTAACCTTGACGTATAACGCGCCACTGTTGTTGATTCTCACGCTATTTGAAAATTCCTCACGATAAATAAAACAAGTGATGAAATAATATTCATGGCGTACTCCTGCAAAGGATATGGCTTGGGGGATATTCTTCGTTTCAAGCGACAGGCTGTTACTGGTTGAGCCCCGCGAAACTGACACCCGTTAATTGGGCCATTTCCTTTTTCCATGTACTGAGGTCATGGATATTGAACTGATTGAGCGAATCATGTTCGCAGGCCCGGGCCATGACTTGCATCAATTCGGTGCAGGCGCTGACTTTTAAGGGAATGGCAGAATGAATACGGTTTATACCACCTGTCGCTATTGCGAAGCAGCCTGCGGCCTGGCGGTGCAGGTTCAGAACAATAAAGTTGAAAAGATCGTAGCCGACAAAGAAAACCCCCAGACCTGGCGCGATATCTGCTCCAAAGGCCTAACCGCTCATGAATTAGTAGAGCACCCCCGGCGTATCAAGGCGCCCATGAAAAGGGTAGGGGACTCTTTTGTAGAGACGACTTACGAGGAGGCCATTAGCGTTATTGCCGCACGATTCAACGAGCTGATAGCGGTTCACGGCGCTGACAGTATTGGCTACTACCACGGCAACCCACTGGGTTTTACCTCGGGGGTTATGTTCTCGTTGGGATGGGTGGACGCCATTGGCACCCGCAATCGGTATAACGTGGGCTCCATCGACCAGAATAATAATCATGTCGTATCCAGCGCCCTGTTCGATTTACCTTATGTCCCGTTCAATCCTGACATTGATCGTTGCGATTACTTGCTGATGATTGGCATGAACCCGGCGGAGAGCAAATTTAGTTGGCTGGGCAATGCCAGCGATGGCTGGGCGCGGGCGCGGGAAAGACAGTCTCAAGGCGCCAAACTGGTCGTGGTTGACCCACGCAGGACACGTAGCGCACAACAGGCCGATACCCATCTGTCTATAAAGCCGGGCACTGACTGGGCTTTTATTCTGGGCTTATTACATACCGTGTTTGGCGAGAATCTGGTGGACTCCGCCGCCTGCGCGGCCTTGCCCGCCGCGCAACTCGAGTCGATCAGAGAAATTGCGCTGGCTGCGGATCAGGCTAACTTATCCGGTCGTTGCGGTATCGATGCTGAGGACATCCGGCAAGTTGCCAGGGATTACGCGCAAGCCACGGGCGCTATGTGCCTCACTCAGACGGGGGTATCCATGCATACCACAGGTACGCTTGGCCACTGGCTGGGGCTGGTGCTCGACATCGTCACCGGCCATCTGGACAAACCAGGCGGGCGACGCTTCGATACCGGCTATATCAACATGACGGAGTTTGCCGCCACCGGCAACCAGTCGGAAACCGCCAGCCGGGTGCGGGGGCAGCTCACGGTTATGGGCAATCGTTCTCTGGCAGAGCTGCCGGATGAAATCCGCACCCCGGGACCGGGCCAGATAAAAGCCATGGTGATTCAAAGCGGCAACCCGGTGGTGTCGGGCCCCAATGGCCAGCTATTAGACAGCGCCCTGGCCGAGTTGGATATGTTGGTCGCCGTCGATCTGGTACAGCGGGAGAGTCATCGTCACGCCGACTGGTTGATTCCCGGCGTTCACTGGCTGGAGCGCGAAGAATTACTATTCAATCTAGCTGGCGGCATGGACCAGCCTTTTGCCCAGTATTCTGCCCAGGCCGTCAATCCGCCTGAGTCAATCCGACCTGAGTGGACGTTTTTTGTCGACCTGGCGTTGGCAATGAAGGTGCCGTTTATGGGTAAAAAAGGCGCCAATACGATGATTCGCATCAGTCGCGTACTGGCACGCCTGCTAAGAAAACCGCAGTGGGCCTTTTCCCCCGGATTGCTGGAACGGCTGATGTTAAAAGGTGCCAAGACCTTCAGCTGGCGACAATTGCAAAATTCACCCCACGGTTTGCAATATCGTGACCGCGCCTACGGCCAGCTTCAGGCGCAGATGCGAGGCAAGGCGATCCAAATCGGGCCAGCACAGTTCTGTACGGAGCTGCAGCGTTTGTTGGATAAAAGCAATCAACCTGGCACTGAATATCCCTTCACCCTGATCGGTAAGCGAACCCTGAATATGATGAATTCCTGGTTGATGGAACTGCCCAATATGCAAAAGCGGGAGCAGGGCAACGATTGCGAGATTAATCCGGCAGATGCGCATTCCCTGGGAATAAAGGAAGGTGCCAAAATCGAGGTTACGTCAGCGGTTGGTAGTCTTTCTATTAAGGCGCGCATCAGCGACCGCGTAGCGCCGGGTGTTGTTTGCATCCAACACGGCTGGGGCTCGCGGGTGTTCTCTCCGGTGGATAAGGAAGAACCCCTTTGTTTCGGCGTCAACGTCAATCAGCTGGTGGATAATGCCGCAATCGACCCTTTTTCCGGGATACCCAATCTCAATTCGACCCGGGTTAAAGTCACAGTATGTGCTGACACTTAGTGGGTATCCGGTCATTGTATTAATTTTTAATGCTATGGTTTGCAATAGAATCTAGCATGGGTTTCAATTCCTCGGTCGCGGAAGTTTGCACCTCTTGATGGAGCCCAGTGACGGTGACAAAAAAATTAAGTGTGACCAGGCGGCAAAAGCTAGACACGCCTGCCAGAAAAATAAAAGGAGATTCAAGAATGACCTCAGGATTACTGACTTTGTTGAATGACAAACGGGCCCAGTCAAACCTATTGCGACGTTTTGGGCTGACCCTGCTGCTAAGCTTGTTCGCATCCAGCTTCGTCCAGGCGCAGGACCAGGAAAAGCCCAATATACTGATTATTTGGGGTGACGATGTCGGGTGGTTCAATACCAGTGCCTACAATCGCGGCATGATGGGGTATAAAACTCCCAACATCGATAGTATCGCCTCCGAGGGCGCCCTGTTTACTGATTGGTATGGACAGCAAAGCTGCACAGCCGGTCGCGCCGCGTTTGTGACCGGACAAAGTCCTTTTCGCACGGGGCTGTTGAAAGTCGGATTGCCGGGCGCCAAGGAGGGACTATCAGAGAAAGATCCTACCGTAGCGGCCTTGCTCAAGAACCACGGCTATATGACAGCCCAGTACGGCAAAAATCATCTGGGTGATCTCGACGAACATTTGCCGACCAATCATGGCTTTGACGAGTTTTTTGGCAACCTGTACCACCTGAATGCAGAAGAAGAGCCAGAGAGTGCTGACTATCCCAAGAGCGCAGCCTTCGCCAAGAAGTTTGGTCCACGCGGTGTCATCAAGTCTAGCGCCGATGGGAAAATCGAGGACACTGGCCCGCTGACTAAAAAGCGGATGGAAACCGTCGACGAAGAGGTCACTGCCGGCGCCCTTGCCTTTATGGAGCGTGCCGCCAAGGCTGAAAAACCTTTTTTCCTGTGGTGGAACTCTACCCGCATGCACGTCAATACGCATCTTAAGCCAGAATCTGATGGCGTAACCGGGCTGGGTGTTTATGCAGACGGCATGGCTGAGCACGATAAGCATGTCGGTCAAATACTTGCCAAGTTGGATTCATTGGGCTTGGAAGAAAACACGATCATCATGTACTCAACCGACAACGGCGCGGAAATTTTCACCTGGCCGGATGGAGGCATGACGCCTTTCAGAAACGAGAAGAACTCCAACTGGGACGGTGGTTATCGCGTACCTACCATGATCAAATGGCCCGGCGTGATCAAACCCGGCACAGTCTACAACGACGTTTTCTCGCATGAGGACATGCTGCCCACTATTATGGGCGCGGTCGGAGAGCCCGACATTAAAGAAAAGCTGCTTAAAGGTCACAGGGCGATTGGCCGAAACTACAAGGTGCATCTTGACGGTTACGACCTTGGACCTTATTTCCGTGGCGACGTCGATGAAGGCCCGCGCAAGGAATTTTTCTACTGGACAGACGATGGCCAGCTTGCCAACCTCCGTTATGATCGCTGGAAAATGGTGTTCATGGAGCAACGCGCCCACGGTTTCGATGTGTGGCAGGAGCCCTTCGTGACATTGCGACTGCCCAAGCTGATCGATATGCGCGGCGACCCCTTTGAAAGAGCCGAGCATGAGGCAGCACCCTATCCCATGTGGCGTTTTGACAGGGCCTATCTGGTTCTGCCTGCAGTGAACTACGTTGCGGAACATCTTGCTACTTACAAGAAGTTCCCACCACGCCAGGAGGCCGGTAGTTTCAACTTGAACAAGGTACTGGAGGCGCTGCAGAAAAACCCGGGTACCAATTAAAATCATCTTGCGCATAGGGGGCGGCGACTCGTCGCCCCGGATGTCGCTGCAGCTTATAATTTAGGTAAGTTACATTGAAGTCCAGCAGCACTGCTGTTGTATTAAATTATTGCCCTTAGCATACTTCGGGCAGCACAATAGTCTTTTGGTTCAGAGGCAACCGCCATACTAATACCCCAACTTTGAGTGCAAGTCGGAGCATAATCACTATGTCTAATAGCCGGTCTATTTGCCTGTATTTTGTGATGATTGCCGCCCTGGCCGTCGCGGGGTGTGGTGACTCAGCGCCCATAGCGGGTGAACGTTACATAGAGTCTGACCGAATGGTTGACCTCATTGAACAGAACCTGGCCGCCTCCGCAACGCTGTCAAAAGTCGCTGATATCGACCATTCCCGTCTTGGCCAACAAGCCGGATCACCGATGCCTCCGGCAAGGGTGCTTCTAATCAGTGACCCGCAACTTGAGTCTGACTTGATAAAACAGAATCCACTGGTCGCACTGGAGCTACCTTTAAGGGTGCTGGCGTTCGAGGATGGCCGTGATAAGGCCAGCAAAATTATCTACAACACATTCGACTACCTGGTTTCCCGCTATCAGCTTGACCCCGCCTCCACAGCGAAGCTGAAGGACAGGTACATAGCGAATCTGGGAATTGCTACCAGCGGTATCGCACCAGCGAGCGTGGCGACATTCCCCAGCGACACAATGAGCCCAGACGGAATTACTACGATCTCCAGCCCATTTGGCTTTGAAGAAACCCTGGAGCGGGTAAACACCGCCATCAATTCACAGGGCGATACCATGCACTTTGGCACTGTGGATTTCCAGGCCAATGCACGCGAACTGGGCGTTGAAATAGCACCTTCCTTTTTAATTCTGTTTGGCGGGCCAGCGCCCGGCGGCAAAGCGATGGCCGAAGCGCCAACTCTTGGCTTGGATGCCTTTTGCCAGAAGTTCCTGATCTGGGAGGATGCGTCAGGGCAAATCAAGCTTTCGTTTAATGACTTGCTGGCCCTTGCTGAGCGCCAGGACGTGGATAAAGCGATGGCTCTGCGAGTGATCAACTACCGATTGAATAAGACGTTTGGTGATGCGCTCGCACAAGATTAGTGCGCGGTAAACGGCGAGAAACGAAAGAAGCATAGGCAAAAAAATGCGTATTTCTATTAGTTGCCGCGCTTTGCAGCGTGATCTTATTCATGGGGCACTAACTCGTCTTCAACTCAGTTTGGCCAAGCCATGAAAACCGGGTTAGTTTTACGCTGGCCCGGCACAGTGGAGCACTTAGCGCATGATACAAATACCCCCTCTACCCCGGGCCGCTTTATTGCGGCTTTTTGCGTTTAGGTTAGTCACCACGTGTCTATGGCACGGTCAGCAAATGAAGTAGAGTTTGAAGTTTTACAGCAGTAACAAATGATAGGCGGTGAGCATGACGGATAAAACCTGCGTAGTAGTGGGAGTGGGCCCAGGGATAGGTGCCGCCTGCTGCCGGCTCTATTGTGAGCGCGGCTACAAGGTGGCAATGATTGCAAGGTCTCCTGATTACCTGGATGAACTGGCCGCTACTTTGCCAGGCACCAGCCTTTCGTTGATTGCTGATGTCACCGATGAAGAAGCCGTTACAGTGACCTTCGGAAAAATAGCCAAAGAATTTGGCCAGGTTGATACGCTGATATACAACGCAGCGCGCGGCAGCTTTGGTAGTTTTTTAGAGATGAGGCCCAAGGACTTATCAAAGAACTTCGAAGTGAACACCATGGGGCTGCTCTACTGTGCGAGGGCCGTAGCACCGGGCATGATAGAGCGTGAAGCGGGCTCTATTTTAGTCACCGGCAATACTGCAGCAACTCGCGGCGGCGCCAAATTTGCTGGCTTTGCCCCTTCAAAGAGTGCCGCGCGCAGCCTGACTCAATCCATGGCGCGAGAATTGGGCCCCAAGCATGTACACGCGGCTTACCTGGTGATTGATGGTGCCGTCGACGGACCCTTTGCGAGAAATTTGCAGAAAGATAAACCGGATGAGTTTTTTATCAAGCCTGATGATATTGCACAGACGATCTGGCACCTGGACCAACAGCCCGAAAATTGCTGGACGTCAGAGATTGACTTAAGGCCTTTCGGTGAGAACTGGTGACCGTCTTTTCGTTATTAATCGCTGTTGCTGCGAGTTGAATATTTAACGCGTCCGACTCTGCCAATGCGGCATGCGCGATTTGCGCTGTTATTCTTCATTTACAAAAACGCTTTACCGCACACAAGCATCCATTCGGCCGCAGAAGGTCGCCGCTCAACGAAACGCTATTTTTTCTTTCTGATTTTTTTCCTATCGTTCTCCCCAATACCAGCACAAGGCAAGCCGGAACCGGGCGGTGGCATAAGCGATGACCGAGATCAGCATTGCCTCAGTCGCTTCAATTAATTAGGAGTTTCCTGACCCCTGCAACCCCTGGTGGGGGTCACTCTGGGGCGCTGCCTTCTAAGGCAGTGCCCCTTCACCTTCTTCAGCATCATCCTGAGTCAATTCCACGGCTTCCAATCGCTCCAGTTCAATGTCAGCGTGAATCGGCTCTAGTTCAGTCAGGCTTTTACTTGCGTTGCTGGAAAGCTGCCGGAAGCGCTCTACCTTCCCTACCAGACCTTGTTGTCCCGCCAGGCCTTTTACCGTCTGGTTATAGTGGTTGTTGGCAGACTTAAGGGTATTACCGAGCTTGTGTAGTCGCTCGGCGACAAGACACACCTGATTGTAAATTTCGCCGGCGCGTGTACTTATCTCCCTGGCTTCACGGTTACTCTGGTCGATCATCCACAGGTTCGCCACTGTGCGCAAAATAGGCATCAGCGTCGTGTGTGAAACCATCACTACCTGCCGTTGATAGCCGTAGTTGAACAAATCCTTGTTGTATTTCATGGCCTCGATATAGGCAGGCTCAATGGGCATGAACATGAGTACAAAATCCGGGCTGTCTACGCCAGACAGATTGGAATAGTCTTTGGAGGACAGGTCATCAATGTGATTGCGAACCGCTTGCGCATGCGACCTTAGCGCCTCACTCTGTTCCTCTTCTGTTGCTGCGGAAATGGCTCGGTCGTAATCTACTAACGAGACTTTGCTGTCGATTACCAGACACTTCTTCTCGGGTAGTTTGATGATGAAATCGGGCAGCCGCCGCTTGCCTTGCGCATCGGTGAAGCTGGCCTGGGCCTCATAATGATCGCCAGGGAGCAGGCCGGCCAACTCAAGAGTTCTTTCCAGTTGGGCTTCGCCCCAGTTGCCGGTGGTTTTTTTATCGCCTTTGAGAGCGGTCGCCAGGTTGGTGGCCTGGGAGTTCATCTCAAGACCAATTTCAAAGACCTTTTTGATTTCTGCTTCCAGGGCAGTATTGCCCTTTACCGCTTCCGTGTGTACTTCGTTGATGCGCGACTGAAAACCGCTAATTTGCTCCCTGAAGGGCTTGAGTAGAGATTCCAGCGATTCCTTATTGGTGGAGGTAAAGCTTTTACCCTTGTCCTCGAATATGCGGTTGGCCAATAACTCGAATTCCTGCTTGAGATTGTCCCTGGCTTCTTTCAACAACGTCATTTGGCTCTGGTGTTGTTCTTCTCTTTCTTCCTGCTGGGTGTGTAGGCGAGTATGTTCATTTTGTAGGGCCTGGTAGCGCCGGCCGTGGCTGTCCAGATCGTTTTCCAGCTTGGATAACGCGGTTCGACCTTCCTGTAAGCGTTCTTGTAACTGGTTTCGCTCGACTTCCAGGCCACTAATAACGCGAGTGGCGCTCGCCAGTTCGAGTTGCAGCTCTTCATTGGATGCAGTCATTTGGAGACGCAGTCGCTCAGCTATGCCCTGCCCCCTGATAACGCCAATGAGCAAGCCCAGGGCTATGCCACCGAAAGCGATTGAACCGGCAATAATTAGCTGCTGTATTTCGGTTTCTGTCATGCTCTGCCCCACAAGAATGGGCCCAGTTTAAAACAAAGGCGCAACGATAAGCGGATTTATTGTACCGCGAGTTGGGGGCGTGTCGCTTTTTAAGACAGGTATCAGGAGAGGATGTCGCGGCTGGCAGCCGCCAGGTCAGCGTAGACAGGTATGCCGCTTGAATCGACCAGATCGTTATTGGAAGACTCCAGTTGCAACCGGGTTTTTTCTCCCTTGCCGGTGAGCACCAGCACGGGCTTGCAGCCCATGGCCTGGCCAGCCTGCAAGTCTTTGAAGCTGTCGCCAATAAAGTAGCGTTCTGCCACCGGCTCACTTAACTCCGTTTCAATTGCACGCAGCAAACCGGTTGCCGGCTTACGACAGTCGCAGCCGTCATCAGGCAGGTGGGGGCAGTAGAAAATACCGGCGATCTCGCCACCCTGCTCTTCTACCAGCTGGCACAGATGATTATGAATAGCTTCAAGTTCTTCCAGGCCAAAAAAGCCCCTGCTTAGCCCGGATTGATTGGTGGCAATGGCCACCTGATAGCCTGCCTTCGATAGCGTCGCAATGGCTTCTATACTGCCGGGTATAGGCTTCCAGTCATCGAGCGAGCGGATGTAATCATCCGAATCCTGGTTAATAACTCCGTCGCGATCCAGGATCAGCAGGGGCATGCTTACTTGCCTACAACCAGCTGCGAAATGTCGGCTACTTCCAAGAACTGGTCGCGCAGTGCTTTCAACAGGTTAAGTCGATTGTTGCGCAGGGCCTCATCTTCGGCGTTCACCATGACCTCGTCGAAAAAGCGATCTACGGGTGCTCTCAGGCCGGCTAGACTTGCCAATGCCGCGCTGTACTCGCCCTTTTCAAGGTGACCAGAAGCGATGGTAGATAAAGCGCTTAGGTTTTCCGTCAGCTCCTTTTCTGCTGCCTCTTGAAGCAAGTTTACGCGAACTTCACCAAAACTGTGGTCATTACTCAGCTTGCCGAGAATATTCGAAACGCGTTTGTTTGCCGCGGCCAGGGCAGAGGCTTCTGGCAGTTGCGAGAAGGCGTTGACGGCCAATACGCGTTGCTGAATATCCAGGGGTTGGCTGATGCGACGTGCAGAGACTGCGCGAAAGACTTCAACCGGAATGTTTTCTTCCTCGTACCAGGCGCGGAAGCGTTCAATCATGTAGTCAAACACCTGATCCGTTGTTCCTTCTGCAAGGAGATCCTGAGGGTATTGTTGTGTGGCTAGTTCGAGGCAATCCCTAAGATCCAGTTCCAGCTTTTTCTCCACTATGATTCGCAGCACTGCAAGAGAAGCGCGGCGCAGGGCGAATGGGTCTTTGGAACCTGTAGGTGGCTGGCCAATACCGAATATGCCGACCAGGGTGTCCAGCCTATCGGCCAAGCCCAGGGCACACGCAGTATTGCTTTCAGGTAGGCGGTCGCCGGCAAATTTGGGCCAGTATTGTTGGGCGATTGCTGCCGCGACCTCAGCGTCCTCGCCGTCGTGCAAGGCATAATAAGACCCTGCCACTCCCTGCATATCAGAAAATTCCTGCACCATGTCGGTAACCAGATCGGCTTTTGCCAGCAGCGCTGAACGTTCAGCTTTGTCAGCGTCCGCACCGATCATGCGTGCCAGGCTGCCCGCAAGCTTTTGTACACGACGGGCTTTGTCCGCCAGAGTGCCAAGTTTTTGCTGGAAGATGACGGTTTCCAGCTTAGCGGCACGTTTTGCCAGCGGCGTTTTTTTGTCGGTCTCAAAGAAAAAAGCGGCATCTGCAAGTCGCGGACGGATGACTCGCTCATTGCCCGCAATGACCTGCACAGGATCTTTGCTTTCAATGTTAGCCAGGGTTATAAAATTGGGTTTCAACTCACCATTAGCATCGACCAGGTGAAAATATTTCTGGTGCTCTTTCATGGAAGAGATCAGCGCTTCAGCGGGCACTTCCAGGAAGCGCTCTTCGAAGGAACCGGTGAGAGCGACAGGCCATTCGACCAGTCCCGTGACCTCGTCTAAAAGATCCGGGTCGATCACGGCGCTAGCATTCACCGCACTTGCCTCTGCTTCCACTTGCTCGCGAATCATGGCCTGACGCTTGTCAAAGTTGGCAACAACGTGAGCATTGGCCAGAACTTCTTCGTAGTCGTCGGCCTTTTCCAGCAAGATATCGCCGCTTGAATGGAAGCGATGTCCGCGAGTGGTATTGCCCGTGGGGATGCCCAGAATCTTGCCGTGATCAAACTTTTCTCCGAGCATGGCAATCAACCACTGCACCGGGCGAACAAATTCGACTCGGCTGGCACCCCAGCGCATGCGCTTTGGAATAGGCAAACCGGCGATGGTTTCAACAATGATGTCATTGAGGCAGTCACTGGTGTGCAAGCCTGCCTCGGTCTTTTTCAGTCCTAGCCTGGTGCCTTTCGGTGTTTCAATTTCCTGCAGGTCTTGTGCTGCAACGCCTTGTTTTTTGGCGAAGCCTGAAGCGGCAGGTGTCCAATTGCCTTCACTGTCCCTGGCTCGATCAATCGGGGGGCCAAGCACCTCGATATCTTTATCTTCACCCTGTGTTTGCACCTGTGCAATTTGTACAGCGAGACGGCGAGGAGACGCAAACCAGCTGACCTCTCCAAAGCCCAGTTCGCGCTGCTTCAAGCCGGCGGTGATGCCATCGCGAAAGGCCAGGCCCAGCGATTTTAATGCCTTGGGGGGAAGTTCTTCTGTGCCCAGCTCTATCAGCAGAGTTTCATTGCTCATGATTGCTCCTCCGCCTGAATTCGCTCCAGTACTTCCTTGCGGATACCCTCTTCCGCCAAGGGGAAACCCAGCGCGGCGCGAGCATTGAAATAGGCCTGAGCGACTGCCCGCGCAAGCGTGCGCACACGGAGAATGAATCGTTGGCGCTCGGTAACGGAGATAGCGTGCCTGGCGTCCAGCAGGTTAAATGCGTGAGACGCTTTCATCACCATTTCATAAGCGGGCAGTGGCAGGTTTTTATCCACCAGTCGTAGGGCTTCTTTTTCGCAGTGGTCAAAGAAGCCAAAAAGCTGCTCAACATCGGCTTCTTCAAAGTTGTAGCGAGACATTTCGACTTCGTTTTGGTGAAACACGTCGCCGTAGGTGACACGACCAGCTGGGCCGTCTGCCCATACCAGATCGTAGATACTGTCGACGCCTTGCAGGTACATGGCAATGCGCTCGAGACCATAGGTGATCTCACCTGTAACGGGGTAGCACTCCAAACCGCCAGCTTGCTGGAAATAGGTAAACTGCGTGACCTCCATCCCGTTAAGCCAGACTTCCCAGCCCAAACCCCAGGCTCCCAGTGTTGGAGACTCCCAGTTATCTTCGACAAAGCGCACGTCGTGGACGTTGGTATCTACACCCAGCGCTGTCAGTGATTGTAAATAAAGCTCCTGAAAATTTGCAGGGGAAGGCTTCATTGCCACCTGAAACTGGTAATAGTGCTGCAGGCGGTTGGGGTTCTCCCCATAGCGCCCATCCGTTGGTCGGCGACTGGGCTGAACATAGGCCGCATTCCAGTTTTCCGGGCCAATGGCACGAAGAAAGGTCGCGGGATGGAAGGTGCCTGCGCCAACCTCCATGTCCAGCGGTTGAAGAACGACACAGCCCTGATCTGCCCAGAACTGTTGCAGCTTCAGGATAAGTTCCTGAAATGTAAGTAGTTTGTTTTGGTTTTCTGCCACCGGAATGCCTGTGAGGTCACTGCAAAGGGCGGCTATTATACAGGCTCTTTTGTCGGCATAATACGCGCTTTAGTCGATTGTGAATTTCACTCATGGATGGCCTCAAAGTAGCGGTTATCAAGCTCTATCTGCACTTATGTGCCCTGCTTCCCCTGTCCTGGGCGCGAGCGATGGGCAGAGGTATTGTGCGTTTGTACTGGCCCTTTGGCGGTCGCAGCGTCAAAGTGACCAAACGTAATATTGAATTGGCTTATCCAACGCTGGGAGTGCAGGAGCAGGCTAAACTTGCTCGTCGCAGTTTGTGTGCCACTGGCGAATTAGTTTCAGAGCTGGGGCATTTATGGATTAGACCCTGGGACCACGTCCGCGATTTGATAAAGTCGGTGGAGGGCTGCGAGCTTATTAGCGCGGCCCAGGCCCAGGGGAGAGGCGTTATTATTCTGGCACCCCACTTCGGCAATTGGGAAGTGCTTGGCTTGCATCTGGGAACACTGGGTAAAACCGTGTGCCTGTATGAGCCGCCCAAGCTACAAGCGCTGGGTCCGATGATCGTAGCGGCTCGGCAACGCACTGGCGCCACTGTGGTTCCCACTGATAGCCGGGGGCTGGCGAAATTGGTGAGAAGCGTCAAGGCCGGCTGTGTCTCCGGTATATTGCCCGACCAGGCGCCTGCAGATGTTAACTCTGGCGAGAACGCGTCTTTTATGGGCAATCAGTGCTTCACCCCGACCCTGGCGAGCAACATGATCCGTCGCACGGGCGCACTTGCCGTTTTTGGGTCGGCAGAGCGAGTGGACGGTGGCTTTGCACTGCGTTATTTCGCGGCTGAGGATGGTATCTACGACGCCGACACCGGAATATCGCTGGCAGCGATGAACCGTGGGGTTGAGGCCTGTGTGCGCCTTAGTCCTGAACAATACCAGTGGGAATACAAGCGCTTCAGAGTGCGTCCCAAGCAGGGTCCTGGCGTTTACGACGATCTGTAACTGGCGTGGCCCCGCCTTCTTGAACTAAACGGCGCCTCAGGGCTGCCAATGGAACGCTATGTATTACGGAAAAATTATCGGCGGTGTGATTGGCCTTATGGTTCTGGGCCCAATCGGTCTGATTCTGGGAATTTTTGTCGGACACCTTTTCGATAACGGTCTGATGCAGACCCTCAAGTTTGCGTCCCCGCAGAATATCGCCCGCATCAAGAACAGTTTTTTTGAAACAACGTTCCTGTTGTCAGGGTATCTGGCTAAAGCCGACGGCCGCATTTCCCAACAGGAGATCGACCAGACTGAGTCAATCATTTCGCAGATGGGGCTCGATGCGCAGCAACGCAAGCGTGCTATTAGTCTATTTCAACAGGGCTCCGCGCAGGATTTCCAGCTGGAACCCACGGTATCGTCTTTTATGGAGACCTGCCGGGGCCAGCGCCAGTTGTGTCAAACCTTGTTGTTCTTCCTGATATCACTGGCGTTGGCTGATCACAAGATCGAGCAAGTCGAACACAATGTACTGCAGCGGATAGCGACCTTGCTCAGCTTCAGTCCGGCGCAACTGCAGCAAATGTTGCGCATGGCCCAGGCCCAGGGGCATTTTCATGGCTCCTCGGGTTATGGCGCCCAGCCGGGAACCAGTCTCGATGATGCCTATGAGGCGCTGGGTATTGCATCTGATGTGGATGACAAAGCCCTCAAACGGGCGTATCGCAAGCTGATGAGCGAAAACCATCCGGATAAGCTGATTGCCAAGGGTGTTCCAGAGGATATGATCAAACTGGCGACTGAGCGTTCCCAGGAAATTCAGGCAGCGTATGAAATGATCAAGAAGAGTCGCGCCTAGATCCGCCAGAACATAGGTGTAAATAACACTAACAAGGTAAATACTTCCAGACGTCCCAGCAGCATGGTGAAACAGAGAATGCCCTTGGCGGTATCGCTGATGCTGGCATAATTTGATGAAACCTCTCCCAGACCAGGCCCAAGATTGTTGATGGATGCCGCTACCGCCGAAAACGCAGTGGTAAAGTCCAGCCCGGTAGCCATTAGCAGCAACATGATAATGATAAAGCAGGTGGTATAGACCGCGAAGAAGCTCCACACTGCGCTCACCACTGAGGCTTCAACTCTGCGGCGTCCTACTTTCAAGGGGATGATGGCCTGTGGGTGCACTAACTGCTTCAGCTCCCGCACACCCTGCTTGTAAATCAGCATCAGGCGCATGGCTTTCATGCCACCGCCGGTGGAACCAACGCAGCCTCCCATAAATGAAAACATCAGCAACATGACCGGCAAAAAGGAGGGCCACTGGGCAAAATCCTTAGTAGCAAATCCGGTGGTGGTGGTAATAGAGACCGCCTGGAAAATGCCGTGTACCAGACTGTCTGAGGGCTGCAAAGTCTTGCTGATAATCAGGTAGACGCAAGTAATGGTCACACAAATTAGCAGCACGCTGGAGAAAAAGCGGGTTTCCGAATCTTTGCGGTAGGGAGCGATGCTGATGCGCCGCCAGAAAATGAAATGCAGTCCAAAATTGATCGCTGAAATATACATAAAGAGTGTACATATCAGCAGTATGGTGTTGCTTTGGAAATAGCCCATGCTGGCATCGTGAGTAGAAAAGCCACCGATGGCGACGGTGGATAGGGCATGGGCGATGGCATCAAAAGTGGTCATACCTGCAAGCCAGAACGCGATAGCACAGATGACTGTCAGCCCCACGTAAACCATGGCTAATGCTTTGGCGGTTTCGGTGATCCGGGGAGTGAGTTTGCTGTCCTTTGAAGGCCCGGGAGTTTCTGCCTTATAGAGCTGCATGCCGCCAATGCCGAGCATGGGCAGCACTGCGACAGCAACGACAATGATGCCGATGCCGCCCATCCATTGCAGCAGTTGCCGATAGAGCAGAATTGATTTGGGCAGGCTGTCGAGCCCAACGATGACGGTCGCGCCGGTTGTTGTGAGTCCGGAAATGGATTCAAAGATCGCTTCTATCGGAGTCAGGTTCAGGCTATCGGAAAGAGCAAAAGGTAGCGCACCGAAGAGGCCCAGTACCGTCCAGAACAAGGAGGTAATGAGAAAGCCGTCGCGGATGCGCAACTCGTGTCGAGCATTCATCACCGGCACCCAGATAATGAGCCCGGCAAAGAAGGTTATTGCCAGGGCAGAGAGGAAGCCATCAGCGGTGCTGTCATCTGCGATTAGTGCCATTACCAGTGGTACCAGCATGGTACTGGAGAACAGCATTAACAAAATGCCGAGTATGCGCAGAGAGACGGAAATATGCATGGGCTAGAAGAAACCGAAGCCCACGGCGAACAGTTTTTCTACAGCGTTAATCTTGCGCCTGTCGACCAGGAACAGGATAACGTGATCGTCTGTTTCCACGACGACATGGCTGTGGGCGATTAACACCTCCTCACCCCTGACAATTGCACCAATGGTGACGCCCTCAGGCAGTTGAATCTCATCCAGTCTACGTCCCACGACTTTTGAGGAATAGGTATCGCCGTGAGCAGTGACCTCAATGGCTTCTGCCGCACCGCGCCGCAGCGAGTGTACATTGCTGATATCACCTCTGCGCACGTGGGTCAGCAGGCTGCCAATGGTGATCTGTTGCGGCGAAATCGCGATATCAATTTCGTCGCCCACCAGTTCAGCGTAAGCGGGGTTAGTGATTAGCGTAATCACTTTTTTGGCGCCCATCCGCTTGGCGAGCATGGACATCATAATGTTGGATTCGTCGTTGTTGGTCAGGGCGCAGAAAACATCGTTGGCTTCGATATTCTCCTGGGCCAGAAGCTGTGGTTCTGCGGCGCTACCGTTGAGCACGATGGTGTGAGCCAGCCGCTCGGACAGCACCCTGCATCGTTCATAGGATTGCTCGATGACTTTGACCTGGTATTTATTTTCTATAGAGAGCGCCAGAGTCGCCCCGATGTTACCACCGCCGGCAATCATTACTCGTTTGTAGGGCTTGTCGACTTTGCGCAGCTCTGACATAACGGCTCGAATATTTTCTCTTGCCGCGATAAAGAAGACTTCATCGTCCGCCTCAACGACTGTGCTGCCCTCGGGCAAGATGGCGCGATCCTGGCGGAAAATAGCCGCGACTCGTGTGTCTACCTTGGGCATGTGAGTGCGAATTTCCTGCAACTCCTGACCAACGATGGGGCCGCCGTGATATGCCTTTACGGCCACTAGCTGGACTTTGCCGTCGGCGAAGTCCAATACCTGCAGCGCTCCGGGGTTAGCAATTAATTGACGAATGTTTTTGGTGACCAACTGTTCTGGGCCAATGATGACGTCTACCGGAATATGGTCTCTGTTAAATAACTGTTCCTGGTGCGACAGATAGTTGGGCGACCGTACACGAGAGATCTTGGTAGGCGTATTAAACAGGGTATGGGCAACCTGGCACGCCATCATGTTGATTTCATCAGAGTTGGTCACCGCGATCAGCATGTCCGCGTCTTCTGCACCGGCTTTATAGAGACTATTGGGGTGCGATGCGCCGCCGGTGACGATACCGATGTCCAGCTTGTCCTGCAGTGCACGGAGCTTGGCGCTGTCGGTGTCGACAACGGTGATGTCATTCTGCTCGTTAGCCAGGTGCTCTGCGAGGGTGCCGCCTACCTGGCCGGCGCCTAAAATTATGATTTTCATAGCTTGCGGATTCAGCTAAATGTCTGGAAACAATAAAGAAAAGCCCGCCATAATGTAAGGGCGGGCTCAGCGAAATTGTGCACAATTGTAGTCTTGCTAGAGTAACTGGCGTTTTTCGATCAGGGCGTAGAATAAGCCGTCCGGCCCGCTAATATTAGGGAGCAACTGACGGCCAACGCCAGCTGTCACTCCCCAGGTTAGCTCTGGTTGTACCAAAATGGCATCGTCGGTTGCTTTGAGGAAGCTGTTAACCACGCTGTTGTTTTCGCCATCGAGGATGGAACAGGTGGCATATAGCAGGCGACCACCGGGTTTTAGCAGCGGCCATAGTCCCTGCAGAATGGCTGTTTGCTGCGCGCCCAGCGAAGCGATGTCGTTCTGCCGACGCAGGGATTTTACGTCCGGGTGTCTGCGAATAACGCCGCTGGCGCTGCAGGGGGCGTCCACCAGGACCTTGTCAAAGCTTTGCGCCGCCAGAACCGGGGGAGGATTGGCGCCGTCGCCTGCAATTACCGAAGCCTGAAGCCCTAAACGCTCCAGGTTTTGCTGCACTCGCTCCAGACGCTGGGGGTCCAGGTCCATCGCTGTCAGCTCGCCGAGTGCGGGCTGTAATTCCAGTATATGGCAGCTCTTGCCACCGGGCGCGGCACAGGCATCCAGTACTCGCTCCCCGGGCTGAGCGGCGAGCAACAGTGCCGCCATTTGTGCGGCCTCATCCTGAACGCTCGCGTCGCCTGTTTCAAAGCCAGGCAGTTCCAGGACATCCCTGGCCGATTCAAGATAAATGGCCTGTGGTGACAAATCACCCTCTTTGGCAGCGATGCCAGCTGCATTGAGCCGGAGCAAATAGTCCGCTCGATTGCCTCGCCTGGCGTTGATACGCAGGGTCATCGGAGGCTGGGCATTGTTGGCGTCAATAATGGCCTTGGCCTGCTCCGGCCATTGCTCATTTATGATGTCGAATAGCCACTGGGGGTGTGCGTGCCCGGCAGCTTCTGGGAGTTTAGTCAGCAGGGAATCTCGCTCGCGCAGAAAGCGGCGTAATACCGCGTTGGATAAGCCCTTGGCCCAGGGCTTTTTAAGTGCCTTGGTCGCTGCAACGGTCGCGGATACGGCAGCGTGGTCAGGTATGCGGGTGTCCTCAAGTTGGTAAAGACCGCAAAGCAAAAGGCCGTGTATATCCCTGTCTTTTTCCCGTAGCGGTTTGTCCAGCAGCTGGTTTAGTAGTGCCTCAAGCCGAGGTGCCTGGCGCAGAGTGCCGTAACAGAGCTGTTGCAGAAGCCCTTTGTCGCGCGGCGCTACCTTTTCCAGTGTCGGAGGCAGTGTCTGGTTTAGTGACTTGCCTGAGAGCACATCGCCCACTATTCGAGCGGCTGCGGCGCGGGTGTCAAGCGCCATCAGTGGGCCTGTCCAGCCAGCGTGAAGCTGGCACCCGGGGTAAACAGCTCGCTACTGCCATTGAGCACTTGATCTGCAGTCAGTGGCTTGCCTCCTGGCAATTGCAGGCGCTGGATATTGAGCTGACCCTCGCCACAGTTGACCAGGATGCCATTTCGGTCAGCGCGTAAAATGGTACCTGCAGCTTCGGTTAAAGGCGCGTTGCCGGCGGCTTGGGCCTGCCATACTTTTATCCGCTGGCCTTGCAGGTGAGTGAAACACACAGGAAAGGGGTTGAAAGCTCGGATAGCGCGATCCAGCGTTGTAGCTGCTTGTGTCCAGTCCAGCTCTGCTTCTCCTTTGAGGATTTTACTGGCGTAATTGGCGTTCTCATCATTTTGAGCAGTGGCATTGGCCTGATAGCGCTCCAGGTCTGACAGCACCTTAACCAGTAGCGGCGCTCCCTGTGAGGCTAGCTTGTCGTGTAGTGCTGCTGCTGTTGTTTCGGGGCCGATTTCGCAGTTTGCCGTGGCCAGCATATCGCCGGTATCCAGGCCTACGTCCATTTGCATGATAGTGGTACCGGAGGTGTTGTCCCCTGCTTCGATGGCTCGCTGTATTGGCGCTGCTCCGCGCCAGCGAGGCAGCAGGGAAGCGTGAACATTAAGGCAGCCGAATGCGGGGGCGCTTAAAACTTCGGCTGGCAGAATTAAGCCATAGGCAACGACGACCATAACGTCAGCGCCCAGTGCAGCCAGGCAAGCCTGCTCTTGCGGATCACGCAGGCTCTGCGGCTGGTAGACCGGAATACCCTGTTCCAGGGCCAGTTTTTTTACCGGGCTAGCCTGCAGTTTCTTACCTCTGCCAGCGGGCCTGTCGGGTTGCGTATACACAGCGATAAGTTGGTGCTCACTTTCAATGAGAGCGGCTAAATGTATGGCCGAGAAGTCGGGTGTTCCGGCAAAAATCAGTTTCAGAGAAGACACTTCTCAGACTCTCCGCCGCTGGTCTTTTTCCAGCTTTTTACGGATGCGATTGCGCTTCAGGGGCGACAGATAATCTACAAACAATTTGCCATCCAGGTGGTCAATTTCATGCTGCAGGCAAATAGCCAGGAGGCCTTCTATTTCACTTGAGAAGGGCTTGCCGTCTCGTCCAAGCGCCTTTACTGCAATGCGCTGTGGTCGGTTTACCGTTTCATAATATCCGGGAACAGAAAGGCAACCTTCATCATATTCGCCCAGTTCCTTGTCTAGAATCTCCACTTCTGGATTAATAAACACCAGCGGGTCGTTCTGTTTCTCGGACAGGTCGATCACCAGTATGCGCTCATGCACATTGACTTGAGTTGCAGCCAGGCCGATGCCGGGAGCGGCGTACATCGTTTCGAGCATATCGTCTAGTAATTGTCGGTGCTTGTCGGTTACCGAGTTGACCGGTGCTGCGACCGTGCGAAGCCGGGGATCGGGAAACTCCAGGATCTCGAGTACTGCCATGTTTTAAAAGCTCTTTTTCAGGTTTTTAATAGCCCGCCAAGAGGTGCGGGAAAAGTAACATTTAGGCTTGCCAGCGGCATAACGCGGCAGCACACTGTAATCTATTATACTGCCTGGGAATAAGGGGTGCCCAGTGGAGGCGCACGGGGCAGAGATAACAAGGCCACGCAGGGACGTAAAAATGAAAACAAGGTCACTCTCAATTTGGCTGTTGCTGGCATCGCTAATGTTTAGCGGTTTCCTTCACGCAGCGGTAGAACTCAATGAAGATGTGCCAGAGACCTATATCGTTAAAAAAGGCGATACGCTCTGGGGCATTTCCGGTATGTACTTGCGCGAGCCCTGGCTCTGGCCCGAGCTATGGGACGTTAATCCACAAATTGATAACCCCCACCTGATTTACCCCGGTGACGAGCTTTACCTGGTGTGGATCGATGGCCAACCACGTCTTCGTTTGCGCCGTGGCCGCGATGTGAAGCTTACGCCAAACATGCGGGTGTCGCCTCTGGATCTCGCTATTCCTACTATACCTCTTGATGAAATTGGTGCCTTTTTGCTGCGCCACAGGATTCTTGCAGCAGATGAGATCAACAATTCCGCCTATATCGTGGCGGGGGACCAGGGAAGCTTGCTGAGTGCGCCCGGTGACCTGATCTTTGGTCGTGGCGCCTTCCCCGATGGAGAACGAGCCTACGGTATCTACCGTCCCGGCGATACCTATTCAGACCCGATAACCGGAGAGCTGCTGGGCTACCAGGCTCAGGATATCGGCAATGCCAAGCTGAAGTCTTCCAATACTGATGCAATAACCGAGTTAGAGATCAACAGGATCACCGAGGAAGTGCGCATTGCCGACAGGTTGTTGCCCCTGGAGGAGCGAATTCTGGATGCTGCCTTCCAGCCCAGGGCGCCGGAAACTCCCATCGAAGACGGATTCATGATTGCCGTCGATGGCGGTGTTACCCAGATCGGAACGACAGACATTGTAGTGCTTAATAAAGGGCTGCGTGATGGTCTGGAGGTGGGTCATGTGCTGGCCGTCTACCAAACCGGTGAACTGGTGTTCGACAAGGTAGCGCAGGGGAATGTGCGCTTGCCAGACGTGCGTGCCGGACTTGCCATGGTGTTTGAGTCTTTCGACAAAGCCAGCTATGCGCTGGTCTTAAAGTCTAATCGGCCACTCAAGGTGCTGGACAAGGTCAAGAACCCATAGTTTAACCAAGAGCGCGGCAAGGATGCGGTGCTCTGGGGCTAATGCCCCACAAAAGCCAACCGACATTACGTCAAGGATGATGTATGAGCGTTGTAGACCGAGACCTGCGAGCGGCAGGCACAGAAGTTTTGTCGCTGGCAGACCCTCTTTATCCTCCCCTATTAAAGACCATCCCTGACCCGCCGCCTGTATTGCACGTGCGCGGTAACCCGATGCTTCTGGCTAGGCCTCAGTTGGCGATCGTAGGGGCTCGTCGCGCCAGCGCGGCCGGGCTGCAGGCGGCCCATAAGTTGGCCGTTGCAGCGGTGCGCGCCGGGCTGGGGGTTACCAGCGGCTTGGCGTTGGGTGTCGATGGCGCAGCACATCGAGGCGCTCTGTCGGCAGGCGGGGACACAGTTGCAGTAATGGCCACAGGGATTGAGACGATCTACCCCCACAGGCACGAACCGTTGGGGCAAGAGATCGCGTCATCTGGTTGCCTGGTAACTGAATTTCCGCCCGGCACTAAACCATTGCCATATCATTTCCCTAAACGAAATCGCATCATCAGTGGATTGTCGCTGGGTGTCCTGGTCGTGGAGTCAGCGTTACCCAGCGGTTCTCTCATTACCGCCACCAGTGCAATGGAGCAGGGCCGAGAGGTCTTCGCCCTGCCCTGGTCAATTTCCCATAAGGGGGGTGCGGGGTGTCTCAGCCTGATACGCGACGGTGCTAAAATGGTGCTGGGAATCGAGGATATCCTGGAGGAGCTGGATTCGCTGTTTGGGTTGCAGCAGGAGCTGTCACAGGTTTCGACAATACCGAGCCCTGAATCGATTAGCGAGCAAGACTGTTTGCTGCTGGAACTACTGGGCTTTGAGGTCATTAGTCTGGACCAATTAGTCGTTGCCAGCGGTCTACCTGTTGGGCAGGTGATGGGCGAGTTGTCGTCACTAGAGTTAGCAGGCAGGGTCAATCGTTGCCCTGGGGGTTATATACGCAGTCGATAGCCCTGTTTTGCTTGCCAATTGCAGCAGGGTTGGTTAAATTTCGCGCTTTTTTGGGCGAATACAACTTCGCCACAGTCAGGAGATAAGCAATGAGCAAACCATTTGTCGCAATTGTCATGGGATCCGACTCAGATCTGCCAGTTATGGAAGCCAGCTTTGATGTTCTGCGTTCTTTTGATATCCCTTTCGAGGCTCGTATCACATCGGCGCATCGCACCCCGGAAGTGACAAAAAACTACGTCAAAGATGCGGACGAGCGCGGCTGCGCGGTCTTCATTGCTGCTGCTGGCATGGCGGCCCACCTCGCGGGCGCAGTGTCTGCTGCTACCGTCAAGCCTGTCATTGGGGTGCCCATGAACGCTTCTATGGATGGCCTTGACGCGCTGCTCTCTACGGTACAGATGCCTGCGGGTATCCCCGTCGCCAGCGTGGCGATTGGTAAGGCCGGCGCCAAAAATGCTGGCTATCTCGCCGCCCAGATTATCTCAACGGCAGATCCTGAAATGGGCCAGAAGTTGCGCGATGAGCGCGCCGCTAACGCCGCAAAAATTGCGGAAAAAGATGCCGCGTTGCAGGCATCGCTCAAGGTCTGATTTTGCCGTTTACGCCCTCTTCCCTGCGCTTGTCCGCGGCGGTCGCCGCGCTGCGGCGAGAAGGCGTTGTCGCCTGTCCTACTGAGGCGGTGTGGGGTTTATCCTGTGACCCCGACTCTGAGCAGGCAGTGTCCCGACTGTTGGCACTCAAAGGTCGCAGTGTGGACAAAGGCCTTATTTTGGTGGCCGCCAGCGTGGAACAGTTAGGCTTTTTATTGGCGGATCTTTCCCAAGCGCAGAGGCAACAATTGAGCGCCAGCTGGCCTGGCCCCAACACCTGGCTGGTGCCGCACCAACAGAGAGTTCAACCCTGGGTCCACGGCCGGTTTGAAACAGTCGCAGTGCGTGTCAGCCAACACCCGGTAGTGCGTTCCCTTTGCGAAGCATGGGGTGGACCGCTGGTTTCTACCTCAGCGAACCCAGCCGGAGCCCAACCGCCCCGCGCAGGCTTTCAGGTGTTGCGTTACTTTGGCGGCTCGCTCGATGGGATGTTGCCCGGCCAAGTGGGTGACGCGCAGACTCCCAGTACTATTCGTGATCTGGCTTCCGGTGAGTTAGTCAGGGCGTGATGCTTTCCAGCTATTGTTACCCTGCCCGGGTGCGTATAATGCTCGCGCCCCTGCACAAGGAACAGGATAATGCAGATCGATCAGGTTAAAGCCTACCTTTTATCCCTACAGGACAGTATTTGCTCTGCTCTTGCACAAGAGGACGGTAGCGCAGCATTCATTACCGATGAATGGCAGCGCAGTGAAGGCGGCGGCGGTCGCAGTCGCGTACTTGCCGAGGGCGCAGTGTTTGAAAAAGCGGGAGTGAATTTCTCCCATGTTATGGGTGAAAACCTCCCTCCCTCCGCCAGCGCTTCAAGGCCGGAGCTTGCCGGCCGCAGCTATCAGGCGATGGGCGTTTCCCTGGTCGTTCATCCCAATAATCCTTACGTTCCGACATCACACGCCAATGTGCGTCTATTTGTGGCCGAAAAAGAAGGCGCTGAACCGGTATGGTGGTTTGGCGGCGGCTACGACCTGACACCTTATTATGGCAATCGTGAAGATTGTATTGCCTGGCACCAGGTTGCCAGCGAAGCCTGCGCCCCGTTCGGTGGGGAGTTATATCCCCGGTATAAAGCCTGGTGCGACGAGTATTTTTACCTGAAGCACCGGCAAGAGCCACGCGGTGTGGGAGGGTTGTTTTTTGATGATCTCAACGAATGGGACTTTGATACCTCGTTCGGCTTTATGCAGTCGGTGGGAAACTCTTTCCTTCGCGCATACCGGCCTATTGTCAGCAGGCGTAAGAATACTCCCTTTGGTGATCGCGAAAGGCAGTTTCAGCTTTATCGTCGGGGTCGTTACGTTGAGTTCAATCTGGTCTTCGACCGAGGTACTCTGTTTGGATTGCAATCAGACGGGCGCACCGAGGCGATATTGATGTCCCTGCCGCCGCTGGTGCGCTGGGAATACAGTTACCAGCCAGAGCCGAATACCCCGGAGGCAGAACTGACCGATTACTATCTCCAGGGTCGAGACTGGTTGAGCGAGGGCTGAATAATGACCGACAAGGACAAGTACGCAGTATTCGGTAATCCGATCAAGCACAGTAAATCGCCGGCTATTCATGCTGCTTTTGCAGCTCAGTGTAGCCAGGCCATGCAGTATCGTGCGGTGCGTGTCGATGAGGGCGGGTTTGCCGAGGCGGCCCAGCGATTCTTTGAAGGCGGTGGCAGTGGCCTCAATGTCACTCTGCCTTTCAAGCAGGATGCCTGCCAGTTTGCAGATCGATTGAGCGAACGGGCAGAGCGCGCCCAAGCGGTCAACACATTGAAATTTGGTCCTGGTGGAGAGATCGAAGGCGATAATACTGATGGCATTGGTCTGGTGCGTGACATGGTTGTGAACCTGGGCTGGGTCGTTCAGGGTTTGCGAATTTTGATTGTCGGCGCCGGCGGCGCGGTGCGTGGTGTGCTTGAGCCCTTACTAAGAGAGCGCCCGGATCAGCTGCTTATTGTTAATCGCACCGCTGCAAAGGCCGAAGAGCTGGCCGCTGAATTCGCTGATCTGGGCACGGTCGAAGGCGGAGGCTATGACTTAATTGGTGAGCGTCAATTCGACCTGGTGATTAATGCCAGTAGTGCGGGTCTGTCCGGCGAGATGCCGGATCTGCCAAGCACCCTATTGACCGAGCGCAGTTGCTGTTACGACATGGTGTATGGCCCTGAGCCTACGGCATTTATGCGCTGGGCCGCTCATCACGCCGCCTGGGCGGTGTCCGACGGTCTGGGTATGCTGGTCGAGCAAGCGGCCCAGTCGTTCTATCTCTGGCGGGGTCAGCGCCCGGAAACTCGCCCTGTCATTCACCAGATTCGCGAGGCTATGGAGGCTGCATGAGCACACCCCCTCAAACCCGTCGTTTTATAGCCGGAGCCGTCTGTCCTCGCTGCGGTGCCATGGACAAAATCGTGGTGGACATGGAGACCCAGTCCAGAGAATGTGTGGCCTGTGATTTTTCAGAGGCCCGTCCCCCTGACCCACTTTCCCAAAATGAACTGCCCACCCGGGTCAGCCGCGCCGCAGCGCGCAGGGTGGAGACTCCCGCTCAGGTCGTGACGCTGGTGGATCCGACAGACTCTGAGAATTAAACCCCCCGTTTTAGCCTGATCTGCGGTCGCGCGCCGTAAGCGCGCCGCTGGACGTTTGTTGGCGGTAGCAAAATACGATGCTCAAAAAACGCTAGCCCTCGTTTGCTCTAAGCCAGGCATTGTCCCTGTTTAAGCGCCAGAACCAGATGTAAAGAAAGACCCCCCGGGCGAGATTAAAGGCGGTAAAAGCTAGCCACAAGCCGTGATTACCCAGCCCTGTGCAGAGATACCAGAGAGGGAGGTAAACCAAGAAGACACTAAGTAACATGGTAGACATCATGTAACGCGTTTCGGCGGCCCCGATAAATACCCCATCCAGCAAATAGCTTGGCGCTGCAATGAGTGGCAGAACAATAAGCCAGGGGAAAAACTGTCGCATAAGTTCTTTAACGGAACTGATGTCGGTGAGAATGTTGATGAATACCGGTTGTAGCGTTAGAAACGCCAGGCTCATTATTCCTGCTGCAACCATCGTCCAAACACTGCATCGTTTGACAGCCCTTAAAAAGCCGTCCAGGTCGCGCCCACCCAGCCGTTGTCCCACCAGGCCCTCCGCTGCAAATGCAAATCCATCCATACCATAGGCAGCCAGCATCAGCAGTTGGAGCATCAAGGCATTGGCAGCGAGCACTTCGCTGCCAAAGTTCTCACCCTGGGCGGTAAAAAAGGCAAAACTGAACAGCAGGCACATCGTTCGCACAAATAAATGTCTATTGCTCTTCAGAAGTTGTTTGTAAGCGCTAACATCCCCCAAATGTCCCTTTATAAGCGACAGTTCTGCTGTTTGCAGTTGTTTCCAAACCGCCAGGATCGCGATAGTGCAGCCCAGGTATTCCGCAATAACAGTGGCAAGAGCAGCGCCATCGCTGTTCATCCCCAGTCCCATAATGAACAGAAAATCGAGGCCGATATTGACTAAATTAGTGACTACGACGATTAACATGGGCCAACGCGTATTCTGCCGGCCGATGAACCAACCGACGATGGTATATGTCACCAAGACAGCAGGCGCGCTGCCGATTCTAATGTTAGCGTAGGATTGGGCGAGGTTCAGCACGTCCTCTGCGGGCGACATCAACAACAGGCCCAGGTGGATTACCGGTCGGTGCAATAGAACCACCAGTGCTGCCAGCGCCAGTGCAAGAATAGCAGAGCGCATCAATACCAAAATAGAACCGATAGTGTCGCCGGCGCCCTCTGCCCTGGCTACCAGGCCAGTGGTGCCCATGCGTAAAAAGCTGAATCCCCAGTAGAGAAACGACAGTAGTGCGGCCCCAACGGCAACAGAGCCCAGGTAAAGGCTGCTATCAAGGTGTCCCAGAATCGCCGAATCCACCAGGCCCAGCAAAGGAATGGACACATTCGAGAAAATTGCAGGCCAGGCGATGCCCCATATTTTGTGGTCCAGCTGCTTGTTAGTTTCCATATATGCTCTTTATGATGTTGTCGCTTCAAGCCCTTTTACTGTCTAGGTACGGACGAATTTCTGATGCAGTAAAAACTTGGGATTGCCAGCCACTGCGGGTATACTTGCCGCGTTTTGCTGGTGCCGTCAATGGACGCACTGTCGGCAAAATTGAGTCAGCCGGTCATCTTTGCCCTGTCTTTATCACATCTGCCCCCGGGACCCGGGGCTGCCAGAATGCGATCCTATGTTGGGTCCATTCAGTGACAAGTTCAGGGCTGGCAACAATTAGAACCGGTTGTGAGGATTAAAAACAGACTAAATATGGAGACACGGGAAATGTGTTTTGAAGCGAAGCGGCTGTTCAGACTCGCGCTCGGTCCTGTCCTTATGTTGTTAAGCGCTGCCACTATGGCCGCGGGCGGCGAAGTAAGCTCGTTCAATATGTCGCCAGGTGTGACTGCTGTAGGTAAGGAAATATACAGCCTGCACATGATCATCTTCTGGATCTGCACGATCATTGGCGTTGGTGTTTTTGGGGTGATGTTTTATTCCATCTATGCCCACCGTAAGTCGAAAGGCGCGGTTGCCGCTACCTTTCATGAGAGCACCAAGGTAGAGATTGCCTGGACAATTATTCCGTTCTTTATTTTGATCGGTATGGCATTTCCAGCTACTACTACGCTGCTCAAAATCTATGACAACGACGAGGCCGATATGGACGTAGTTGTGACTGGATTTCAGTGGAAGTGGAAATACGAATACCTGAACGAAGAAGGTGAAAACGTAAGCTTCTTTTCTAACTTGCGCACCGCTCAGGATGAGATTTATAACACGACAGAAAAGGGTGAGCATTACCTACTGGAAGTTGATGAGCCTCTGGTGCTGCCTGTCGATACTAAAGTGCGCTTCCTGGTAACCGGCAACGATGTCATTCACTCCTGGTGGGTTCCCGAACTTGCGGTCAAAAAAGATGCAGTTCCCGGCTTTATTAACGAAGCCTGGACCCGCACAACAGTGGAAGGTATTTACCGCGGACAGTGTGCTGAACTGTGTGGCAAAGAACACGGCTTCATGCCCATTGTGGTCAATGTTGTCAGCAAAGAAGAGTACGCTCAGTGGTTAGCTGAGAAGCAGGGAGAGGCAGCGCAAATCAAGGATTTGATGGCTCAAACCTTCTCTATGGACGAACTCATGGAGCGTGGCAAGGCAACGTACGAGCGCAGTTGCCTGGCCTGCCACGGCGCATCTGGTGAAGGTGGTGTTGGTACGGCAATCGCCGGCAGCGCTGTTGCTACAGGTGAGCTTGCGGGCCATCTGAACATCGGTATTAACGGTGTACCGGGTACAGCGATGCAGGCTTTTGGTAGCCAGCTGAACGATGTCGATATGGCGGCGGTAATCACATATCAGCGAAATGCATTTGGCAACAATATGGGTGACATGGTTCAGCCTATTGATGTCTTTAACCACAAGAAAGGCTAGTCGGAGGACTTCACGATGGGAGATCATCATCACGGCCCTGCGAAGGGCATAGGTCGGTGGCTTTTCACCACTAACCACAAAGATATCGGAACCATGTACCTGTGGTTTTCGTTCGCAATGTTTATTATGGGTGGCTTCTTTGCCATGGTCATTCGTGCCGAGCTGTTCCAGCCCGGCATGCAGCTGGTAGAGCCCGCCTTTTTCAACCAGATGACGACTCTGCACGGCTTAGTCATGGTGTTTGGGGCGATTATGCCCTCTTTCGTTGGCTTGGCTAACTGGATGATCCCGATGATGATCGGAGCGCCGGACATGGCGCTGCCACGGATGAACAACTGGAGCTTCTGGATTCTGCCGCCAACGTTTTTGCTGCTGGCATCAACATTGTTCATGGAAGGTGGAGCGCCCGCCTTTGGCTGGACCTTTTACGCTCCGCTGTCGACTACTTACGCTCCGCCGTCAGTCACATTCTTCATCTTCTCAGTACACGTACTGGGTCTGTCATCCATCATGGGCTCCATTAATATCATTGCGACGGTAATGAACATGCGCGCTCCTGGCATGACTTACATGAAGATGCCGCTATTTGTGTGGACCTGGCTGATCACTGCTTTCCTGCTGGTTGCGGTTATGCCGGTTCTAGCCGGGGCGGTCACCATGATGTTGATGGATATTCACTTTGGCACCAGCTTCTTCTCGGCGGCCGGTGGCGGTGACCCGGTGTTGTTCCAGCACGTATTCTGGTTCTTCGGACATCCAGAGGTGTACATCATCATCCTGCCCGCCTTTGGCGTAGTTTCGCAGATCATTCCTGCGTTCTCGCGCAAGCCGCTGTTTGGTTATGATTCCATGGTGTACGCAACAGCCTCTATCGCATTCCTGTCCTTCATTGTGTGGGCTCACCACATGTATACGGTGGGTATGCCAGTAGCGGGTGAGCTGTTCTTTATGTACGCCACCATGCTGATTGCAGTACCCACAGGGGTGAAGGTATTCAACTGGATTTCCACGATGTGGCGCGGCTCTTTATCGTTTGAGACCCCCATGCTGTTCTCGCTTGGCTTCCTGGTGCTATTTACTATTGGTGGTTTCACCGGCCTGATGCTGTCAATTGCGCCGGCCGACTTCCAGTATCACGACTCCTACTTTGTGGTTGCTCACTTCCACTATGTCATGGTCGCTGGCGCGGTTTTCTCTATGACTGCGGCGGTCTACTACTGGTTGCCCAAGTGGTGCGGTAAAATGTACAACGAGGCGATGGGTAAGACGCATTTCTGGATCTCGTTTGTCGGCTTCAACCTCGCCTTCTTCCCGCAGCACTTCGTGGGGCTGGCAGGTATGCCGCGTCGTATTCCCGACTATGCTCTGCAGTTCGCGGACTTCAATATGATGTCTTCGATCGGCGCTTTCATTTATGGCGCCTCGCAGATCATGTTCCTTTACAACGTGATAGCAACGATCGTGTCTGGTAAGCCGACTTCTGAAGAAAAGGTTTGGGACGGCGCTGAAGGCTTGGAGTGGACAATTCCTACGCCTGCTCCTTACCATACGTTCGAAACGCCGCCTAAAATTGATTCGGCGCACGCTCACTCCTGAGGATTATGAGTCAGTGATTCAAGTAAACGCCAACCCAGCAATCGATACCGCCATTAAATTGGTGGTGGTAGCGATTGCCATGTTCGCATTTGTGTTTGTCGTGATGGTTCCATTGTACGACGTGCTATGCGATGCCCTGGGTATCAATGGCAAGACCTCGGGAGAGGCTTATACGTCGGTGCCGGTCGCGGTTGACGAGAGTCGCACGATTAAAATTCAGTTTGTGGCGACTAACAATGAGGGCATGCCCTGGGAATTTGGACCCAGCGTGACTGCGATGAAAGTACATCCGGGAGCGGTCAACGATACGGTTTTTTACGCCCGTAATCCTTTACCTGAAGCGATGGTTGCACAGGCAATACCCAGTGTTTCACCGGCCCGTGCTGCCGCTTACTTCCATAAGACCGAGTGCTTTTGCTTTAACCAGCAGCCATTGGATGGCGATAGCGCCGCAGAAATGCCTCTGCAGTTTATTGTGGATCAGGGCTTACCGCGGGACATACGCACAATTACACTGTCGTATACAATTTTTGATGTAACAGATATGGCGAGCGGCGCAGTCGCCGTTCGCTGAGGCGCAGGTTGGGGAACCTGCGAACTAACGGAGAAATAAAATGAGTAATCCGACTTCTACTGAGTACGAAACGTATTACGTACCCGAGAAGAGCAAGATGGCGGTAATGGCCACTATCGGCCTGATTCTTTCTATATATGGCGCCGCCAGCATCATGAATGACATGACTTTCGGCGACCCTACTGAGCCCACCAGCTCCTGGTCGATATTCCTTTGTGGGCTGTTTTTCTTTCTGGCGACACTGTTCGTCTGGTTCCGTATGGCGATCAGGGAAAACATTGCGGGTATGAACAGTGCCCAGCTCAAGAAGTCCTACGTGCTGGGTATGTACTGGTTTATCTTCTCAGAAGTGATGTTCTTCTTTGCATTTTTCGGAGCGCTTTTCTACCTGCGTAATTTGGCCGGCCCCTGGCTGGCTGGCGAGGGTGATGGCGGTCGCATGAACGGCATCTTGTGGGAAGGGTTTGAGTTTTCCTGGCCGATGATGCAAACGCCTCAGGAAGCGGTTGGTGGTGCTGTAGTTCAGCCCATTGCCAACAATGGCTCCTTCACCAGCGCCGAGACCAGCATGGCGTTTGCTGAGGTCAGCCATTGGTATCACTGGCTGCCCATGTGGAACACGTTCATTCTGCTGACGTCCAGCTTTACCTGTCACGTTGCCCACTTGGGTATTCTTGACGGCAACAAGAAGAAATTTAATCTCTGGTTGGGAATCACCGTTGCTCTGGGCATAGTGTTCCTGTTCCTGCAGGTGGCAGAATATTATGAGGCCTACGCCCTCTTTGGGCTTACCCTGAACTCCGGTGTTTATGGCTCGACATTCTTTATGTTGACCGGGTTCCACGGCTTCCACGTGTTCATGGGTATGACGATGCTGGCAATACAGTTGGTCCGCAGCTTACGCGGCCAGTTTACTGCCGACGATCACTTTGGCTTTGAAGCGTCCAGCTGGTACTGGCACTTTGTTGATGTGGTTTGGGTATTCCTGTTCCTGTTCGTCTATATTTTGTAATGCTTTGTAGTTCTCGCTACGGCGTGAACTAGCGAACGAGAGCAATGCTAAGCCCCCGCTATTGCGGGGGCGATTGTTTTTGGGGAAGGGAAACCAGGTCTGATTAGCGCGAGAAGTCAGTCAGCGTTTTGACTGGCGTTTGGCCTTGGCCCGGCATCCCAGGGGTTGCGGTGTCCGAGCTGATCGGTGGCGACACCGTAAATAATCACGGCAAGTAAAGCGCTAGCCAGGCCCAGCCTCACTCCTAGTGAGTGAAAAGTGCGACGCTTTGTCTTGTCGCCCTGATCTAGCATCAGGTAGTAAAATCCGCTTCCCATGCTGGCGACCAGCGCCAGCATCAGGACGATTATCAGGGTTTTTAGCAAAAGGAGTCCCTCCTCAGGTGAGAGACCAGTATAAACCAGTACCGCGTCCCAAGCTCACTTTGAGGCTGCACTAATGGCCGCTCGCTTTGAGTTTGATTTCGAGTGGCGCATCACTTTGTTTACGCTGCTGTTGTTGCCGTTGCTGGTGTCTCTTGGGTTTTGGCAGTTGCAGCGGGCTGACGAAAAGGCTCTGCTTGCGGCGGCCTTTGAGCAACAGCAGGCCAGGGCCCCTGCCCCGCTGGATGAGGTCACCGCGTATCCTGTTGAGCAGTTGGCTTATCTGCCTGTGCTCCTCAAGGGACAGTATCGGCAGGGCGAACATTTCCTGCTGGATAACAGGATGTTCGGACGCAAATTTGGCAACGAAGTGCTGTCGGTGTTCGAGCTGGACAGCGGTGGGATGGTGCTGGTCAACAGGGGCTGGATAGAGGCCGACTCGAGCAGGCGGTCGATGCCCCTGGTGCCAGAGGTAGAGGGTTCAGCGACTGTTAGTGGCCATGTTTATGTTTCTCCTGGCGAGCCCTACATGTTGGCTGATGAGCCTTTAGGTGCATCCTGGCCACGCCAGGTTCAGGCTGTGCAAGTAGAAAAAATGGCACAAGTTGTAGGCGGCGACTTGTTCAGTTACCCCGTAAGGATTGATGCCGAGAGCCCGGGCGCCCTGACAGTAGATTGGCAAGTCATTAACGTGAGCCCGGCCAAGCATCACGGTTATGCAGTGCAGTGGTTTAGCATGGCGGCGATGCTTGCATTGATATATTTTTTGCGCAGTTGCAACCTGTGGCAGTTAATTCGAGGTACAGCCTCGAGTCAGGCTGAGAACGAGTAAGTAATGACAGAAGAGAAACAAATTCGAAGTAACCGCCTGGTACTGCTGATGATTGCGGGCATTCCAGTCACAATGATTCTCGCCGCGAGTTGGCTGTGGTATTACGTGGTCAATGGTGAGCTCGACTTGATAGGCACTGTAGGTACAGCCAACAGCGGTCGCTTGATTCAGCCACCGCGTCAAATTGACGAAATCGCGATGCGCACCGATACCGGCGCAGCAATGAAATACACTGACCTCCCCCGAAAATGGACTATGGTTATTGCCAATGAAGGTGCTGTTTGTGATGCTAGCTGCGAGAAATCCCTTTACGTTACTCGCCAGATACACGTTGCCCTGGGCAAGGGTTTTAGTCGAATTGGCAGGTTGTATCTTAGTGAGCAAGCGTCTGGGCAGACGTCACTTGGGGTATCACAGCTGAGCGACGACCGCCCTGCCCCGGGGTCACTCGACGAGCTGTTGGACTCGGAACACCGTGGTCTGAAGTCATTAACTCTGGCTGCCGGTGGTTATGAAAAACTGTTCCCCGAGCAACGACAGGATAAAAGCACCTGGTATCTTGTGGATCCTGCGGGTTGGGTGATGATGTCTTACAATAGCGGCAATCACTACAAGGATGTGATTTCCGATCTCAAGTTTCTGTTGAAGAACTCCAGCGGGTAAGGCGCCATGGCAGATTTACAGAGCACAGAAGCCGCCACCTGGCGCGATTATAAAGAGCTGACCAAGCCTAATGTCGTGCTGCTGATGATTCTCACTTCCGCTATTGGTATGTTTATGGCGGTACCCGGCATGGTGCCGCTGGATGTACTGATACTAGGCAATCTGGGTATTGCTCTGTCTGCCGGAGCGGCTGCAGCGGTAAACCACCTGGTTGACCAGCGCATTGACTTGCAAATGGCTCGCACTCATAACCGCCCTATCGCAACGGGCCGCCTGAGTAATACCCAGGCGACCGTGTTTGCCATGATAATGGGCGGGTTGGGTATGACGATCCTGATGGTTTTTATTAACCCTCTGACAGCCTGGCTTACGCTGGCGTCCCTGCTAGGTTATGCCTTTGTCTATACCATGTTTCTTAAGCGAGCCACGCCCCAGAATATTGTGATTGGTGGCCTGGCGGGTGCGGCGCCTCCTCTGCTGGGCTGGACCGCTGTCACCGGAGAAATTCATGGGCATGCCCTGCTTCTGGTGTTGATCATTTTTGCCTGGACTCCGCCCCATTTCTGGGCATTGGCTATTCACCGACGGGAGGAATACGCAGCCGTTGGGATACCGATGCTGCCGGTGACCCATGGCGTGGCTTTTACCAAGCTACAAATCCTGCTTTACACCATTATTATGTTCCTTATCACCCTGCTTCCTTACGCCACTAGAATGAGCGGACCGCTTTACCTCCTCGGAGCCGTCGTTCTCGGGCTTGGTTTCCTTTACTGGGCGGTTGAGTTAATGCGGGGCAAGAACGCCAACGCCCCCATGGAGACTTTTAAATACTCCATTACCTACTTGATGGCGCTGTTTGTGGTGATGTTGGTGGACCACTACTTGTTTCCGGTAAGCACTTTATGACGACGACTACGCGCAACCCGACCCAGGCTCGTAATATCAAGATTACCGTGGCCGCGATACTGGTGCTCATTACGATCATCGTGGCGGGCTTTGTTAATCGTGTGCAGCAACCCAGAGTCATGACTTTCGCTGAAATGAAGATAAATGGGCTCTATTTGTTGCAAACACCGCGTAACTTCGGCGAAGTAAAGCTTATAGACCATCATGGCGAACCGTTCACCAGAGAGCGCCTGGAGGGTCACTGGACTATGGTTTTCTTCGGCTTTACCCATTGTCCTGACATATGCCCGACCACTATGGCGTTTATGGACAAGTTCATGGCAGAGCTGGAGGGTACGGAGGCGCAGGATACTGAGGTGGTGCTGGTGACCGTCGATCCGGCGCGAGACACGGTAGAACAACTTGCCGCCTATGTGCCCTATTTTAATCCGGATTTCACTGGGGTAACCGGCGAGTTTCTCGATGTTCACCGCTTTGCTACTGCGCTTAACACGCCCTTTCGGAGGGTTCCCGGCCAGGACGAAAATTACCAGGTAGACCATAGTTCTAATGTGGTACTTATAAACCCTCGCGGCGACTACCATGGCTTTTTTAAAGCGCCCCTGGACCAGGCCAAGATGAAGGTGACCTATCGGTCGGCGCGGGTTCTCTGGGACTACTAGCTTCTCGCAGATAACAGGCGATGATTCCCGAGAGTTTTCAAGCCAAGTCAGGAAAGGTTCTGTGGCGTTAGTTAGTACCAACTTATAAAATAAAAAAGGTGGCTGGCCCGTCTTTTTAATAGAGAGTTCTATTATGGCTTCAACACCCCCTATTGTGCTTGTAGATGGCTCGTCTTATGTTTATCGGGCCTTTCATGCCCTACCGCCACTCACCAATTCCAAGGGTCAGGCGACCGGAGCGGTCAAAGGCGTGATCAATATGCTCCGTCGGCTGCTCAAGGACTACCCCGAAAGCCCGGTAGTTGGGGTGTTTGATGCCAAGGGCAAGACCTTTCGCGACGACCTTTACCCTGAGTACAAAGCAAACCGCCCTTCGATGCCCGATGAGTTGCGCGAGCAAATCGTTCCCATTCACTCGATAGTGCGTGCTATGGGTCTGCCTTTTCTCTGTGTGGAGGGCGTTGAGGCTGATGACGTTATTGGCACGTTGGCGCGACAGGCGAGTGAGCAGGGCAGGAGTGTAGTGATCTCCACCGGCGATAAGGATATGGCGCAATTGGTGGATAAGCACACGACCCTGGTCAACACGATGACCGATACAGTGATGGACGAAGCGGGTGTGGAGCAAAAATTTGGCATCCCGCCGAGCCTGATCATCGATTTTCTCGCCTTGATGGGCGATAAAGTCGACAACATTCCCGGGGTTGCTGGCGTGGGCGAAAAAACTGCCCTGGGTTTACTGCAGGGTATAGGCAGCCTGGACGATATTTATGCGTCATTGGATAAAGTAGCGGAACTGTCTTTTCGCGGCGCTAAAACCATGGCGCCCAAGCTCGAGGCGGAAAAAGCCAATGCTTACATGTCCTACGAGCTCGCCACGATCAAGACGGACGTGGAGTTGGACCAACGCCCCGAGGCGTTGGCTAATGCCGAGCCCGATCGGGAGGCCTTGGTAGAGTGGTATACCCAGATGGAGTTTCGTGCCTGGTTGGAGGACTTGCTGGAGGAGGGTGAAGCCCCCGTAGTGGAGCAGTTGGAAACCAGCTACGAGATCATCACCGAGCAACAGGAGCTGGACCGTTGGCTACAACAGCTGGAAGCGGCCGAGTTGTTTGCTTTTGATACTGAAACCACCAGCCTGAACTATATGGAAGCGAAAGTGGTGGGTGTTTCTTTTGCGATTGAAGCGGGTAAAGCAGCCTACGTTCCGTTGGCGCACGATTACCTGGGCGCGCCAGAGCAGCTAGACCGCGATGCAGTACTGGCACAAATGAAGCCCCTGTTGGAGGACCCAAATCAGGCTAAAGTGGGCCAGAACCTGAAATATGACGCCAGCGTCCTGGCCAACCACGGCATTGCACTTAAAGGCATTGATTACGACACGATGCTGGAATCTTACGTCCTCGATTCCACCGCGACGCGCCATGATATGGATAGTCTGGCGCTGAAATACCTGGGCCAGAACACCATTCACTTTGAAGACATTGCGGGAAAGGGCGCCAAGCAGCTCACCTTTAACCAGGTCAAGGTGGAGGAGGCGGGTCCTTACGCGGCCGAAGATGCCGACATTACACTGCGTCTGCACCAGGCTCTTTGGCCCAAGCTGGAAGAACTCTCCAGCTTGTTGCCGGTGTTCAGGGATATTGAATTACCACTGGTGCCGGTGCTGTCTAAAATTGAACGGCAGGGGGCCTTGCTGTCTTGTGAAATGCTGCATCAGCAGAGCACTGAACTTGGGCTGCGGCTGGAAGAACTGAAGTCTGCTGCCTATGAACTGGCGGGGCAGGAGTTTAATCTGGGATCTCCCAAGCAACTGGGAGAAATCCTGTTTGAAAAACTAGAGCTCCCGATCATCAAGAAAACGCCAAAGGGAGCCCCCAGTACCGCCGAAGAGGTGCTGGTAGAGCTGGCCCTGGATTATCCTTTGCCCAAGCTATTGCTGGAATACCGCAGTTTGTCGAAGCTCAAATCTACTTACACGGATAAATTGCCGGGGATGGTCAATCCGCAAACGGGCAGGGTGCATACTTCCTATCATCAGGCCGTGGCTGCGACGGGGCGGTTGTCCTCTTCTGACCCTAACCTGCAAAATATCCCGATCCGCACAGAGGAGGGCAGGCGCATCCGCCAGGCTTTCATTGCGCCACAAGGCTTTCGCATTGTGGCTGCGGACTATTCGCAAATCGAATTGCGCATCATGGCGCATTTGTCCGATGACCCGAGCTTACTCACGGCTTTTAAAGAGGGGCAGGATGTGCATCGCGCTACGGCTGCGGAGGTATTCGAAGTTAGTCTGGATGAAGTTTCTGGCGATCAGCGCCGCAAGGCGAAGGCTATCAACTTCGGTCTGATTTACGGCATGTCGGCATTTGGCCTGGCCAAGCAACTACATCTTGGGCGCCACGAGGCCCAGGAATATATCGACCGTTATTTTGAACGGTATCCCGGAGTGGCCCAATATATGGATCGCACCCGAGCGATTGCCAAAGAGCAGGGCTTTGTGGAGACGCTGTTTGGTCGGCGTCTGTACTTACCGGAAATTAATGCCCGCAACAAAATGCGGGTACAGGCCGCCGAGCGTACAGCGATCAATGCCCCCATGCAGGGCAGTGCCGCAGACATTATCAAGCGGGCGATGCTATCCGTCGACCAATGGCTGGAGCAGGGCGACGCCAACGCTCGCATGATTATGCAGGTGCACGATGAATTGGTACTGGAGGTGGCTAACGATGAAGTAGACGCAGTCAGTAACCAGGTATGCCGCCTGATGTCCGGCGCCGCCGAACTCGCGGTACCCTTATTGGTTGAGGCGGGGGTTGGTGATAATTGGGACGAGGCCCACTAGTCGTTCTCAGTGCTGCGTTGCCACTCCCTGGGGTCAAGCCGGTAATAGGCTTGTAGCTCTGCAAAAAGCTCAGGTCTGGCCTTCTGCAGTTGCCAGGGTTGCTCAAAGAAAGCTTCTGTTGCGACAGCGAAAAACTCCGCGGGGTTGGTCGTGCCGTATTGATCCATTACCGTCGCCAGGCCGCGTTGGCTGCGATGGCGTAAATCTTCAAAATTTTCGGTGAAGACTCTTGCCCATGACTGGTAGCTATTGCTGCGCAGGGGCGGGGCTCCGTTGGTTGAGCCAGACAGGCCGTCCAACTGGTGGGCAAATTCGTGCAGCACCACGTTATGGCCGTCGCCAAAGTCAGACACACCCTTCTCCACGTCGTCCCAGGATAGGATGACCTTGCCGTTACTCCACGACTCTCCCAGCAGGTCGTGTCTTGCTATCGCAACCGTGCCGTTATCCTGCATTTGATCCCTTTCTGCACGGAAAGCGCTGGGATACACCAGTACAGAAAGTAGCTTGGGATAGGTCTGCCAGCCTTTGTTGAGCAGCAACAAACAGGCTTGACCGGCAATGGTAATACGAATTTCATCGGTGATTTCGAGGCCAGCACAGCCGTAGAATTGCTTGCGCGTCAGAAAGAGAAGGATCAGCTGCTTCAGCCGATGCTGCTGATCTTCGCCAAGCGCAGGGTAGATCGGCAGGTTGCAGGACAGTATCGCCTCATGTTGCGCGGGGAAGGGCTTTTGCCTGATCCACTTGTCGCGCAAAAACGTTTGATAGATGAATAGAATCGCCCCAGCGGCCACAATGAGGAGAAAAATGGTTACAGCCATATGTGAAAACCCTGTGCTTGATTGAACTCATGTCAGATTGTTTGGTCGTAGTTTAGGTAGCAGATGCTACATCCCTATAGAAGGCTTCATCTTCATGGGTCTTCGCGAACAAGTCTCTTTCCCCAGAGACTCTAGGTGTTCCGGTTGCCTCCCCCTTAGGGGCAACCGATTTTTTTGTCTGCGAACAGGTGCGCGACAAGCCTGGCTCAGCAGCTCTCAATGTCCTCGTCCGGATCGTAAACGCTGGCATCGGTCAGCCATCCGTCCAACACCTCTACCAATTGCTGATGGCCGCTGTGCTTTAGTGCCGAGAAAAGCTGCACCGAGACCAGCGCTTCGTGGGCTTTCATTGCCTTGCGGACACCTAGCAGTGAGTTATTGGCGGGCCCTTTCTTGAGCTTATCGGCTTTAGTGAGCAAAATGTGCACGGGCATATGGGCTGTGAGTGCCCAGTTGAGCATTTGTTCATCAAAAGGTTGCAGCGGATGACGCACATCCATGAGTAGAATCATGCCTCGCAGACACTGTCGCTTGGCCAGGTAATTCTCCAACTGTTTTGTCCACTCTTTCTTCACGGCCACCGGTACCTTGGCAAAGCCATAGCCTGGAAGATCCACCAGGCGCTGGCTCGTTGAGAGCTCAAAGAAATTAATCAACTGGGTACGCCCTGGAGTTTTGGAGGTTTTAGCGAGCTTTTTATTATTAGTTAAGCTATTGATTGCGCTCGACTTTCCAGCATTCGACCGGCCTGCAAATGCCACCTCCCAACCTTTATCTGGCGGGCATTGGTGAAGCTTGGCTGCGCTGGTCAGATACGCCGCCCCGCGGTAGTTTGGGGTTGCTGGGCCGGGGACTTGGTCCTGTTCAGACATTGTGTGGTATTGCCTTTGTAGGTGTGGGTAACTCGTATATAATGCCACAGCTTTTTTAGACTGTTATGAAAAGCTTGCGTGGCCCAGAGTCACCACTAATCGAGAGGTACCTCATGAACAAGATCATTGCAGCAGCTCTGTTATTGTGTGCGACTGGCGCTTTCGCGGAGCCCGATATGGGTAAGTACAACAAGAGCTGCGCTGTCTGTCACGCGACAGGCGCCGCCAACGCACCGAAAACCGGTGACGCTGCGGCTTGGGAACCACGTCTCGCCAAAGGTATGGATACACTGGTTGCATCTGTGGCCTCCGGCCTCAATGCCATGCCACCCAAGGGTATGTGTTTCGACTGCTCTGACGAAGACGTTAAGGCCTTGATCAAATTTATGGCCAAGCCTGCTGAATAAGCTGGCGTTAAACTACGTAATATCTGGAACGAACATGAAGAAAATTTTGATCCTGGCCAGCCTGCTGATGGGCTGGTCTCAAATAGTCATTGCACAACCGGGTGATGCCGCTGCCGGCGAAGCGAATAGTGTTGTGTGTAGTGCCTGTCACGGCGCCGACGGAAACAGTGCAGTAGCGTCGTTTCCCAAGCTGGCTGGTTTGGGTGAAAAGTATCTGCTCAAGCAATTGATGGACATTCGAGACGGTGGCCGTCCAATCGCGACAATGGTTGGTCTGCTGGATGAAAAATCGGACCAGGACCTGGCAAATCTCGCCGCCTTTTATGCGGGTCAGGTGCGCTCAGGCAGCCAGGCTAATCCTGATTTAGTGGCGCTGGGTGAAAAAGTGTATCGCTCCGGAGTCGCTGAGCGAAAGGTTGCCGCCTGCACGTCCTGTCATTCACCCAATGGCAAGGGCAATGCGCCCGCTGGGTTCCCAGCACTGGCTGGGCAACATGCAGACTACATTGCGGCTCAGTTAAAAGCCTATCGCAAGGGTTATGAAGATAAGACCGGGCGTACGAATGATGGCGAAAGCAAAATTATGCGCACCAATGCATTTGGGCTGTCTGACAAGGAAATTGAGGCCGTCGCCAGCTATGCGGCCGGTCTGAAGTAAGTTGCTGTGCTCTGGGAAAAGGTGGCAATATGCCGCCTTTTTTTGTATCTAGACGAACGCTGTGCCTAATTGGTTGTCTTAATTAGGCGATTGTAAACCAAGGAGAAACCCAATCATGTTCAAGCGCATCCTGATGATTATGTTACTGGCACTGGCCCCTCTGGCTGTGCAGGCCCAAGAGGTCTACGAGGCGGGTAAGGACTATGACATTATCAACCCGGCTATTCGTGCCTCTGATATGAGCAAAATCGAAACGGCCGAGTTTTTCTGGTACGGCTGTGGCCACTGCTACACTTTTGAGCCAATGCTTGCTCAATGGAAGAAAACGCTGGCGGATGATGTGAGCTTCCGTGGTGTGCCTGCGATGTGGGGCGGAGCAATGGAACTTCACGCCAAGGCTTTTTATGCCGCCAGGGCTCTTGATGTTGCTGAAAAAATGGATCAGGCAATGTTTCAGGCTTTGAACGTAGATCGCAAACCACTGCGCTCGGATAAAGAAATTGCCCAGCTGTTTGTCGCCAACGGGGTAGCCGAAGAAGATTTTTACAAGGCCTACAATTCTTTCGGTGTCAGTAGCCAGGTGCGCCAGGCAAATTCTATTGCCCGTGCCGCCAAGATCAGCGGTACGCCGGCATTAATGGTCAGTGGCAAGTACATGATTTCTCCGCGAAAGGCTGGTAGCACGGCCAATATGCTGAAAATTGCCGATTACCTGATTGAAAAGGAGCGCGCTGCCAAAGGCAGTTAGGGCTCAGGCAAGCATAAAAAAGCCCGGCTGATGACCGGGCTTTTTTGTGCCTGAAGAACGCTAAATTTTGAGCCATTGGGGAACGGGCAAACCTTTGTTCTCCAAAAATACCGGGTTGAATAACTTGCTTTGATAACGTGTGCCGTAGTCGCAAAGAATTGTGACAATGGTATGACCTGGCCCCAATTCTTCGGCCAGCCTCACTGCACCGGCAATATTCAGGCCGGCTGAGCCCCCCAGGCAAAGCCCCTCGTTCTGCAATAGCTCAAAAATGAAGGGCAATGCTTCTGTATCCGGGATACTGAACGCGGTATCGACATTTGCAGCGGCCACATTATCAGTGATGTGGTTAATGCCAATACCTTCAATGATTGAGCTCCCTTCGCTGGCTTGCAGTTCACCCGTGTTGAAATAATTGCTTAGCGACGCGCCGCAGGGGTCTGCCAGGCCAATCCTGATCTGGGGGTTTTTGTGTTTCAGGGTTGAAGAAACACCGGCGAGGGTGCCGCCCGTGCCGACGGCACAGATAAATCCATCAACTTTGCCGTCAGTTTGCTCCCAGATTTCTGCACCGGTAGTGCGCGCGTGAATTTCCATATTCGCCGGATTGTCGAATTGTCTTGCCCATACTGCGCCGTGTTTTTCTTTTTCCGCGAGCTTTTGTGCCAGTCGTTCAGCGGTATGTATGTAGTGCTTGGGGTCTGCATAGGAAGTTGCACCTACCAGGTGCAGGTCTGCGCCCAGCAGTTCCAGTGAGTCAATCTTCTCCCTGCTTTGACTGATAGGCATAACCACCGTGCTGCGATAACCCATGGCATTGGCGAGTAAGGTGAGGCCGATACCGGTATTTCCTGCTGTGCCCTCTACAATGCGTCCGCCCGGGCGCAAATCTCCGGACTGCTCGGCAGCCTGGATGATGCCTAGCGCGGTGCGGTCCTTGACCGAACCCCCAGGGTTGAGAAATTCGGCTTTGCCAAGAATGGTACAACCGGTTCGTTCCGATACCTGCTTGAGGTGAAGCAAGGGAGTGTTGCCGATAAGTTGAGTGACGTCCTGAGCCGTATGCACGGTGGTCCTCCAGAAAAAATGCTCGCAGAGTATGCCATAGCCGATGCAGTTGGGTCAGGTTAGCTGACTGCGATACTGCCGATAGGCCTTCAAGCTTAATATCACCGCCGCCAGATTGATGACAAACATCGCGGCAAGCATGGGTTGCGGGCTGTCTTTGAGCATTGCGCCTACGGCTGCGGTGCCGATGGCAGACAACCCCATCTGGATAAAGCCCAACAAGGCAGAGGCTGTTCCAGCGATATGCGGGAACGGAGCCAGCGCAATGGCCATGGCGTGGGGTAGTACCAACCCCATACCGACGGCATAGATTGTCATCGGCAGCATGAGTATCCAAATGTTGTTGGTTAATAGTGTTGCGCCAGTCCACATGATGATTGTAGTGAGCAGGCAAAGTAGGGCGCCCAGCAACATGGTTTGCTGTGAGTCGTAGCGAGACGCCATACGGGCACTGACGCCACTGCCGCCCACGTAGCCGGCCACGGTGGAGAGGAAAATAAAACCAAAGTATTGCACCGGTACGCCAAGCATCTCGATGTAAACAAAGCTGGCAGAGGAAAGGTAGGCCAGCAGGCCGCTATAAACCGCGGCGCTGGCCAGGGTCACCGAGAGATAGGAGGGGTCGACGATCAGCTGCATGTAATTGCGGGCGATGCTCAATGGATGCAGGCTTTGCCTCGCGGGAAGCGACTCCGAAAGATACACCTGCAGCAGGAAAATCATCAGTACGCCGTAACAGGCGAGGAACAGGAAAATGACCGGCCAGGGTAAAACCAGCAAGACTACACCGCCCAGTATTGGCGCGACCGCAGGCCCCACCGCCATCAGCATTGCAATGAGGGATAAGGCCCTCGCTGCTCGCCTCGGTCCAAATATATCCCGGGTTACCGTGCGCGCGAGTGTGGGCCCCACACAGGCACCCACGCCTTGCAAAAACCGGAAGACCAACAATTCTTCAACCGTTGTAGATTGTGCACAGCCAATGCAGGCGGCGACAAAAATCAGTGTGCCGCCAGTAAGCACCGGTTTGCGACCGAAACGATCAGCGAGCGGCCCACAGGCCAGGTGAAAGACAGCAAACCCCGTTAAGTAACTGCTGAGGGTGAGATGCATGTGGCCTATGTCGGTGCCCAGGGCCCTCATCATCAAGGGCATCGCCGGCAGGTACATGTCTACGCTGAGGGGTCCCATTGCGACCAGTGCGGCGAGCAGGCCAAGCAGCCAGGGTGAGTCGGGATTGAGGTGTCGGTGGGCCATGGGCGGAGGAGGGTAGCCCATGACCAGGGTGAAGTGAAGCGGCCTGGTTACTTCTCGAAGTTCATTACTGTTTTCCACCATAGCCCGGGAGCCAGAGCACGCCAGAAGTACAGTAGTTTGGCTTCACTGGGATAAATAATGTCTTTGTCCTTGGCCACACCTTTCTCAATGGCATTAATAATTTTTTCGGGGTCAGCCAATCTGCCTTTTTCCTTTGATTCGGTAATACTTCCGGGAGCGTCAGTGTTGATTGTCTGATCGACCAGAGGAGTGTTGACCGCTGGCGGACAAACCAGGTGGGCACGCACGCCGGTGCCGCGAATTTCATTCTGCAGGACCTCGATATAGGCGTTTACAGCGGCCTTGGTCGCGCAGTAAGCGCCCATTTTTGGTACCAGTGCAATACCGGCAATTGAGCCAAATGCAATGATGCGGCCGGCTCCGCGGGCCTGCATTGAGGGCAGTACCGCGCGCACCATGTAGGTGGTGCCAAAATAGTTGATGCGAAACAGTTGTTCCATGCCCTCGTGGCTGTGTTCCGCCAGGCTGTATGCAGGCATCAGTGCTGCAGCGTGCACCAGCACGTCAACAGGGCCCAACTGGTCCTCCACTTGCGCTACTTTAGCGTTAACGTCCTCCAGGCTAGAGATGTCGCAGTGGAAAGCCGTAATGTTATCGGATTCTGCTTCGGTGGCATCCAGGCCCTGTTGGTTAACATCAAAAATGGCGACCTTAGCGCCATTAGCCGCCAATCGGCGGGCATAAATTTGACCCATGCCGCTGGCACCACCGGTGACTAAAGCTACTTTGCCGTTTGCATCCATTGAGTTGTATGTCCTGTGTTTTTAAGCAGGGGATCATGGTGCGATTCGTCAGTGGCCCATACAAGCCCCTAAACGGCCACTGGAACTTGTATCTTTTAGCAGGGCTCAGGCCTGGACCCGGGTGGTGTCGTCGATGTGCTCAAGGGGCAGCTTGGTGCGCTGGACCACACGGCGCAGCTCGAAACTGGAGTGCACGCCGGCAACGCCTGGAATGCGAGTGAGCCGGCCCAGGAGAAATTTTTCGTAGTACTCCATGTCCGCCACGACTGCTTTGAGCAGGTAGTCTGAAGACTGGCCGGTGACAACCGAGCACTCCATGACCTCGGGGTAGCTTAATACCTCTGTCTCGAATGCCTCGAAGCGATCGGGCGTATGCCGGTCCATGCTGATGCCGATGTAGGCGGTGAGTTTGAGCCCCAGCATTGATTGATTGAGCAATGTGACGTGAGCATTAATGAGCCCGGACTCCTCCAGCCGTTTGACTCGGCGTGAGCAAGGGGTGGGAGATAGCCCCACCAGCTCTGCCAGTTCCAGGTTGCTGATGCGTGCATTGTCCTGCATTGCATTGAGAATTTTCTTGTCAGTGCGGTCCAGTTTCATTGCCTGTTCACCATGCCTTGGCGGAGTTTATGAGAGGGATAGCAGCAGTATAACTTGGTTTATTAGTGATATATTTCAATAAATACCGAAATAAAGCATATTAATTGCTCTTATTTGCCATAATAGCGGCATATTTGCAATCTCTCGCTCTCTCTCAGGCAATATACTGTACGCCAGGCTGAAAACTCACTCGTGCGAACCGACTGGCCAGAGCTACCTTTTCTGGCAGACTGCGCACCAAACCCCAAAAGGGCTCGCGCCCGCGGGTGAGCAGCCATCCAATGGAAGAAGACCGGTGAAGTCATGAGCAATTTCGATCATAAAAAGTACAAGCCTTTCGCGCCTGTTGGCAAGACCGACCGTCGCTGGCCGGACCAGGTTATCGACAAAGCGCCGCTTTGGTGCAGCGTGGACTTGCGCGATGGCAATCAAGCGCTGATCGAGCCCATGACTGCTCGTCAAAAGTCCCTGTTATGGGACCAGTTGGTAAAAATCGGCTTCAAGGAAATCGAAGTGGGGTTTCCCTCAGCTTCCAGTCATGACTACGACTTTGTCAGAGAGTTAATCGATAACGATCGCATTCCGGAAGATGTGACTATTCAGGTGCTGGTGCAGGCTCGTAAGGAACTTATTGAAAAAACGTTTGAGTCGCTCAAGGGGGCCAAGCGCGCAGTGGTTCACGTGTATAACTCGACTTCCACGGTACAGCGCGAACAAGTGTTTGGCCTGGACCGGCAGGGCATTATTGATATAGCGGTTAATGGTGCCCAGCTAGTGCAGGCATGTGCCCAAAAGTATCCGCAGACCGAGTGGACTTTTGAATACTCACCGGAAAGCTTTACCGGCACCGAGTTGGACTTCGCCGTTGATGTTTGCAATGCAGTAACAGCAGTGTGGAAGCCTACACCAGAAAAACCGGTCATCATCAATCTCCCGGCAACGGTAGAGATGAGCACTCCAAATCTTTACGCCGATCAGATTGAATGGTTCTGCGATAAGGTGGCCAACCGTGAAAGCCTGCTGATCTCCCTGCACACCCATAATGATCGCGGCTGTGCGGTGGCCGCCGCAGAACTGGGAGTCATGGCCGGTGCGGATCGGGTAGAGGGCACTCTGATGGGCAATGGTGAGCGCACCGGGAACATGGACGTGGTCACCATGGCGATGAACCTTTACAGCCAGGGGGTAGATCCAAAATTGAACTTGGCCAATATGGATGAAATTATTCGCACGGTTAAAGAATGTACGCATCTGCCGGTGCATCCTCGCCACCCCTGGGCTGGTGAGCTGGTTTTCACTGCCTTCTCTGGCAGTCATCAGGATGCGATTAAAAAGTGTCTGTCGCGACGCGATGAAGAGCAAGCATGGGAGGTGGCTTATCTGCCAATCGATCCCGCTGATATTGGTCGCTCTTACCAGGAAGTTATTCGCATCAATAGTCAGTCCGGCAAGGGCGGTATCGCCTATGTTCTGGAACGAGACTATGGCTTTGAGCTGCCTCGCTGGCTGCAGGTTGACTTTAGTTCAGCAGTGCAGGCCTACGCGGAAGAGAAGGAGACTGAGGTAGGCTCCGAGGATATCTTCTCTTTGTTTCAACAGACTTATCTCAACGGAGCAGGCCGCTGGCAGTTGGGCAACTATAAGGTTTCCCGAGAAGATCAGGTTGATAAGTTGCACGCTGAACTGATGCTTGGCGACACACAGGAAACCATCACCGGCACCGGCAACGGTGTAGTGGCATCTTTTGTCGACGCGATGGAAAAATTCACGGGTAAGCAAATTGTGCTGGTTGAGTACAGCGAGCATGCCCTTGGCCAGAGCGCCGATGCCGAAGCGGTTTGTTACATTCAGCTGAACATCGAAGGCGACCGCTTCTGCGGCTGCGGCCGCAGCCACGATATCGTACAGGCTTCACTGGATGGTATTTTGCGGGCGATTAACAAATCAGCGGAGCAGCAACAGAACGCAGCAGCTTGATTCAGTTGGCCGCGCTAATAAGGGTGCCTGGTAAAGTAATCCTTGGCGGCCTCTTTCACTCTGGGCGCTAACCATAGCGTTGCTGTCATTGTCGGTATTGCCATCAAGCCATAAGCGGCTGAAATCAGATTAAAGACAATGTCCAGGCTGACCAGCGAGCCGAAGATCACGGTTGCAACAAAAAACCAGCGATAATGGTGCTGCACTTCGGCGCCAAACAAAAAGCCGAAACACTTGGCTCCGTAGTACCACATAGTAAACATGGTGGTGCTGCTGAGTATCAGGGTGACCAGAAAAAGCAGCGCCACCCCGACATTTCCCATCTCTTGAGCAAAGGCGTTCGATGTGAGGGTAATGCCGCTGAGCTCTCCTGGGTTTTGCCAGTTGCCGGCGATCAGAATGACTAGCGCGGTGCAGGTGCAAACAATCAATGTGTCTGCCACTGGACCCAACATGGCAACCAGGCCCTCGCGAATCGGTTCATTGGTTCGCGCTGCGCCGTGGGCCATCACTTCAGTCCCGACGCCCGCCTCATTGGAAAATGCCGCCCGGCTTATGCCAATCAACATGACACCCAGCAAGCCGCCACCGGCCGCCTCGGCACTGAACGCGCTGTTAACAATGTTTGCCAGCAGCGCGGGAATCTCGTCCAAATGAGACGCCAACAAGTAAAACGTCATGGCCATGTAGAGAAGTACCATTAGCGGTAACACGGTCACCGCCACTTTCGCGACGCGCTGCAGTCCGCCAAAAACAACCGTACCCACGACCAGGGCGAGCACCAGCCCAATGACACCGTTTACCAGCAGTGGTTCTTGAGTGGAGAACAGGTTTTCCCGGATGAGGGCGGTCAATTGATTGGCCTGGTACATCGGTAGCGTGCCGATCAAGCCCGCCAGGGAAAATAATACAGCGAGCGGGTACAGTGAACGGGGCAATGCCTCACGAATAATGTACATGGGGCCACCTTGCAAGCGACCCAGGCTGTCTTCACCCCGGTACATGACGCCAAGGCTGCAGGTAAAGAATTTGGTTGCGATGCCCACCAGTGCGGAGACCCACATCCAGAAAACAGCGCCCGGGCCGCCAGCCACTACCGCCAGTGCTACTCCTGAGATATTACCCAGGCCCATAGTGCCGGAGAGCGCCGCTGCCAGTGCCTGGCCATGGCTTAATTCTCCGGGCTGATCCGGAGTATTGTGACGACCCAGCGCCAGCCCCAGTGCATGCCCAAAGTGTCGGTAGGGTAAAAATCCGGAGTACAGCGCGAAAAACAGGCCACCCAGTAACAGCAGCATTACCAGCGGTGTGCCCCAGACGGCATTGGCAAAGTCGATCGATAGTTGTTCCAGAGCTTGCATTATTTGTTCTCAATGATTTGGCTCATACCGTAACATGGCGGTAGCTCGCGTTGGCAGCTAAACTGCCGCTCTGACTGCAGCAAGACAGGTGTGTCTTGTTGATATGGGCTTATCCAGTTTACGCCCTGCCGCGCCTAATTTTTGAAGGAAATTACAGATGACTGAAAGGGTGTTGCCAGTGCTGGAAGACTTGCAAGAGGCCTGGTGTAGAATTTCTCCTCATCTCCATCGAACGCCGGTGATGTCCAGTCATTTGCTAGACCAGCTTACGGGCGCGAATGTGTTCTTTAAATGTGAGCACTTGCAGAAAGCAGGCGCATTTAAGGCGAGGGGGGCTATCAATGCGGTGCTTAGCCTTGATGACGCTGCGGCAGCGGCGGGGGTTGCAACGCACTCGTCGGGCAATCACGGCGCGGCTTTGGCGATGGCGGCTTCGGCCCGCAATATTCCCGCGCATATTGTGATGCCCTCCAATGCGCCAAGGGTCAAAAAAGAGGCCGTGGCCGCATACGGAGGCCTGATCATTGAATGTGAGCCTACGCTAGCAGCCAGAGAGTCGACCGTTGCCACAGTCATTGAACAAACCGGTGCCCACGAAGTTCATCCCTACAATGATTCGCGCATTATCGCAGGGCAGGGTACCGCTATGTTGGAATTACTGGAGCAGGTAGAGGACCTTGATGTGGTGGTTGTTCCAGTGGGAGGTGGGGGATTACTGGCAGGCACTGCGATTGCCGTGAAAGAGAGCAATTCCAACATCGAAGTAGTAGCAGTGGAACCGGAGGGCGCAGACGATGCCTTTCGTTCTTTTGGCCTGGGTGAATTACAACCGCAAAATAATCCGCAAACGATTGCCGATGGTTTGCGAGCTGGCCTGGGTGAACTCAACTTCGACATTATCCGCAAGCATGTAGACACAATTCTCACAGTCCCGGACACTGTAATCGTCCAAGCGATGCAGTTACAGTGGACCCGGATGAAACAGCTGGTGGAGCCATCAGGCGCGGTAAGTTTTGCCGGTCTGCTAGAGCACCCGGAGCGGTTTCGGCAGCGCCGCGTTGGTGTTGTTGTGAGCGGCGGCAATGTAGATCTGGATAATTTACCCTGGTAATTCAGGAGGGCTTTTGACACAAATGATTCGCAACGCTCTGCTGTTTGTTCTCTTGCTGGCCCTTGTGGGTTGCAGTAGCACCACCTTTGTTTATAACCGGCTGGACTTTATTATTCCCTGGTACATGGGCAAATACGTAGGCCTGGATCGTGATCAGAAAACCTTCCTGGATGACCAATTACAGCCGTTTCTCAGCTGGCACCGCACGGAAGAGCTTCCGGCCTATCTGCTATTACTGGATGGCATGGAGCAAACGCTCGATGCAGAGGTAAGCCAGGCTCAGGTGGCAGAAATCGCCACTCAGTTTGAGGATGCCTGGGACCGTATTGAATGGCGTGCCCTTGAGTGGATGCTGGCGCTGGGGGAGGAGTTGTCTCGAGAGCAGTTGGAAGAATTTACTGAAAACCTGCGTGAAAAGCAGGTGGAGTACGAAGAAGAGTATTTACCCCGTACTGACGAAGAATACCGGCAAGAAGCTTATGAAAATCTGGAGGACTCGGTACAGGACTTCATGGGTCGACTAGACAGTGAGCAGCGCGGTTACCTGGATCAGGCAGCACAAGACATGCGTCGCGCCGATACCATCTGGTTGCGGGAGAGAGCCGAATGGCTCGAGCGCCGGGAAGTGCTACTGCAGCGTGAAGAAGGCTGGCAACAGGGCATTCGTGACGCCCTTGCTACCCGCGAGCAAACGACCTCCGCCGAATACCTGGAAATTTTTGAGCATAACAGCCAGGTGATTTTCAGGGCACTGGCGCAAGTCGCGAACGTTCGCAGCGATAAGCAGGACAGACGACTACGGAAAAAACTGGCTGATTTTCGCGAGGATATCGAGTCACTGATAGCGCGGCGATAAATCGTCCAAAGATGATTTAAACCGCTGGCAGAATGTCGCTTATTCATCACTCAACTGAGTTGCGTTGCTTAATCCAGTAGTGACAAATCGCGCACGGCGCCCTTATCCGCACTGGTCGTCATTTTGGCATAAACCTTGAGCGCAGCGCTGACCTTGCGGGGCCTTGGTTCCATTGGTTGCCAGGCTTTGTCGCCCCTGGCCTCCATGGCTTCACGCCGGGCTGCGAGCTCTTCCTCGGATAACATGACGTTAACGCTGCGTGCAGGAATATTAATCTCAATAAGGTCGCCATTTTCTACCAGGGCGATAGCGCCGCCAGCAGCTGCTTCGGGAGATGCATGGCCGATTGACAGTCCAGAGGTACCACCGGAGAAGCGGCCGTCAGTCAGTAGGGCACAGGCGCTGCCCAACCCTTTGGACTTGATGTAGCTGGTAGGGTACAGCATCTCTTGCATGCCCGGGCCTCCGCGGGGACCCTCATAGCGGACGATCACCACGTCACCGGCTTTTACCTTATCTTCGAGGATATCGGCAACCGCTCCCTCCTGGCTCTCGCAGACATGTGCGGGCCCGGAGAAAACCAGAATCGATTCGTCGACGCCTGAGGTTTTTACGACGCAGCCATTCTCGGCGATATTGCCGGTGAGGACTGCCAGCCCTCCTTCCAGCGAGAACGCATTCTCCAGAGAGCGAATACAACCATCGCTGCGGTCGTCGTCCAGCGACGGCCAACGCGAGTCCTGGCTGAAGGCAGTTTGGGTTGGAATACCGCCTGGCCCGGCGCTGAAAAATTTGTGAACCTCGGCATTGTCTGTACGCACAATATCCCAATTGTCCAGGGCGTCCCCCATAGTGGGACTGTGAATGGTCGAGCAGTTGGTATGCAGCAGGCCGGCGCGATCCAGCTCGCCCAGAATACCCATAATGCCACCTGCGCGATGCACATCTTCCATATGATATTTGGGCGTATTGGGAGCCACCTTGCAAAGCTGTGGAATCTTGCGCGACAGCCTGTCTATATCGGCCATGGTGAAATCAAGCTCCGCTTCCTGGGCTGCTGCCAACAGATGCAGGATTGTGTTGGTGGAGCCGCCCATCGCAATGTCCAGGCTCATGGCGTTCTCGAATGCCTCGAAATTGCCAATGTTTCGCGGTAGAACTGACTCATCATCCTGTTCGTAGTAGCGTTTGCAAAGTTCGACAACCAGGCGGCCGGCGCGCAGGAATAGCTGCTCTCGGTCCGCATGGGTGGCAAGCGTGGAGCCATTGCCTGGCAGGGACAAGCCCAATGCCTCGGTGAGGCAGTTCATCGAGTTGGCGGTGAACATGCCAGAGCAAGAGCCACAAGTCGGACAGGCAGAACGCTCGTATTCGGCAACCATTTCGTCACTGGCTGAATCGTCTACGGCAATGACCATGGCATCTACCAGGTCGAGTTTGTGCTCGGACAGTTTGGTTTTGCCGGCCTCCATAGGCCCGCCAGATACAAAGACTGCGGGCACGTTCAGGCGCATGGCAGCATTGAGCATTCCCGGAGTGATCTTGTCACAGTTGGATATGCATACGATGGCGTCGGCGCAGTGGGCGTTGACCATGTATTCAACCGAATCGGAAATAATATCGCGGGAGGGCAGGCTATAGAGCATGCCGTCATGGCCCATGGCGATTCCATCGTCTACGGCGATGGTGTTGAATTCTTTGGCTACGCCACCAGCGGCCTCGATTTCCCGGGCCACCAGTTGCCCCAGGTCCTTAAGGTGCACATGCCCCGGTACGAACTGGGTGAACGAATTCACTACAGCGATAATAGGCTTGCCGAAGTCGCCATCTTTCATACCGGTGGCACGCCATAGGGCGCGGGCGCCAGCCATATTGCGGCCGCCAGTGGAGGTTTTGGAGCGATAGTCGGGCATGATCATGTACCGTTTGAATTTGCGGCTTCTGTAGGAGTCGCAGTTGAGTCGTAATTTAAGCCGCGAAGGATAGCAAAAAACCGCGGAAGTTTCTTCGTGTGAGGGTTGCAGCGAGCGCCACGAGCCAGGCGACGTGCGTGATCAAAAATGAGGATGCCGAGGACGCTTGAGGGCCCGACGCAAGGTCAGGACAGAGTCTTGAAGAACACCTTGGAATTGCGCTGCAGGTTATAGAGCGACTGTTTGTGTCCCGGGAGCTGGTCGCGTGAGCGTTCCACAAAACCTTGTTCGCGGAACCAATGGGCGGTCTGTGTGCTCAGCACAAAAACACTCTTGAGGCCCATATTAAGGGCCTCCTGCTCAAGCTCGGCCAGCAAACGCTGGGCACGCTTGCCACCCCGATAGTCTGGGTGAGACACAATGCAGGCCAACTCACCGCAGTGGTCTTCGGGGAAGGGGTACAGGGCGGCACAGGCGATGATTCGGCCGTCCCGCTCCAGTAACCTGAAAAGGTCAATCTCGGTTTCAAGCAACTCCCTGGAACGTTTGAGAAGAATGCCTTCCTGCTCCAGAGGCTCGATCAGCTCGAGAATTCCGCCGACGTCGTCGATTCCTGCCTGCCGCGATTTTTCATAGTCCCGGTTGGCGACCAGGGTGCCGCTACCATCGTGAGTAAACAGTTCTTCAAGTAGCGCGCAATCATCCTGGTAACTGATAATTTGGCAGCGGGGTACACCTTCCAGGCACGCCTGCCTGGCAGTGTGCAAAAGCGCACCTTGCTCTGCATTTGCCAAAGGAAGTTGTTCAATGTCTCCCAGCGAGAGCTGACGAATAAGATCACCTTCGGTATTGGTGATTCCCGCTTCACTGCTAAACAGGATCAGTTTGTCTGCGCAGATCGCAGCAGCACAGTTCACAGCGATATCCTCTAACGCCAGGTTGAAAATCTCTCCGGTAGGGGAATAGCCCAGCGGTGAAAGCAGGACGATGGAGTCATCGCGTAATTGACGATGAATACCCTCTGTGTCGATGCGCCTGACTTTGCCAGTATGCTGAAAATCTACGCCATCGACCACGCCGGTTGGCCTGGCGGTGACAAAGTTTCCAGAGCAAACCCGCATGTGTGAACCCTGCATTGGTGAGTTCGGTAACCCCATGGAGAGCAATGCTTCGATTTGGGAGCGCAAGGATCCGGCGGCATCTTTTACATGTTCCAGGGCATCGGTATCGGTAATCCTGACGTCCTGATAAAAGTTGCTCTGAATACCCGCAGTCTCCAGGCGCGAAGCAATTTGTGGCCGGGAACCGTGAATCAATACCAGTCGCACGCCCAGGCTCTTCAGCAGAGCGATATCGTGGATGACATTGGCGAAGTTTTCGTGTTGCGCGACTTCACCCCCCAACATCAGCACGAAGGTCTTACCCCGGTGCAGGTTGATGTAGGGTGCGGTATTTCTGAACCAGCGGATGTGGGCCCTGCCTGGCGTAGTCACCTTGTCTCCCAAGTCATTGATTATTAGCGAATTATCAAGAGTACAGAAAGCGCAGCCATTCACCTAATGGAAATTTTTCACAATTGATGAAGGGGAGTGGGCCGCGTTAGCGGCCTGATAATAGCGTTTGGCCCTGATAGGGGTAGCCGGAATTAGTGCACGTGGCCGTGGGCGATTTCTTCTTCACTGGCCTCTCGCACGTCAACCACCTGCACATCGAAGTTCAGTTCGACACCTGCCAGGGGGTGATTGCCATCGATCGTAATGCCGTCATCGCTGACTTCCTTGACCACGACTCGGCGGGCCTGGCCGTCTGAACCCTCGGCCTCGAAGGCCATGCCGGCTTCTATTTTTTCAATACCTTCGAAGGCTTCACGGGGCACAGTTTCAACTAACTCCGGTTGAAATTCTCCGTATCCATCTTCTGGTGAAACTGTTGTCTTCAGGCTGGCACCGGCAGTTTTACCTAATAGCTCTCGTTCCAATCCGGGAATCAGGTTGCCAGCGCCATGCAGGTAGGCCAGAGGATCAGCGCCTTCGGAGCTGTCGATGACTTCGCCGGATTCGTCGGTCAGAGTGTAGTGAATGGTTACAACGAGCTTGTCGCCAATAAGCAGTGACATGGTTGGAACTCCTGTTTTGCCGTGGATGGTGACGTTCTGGGCCACCACTCTAAATGTTTAAAATGCCACTGATTAAGCGGCCTCAGGCTGATGGGGCGGTTACTTATGAAAAACAGGAAGAGGAACTTTATTGCTGAACGTAAATGCCGGTCATAAAGAGTAGCCATCAGGCCGGGGCAGTATATCCGCCGCTTTGTGGGAGTCAATGCAGCTGCTTACAAGCAGTAATGCCGTATGCAGCTTTTGAGCAGCCTTATGCAGGGCTCGATTTGGTCCAGTGGCATAAATTCGTCGGGTTGGTGTGCCTGGTCTATGGAGCCCGGGCCCATGACGATGGTGTCCATACCCAGCTGTTGCAAGAATGGCGCCTCGGTGGCAAAGGCCACTGCCGTGGCACTGTGGCCGGTTAGTTGCTCGGCTAACTTGACCAGTTCGCTATCTGCAGCTTGCTCGAACGGAGAAACATCCTGTATCAGGGATCGTAATTCGATATCCAGGCCCCGGGTCTGTCCGATGGCGGAGAGTCGTGCACGAATGTCTTCGCGTACCTGAGTGTTGTCCCCTCCCGGGGTCATGCGCAGGTCAAAATGCAGCTCGCTTTGGCCACAGATTCGATTGGGGCTATCGCCACCATGAATGCAACCCAGGTTAAGGGTGGGATAAGCCACCTCAAACAGTGGGTTGCTGTAGCGCTCCACCATTTCTTCTCGAAAAGCGACCAGATCGCCCATAACTGAATGCATGCCGTCCAGGGCGCTGTTACCCAGAGAGGGGTTAGACGAGTGACCAGCCTGCCCGGTGATATGCACCGCCTCCATCATGATGCCCTTGTGCATACGCACTGGCATCAAGGAGGTTGGCTCGCCAATAATTGCCGCTCTTGCCTTCGGTTGGCCTGCGGCAGCCAGTGCCCGGGCGCCATTCATGGAGCTCTCTTCATCGGCGGTGGCTAGAATAATCAGGGGCTGCTGCAGCGGCGTATCATCAAAGCTTGCAGCCGCGGCCATTGCCAGAGGGAAAAAGCCCTTCATGTCTGTGCTGCCCAGCCCATAAAGCCGGTTGTTGCGCTCGCTGAGTCCCAGCGGGTCACTGTTCCAGCGACCTTCGTCGTAGGGCACAGTGTCCGTGTGCCCTGCAAGCACAAGCCCCCCGGGGCCAGTGCCCCGGCTGGCGATCAGGTTGGCTTTACTGCCGTCGCTGTTAATAGCCTGAATATCTGTGGCGAAGCCCATATCAGTTAGCCAGCTCGCCAATAAATCAATGACCGCGCGGTTGCCCTGGTCCCAGCCCGGATCAGTAGAGCTGACCGAAGGTGTACTGATCAGTTGGCCAAGCTGGTCGATAATGCGCTTTTCAGTATGGGACATGCAGTAGTAGCCGCTCAGGTGTTAAAACGAAAGTTGCAGCATCGTCTGTCGAGAGCCGCGTCGTAATGGCCCGTGCACAGGGCCGCAGCCGTAAGTGTAGACCTTGGCGGGAGACACCGCGACCAAGGTGGTGATCGCGGGTAAGTTCTGTCGCTGTTATATCAGGGATTAAAGATGCCCTTGAATAAGAAAAAGAACAGGATAGCCAGACCGGCGCCAGCGGGTAGTGTGATAACCCAGGACATGAAAATATTGCCGATGACCCTGAGGTTCAGGGCAGCGATGCCACGGGCGAAGCCCACGCCAAGTACTGCGCCAACCAGAGTATGGGTCGTTGAAATAGGCAGTCCGGTAGCGGATGCCGTCACCACTGTGGCAGCGGCGCCCAACTCTGCGGCAAAACCGCGACTGGGGGTGAGTTCGGTGATTTTACGCCCCACTGTGGTGATAACTTTCCAGCCGTAGGTAGCGAGGCCGATGACGATACCCAGGCCACCAATAAGCAGAATCCACCAGGGCATAACCGACTTAGCCGCGATCTCTCCACCAGACTGCACCGTGCTAACGATTGCCGCCAGCGGGCCAACTGCGTTGGCCACGTCATTGGAGCCGTGGGCGAATGCCATAGAACAGGCGGTAAATACCATGAGAATGGCAAATACTCTTTCTACGCTGGCAAAGCGGTTGTCAGGGTCTTGGTCATCCTTAATGTTGCGCAATAGCATGGCCCCAAAAAAAGCGACTAACAGGCCCACCAAAGCGGAAACGGGTATCGCGTTTGCGAACTTGCTACCCAGGCCCAGGTCGAGATCCAGTCCAACATGCTTGAGCCCCTTGAGCATGGTCACCATAGAGATCATGAAGCCCACCATCCACATGTAAATAGGGATGTACTTCTTGGCCCTGCTGAAGGGGTCATCAGTATCGAGAATAAACTTCTTCACGCTCATGAACAGCCCGAAGGATATGGTGCCAGCGAGCACCGGAGAAACTACCCATGAGGCAACAATACCCCCGACCTTGCCCCAGTTGACCGCGTCCACTGCAATCCCCACCGAAGCAAAGCCAACGATGGCACCAACGATTGAGTGAGTGGTTGAAACAGGCCAGCCCTTCATACTCGCAATAAGTAGCCAGGTGCCTGCTGCCAGCAGTGCGGACATCATGCCGTAAACCATCAGTTGCGGCTGATCTTCCATCACTTGCGGGTCAATGATGCCCTTGCGGATGGTAGAGGTCACTTCCCCACCGGCAAGATAGGCGCCGAGGAACTCGAAGATCATGGCAATAAGTATTGCCTGTTTTATGGTCAGGGCACGGGAGCCGACCGAGGTGCCCATGGCGTTGGCCACGTCATTGGCACCAATCCCCCAGGCCATAAAGAATCCGAACAGGCAGGCCATGATCAGGAACACGCTGCCGTATTGAGCAATAATTTCCATTATTCAGCCCTTCGTTATTTTGCTAGCAGTATTTGCAGATGGTCGCCGACTTTTTCGGCACAATCCGCCAGGGAGCCCAGTAGTGCCGTGGCACGGTAGTAAAACATCACGTCAACCGGGTGGAGTTCGTCCTCCAGCTTGAACAGCTTGCGGCGCAGGTTGAATTGTTGCTTGTCAGTGCGTCGCTCCAGCTTGTCCAACTCATTGAGCATGGCTTCTACTCGCTTGACCTCACGGCCGCTAAAGCCAACTTCCAGCAACTCATCCAGCTCTTGAATGGCAGCTAGCGCTTGTCCGCAACAAGCCACACTGGTTTGGGTCAGTTCGTGAACTGCAGGGGCCAATTTTTCTGGAAAGCGCATGTCTCGCCCCATCAGGATGCTGGCGAAATCTTGAGCGGTATTGGCAACCTGGTCCTGAATGCCGACTAATACCAGCAGATCAGAACGCGGCACTGGCAGAAACAGGCTTTTGGGTAAATGCCTGCGGACATCGCGTTTCATTTTGTCTGCATTTTTCTCAGACTCGATAATGGCTTTGTAAATTTCCTTGGCCCGATTCCAGTCTTCATCTGCCGATGCTTGAACCAGCTCTGGGAGATGCTCCGCAGCCTCGAAGGCTACCTGCATATGTTCCTGTATGGGGCCTATAGGCGATCGCCCAAACAAGCTGCCCAAAGTGTTTCTACCAGCCATGGAGTTTCTCCGTTTCATGATGCTTCGTTTCGGCGAAGTATAGGTACAAAGCGCGCGGCCGTCACGAAATCTTCGCATGGGCCTCATCCGGCTTAATGTCCTATATCAAGGGGTGGCACGCGAGACCCTGTGCTAGCATTAGTGGTTCAGGTGCAGGCTGACGATAAGTGCCCTAGCAAGCACCGGTTTACCAACAGGGATAGCCAATATGGCAACACATTTCGGCGAACAGGCCATGGAGCACAGACTGGAGCTGGCCCCGCTGGCCCAACTGCTATTCAGTGACGGGCGGATAACCCGGGAGGATATGCTGCGGGTGACCAGAAACGCCCGGGTCAAGGTGCATCCGTTGATCTTTTTGGCAGAGCAAAAGCTTGAAGATCCGTCCCGTTCTGGCAGCTTGCTGGATATGGATAGCCTGCTGGCCTGGCTGAGTGAAACGACAGACCAATTGGTTTACTCCATTGACCCACTGAAAATTAATGTCACCGCCGTTGCGGATGTCATGTCCCAGGCCTTTGCTGAACGCCATCGTATCCTCGCTGTTGAAGTAAAAGATGACGAGGTATGGATAGCTTCAGCCGAGCCGTTTATACGCGGGTGGGAAGGAAACCTGGAGCATGTGCTGCGTAAGCGAATCCGTCGGGTCTTGGCCGACCCTCGCGACATTGCTCGCCACACTTCCGAGTTCTACACCATGGCGGTTTCCGTTCGCGGGGCCCGCAGTGCTGACAGTCTAGAGAACAAGCCTGGCACCTCCAACCTGGAGCAAATGCTGGAGTTGGGTTCAATGAAGGAACCCGACGCCAACGACCAGCACATTGTTAACATTGTTGACTGGTTGCTGCAGTACGCGTTTGAGCAGCGCGCCAGTGACATTCATATTGAGCCCAGGCGTGACGTGGGTAATGTCCGCTTTCGCATCGATGGCGTGCTGCACAGTGTTTACGAATTGCCACAGCAGGTCAGTGCAGCAGTCTCCAGCCGCATTAAGATCCTTGGACGCATGGATGTGGCTGAAAAGCGCAGACCTCAGGACGGTCGCTTGAAAACGCGTACCCCTGAGGGCAATGAAGTGGAGTTGCGACTGGCAACCCTGCCCACCGCATTTGGCGAAAAATTGGTAATGCGTATTTTCGATCCGGATGTACTGCAAAAAAGTTTTGAACAACTGGGCCTGGCAGAGGAAGACCTGATTCGTTGGGATGATATGACCCGGATGGGCAACGGCATCGTTTTGGTTACGGGTCCCACGGGGTCAGGTAAAACCACGACCCTTTACTCAACCCTGCGTCAGTTGGCCACTGCTCAGGTGAATGTCTGCACCATTGAGGATCCTATCGAGATGATCGAGGAGGCCTTTAACCAGATGCAGGTCAATCACGGCATCAATTTGGATTTCGCGTCCGGTGTTCGCGCTTTAATGCGCCAGGACCCCGATATCATCATGATCGGAGAGATTCGCGATCTGGAAACCGCCAACATGGCGGTGCAGGCAGCACTGACCGGTCACCTGGTGCTCTCGACCTTGCACACTAATGATTCACCCAGCTCCATCTCGCGACTACTGGAACTAGGCGTACCCGCCTACCTGTTAAAGGCCACAGTGCGAGGCATCATGTCCCAGCGCCTGGTGCGAATATTGTGCCCCAGCTGTAAAACATGGGAGCCCCTGGACATAGATGCCTGGAAGCAACTAACAGCACCTTGGCAAATCGACCCTCCGGAAAAAGTGGCAAGGCCAGGCGGATGCAAGGAGTGCCGTGAAACAGGGTATATGGGGCGCCAGGGAATTTATGAGGTGCTTGTTAACAGTCCGGCCCTGCAGCAGGAGATTCACTCGCATTTAGAGACCGCCCGAATTCGTGAAATTGCAATGGACGGCGGCATGAAAACATTGCGCCTTTCCGGCGCCGGCCGAGTGGCGCGGGGGCAGACCACTATTGAGGAGGTCATGCGGGTTGCTCCTGTTCTGGACGCCTGATTTGTTAGTGATCGCCGAGAATTCCTATGAGTGTTGAGACAAGCAGCTTGCCGGATCCTCTTGCAGAGCAGGCGCTGGCGGCCTGGGAAAATATTCTGGATCGGGCCGACCCGGTTCAGGCAGACAAACTGCGAGTCGCAGCTGCTGTCCGTCCGGTCAGTGAACAACTTGCTAGAGCGCTTTCCTGTAGTGCGTTTATCGCTGAGCTCAGCAAGCGGAAGCCGGGCTTGTTGTTGGAGGTGTTGTCTGGTGATTTTATTCAGCAGTCGCTGGACGAGGCGGATTTTCACGCTCAACTGGTGGCGGCGCTGGCCTCAGAAGAACTGGACCTGGGTTCCTGTTTGCGTGGCTTCCGGCAACGTCACATGTTGCGCATTATCTGGCGAGACTTTTGTCGCCTGGCAGATACCCGGGAAACTGTGCGAGATACCTCGTTGCTGGCGGAAGCCTGTATCACTGAAGCCCTGTCTTGCACTCAGGCTGAGCTGGAGCAACGCTTCGGTGTTCCCATCGGCAAAGACAGCGGTGAACCTCAGGAACTGATCGTTCTTGCCATGGGCAAGCTGGGAGCCAGGGAGCTCAACGTCTCATCTGACATCGACCTGATTTTCGCCTATCCAGAGGCGGGCTATACCAATAGCGAAAAACGACCCATCAGCAATGAGGAGTTCTTTATCAAGGTAGGACAGGGTGTGATCAATGCCCTGGACCAGGTAACTCCGGAGGGTTTTGTATTTCGTGTAGACATGCGATTGCGCCCCTATGGCGAAAGCGGTGCACTGGTGCATAACTTCACGGCGCTTGAAGAGTACTACCAGGATCAGGGCAGGGACTGGGAACGTTATGCACTGATCAAGGCAAACCCGGTGACCGGCGATCCGAGCGTGGCGCAGCGATTGATGCAAAGCCTGCGGCCATTTATTTATCGCCGTTACGTGGACTTCGGTGTGATTGACAGTTTGCGCGGAATGAAACAGATGATTACCGCAGAGGTCCGGCGCCGTGGGCTGCAGGACAACGTTAAACTAGGTCATGGCGGTATTCGAGAGGTTGAGTTTATTGCCCAGTGCTTTCAGCTGATTCGAGGGGGGCGCGACCTGGGCTTGCAGCAGCGCGAATTGCTGCTGGTGCTGGAGGAGTGTGTCAGCCTGGGCTGCTTGCCAAGGGAGGTAGTCGATGAATTACGAGCCGCCTATTTGTTTCTGCGGGATAGCGAACACGCCATACAGGGTTATCAGGATAAGCAGACACAGGAGCTGCCGGGCGACGCGCTAAGGCAGTTGGCCATGGCAACAGTCATGGGCTTTGCAAGTTGGGAGCATTACAGGGCCGCTCTACAGCAGCACCGGGACAATGTTGCCGGGCATTTTTCCGAATTGATTGCGCCGCCGGAAGAAGAGAATTGTGCAAGCGTCGATGAGGATGGCCTCGACCTGTGGGGTGAGGACATGAGTAGCGCAGCGCTGGCAGCGCTGGGCTACAGCGATGCCGATGTGACCCTGCAGCGATTGCAAGACTTGCGCAGCAGCAACAGGGTGACGGCGCTGCAGGTAGAGGGCAGAGAGCGACTGGAACAGTTCATGCCGCTGCTGGTGCGTGCCTGTAGCGAATCAGTTAATCCGGATCTTGCCCTTCACCGGGTGCTGCCTTTGGTGATTGCGGTGCTCCGGCGCAGTGCCTACCTGGTACTGCTCATGGAAAATCCGCCGGCCCTGGCGGAGTTGGTTTCGCTGTGTTGCGCCAGTCCCTGGATCGCGGAGCAAATGTCGCGCAATCCGGTCTTACTGGATGAGTTTCTCGATCGGTCCAGTCTTTATAACGCCCCTGATAAGGAGGAGTTGCGCGAGCAGCTCTCCCAGCAGGTCGCGCGCCTGGCTACCGATGACCTGGAAGCGCAGATGGATGCCTTACGTTATTTCAAGGCATCGCAGGTTTTACGTGTCGCCGCTAGCGAAATTGCCGGGCGCTTGCCGGTGATGAAAGTCAGTGACAACCTGACCTGGATTGCCGAGGTGATTCTGGAACAGGTGCTTGCAGTTTCATGGGCTGACCTGGCCCGTAAACACGGTGAACCCAAGCGCCAAAGTGATGGCTCTGGTTTTGCCGTTTTCGGTTATGGCAAGCTGGGCGGGATAGAGCTGGGATATGGTTCAGACCTTGACCTGGTGTTTATCCACGACGGTGTTCGCGGCTCTACAGATGGCGAGCGCAGCATCGACAACAGTGTTTTTTATATGCGCCTGGGACAGCGCATGATCCATATTCTCGAGACACGTATGGCCCTGGGCCAGCTGTACGAGGTAGACATGCGGCTCAGGCCGGATGGTAACTCAGGCTCCCTGGTACCTGGGATCGATGGCTTTTCCAATTACCAGCAACAAAGCGCCTGGACCTGGGAGCATCAGGCATTGGTGAGGGCCCGGTTTGCAGCCGGCGATCCCGCGGTGGCTGCCCGAGTAGCGCAGGTTCGTAAGGACATTCTTTGCAAGCCGCGGGAACACGCTGAGCTTGCTCGGGACGTGGTCAAAATGCGCAGGCGCATGAGCGAGCATTTGTTGAGCGAGGGCGACAACACCTTGTTCCACTTGAAACAGGGCAGTGGTGGCATTGTTGATATTGAGTTCATGGTGCAATTCGCTGTTCTGGCCTGGGCTCACAGTCATCCGGAGCTGGCGCGTTGGTCTGACAATGTTCGCATTCTCGAGGTATTGGGCAAGGAGGGCCTTTTTTCCAGCGATGAGGCCCAGGATCTTACCCAGGCGTACCTGGACTATCGAGGCGCCGCTCATCAGTTGGCCTTGCAGCAGGAGCCGATTGAGGTCAGTACAGCACAATTCAACGATCAGAGAAGCCGGGTACAGGGGCGTTGGCAGGCCTTGTTTGGTGAGATCGAGGAACAGGCGGCGAAGGCATGAATCAGTTGCCTGAAAAGATACTGGTCATCGGGCCCTCCTGGGTAGGAGATATGGTGATGTCCCAGGTGCTTTACCGGTTCTTGCAGGAGACCAGGCCAGGCGTGGTTATCGATGTTGCAGCACCGGTCTGGAGTGAGCCCATTCTTGAACGTATGCCGGAAGTGAATCGAGCCATTACCAAAGCTATCGGGCACGGAGAACCCGCACTTGGCCGGCGTTGGAAGTTGGGTCGAGGCCTGCGCGCGGAGCATTACGATCAGGCCATTATGCTGCCCAACTCGTTCAAGTCTGCCCTGGTTCCCTGGTTCGCCGGCATTCCCAGGCGCACTGGCTGGCGCGGTGAAATGCGCTATGGCTTACTTAATGATATGCGCGTCTTGAGAGAGCAAGACCTGCCTTTGATGGTGCAGCAGTTTGCGGCTTTAGGTCAGGACGCCTCCGCAGTGCTTCCAGAGGTATTGCCCACCCCGAGACTGGTGGTGGATGAAATCCAGGCCAGAGAGTGTCGCGACAAGTTTGGCATCGCTGCGGATATGCCAATCCTGGCCTTGTGCCCTGGAGCAGAATTTGGCAGCGCCAAACGTTGGCCCGCCGAGTATTACGGTCAGTTGGCGAAGCAGTTTCTTGATCGCGGCTGGCAAGTGGCCTTGTTTGGCTCCATTAATGATCAGGCGGTAACGGCGCAAATTGCAGCGGCATCCGGCGCTAGCGAGCGCTGCTTTGATTTGGCGGGCCGCACCCAATTAGCTGAGGCGGTAGATATGCTGTCACTGGCCACCGCCGTGGTGAGCAATGACTCCGGGCTAATGCATATCGCAGCAGCGCTGTCACGGCCTTTGGTGGTGATATACGGAGCAACATCTCCAGGCTTTACACCGCCTCTTAACGACAACAGTAGCGTTGTGGTCAGCGCAATTGACTGCGCGCCCTGTTTCCAGCGTGAGTGCCCTCTGGGCCATCATAAGTGCATGCGTGACACCCCAGTGGGCGAGCTTACTGGTAAACTAGACGCTTTATTGGCGGTAACTAGCGAGGCTTGATGCGCGTCCTGCTTGTCAAAATGTCGTCCCTGGGGGACGTGGTCCATACACTGCCGGCACTGACTGACGCTGCGGCCGCCGTTCCGGGTATACGTTTCGATTGGGTTGTTGAAGAAGCCTTCGCCGAGATTCCAGCCTGGCACTCAGCGGTCGACAAGGTCATCCCCATTGCCCTGAGGCGATGGCGTAAGCACCCGTTGCGGGATTTTTCCGGCCCCGAGTGGCGTGAATGCCGCAGTCAGCTCAGGCGAAATCATTATGACGCGGTCATCGATGCCCAGGGCCTGCTTAAGAGCGCCTTCGTAGCTCGCCTGGTAAAAGCGCCCATTTACGGACTCGATAAGCATTCAGCGCGCGAACCGCTGGCCTCAGCAATTTATCAACACAAACTTGCTGTACCCGCAGACATGCACGCGGTGGAACGAACGCGTCTGTTGTTTGCCAAGGCCTTGCGCTACGAGGTTCCTGCTGAAAAAGGTGATTATGGGGTTCGTGACAACCTGGTCGGCGGGAAATCCAGTCGATCTAAAGGATTGCTTTTTTTCCATGGTACCGCCAGAGACGAAAAGCTGTGGCCAGAATCGCACTGGATTGAACTTGCTGACAAGGCTCACGAACAGGGCTATCCCGTTTGGCTGCCCTGGGGCAACGAGGAGGAAAAGGCGCGTGCTGACCGCATTGCCAGCCAATGTCAGTCTGCCAAGGTCTTGCCTAAACTGAATCTTATGGGCGTTGCCGGTCTGTTGCTGGAGGCCGATGGCGCTGTTGCCGTTGATACCGGGCTAGGCCATCTGGCCGCCGCATTGGATGTACCCAGCGTATCGCTCTACGGCCCGACAAGTACTCAGCTGATTGGTGCTTATGGTCGCAATCAGGTGCATATCCAGTCTGAGGTGGGTGTGAGCGACACTGCTGATCCGGTGGCGATGATGAGCGCCATTGATCCGCAGCAAGCCTGGTCCGAGTTGCAGTCTATTCTCCCGGCAGGGCACTGACGGTGCGTCTGGCCTTCTTGCTCTATAAATATTTTCCCTACGGTGGCATGCAGCGCGATTTCCGTCGCTTTGTTGAGGAAGTGCAGGCGCGCGGTCATCATTGCAGGATTTATTATATTGATTGGCAGGGCGATAAAATTCCCGCAGCGGAACATCGCAAAGTGCCTGTGTCAGCTGCCAGCAATCATCGACGCAATGAACGCTTTCTGGCCTGGGTAAACAATGACCTGGCGGCTAACCCCGTAGATGGAGTGGTAGGTTTTAATAAGATGCCCGGGCTGGACATCTATTATGCTGCGGACTCCTGTTACCTGGACAAGGCGATGAACGAGAGAGGACGCCTGTATCGCAGGGGGGGTCGCTTTCGTCATTTTGCTGACTATGAAAACGCCGTGTTTGGCAGCGCTTCCAGCACTGAGATATTGCTAATTTCCGACACTGAAAAAGCCAAGTTCAAGCATCACTACCACACGTCCGAAGCACGCATGCATATGCTGCCTCCTGGTATTTCACGGGACCGCTGTGCTGGTGCGGATGCCGCTGACCGGCGCAAGGCGATTCGTGACTCCCTGGGCATGGCTCGCTCGGAACATTTGTTATTATTTGTTGGCTCCGGCTTTATCAAGAAGGGCCTGGACAGGGCAATTCGAGCCCTGGCCAATGTTCGCGAAGCGCAGCCTCACCAGACCATACGACTGGTGGTGGTGGGTCAGGACCGGGAACGGCGTTTTCGCCGCTTGGCAAAAAAACTGGGAGTGCATGACCTGGTGCATTTTCTTGGCGGCAGGGATGATGTGGCCGAACTGTTGCTGGGAGCCGATACCCTGGTGCACCCGGCCCTGGACGAAGCAGCGGGCATTGTTTTGCTAGAGGCACTTGTCGCTGGCTTGCCGGTAATCTGCACGGATGTCTGCGGTTATGCACACCATATTGCTGCCGCCAAGGCGGGCATGGTGTTGCGCAGTCCCTTCCTGCAGGAGGACTTGAATACAGCGGTATTGCGTTCCCTGGATGGCGTTTATCGCTCTCAATGCCGTGAGACAGGGCTGACCTACGCTCAATTGACGGACTTATACTCCATGCACAGCACCGGCGCAGCATTGATTGAAGCGGCCATTGCCCATAAACAGGAACGCGGCAATGACTAAATACTTTTTGCGGCAAGACCTGGCAGCTGGCACGGACGCTCCACGAGCTGAGGCCGCTGCTGTCCTTGACTGGGCGGAGCAGCTAGCCTCCCACGCAGCGCCTGAAGATGTCTACCGCAACAAAGAAGGGCGCAAGACCCTCCGTTTCGATTGGCAGGGGCGCTCATGGTTCCTGAAGTTACACAGCGGTATTGGCTGGGGCGAGATTTTCAAGAACCTGTTGCAGATGCGATTCCCTGTTTTGGGAGCCGCCAATGAATACAGTGCGGTAATGGCACTGGAAAAGTTGGGGGTGGATACCCTGTCGGTGGGGGCATATGCCTCCCTGGGCGAAAATCCGGCAAGCCGTCATTCAATGATTGTTACCGAAGATCTTGTGGATACAGTCAGCCTGGAAGATTACTGTGCCAACTGGGCTAACTCACCGCCCTCTTTTCCAGTGCGCCTTAAAATCATCCGCAAGTTGGCCGACAGTGCCGGGCGTATGCATGGCGCTGGAATTAATCATCGGGATTTTTATATTTGCCATTTCCATCTCGATGAATCGACCCTGGTTAACCGGCAACCGACTTGCTATCTCATCGATTTACATCGCGCTCAAATTCGACGTCGCACGCCACGGCGTTGGCAGGTAAAGGATCTGGCGGGGTTGTATTTTTCTGCTTTGGATTGTGGCCTGACCCGGCGGGATCTGTTGCGCTTCATGCGCTGTTACACGCCCGGTGGTCTGCGGCAGGCCCAAACAGCGGATGCGGCCTTATGGCATGACGTGGAGAAGCGCGCGCTGGCACTGTACCGAAAAGAGCACGGCAGGGAGCCGTCTGCTGTGGCTCCAGCAGGTAGCCTAAAAGGTGGCCTGGAAGGTGGCCCAAATGGTGGTCGAGATTAGACGAGTCCTCAGAGACAATGACTGGGCTGGGGACCTGTCCCAGTGCCTGGCTCTCGAAGCCAATAGCATTGAGCTGTGGATGGAAAATAATACCCGAGTGATGAAACGCGATGCACACAGCTGCGTGAGTCTGCTCGAGGTGAGGGGCCACCTGTGTTACCTCAAATTTTATCGCAGTAAATCTCCACTACAATCGCTGGGCTTCCAACTGGGTTATGGCCGTGGCGTGCGCAGTTTTGATGCGGCAGGCCGCCTCGGCGCCGCTAGAGTCGTGGTACCCGAGCCTCGCTGTGTGTTGCTTGTTCCTGGAGGACTGGTGCTGTTAACTGAGGGTCTTGCAAACAGCGACGACCTGAAATCTCTTTGGTCACAGCAGCTGCCGCCCAGTGAATTTCGCGATTGGTTGGTGTTGGCCGGCGAAGCCTTGGCGAAACTGCACCTCGCAGGTTTTTTTCACGGAGACTGCAAGTGGAGTAACTTCCAGTGTTGTGAGTCTGCCGTGGTATTTGTCGATCTGGAGGCTGTGGGAGTCGCCGCGCCCGGCAGTGGTGCCCAATGCCGGGACCTGGCTCGCTTTACTCTTAACGCCGAGGATATGGCGCTGTCCCCGGATGATTACGCGTTATTTCTTGATGCCTATCTGGCAGCAACGGGTTGGAGTAAGGATGAGCTGCTCGCCGCAGTGCTCAAACCACTGCAGCCCCTGCGCTCCAGACATCTGGCGAAGTATGGTCCCCGGGGCCATGCGCTGGTCTGAGCGTTAGGATTCCCCGTGGTATTCGAACACGGTATTGCCGTGTAGCGTGGCAGTCTGTCGGTAGCCCAGGCTGATAATAGTGCGATCAAACCATTCACTCTGCAGCAAATCACTGCCCTTGCGCACCTCCAGAATAATGATCGGGAGACAGCGGCTAATGGTTTGCAGTGCGCCAGAGAGGGCGGCTTTTTCGTGATCTTCTACATCCAGCTGGATGATTGATACGGGGCGCTCATCACCGACAACGCTGTCGATGGTGACAATACGCACCTCCTCGTCGGTGTTGGCATTGAACTCTCCTGCAACCACAAGGTGACTCTTTCCGCCCAGGCTTACACCCTGGGAATCGCGCGTGCGCATGTGCAGTGTTGCCGGAGCATCTCCCAGACCAGCGTTTTGCAACTGAACATTATTCAGCGCGTTAATGAGCGTAGTGATCTGGGCGCAGCGGTAGTTCTCCCGGTTGGGCTCGAAGGCCCAGACGAGACAGTTGCTATCGCATGCCTGAGACAGTGCCGGTAAAAAGTCGCCAAAGTAAGTGCCCGCATGAACCACATCACCGCCGTGACAATGTGCACGCATGAATTCAATGGTCTCAGGCTCATAGGCTTCACCGCGAAGTATTTTACGGGGCGCAGTGCGATGAAGAGATGCTTCCGGGAGACAATAGCCGCCGTACTGGTTGTACCAGATACGGCATTTCAGGGCGGTCAGCGCTTGATACTGTGCCGCGGGCAGTTTCTTGGGAGTGACGGTTTTTTTTTCGCTGCGCAGGGACCGGGGCAGCAACTTCTGCAGGAAATGGCTCATCGCTGGGCCTTATTCGGAAAACTGTATCCGAAAGTATCGATATCGACCGCGTAGAGATCGGCGATGATGTTTTTGGACTTCTCGCTGTAAAAATCCTGGTAGGATGCCTGTCGGCTCTGATTGATATGGGGCAGGGTGGTATCCAGCTTCAATCGGTTTGCGATAGTGGCAAAGTCTTCCGTTAGGCTCTCGAAACGGCCCACGAAGTCCATGGCCAATCTCCCGTACTCATCTTGCAGAAACAGAATTTGCGGAGTCAGCAGGGCATTGCGCATGATGTTATCTGCTGTCATCCACTGGCAGACAAAATCGTCAAAAGAATCAAAGCTGTTGATGAAGTGGGCCCAGTGCTGGTCTTCTTCACTGGCGGCCGAGCCTCCATTTTTTAAATAAGTATAGGCGGAAACGGCACGATCCCACGGGTTGCGCACGAAGGTGAATTTGAAGTACCGCTCGAACTTTTCCCGATCAAGTCGCTGGTACCAATCTGCCGGTGCATGCTCCACCGACTTTACGTTGAAGAGTCCGCGAACAATACTGCGGCCAGCAGATTTGGGTACGTGAATAAAAAGTGCCTCGTGTTTGTCAAAGCAGGGCTGGTAAATGGCTCTTCCGCGCAGGATGCGATCGATATGCCGTTGCTGGTATTGCGGTGCATAGGATAACAACATATTTCGCTCGCTAGCGGGGATCATGCGCCAAAGCATTTTGGTGAGCAGGTTCATAGAAGTTTTCCTTTTGCTCGCAAGCGTCGCATCGCCCAATGGTAGGCCTCAGTGGCGACAAGGTGTGCTTCCGGATCCGCAAGATTATGCATCTCCCGACGCCAATGGCTGAAAAACCGCATGCGATCGGTATTGCTGATATCGGCTGGCGTTAACATGTTCAATTGCATTAAGTTGCGCAAGATATCGCGTCCAGCGGGGGGCTGGCGTTGCCGGTTACGCTCATTGTCAATCAGGGAGAAGTGGAAAGCATTTCCCTCACGGTGGGCGAGTACATTGCTGGTGCGCAAATCACCGTGAGTAAAGCCAGCGTGGTGCATGCGACCAATGAAGCTGCCAAGACCAAACAAGAGGTTGCGTCGCAAAGACAGCGATTCGCCCTGCCGGTCCACCAGTGTCTCGCGCAACCACGCGGTGACGCCTTTTCCTGGAACCGCACTGCTGAAAAGGTATTCACTTCCGCCAGCGATTGATCCCCATGCCAGGTTCACCGGCGCCGGAAAGCTTGCTGCACGCAGAGCCTCATTGTTCCGCCTGGCGCGGTAAGCGCGGCTGCCTTTTACCCGGGCTTTTACTGTCTCAAGCGGACTGCGCTTCAAAAACTCTTTGTAATAGACCTGGGTGTGCTGATCTACCGCAACTCTGGCATTTATTGAACTGCCAACCATGCTCCAGCCATCGGGCATTTCATGCCGTGCCAGACTCTGCGCAAGTTGCTCGAAGTGTTCGCTGTTGGTGGCGATGTCAGTAATAGCAGTAATCTCTTAGTGTACCGTCGGAGCTGGCCTCTTAATCGCTTGCCGATGGTAGCTGAACAATGACTACGCGACCTTTATTTCCGCCGCCGAAGCTGCGCTGTTCAGTGAGCGTATTTTTTTGTAGAAAATTTCGCCAGAGTTCTTCCCGCTGGGACTTGATGTACATTACCAGATAGTCCTCGTCTTGCCATAGTTGGGGAGTTTCCAATAGAGATCCGAGTGAGAAGCGTTTCGCCTGAATTGCCTCCCAGTTAAATTCGCGACCGCTGAAATAAGCGATGTATTTTTCATTACTGGCCAGGGATGCGTCTTTGGGTGTGTTTTGCACAACCCACTCGGTGGCATCCTTAATAAAAATTTTGTCCCTATCGCCATTATGTAAGGTATCGGCGGACATACCCGCCAGCAGAGCAATTACCAGCAATTTTTTCCATCCCCCGCTTTGCCACAGAGCGCCGAGAACAAAGGGCAGGTAGAGCAACAGGAATATAACAACCTGCATGCTGTAGCGTTCCAGCATGAAGCGGTTAATGAGGATAAAGACAGCCAGGTAGCCGACCGCTATCACCAGGTGGGCACGCAGAATAGCCCTGTCATCGGGACGGAAATGACGATGTAGACGAGCCTGGGCGCCCCAGGCAAGCGTTATTACCCAGGGCCAGGACAACGCTCTGCAGACGTTAAGTATCAGTACGATTGCCAGGCCTGCGGCAGCTGCCCAGCTCGCGTCCTCCCGGGAGGTAAATTGCAGCAATGTCCCTGCCGTTTGCTGGGCGACAGCGCTGAATTGTTCGGGAAAGTTTTTCAAGCCGTCGAAGTAGTAGGCAATGCCTGGGAACAGTTGCGCAGCGTCGGTTTGCTGGCTGCGATAGATCATGAATGCAGTTGTTACCAGAGCCAGGGTCGTCAGTTGGGGCACTAGTAATAACAGGCAATGTCGCAGGCGATGCTCCAGATTGCGGGTAAATAGCAATGCGAAGGGCGCCATAATCGCGAAAAACAGGCCTTCAAAGCGGAAGGTGCAAGCAAGCATGACGTAAAGAAACCACCGCAGTCGCAGGACCAGAGAGGGTTGGCGCAGGTAAAGCAGTAACTCCCTGAGGGCTAACATAAGTAGTGCCCAGTAAACCGGGTCGCGCATGATGGAGCTGCGCATGTGGTTCAACCACGGGTGGGAAAGCACCACGACCGCCGCTATTATTTGTACGGTTCGGTTGCCGCCCAATAAACGAACAGTGGCGACAAAGCTTGTGCATAAAATGGCATAAGCCACTGCCGCAATGGCGAGGCCGGTGTAAAGTAGAGACAAGCCCGTCAACTGATGCACCAGCGCGATACACACAGAAAGGATTGGCCTGCCATGTACCTGCTGCGCTGCAGCCAAGCCTCCCTGCAGGTAGGCATCTGCAGAACGCAGGTATATGATAGCGTCGCGATTAATGAGCGGGTCCAGCCACACAAGCCAGGCTGACAGCAACAAGCTGACGGCGATAACCCATCGGTATTGGAGAGGGGGCTGTGAACTGGCAGCGGGGTGTGTTTGCACGTAATAAACTCTGGCTTACGGCTAGTTTAACGCTCTGATCGCAGTCAGGCCAGCGCCTATCGGAGAGAGGAAATCTGTTTGATTCAAAAAGTGTTGATTACCGGGGCCGCTGGCCAGCTGGGCCGGGAATTGTTGCGCTCAGTGCCTGAGGGTGTTGAGTGTATAGCGGCTACTCGAGAGATACTGGATATTGCTGACGCGGCTCAGGTACGGGCACTTGTCCGGCGGGAGCGCCCAGGCTTGATTATCAATGCCGCCGCTTATACAGCGGTGGATAAAGCAGAGTCAGAGCAGGAATTGGCTGCGGCGATTAATGTCAATGGTGCTGCCAATCTGGCAACAGCCTGCGCTGAGAACGGGTCGCGACTGATCCATGTTTCTACAGATTTTGTGTTTGATGGCACCTCTTCTACCCCCTATCTTCCCGGTGCACCAACATCGCCACTGGGCGAGTATGGGCGCAGTAAGCTTGCGGGAGAGCAAGCTGTTGTCGCAGGCTTACCCTCTGCCTTCATTATGAGAACCGCCTGGGTGTACTCTGCCTTTGGTGGGAATTTTGTGAAAACCATGTTGAGATTGATGGCTGAGAGGGATGAATTGTCTGTGGTCGCAGATCAGGTGGGAACGCCCACCTGGGCCCGGGGCTTGGCGGATGCTCTATGGCTGGCTGCCGACCAATCTGATTTGCAGGGGTTATACCATTGGACTGACGCGGGTGTTTGCAGTTGGTACGATTTTGCCGTGGCGATTGCCGAAGAAGCGCTTGAAATCGGCTTATTACAGCGCATGCCGCGTATTCACCCCATTCCCGGTAGCGCCTATCCGACGCCGGCGGCTCGGCCCGCGTTTAGTGTGTTGGATAAATGCAGTACCTGGGAAGCCCTGCATACGCGAGGTCTGCATTGGCGGGCTCAGTTACGATCCATGTTGCAAGATTTAAAGGAGTCATCGTTTGAGTAAGTCCCTTCTGGTCACCGGCGCCGCCGGATTTATCGGTGCTAATTTTGTGCATTACTGGCGCAGCCAATATCCCGATGATCGCATCGTCGTCTTTGATGCCCTGACCTATGCCGGCAATCGCGCCAATCTGGCGTCACTGGAAGGTACTGACGGGTTTTATTTTGTGCACGCGGATATCTGTGACTACGACACGGTATTGGCGACATTGCGCGAGCATGCCGTAGATACCCTGGTGCACTTTGCTGCCGAGAGCCATGTGGATCGTTCTATCACCGGCCCGGATGCCTTTATCGAGACCAATGTGGTGGGTACCCACAGCCTGCTCAAGGCGGCCAGAGAATATTGGTTGGGGGGTGAGGGAGAATTGCCACACCGTTTCCACCATGTGTCCACCGATGAGGTTTATGGTTCCCTGGCGTCTGATGCGCCAGGCTTTTATGAAGAACAGAAATACGAGCCCAACTCGCCCTATTCTGCGAGCAAAGCGGCTTCAGACCATTTGGTGCGCGCGTATCTTCATACCTATGGTCTGCAGGTCACTACCAGTAACTGCTCCAACAATTATGGGCCTTATCATTTCCCGGAGAAGCTGGTGCCCTTGTGCCTGACCAATATTCTGCGGGGTCTGCCCCTGCCGGTTTATGGTGACGGTAGTAATATCCGTGACTGGCTGTTTGTGGCCGATCACTGCCGGGGGATCGAAAAAGTTCTGTTGGACGGTGTGGTGGGCGAGACTTATAACATCGGCGGTAATAACGAATGGAACAATCTTGATATCGTGCATCTGTTGTGTGAGCAGATGGACGCACGTTTTGCGGCCGACAGCAGCCTCGCCCAGCGTTTCCCTGATTCTCCCTGTGCCGGTGATGGCAGTGCCCGAGATCTGATTATTTTTGTTGAGGACAGGGCCGGTCACGATTGGCGCTACGCCATCGATGCCAGCAAAATTAGCAGCGAATTGGGCTATGAGCCGGCAGAAACCTTTGAGACAGGTTTAAGTAAGACGCTGGACTGGTACCTTGCCAACGAGGACTGGTGGCGGCCGCTACTCTAGTCAGTCCAGCAAGGGCGCCTGTGTAAACGCCAGGCCCTGTGCATCTTTGCCAGAGACTTGAGGGGTTTCGCCCTCAGGCACTGGCCAGTCAATACCTACCTGAGGGTCATCCCAGGCCAGCGATATTTCACTTTCCGGGTGATACACATCGGTACATTTGTACTGGAAGTCGGCAACGTCGGTGAGCACGTAAAAGCCGTGGGCGAATCCCGCCGGGACCCAGAGCATTTGATGATTTTCGGCGCTCAAAGTGGCGCCATACCACTGGCCCAGAGTGGGTGAATCCTTGCGCATATCGACCACCGCATCGAATACAGCTCCGGCTGTGACCCTTACCAACTTGCCCTGGGTATGTTCGGTCTGGTAGTGCAGGCCGCGTAGAATACCCCTGGCCGAACGGCTGTGATTGTCCTGCACAAAGTGCATGTCGAAGCCTTCGTTGGCAAACGTAGTCGCGCTCCAGCTTTCCATAAAGAAGCCGCGTTCATCGCCAAAAACTTTGGGTGTCAGCAGATAAACGCCCTGCAGCGGAGTCGCCTCAAACTTCATGGAAAACTACACCGTCGTCGTTGAGCAGGCCTTTAAGATAATGTCCGTAGCCGCTTTTCTCTAGCGGTGCGGCCAGGGCCAGCAGCTGTTCGGCATTGATGTAACCCATGCGGAAGGCGACCTCTTCAGGGCAGGCAATCTTCAAGCCCTGGCGCTCCTCCACCACGCGCACGAAGTTGGCCGCATCAAGCAGGGAATTGTGGGTGCCCGTATCCAGCCAGGCGCTGCCGCGGCTCATGACTTCCACGTTGAGTTTGCCGCGCTCCATGTAAACCTTGTTGACGTCGGTAATTTCCAGCTCTCCCCGGGGGGACGGCGCAATGGACTTGGCTACATCTACCACGTCGTTGTCGTAAAAGTAGAGTCCGGTCACCGCGTAATGGGACTTTGGCTGCGCAGGCTTTTCCTCGATATCCTGAGCGACGCCTTCGGCGTCAAAGGAAACTACGCCGTAGCGCTCGGGATCCTGTACATAGTAGGCAAATACGGAGGCACCGGCTTCCCGCTGGGCAGCATTTTGCAGTTTTACGGTGAATCCGCCGCCGTAGAAAATGTTGTCTCCCAAAACCAGGGAGACCTTGTCGCCACCAATAAAGTCCTCACCCAGTATAAAAGCCTGGGCCAGGCCGTCTGGGCTGGGTTGCACTGTGTAACTGATGTTAATGCCCCAGCGTGAGCCGTCCCCCAGCAGGTCGGCAAAGGCGGCCTGATCCCGTGGCGTGGTAATCACCAAAATGTCGCGGATACCTGCCAGCATCAGCGTGGCCAGGGGATAGTAGATCATCGGTTTGTCGTAGATCGGCATTAATTGCTTGGATACGGTGCTGGTGAGCGGGTGCAGGCGAGTGCCTGAACCGCCAGCGAGAATGATGCCTTTATAGGCGGATTTGGCGGCTAAGTTGCTCATGCAGTGAAGATTCCAAGGGTAGGGCCAATAATTATAGCGGGAAAGGGAATGATTTGACGATAACCGGAATTCACACCGGGCCCCCAAAAGGGGTGGATTTTTGATCAATCGCTGACTAAAATCTAGCCCCTTTGCTCGCAGGACAGTCACTCTAGGTGTCCTTGATCGAGCTGAAGTATCTCCTGATCGTCCGAGTTTTGTTCTCAATTAGACAGAGGAAGCTGACATCACGCAGCTAGAAACAGTGCAGGCCGAAGCGCAGCCCGCGGAAGTGGCCAACCCCACTCCGTCACCTGTGTCGGTGAAACCCCTGCGAATAGCCTTACTCGGCTATCGTAGTCAGCCCTATGGGGGCGGTCAGGGCGTGTACCTGCGATATCTCAGTAAAGCTCTGGTCGATGCCGGGCACTCAGTCGATGTTATTTCCGGGCCACCCTATCCTCACCTGGATCCCCGGGTGCGGCTTATTGAGTTACCCAGTCTGGATTTGTTTGAGAACGGTTTGTTATCGCTGCGCCCGCGTCACCTCATGTCTATGACCGATATTATCGAATGGACCAGCAAGCTGACTGGTGGTTTCGCGGAGCCCTATACCTTTGGCCGGCGAGCGGTAAAGTATCTGCGTGAGCACCGGGAAGAATACGACCTTGTTCACGATAACCAGAGCCTCAGTTACGGCATGCTGCAGTTGCAACGTATGGGAATACCTCTGGTAACCACAGTGCATCACCCGATTACCTCGGACTTACGCATTGCCCTCAATGCCGCTCGCAGCGCCTGGGAGCGCGTGCTGATCCGGCGCTGGCACTCCTTCCTCAACATGCAGAAGAGAGTGGTTAAAGACCTGCACAACGTGGTCACAGTTTCTGACTGCTCTCGGCAAGACATTGCCAGGGACTTCGGGCTGCAGCCCGCGGGCATCAGCCTTGTTTATAACGGTATCGATACCGACGTATTCAGGCCCGTTAAGGGCATTGAACGCAGGCCGCTGCGCCTGATGGCAACCTGTTCTGCCGATGCCCCTCTCAAGGGAACCCGTTATTTACTGCTGGCTTATGCCCGACTATTGGAGACGTATCCGCAGCTAGAGCTGTTGTTGGTCAGTAAACCACAGCCCGGCGGCAAGACAGAAAGGCTGGTTAAGAAGTTGGGCCTGGTAGACAGGATTCAGTTTGTCAGCGGAATCACTACCGAACAAATGGTTCAGTATTATGCCGAGGCCAGCATCGCGGTGGTGCCTTCGGTCTATGAAGGCTTTGGCCTGCCCGCAGGCGAGGCCATGGCCTGCGGCGTGCCGGTGGTTTCAACCGATGGCGGTGCCTTGCCAGAAGTGGTGGGCGACGCCGGTATTATCGTGCCGGTGAAAAATGTAGAGGCGATGGCTAAGGCTATCGATGAGTTGTTGCGCGACCCCGGCCGACGGGAGACGCTGGGTAATGCGGGGCGCGAACGTATTTTGGACAAATTTTGCTGGCAGGTCTGTGCCAGGGAGATGAGTCAGTATTATCGGGAAGTTTTGTCGCATGCAGACTGTTGATTTTAGCCATTTTCCTCTGCAGTCAGGCGATGTCGTCCTTGACCTGGGTTGCGGCGAAGGCCGTCACGTGATCTCCGCTTATGTTGAGGCGCAGGTGCACTCCATTGGCGTAGACCTTAGCCTCGACGATCTCAAAACCACGCAACAAAAATTTCAGGACTTTGCCGAGCCTGACAACGAAACCAAGACCTTTGGCTTATCTTCAGCCAATGCGCTGGAGCTGCCATTTGCCGATAATACCTTCGATAAAGTGATTTGCAGCGAGGTCCTGGAGCATATTCCTGATTATCAGGGTGCGCTTAAAGAAGTAGAACGGGTGCTCAAACCGGGTGGCCTTTTTTGCGCCAGTGTTCCCCGGCTCTGGCCAGAAAAAATATGTTGGGCTCTCAGCGAGGAGTATCACAACACCCCCGGGGGGCATATTCGTATATTTCGCGCCAGTGAACTGCGCGATGATATCGAGAGCCTGGGCTTTAGCCGTTATCATCGTCACTGGGCGCATGCCCTGCACGCACCTTACTGGTGGTTGAAGTGTTTGTTCTGGGATCAACAGGACAGCAACTGGCTGGTAAAGCAATACCATCGCCTGCTGGTTTGGGACTTGATGGAGCGCCCCGCCCTTACTCGGGTGACGGAGCAGCTAATGAATCCCGTGGTTGGCAAAAGTGTGGTGATGTATTTCCGCAAGGGAGCAGTTGTATGAGTGGTCTGTATTTGAGTAGGGGCTTGTTTCCTACCGAATTTCTACGCCCAACCGTGCAGTTTATTTTGAATACTCAGCAGGACAGCGGTGAAATTCCCTGGTTTGAGGGCGGCTATGCCGATCCCTGGGATCATGTTGAAGCGGCCATGGGCTTATCGATTGGTGGCGAGCACGACGCGGCGCGCAAGGCCTACGAATGGCTTTATAGCATGCAGTTGGTAGATGGCAGCTGGTGGGCCTCTTACCGCGGCGAAGTGGTCGACAACCGTGAGCGACGCGAAACCAATTTCGTCGCTTATATTGCCGTCGGTATCTGGCACCATTTCCTAATCACCGAGGACAGGGATTTCCTTCGGGCTATGTGGCCCATGGTCGACAAGGCCATCGGCTTTGTTCTTGCCCTCCAAACAGAACATGGCGAGATCCATTGGTCTGTTGACGGCGAAGGCAAGCCCAAGGAAGACGCGCTCATGACGGGCTGTAGTTCAATCTATAAGAGCCTGGAGTGCGCCCATAATATTGCCTGTACCCTGGAAGAAGCACGACCTCATTGGCTGCTCGCCCGGGAACGATTGGGCCACGCCCTGCGTCATAAGCCGGAGCGTTTTGATCGCACCTGGGAAAGTAAAGCGCGCTATTCCATGGACTGGTTTTATCCGGTACTTGCGGGGGTGCTGCCCCCTGAAGAATCCCGGGCCCGCATCGCTTCGCGCTGGGATGAATTCGTAGAGAAAGGCTTGGGTTGTCGCTGTGTGTCTGATGAGCCTTGGGTCACGGTCGCCGAATCCTGTGAGCTGGTTATGGCGCTGCTGGCCGCTGGGGATCACGCCAGGGCGGTAGAAGTTTACAGCTGGTTACACCAGTGGCGTCTCAATGACGGTTCTTACTGGACGGGTTACCAGATGGTGGAAGATCTGCTCTGGCCAGATGAAAAACCGACCTGGACCGCTGGCGCAATATTATTGGCAGCTGACGCCCTGACAGAACACACAGCTGCAGCAAAGCTGTTTTGTAGTGTGCAGCTGTTGGGTGTGGATACTCAGGAACGCATCTCCCACGTAGACTGATATTAGCGTTATCCAGATCAGAGCCGGCGCAACAAACCCAGCGAGTTGATCTGGCCGAGGTCTTCGAATAACCCCGATGCTTTTGCCATGCGATAGACCGCAAAGGGCGCCTGTCCGCCTTCATGGGCATCTTCGAACAGGTCGTGAATGGCCAGAATACCCCCGCGCAAGAGGTGCGCTGTCCAGCACCGATAGTCAGTGAGAGCGGCTTCCAGGCTATGACCGCCGTCGATAAAAACCATCGCCAGCGGGGTTTGCCACTGTCTGGCTGCGGCCTCCGAGCCTGCAACGACAGGTACCACTGTTTCATCCAGCCTAGCGTTGCGAATATTGCGGCGGAATTCTTTGAATGTATCTACTTTCCCCTCACCGTCGTCGTAGAGGTCAGGGTCGTGAAAATACTCGCCTATCTGGTGCTCCTCAGAGCCTCGGTGATGGTCCAGTGCGAATACTGTTGCCTTGTTTTGTTGACAAGCCAGGCCCAGGTAAATGGTGGACTTGCCACAGTAGCTGCCTATCTCCAGCACTGCACCATTGCGACTGGCATTCAGGGCGTGATGATATAGCGCCTCGGCCTCGTCCTCTGCCAGAAAGCCTTTAATGTCGTTAATAGTGTCCGGCAGGTTGGGGATCATGTGGATGAGCGTATTGTCTGAGGGCTGGGCAAAGTAGCTGTTTTAACGCGCAGAGGCAAGCGAGCAGCGTGGTATGATGACGCCACGTCGACCTGGCCGCCCGCCGACATTGAGGACAAAAATTGATGAAACTGGAAATGCCCCGTTTTGACCGGGCTCAGGTGCTGGTACTTGGGGATATTATGCTCGACCGGTACTGGGAGGGGGGCACCTCGCGGATTTCTCCGGAAGCGCCGGTGCCGGTGGTAAAAGTCGATCAGATTAATGATCGGCCCGGAGGCGCGGGAAACGTGGCCCTCAATATTGCTGCCCTGGGTGCCGGCGCACAGTTGAGCGGCTATACCGGTGACGATGAGATGGCAGATTCCCTTCAGGATATGCTTACCGGCGCGGGTGTTCACTGCGATTTCACTCGGGTGCAAGCGCACCCTACTATCACCAAGCTTAGAGTGGTCAGCCGCCATCAGCAGTTAATTCGATTGGATTTCGAAGAGTCGGACTTATCACGTTCAGGTCCGCCGCTGGCAGATTCCCTGCCCGCATTATTGCCTCACTGCGGAGCACTGGTGCTTAGCGATTACGCCAAAGGCGCGCTGGAAGACCCCGCTCCGTTAATAGCGGCTGCCAGGAACGCGAAGGTGCCTGTGCTGGTAGATCCGAAGGGCTCAGACTTTGCCCGCTATCGCGGCGCTACCCTGCTGACACCCAATCTCAATGAGTTCGAGGCCGTTGTTGGCCATTGCCCCAGTGAAAGTGAACTGGTCGAGCGCGGCAAAAAACTGATGACTGAACTGGAATTGCAGGCCCTGCTCGTAACCCGCGGTGAGCACGGTATGACATTGTTGCGCCCCGGCGCGCAGGAGCTGCATTTACCTGCCAGAGCGCGGGAAGTCTTCGATGTGACTGGTGCCGGCGATACAGTGATCGCAGTGCTTGCCAGTGCGGTTGCCGCGGGAGCCGAGCTGCCTCATGCCGTTGCCCTGGCGAATATTGCTGCCAGCATCGTGGTGGGCAAACTAGGCACAGCAACAGTCAGCGGTCCGGAACTGCGCCGCGCCGTGCAGCAGGACCAGGGTTCTGAGCGTGGTGCCGTCTCCCTTGAGCAACTGCAAATCGCGATGGCTGATGCCAGAAGTCATGGTGAAAGGGTGGTGTTCACCAACGGTTGTTTCGACATTATCCACGCTGGCCATGTGACTTATCTAGAGGAGGCCAGAGAGCAGGGTGACCGGCTCATCGTGGCGGTCAATTCTGATGACTCGGTACGCAGATTAAAGGGTAAGGGTCGTCCCATTAATCCGCAGGACCGTCGAATGGCGGTTCTTTCCGGCCTGGAGGCGGTAGATTGGGTTGTTTGTTTTGACGGTGATACCCCACGTCACCTGCTGGAGACATTGCAGCCTGATGTTTTGGTGAAGGGCGGTGACTATGCCGGCAAGGAGAAGGTTGTAGGCTGGGAGATCGTCGAGGCCTATGGCGGCGAGGTTAAGGTATTAAGCGTGGTGGACGAACTTTCAACGACCGCCATCGTTACCCAGATTCAGCAGGACAAAGAGTCCTGACACCTAGTTGCTCTGCGCCTGCTTATTCAGTGTTTGATGAGCGGCTTCTACATTGGCCCGGAGATGCTTGGGGGTGATGGTTCCAATGATAGCAGCGCCGGTGCCAGGGTGCCCCAACACCAAATCCATTGAAGCCTGTATCGGGTCCTCGCAGTCTTGCGTGAGGTGGCCACTGGCCAGTGCTTTCTTGATGATTGCACCTTTGCCAAGCTCAGCGCAGGTATTGAGCACGGCCTCTTCTTCGCGCTGCGCCAGATTATAAGTAAGCATTACGATGTCGGCTTGCTGGGCTGCGGCCCGTCCTCCGGCGACCGTTTTAGTCGACATACCGAAAGCCCTGATCAAACCTTCCGATTTGAGTTCTGCCAAGGCCTGCAGTGTGCCCAGCTCTTCGATGATGTGCTGGTCGTTGCCGTCGGAATGGATAAGCACCATATCGATCATCTCGGTATCGAGGCGTTCCAGGCTGCGTTGCACAGAGGCACGGGTGTGCTCCGGGCTAAAGTCAAAGTGAGACACGCCCTGTTCGAACTCTTCCCCCACTTTGGAACAAATCACCCACTGGTTCCGTTGACCTTTCAACAATTTGCCCAACCGCTCTTCGCTACTGCCATAGGCGGGGGCGGTATCGATAAGGTTGATGCCAAGTTCGCGAGCCTGGCTTAACAGCCGGGTTGCGGCCTGATCGTCGGGAATGGTGAAATTTCCGGGATACTTAACGCCTTCATTACGCCCCAACTTCACGGTGCCCAGCCCGAGGGCACTGACCTCAATGCCCGTATCACCCAGTACCCGTATCCAGCTCATGTGAATACGCTATCCCAGTAGGTTTCGGCGATGCCGGGCCTGCCAAGATCTTCTAAAGCAGTGAGGTCGGTTGCCGGGCCGGGGATGACGTTGCGCTGCTGCAGGGCAATATCAACTTCGTCGGCAAGATTGGGGCTGAGGCTTAGTTTAGTCGGCCAGGCCACCAGGGCATTGTCTACGCCCTCTACCGGGCCAACGAAGGCACTATCCGGGCGAAGCAGGGCGGACTGCAGTGGCTCGCCTCTGTCCAGTTGAAGCGTGCGCCACTGGCATTGTCCAAAGTCGATCCAGGGCAGCAATTCGGCAACTTCCCTCTGGGCTTTGGCGATAAGCTGATCAGGGTCTGCGTTGGCACCTTCAGTGGCGAGGTCGCCGCCCAGGTACCAAACGGGTTCGCCGCTGCTGTTTTTGTGGCTGGAAATAGTGAGTCGGGGTGCGGCGCTGCCGCCGGTGCAATGAGAGTAAAACGGCTCTGCGTACTCATGCTTCATCAGTACCTGTTGCAGCGGTCGGCGCTGCATTGCCGGCTCATTAGCGCCCAGCGCTTTGATCAGGGCTTCATTGCCAGCGCCGGCCGTAAGAATCAATTGTCCGGGATGTAACTCCCAATCGCGCCCGCGAATATAAGCCCTGTCTCCGTCCCGTTCCAGCGAGGCCTGGCTCCAATCTATGCGGTAAATAACATCACGGTGTTGCCGGGCGAGAACCTCCACCAGAGAGGGCACGTCCAGTACCAGGTCTGCCAAGCGGTAGGCTTGTCCCTTGAAGCTGGGGGAGCGCAGTGGCGGGGGATAATCGGCAGCTGCTAATTTGTCTACCCGGCCACGCAGCATTTTGCTGGCGAAAAAGGAGCTTACCTTTGACGTGAGCCCGGTGTGAGACCAGAGATAAAAGTCTTCGCTTAATACCTGGCAGCCGCGCAGATCAACTTTACCTTCACCAGCCAGACAGCTGCGCCATACGCCAGGCATGGCAGAAATAGCCTCCGAGCTACCGCTCCAGGCGCCCGACAGGGCGTACTTGATGCCGCCGTGAATCATGCCCTGGGAGCCTACGGTCTGGTAGCTCCCCAACGCTTCCTGTTCGAACAAAACGGCGTTGAAGCCCTGGTTACGCAGCTGACTCAAGGTCCACAGGCCAGCGATGCCGCCGCCGATAATCGCGATGTCTGTTGCTATTACAGGCGAGCCCATCAGGCACTCCCTATGAAATGAGGATCCAAGTATAGCCTGCCTGAATTGAGGGTAGTCTCTTCGCCGGGAGATTATTTTTTTAGCCCTCGCGGTGGGCGAGTGCAAGTCAGCGCTGTTATGCTTTGCCTGATGTCCTGTCGTGGAGCTTTTCATGCGCTACCTATATAGCGCCCTGTTTTATTTGTTGCTGCCCATTATCGTTGTGCGCATGTTGTGGCGCTCGCGCAAGGCGCCGGCCTATCGGCGGCGGCTGGCGGAGCGCTTTGGTTTTTTCCACGGCCCCGACAGCGTCGCTTCAGACAAAGTGATATGGGTGCATGCGGTTTCGGTGGGAGAGACCCTGGCTGTAGCTCCCTTGATTGAAGAGCTGCTTGATACCTGTCCCCAACATCAGCTTGTGGTAACCACGACTACACCGACTGGTTCAGAAAGAGTAGAGGCGCTCTTTGGCGACAGGGTATTCCATGTTTATTCTCCCTGGGATATGCCCGGAGCTGTGCGTCGATTTTTGTCCAAGGTTCGCCCGGGTTTATTGCTGGTGATGGAGACAGAACTTTGGCCGAATATGCTGCATTACACCCACCGTAGCGGGTGTGGCATTGTGCTGGGCAATGCCCGATTGTCAGCCCGCTCTGCACAGGGTTATAGCAGGCTTACCTCACTCACCCGAGATATGTTGCAGCAGTTGGATGTTGTCGCGTGCCAGTCTGAAGCTGATGGCGAGCGGTTGGTTACATTGGGCTTGCCCCGCCCACGCCTGCAGGTAACAGGGAGCATTAAGTTCGATATCGATATCGATGAAAATTTACGTGCCGAGGTGGGTGCCCTGAAGCAGTCTTTGGGCCGGCCGGTCCTGCTGGGCTCCAGTACCCATGCCTCGGAAGAGGCGATAATCCTGGATGCGTTTGCTATCGCGCGGCAATCTATTCCCGATCTGTTGTGTCTGCTGGTGCCCCGTCACCCGGAGCGCTTTGAATCGGTTTATCAACTGTGCCTTGCCCGGGGCCTAATGACTGCCCGCAGGTCAATGGGTGAGCGGGTTAGCGAGGGTCACCAAGTATTGCTCGGCGATACTATGGGAGAATTGCGCTTGTTGTCAGGCCTTGCCTCGGTTTGCGTGATTGGTGGCAGTTTTATAGAGCACGGCGGGCAAAACGTGCTGGAGGCTGCAGCCTGGGGCGTACCGGTGATAAGCGGCCCGCATATGCATAACTTTACCGAAATTACCGAACGTCTGACCAGCGCAGGGGCCATGTCTCAGCTGAACGGAGCCGACGAGCTGGCACCAGCCGTACAGTCGCTGCTGGAAGATGCGTCACGTCAGGCGGCAATGGGTGCAGCAGGGGAGGCGGTCATTGCTGCTAATCGCGGTGCCCGAGATCGCTTGTTGGCGTTGATAAAGGAGCAGCTAGGCGGCGCCTGAGCAGGCACCGCAAAGAGGCAATGCCTACTTGCTACCTGAGGCTGCAGGCGCTGCAGGCACAATCAGGTAGGAGTTCAGGTTGTAGACGTCATCAGGACTGAGCAGGCCGGCCTGTTCTTTCAATCTCAGCAAATCCAGAATGTAATCATAACGGCTGTTAGCGTAGTCACGCTGTGAAGAGAACAAAGTGTTTTGCGCATTTAAAACATCCACTACGTTACGGGTACCGACCTCATAGCCCGCCTGAGTAGCATCCAACGCGCTTTTGGAAGACACAATACTCTGCTTGCGCGCTTTCACTCGAGAAACATCGCTGACCACGGTCATGTGCAGCGACCGGGTAGCGGTCACCGTATTGCGGCTCAGGTTGATACGATTTTCCCTGGCTGCATTGAATTCCTGCGCCGATTTTCGGCGATTGGCGCTGATGGCCCCTCCGGAATAAAGCGGTAAATCTACGCGCACCTCCCAGCGGTCACCGTCGGTGGAATTGAACGGAGATGTGTTGAAGCCCGTATCCGGCACAATGTTGCGACTACCGTCAGTTTCGGTGTCGGAGTAGCGATAATTGCCGCTTATCCGAAAGGCGTGTTCAGAGGCATTGGCTTTTGAATTCTGGCGTGACGCTTCTTCGCCATATTTGGCCGCTTTCAGATTGAAATTATTTTCCAGGGCGAAGTCGACCCAGGAAGCTCTGTCAATGGGTTCGGGTAGTTTGATCTCGAAGTCTTCTTTGAGAATATTGAGAGTGCTGTGCTTTTGCCCGGTGAGAACGGAAAGCTGCTCCAGGGCGACTGCGACATTATTTTCATCGACGATGCGGTTTACCCGAGACAAGTCATAGGCTGCCTGGGCTTCATAAACGTCGGTAATGGCAATCAAACCCACTTCAAAGCGCTGTTGGGTTTGCTCCAGCTGGCGTTCAAAGGCGCGCTCCTGCGCTTTGGATGCTTCGAGGTTGTCCTGTGCTCGCAGCACAGTGAGGTATGCCTCTACCACTCGCACCACCAGGTTTTGCTGGTTGCCTGCAAACGTCGCCTCAGCCTGCTTGCTTAATTCTTTGCCCGACTGAAAGCTGAACCATGCTGGCAAGTCGAAAAGCGCCTGGTTAAGAGAGACCGAAAAACCTTCTGAGATAGTGTCATTGGTCGTCGTGGTATCTATAGTCGACAAAGTGTTGTCTGCAAAATCAACACTTTCACTATCGGTATCTGTATCGGAGCCGGACCTGGAATAGTCTGCGCCAATCTGAGGTAAGAGTGCAGAAAGCCCGAGGTTTTCCCGTTCCCGATTAGCCAGATAGGTAGCCTCTTCCGACTTCAACTGGGCATCGTTTTCCAGCGCCAGTTCGTAAATATCAAGCAGCGAGTCTGCACGGGTTGTAAAGCTTCCCAGCGAAAGTGTCAGCGCTAATAGCGTGACTCCAGTCTTTCTCATGTCTTGTCCTCTTAACGGGGGAAATAACGGCTTGTAACCGCTTATTCTAGCAGTACAGGAACTGACTTGCATTGTGTGCGCCACATTCCACAACGCGGATAGTCTGCGCTATCATAAGTGCTACACTCAAAGCAGGTCTATGCCATAGAGCATGGATTTGACTCAATTCATCGCATGAATGCGTTAAACAGGAGCAAGACCGTTGCTACAAGCCCGAAACAGGCAATTTAAGCTGGACCTCGCAGAGCTTCACGCGATCTGCGAGGCTAATTATGTCCGGTTTTTAAGGCTGTTTCCTGCGTATGAAACCAGTAATGTTCGGGAATTCCAGCTGGGGCCCGCCCACGTGCACCTGGAGGTCATCGAACGTTGTCGGTATACCACGATCTTCTCTTTGTCACAGCAACACGCGGAGGCTCGTTGGCTGGGGGGACTTAAAGTCGAAGTGCGGGCCTATCATGACGCGGGCATGTTGGAAGTCGGTAGCTTTCAATCGCATCGGCGTATCCAGCCCCGCTATAATTACCCCAACGAACAAATGCATCAGCAAGATGAAAAGTCCCAACAAAATCGCTTTCTTGCGGACTGGCTGGAACATTGCCTCGGCAATGGCCGCAGCAGCCACCAACTGGTTATCGGCGGAGTTTAAGCGGGCTTAACCGCGCCTCGTTATGTCGAAAACAGAACACAAGCCCCGCTACATCCAGACTGAAGGAGATACGGTTCGTCTGGTGCAGATCACAGATACTCATCTGTGCGCCAACCCGGGCGGCACACTGCTGGATATGGATACTGATCGTTCGCTGAAACTGGTTATTGAGCGAGCCCTGCAGGAGCGTGGAACGCCCGATGGTGTTCTCTGCACCGGTGATCTGTCTGATCAGGGTTCCCTGCAGGCGTACCGCCGATTAATCGCTCATCTGCAAGAGATTCCCGCTCCTGATTTCTGGCTCCCAGGCAATCATGATGATCTCAGCGAAATGCAGGCCGCGGTAGACACTAGCGATCGGCTTTGTGCTGAAGTGCTGGCGGGCAACTGGCAGGTCATTCTATTAAACTCCCAAATTCCCGGTGAAGTAGGCGGCCGGCTGGGTAGCGATGAGCTGGAAAAACTGCGCTTGGCACTCGAGCGTGCACAAGCCGAGGGTTTGCACTCACTCGTTTGTTTGCATCATCAACCCGTTGCCATTGGCAGTGCATGGATTGATCAGCAGATGGTAGAAGACGCGGATCAATTCTGGGAAATTGTGGATGCGGCCAGTTCGGTCAAGGGAGTCCTGTGGGGGCACGTTCATCAACAGATAGATGAGCGTCGTGGCGATATTGCCCTGATGGCGTCTCCGTCAAGCTGCGTTCAGTTCGCCCCCGGGAGTGCAATGTTCAAAGCTGACGATAAACCGCCCGGTTATCGTTGGCTGGATCTGTGTAGCGATGGCAGCATCAATACCGGGGTCTCGAGGGTGACCGGTGTTGATTTTACCGTCGACCTGGAATCTGGCGGTTATTTGTAGGCGCCATCAACCCTTTTCACACGAAGCCGTCCAAATATTTCTTACGCCAGCCGCTGTCGTTTGCTCTCGCTCATGTACAATGGCTGCATCCTAATTTCTAAAGCCATAAATCGCTAAAACTACGAATGAGCCAATATACCGCCGAAGATATCGAAGTCCTCACGGGACTTGAACCCGTGCGCAAGCGCCCGGGTATGTATACCGACACTACTCGCCCTAACCACCTTGCACAGGAGGTTATCGATAACTCCGTGGACGAAGCACTTGCTGGCCACGCAGACCAGATCGATGTCATTCTTCATAAGGGCGGCTCCGTATCTGTATCGGACAATGGCCGGGGCATGCCAGTCGACATTCATCCCGAGCAGGGTAAGCCGGGGGTGGAGGTTATTCTTTCTACCCTGCATGCCGGGGGTAAGTTCTCTAACAAAAACTACGAGTTTAGTGGCGGCCTGCATGGCGTGGGTGTGTCGGTGGTTAATGCCCTCTCCAGCGAATTAGTGGTGAGTATCAAGCGCGATGGCAGCGTTCATCAGATTACTTTTTCTGGGGGGGAAAAAACGTCTGACCTGGCTGTGATAGACAGCTGCGGCAAGCGTAATACCGGCACCATGGTGAAGTTTACCCCGGATGCCAAGTATTTCGATTCTATCAATTTTTCCGTATCGCGCCTGGTACATGTGCTACGTGCCAAAGCTGTCTTATGCCCTGGTCTCAGGGTTAAGTTCAAAGACGAAAAAAAGGGTGAGACCCAGGAGTGGTATTACGAAGACGGCCTTACTGACTATTTAGCAGACGCCACAATTGATTTTCCGGCGATTCCTGAAGAACCGTTTGTGGGCAGTTTTAGTGGCAGCAGCGAAGGTGTGGACTGGGCGGTCCAGTGGTTGCCCGAGGGTGGGGAGGTTATCGCCGAGTCCTATGTGAATCTTATTCCTACCGCCCAGGGCGGCACCCACGTAAACGGCCTGCGTACCGGATTACTGGACGCTATGCGCGAGTTTTGTGAGTTGCGCAGCTTATTGCCTCGGGGCATCAAGCTCGCCCCCGACGATATTTGGGATCGCTGTTGTTATGTACTGTCTTCCAAACTGGGTGATCCGCAATTTTCCGGTCAAACCAAGGAGCGGCTCTCTTCCAGGGAAGCTGCGGCGTTTGTTTCGGGCGTTTCCAAGGATGCGTTTAGCCTGTGGCTTAACCAGCACACTGAGGAAGCCGAGAAGCTGGCGGAAATGTGCATTAATAATGCGCAGAGCCGTATGCGTAGCGCCAAGAAAATCGTGCGCAAAAAAGTTTCTGCCGGCCCAGCCCTGCCGGGTAAATTGGCAGATTGCTCAGGTGAAGATCCTACCCGCGGCGAGCTGTTTCTGGTGGAGGGGGACTCAGCTGGCGGCAGTGCCAAGCAGGCGCGGGACCGCGAGTTCCAGGCTATCCTGCCTTTGCGCGGTAAAATCCTGAATACCTGGGAAGTAGATTCCCAGGAAATCCTGGCCTCCCAGGAAGTGCACAATATTTCGATCGCCCTTGGCATTGATCCCGCCAGCGACGATCTCTCCGATTTGCGCTATCACAAAGTGTGCATCCTGGCGGATGCGGATTCAGATGGTTTGCACATCGCTACCTTGATCTGCGCATTGTTTGTTCGCCATTTCCGTAGTTTGGTCGCGGCGGGCCACGTTTATGTGGCTATGCCGCCTCTTTACCGCATTGATGTGGGCAAAGAGGTTTTCTACGCCTTGGATGAAGGCGAAAAGCAAGGCGTGCTTGATCGAATCGAGGCGGAAAAAAAGCGCGGCAACGTCAATGTGCAGCGTTTCAAGGGCCTGGGTGAGATGAACCCGCTACAGTTGCGCGAGACTACAATGGACCCGGATACACGCCGTCTGGTCCGTCTGGTATTGGACGCCGGTGATGGCACCAATAATATGCTGGATATGTTGCTGGCCAAGAAGCGAGCTTCCGATCGCAAGGCTTGGCTGGAGAAAAAAGGCGACCTGGCCGAGGTTGTTTAGATCCAAGGGGCATAAAGAACGCCTAGACCTTGGCGAATTCCCGGCTGGTCCCAGTCCATCGGTGTATTAGCGGCTCTGCGAGGTCGGGATGATTCGCTTGAATATTGGCAGCGATATCTTGCACCTCTTCCAGCAGGTGATTATGCGTCGGCAATTGTGCAATCCTGAATTCCATTAAGCCGGTTTGGCGGGTGCCTAGCACTTCGCCGGGCCCTCGCAGCTCGAGGTCTTTTTCGGCAATGTAAAAGCCATCGGTACTTGCCCGCATTGCTTGTAAGCGCTGCTTGCCATTCAACGAAAGTGGGCTTTGGTAGAGCAGTACACAGTGACTGGCGGCTGTGCCACGGCCTACTCGACCGCGCAACTGATGAAGCTGGGCGAGGCCAAGTCGCTCAGGGTTTTCGATAATCATCAGGCTGGCATTGGGCACATCTACCCCCACTTCGATCACTGTGGTGG
>OCVR010000008.1_pt1 | contig 185413 bp, 173 predicted proteins | sample 1539091 | NCBI WGS metagenome assembly OCVR01 (sample SAMEA3355530, study PRJEB22509) | marine metagenome | biome: marine; feature: coastal ocean; material: water | place: USA | collected 2010-08-07 | depth 16 m | reverse complement strand
CGGCGTTAAAGCCCGGCGTGACGCTTGCGGCGCCGCAGCCGGATACCGTGTTTCCGCTACCATCTTCAGAGGCTGCAGCTTTGCCCAAGATTTTATCGGCGCTTGAGGCAGAAGCAAGCGGCGCTTCGTTTATGCAAACCGTTTTTGAGGTCTTTTCGTTAAGCTCCAACTGGGACACGCCCGTAACCCCTGCGCATCAGCTGCCTTTGGTCGGGGCCCATTCCGGCGTTACGGTGGCCGGCAATGAGGGCGCTGATGCATTGCTGGGCTTGAGCGGGCACGATATTTTATTAGCAGGCGGCGGAGATGATCTTTTATCAGGTGGGTCTGGTTATGATCGTTTGTTTGGCGGCGCGGGAGAAGATATTCTTTTTGGGGGCGAAGGGCAGGATTATCTTGTTGGCGGCGCTGGTCGAGATTGCTTTGTTTTCGTACCCCCATCGGGCAATGAGGTTGATATTGTAAAGGATTTTGATCCAAATTTTGACCAGCTTTGCTTTCTGACCCGCAATGGCAAAGCCGCTCAAGCGGGGTTTGAAAACCTGAATATGCAAGCGCATGATCAGGATCTTTGGATCGATTTTGCCGGGCGTGGCATTCTTCTAAGCGGGCTTGATCTGTCAGAGTTCAACGAGGCGCATGTCGTCTTTGATAGTTTTGGGGTGTGGTGACCACAGCGCTTAGGCGCTTTGGCCGCATGGGGTAGCCGTGTCCAAGATTGGAAGAAAATGCAGTTACAGCCGCGCTGGCTTTAGTTTTGCTTGACCTTATCCCAGCCTTACGGCTTTACAAGGCTCAAGCAACTTTAGGATACCACCACATGGCAGCAGAGACCGCGCCCCAATTCGCCGAAACAGAACGCTCTAAATCAAAAAAACTGTCAGCATTGCAGGGTTTATTACCTTTTCTGTTGCCCTATAAAGCTTTGATGGGCGCTGCATTTCTGGCGCTTATTCTGACCGCAGGCGTGTCGTTAACCTTGCCACTGGCAGTGCGTCGGGTGGTGGATAATTTCGGTATTCCAGACGATTCCACATTGGATAAATATTTTGCGGCGGCGCTTGGCATCGCGGCCCTTTTGGCCTTGGGAACCGCGCTGCGCTATTCCTTGGTCACGCGCCTTGGCGAGCGGGTTGTGGCAGATATCCGGCGGGCAGTCTTTGATCGCGTGATCATGATGAGCCCGTCTTTTTTTGACAACATACTTACCGGAGAGGTGCTGAGCCGCATCACAACCGATACGACCCTAATCCTATCGGTCTTAGGCTCATCGATTTCAATCGCTTTGCGCAATTTGCTGATCTTTATCGGGGGTTTGGCGTTGATGTTTCTCACCTCGGTGAAGCTGACGGGGTTGGTGTTGTTGATCGTGCCTGCCGTGGTCATTCCGATTTTAACGCTTGGCCGGCGTGTGCGCCGCTTCAGCAAGCTCAATCAAGATTGGATCGCCGCCAGCTCGGGCACCGCGTCGGAATCGCTTGGCGCCGTACAAACCGTTCAAGCCTTTACCCATGAAGCGCAAACCCAAGCCGATTTCGCGGATGTCACCGAAAAAAGTTATTTGGTTGCAATTCAAAGAGTGAATACGCGCGCTTTAATGACGATGATTGTCATTTTTCTGGTATTTTCGGGAGTCGTCGGCGTTTTGTGGATTGGGGCCCGCGACGTAAGAAGCGATCTGATCAGCCCTGGCACGTTGATCCAGTTTTTGATCTACGCGATCATGGTGGCGGGATCAGTTGCCGCGCTTTCTGAGATTTGGAGCGAGTTGCAGCGCGCCGCTGGCGCAACAGAGCGACTTGTCGAGCTTTTGTCATCGCAGGATCACGTGTTGGACCCTGTGTCTCCAACGGCGCTTCCGGCGAATGCGAAGGGCAAATTAAGTTTTCAAAACGTCTCTTTTCGCTATCCAATGCGGCCGGAAACGCAGATTTTAAAGGATATCTCGTTTGAGGTGGAACCGGGCGAAACGGTGGCGCTTGTAGGCCCCTCTGGGGCGGGGAAGTCGACCATTATTCAATTGCTACTGCGCTTTTTTGATCCACAAAATGGGGCGATCTTATTCGATGGTATCAACCTAAGCGATTTGACCCGCAGCGCATTTCGCAAGCGTATGGCCGTGGTGCCGCAAGACCCTGTTATTTTTGCCGCCTCGGTGCGCGATAATATTCGATTTGGTCGCCCAGATGCTACCGATGAAGAGGTTTTGAAAGCTGCTCAAGCCGCTGCTGCAGCCGAGTTTATAAAAAAATTACCGCAAGGTTTTGACACTTATGTGGGAGAGCGCGGGGTTTTGCTGTCGGGTGGGCAAAAGCAACGGATTGCGATTGCGCGTGCAATTTTACGCGATGCCCCTGTGCTTTTGCTGGATGAAGCCACAAGCGCGCTGGATGCGGAAAGCGAACGGGCAGTGCAATTGGCGGTGGATGAATTGGCCCGCGACCGCACGACCCTGATTGTGGCGCATCGTTTGGCTACCGTGAAGAAAGCAGACCGCATTCTTGTATTGGATCAAGGCGGCGTGGTTGCAACCGGCACGCATGACGATCTGGTGGGCCAAGGGGGGCTTTACGCCAGGCTTGCAAAATTGCAATTCACCGATGGGGCAGTTTTAGAAACTGAGGTATAAAGCTTATAGTTCTTGAAAAACCAGCGCGCTTCCCGCAAAGTTGTCTGGGATAAAAATATATAAAATTGGGAGAATTTTATGGGCTTTGCTTCGATCGAAGACACACTGGCGCTTGAAAAAGAAATGTCTTGGGAACAAAGAGATGTGGCCAAAACGCTCTTCGGTCTGTTGAGCGAAACCGCTGATAAATTTCCCGAGCGCCCGGCGATCAGCTATCAGTTGCTATCGGGCCCGCAGGATAAAGCGGAAACCCTGAACTGGCGTAGCTTGCAGCAGAAAACCGCGCAGGCGGCAAATATGTTCAGGGCCTTGGGTGTTGGGCCTGAAGATGTGGTGGCCTTTGTTTTGCCCAATTGTAATGAAACTGCGCTTACCATTTTGGGCGGGGCCGTGGCGGGGGTTGTAAACCCGATCAACCCCTTGCTGAATGTGGATCAAATTTCTTCAATTTTGCGCGAAACCAATGCCAAAGTTGTGGTGACCCTGAAGGCGTTTCCCAAAACCGATGTTGGGCAAAAAACAGCCGCGGCTGTTGCACAGGCACCGAATGTGAAAACGGTGTTAGAAATTGATCTCAACCGCTATTTGACGCCTCCTAAAAAATGGTTGGTGCCGTTGCTTCGACCCAAAAACCCCATCTCGCATAATGCTGAGGTGATGGATTTTAACGAAAAACTATCGCAGCATGCCACAACCTTAACTTTCGAAGATATTCAAAAAGACCGAGTGGCGGCGCTGTTTCACACGGGTGGCACTACGGGCATGCCCAAAGTAGCGCAGCATACTTATTCGGGGATGATCTATAACGGCTGGCTCGGAGGGACACTACTCTTTGATGAATATGATAATGTTATGTGCCCACTGCCATTATTTCATGTTCTAGCCTGCAATGTTATTTTGATGTCAATGATGTCATCCGGCGGGCATGTCATTTTCCCAACCCCAGCAGGGTATCGCGGTGAGGGCGTATTTGATAATTTCTGGAAATTGATCGCGCGTTGGAAGGTGACCTTTATTGTTGGGGTGCCGACGGCAATTTCTGCTCTTATGCAACGCCCGGTAGATGCTGATATCAGCTCTGTAAAAAGCTCTTTTTCAGGGTCGGCGCCTTTGCCAATTGAGTTATACAAGCGTTTTGAAGAGGCTAGCGGTGTAAATATCGTAGAGGGATATGGCCTGACCGAAGCCACGTGTTTAGTGTCATTCAATCCGATTGACGGAACCAAAAAAATTGGCTCTGTCGGTGTTCGTTTGCCATATTGCCTGATTAAAGTCGTAAAAAAAGAGGAAGATGCGTTGGTCGAATGTGCGGCCAATGAAATTGGTGAAATTTGCGTTTCCAACCCCGGGGTGTGGCCTGGCAACACCTATACCGAAGCGGCGAAGAACGTAGATCTTTATTACGAAGATACGTTTTTAAGAACTGGTGATCTGGGTCGCTTGGACGAGGATGGATATCTGTGGATTACAGGCCGCGCCAAAGATCTGATTATACGTGGGGGGCATAATATAGATCCTGCGCAAATTGAAGAAGCGCTTTTGGGCCATGCCAGCGTTGCCTTTGCAGGAGCGATTGGACAACCTGATGCGCATTCAGGGGAATTGCCCTGCGTTTATGTTGAATTGGTGGCCGATGGTGAGGTGACGCCCGATGAATTGAAGGCATTTTGCGAAGAGCATGTGCCAGAGCGGGCCGCGCATCCAAAATATGTTGAGATTTTGGACGAGCTTCCAAAAACTGCTGTGGGCAAAGTCTTTAAACCTGATCTGCGCAAGCGCGCGATCACACGAACCTTTAATGCAGCGTTGAGTGATGCGGGCCTACAGGCTTCGGTGGTTGAGGTGCGAGATGATAAGCAACTTGGATTGATCGCATGCGTTGCCAGCGAGGCCAGCGATGGCGAGATTACGGCTGTGCTGGGCGGATTTGCCAATACGTGGAGCCGCGCATAGAGCAGCGGCCAGCGCTGAATTGCTTTTGAAATGGGCTTTTATGGGGCTTGATAAAAAGGCGTTGCGCCTGAGCTGGTTACGCGAATGGTAGCGGATAGAGGGGCTTTGTAATGTTAGAAGAACACCGCCCGTCTGTTGGGATTCTTGGCTCTGGTCCAAATGTGATGGCGGCAAGAGACTGGCCGGAGCACCCGTTTGATAAGCTTGTGGTGATCAACAACGCGTGGCAGGTGCGCCCGGATTGGGATGACCTTGTCTTTCCCTATGATTTTCCGCCCGAGCGGCAGCCGACAAATTTAAAGCCACGGCAACGCTTGATTGGCGAGGCTGAGTTTGTTCCTGTACAAAATCAATATGGTGGGTTTGTTTATGCTGGTGCAACCATGGCATTCACCACCGCCTATTGGGTTTTGGGACATTACAACCCGCGGGAAATCGTTTTTTTGGGATGTGATATGTCTTATCCCAAAACCAGCAAGACGCATTTCTATGGCACCGGCACGGCCGACCCTTTGCGCGAGGATATCACGCTGATCTCGCTTGAGGCAAAAGCTGCGCGGCTTTATGCGCTTGCGCTTGCGCAGGGCTGTGAAATCAGCAACCTGTCAAAAGAGACAAGCCGTTTGATCGCACCCCGGCGCAGCCTATCAGAGCCGCGTCCGAAACCCTTTAAGATTGATAAAGTGCAAAAAGCGTATGCGCTCGCCCGCGAGCAAGAGCTGGCCTATTATGTCAAGTCCGGGCGTTATTGGGAAGAGTTGGAGCGCTTTGATATTAAGCAGATAAAACGCCTTGATGCGCTTTGGAGCACTGTGGTCATAGCCCCGCCCCAAGGAGTCGCCGCGCCTATGCGCAGTCACTGACTCCGATAGGCATTGGGCAAAGGGCTCATTTCCAGATGCAGCTTGGTACCGGTATAGGGGTGCGCCCGCGCCAACGTTTCATTCACCTCGATCCCCAAGCCAGATTGGGATGGCGCTGCAATATATCCGTTTTCGACAATGATGCTGGATGAAATCAAGGATTTATGAAACTCGGTTTCGATCGTTTCAGCGATCAAGAAATTTGGAATGGAAACGCCCAAGTGAATATTCGCGGCCCATTCAATCGGGCCTGCGTAAAGATGGGGCGCGACCTGAGCGTTGAAGGTTTCGGCAATAGCTGCCATTTTTTTCATTTCCCAAATACCCCCAGCGCGCCCCAGCGCCGGTTGCATGATGGCAGCGCCTGCGGTTCTGAGCAGGGTGGCAAATTCGGCCTTTGTGGTCAGCCGTTCTCCGGTTGCGATCGGTATGCGCAGCGCCGCTGCAACTTTTGCAAATTCAAGCAGATTGTCGGGTGGAATAGGCTCTTCAAACCACATGGGTGAAAACCTTTCCAAGGCCTTTCCCAGTTGAATTGCCCCCGCGGTGGAAAATTGACCATGCGTTCCAAACAGCAAATCTGCTTTATCCCCAACAGCGGCGCGAATTTTTTCACAAAACGCAACAGACCGGGATATGTCAGATTGTGAAGGCATATGCCCCCCAAACTGGGTATAGGGGCCGGCGGGGTCAAATTTAACGGCGGTATAACCGCGATCTACCAAAGCCGCGGCGCTTTCGGCAGCCATATCGGCATCGCTCCAAAAGGCATCCTCTGGATGGTGCTGTAACGGGTAAAGATAGCTATAAGCGCGCAGTTTTTTATTAACCAAGCCCCCCAATAAGGCCCAGACGGGGCGATCACGTTGTTTGCCTAAAATATCCCAACAGGCGATTTCCAAACCCGAAAACGCCCCCATGACAGTTAGATCGGGGCGTTGAGTGAAGCCTGAAGAATAGGTTTTTCGAAACAAAGCTTCAATGTTTTCGGGGTTCTGATTAAAAAAATGCCGTTCAAAAACATCTTGAATGACGGCCTGCATGGCAGTCGGGCCCACGCTCGAGGCATAGGATTCCCCCCAGCCGACCAAGCCCGTATCGGTGGTAAGCTTGATCAAAATCCAATAGCGCCCCCCCCATCCCGGGGCTGGCGGCGCGGTGACGATAATATCAAGATCGGTAAGCTTCATCTTCAGCCCTCAATATCAAAGACAATCACATTGCGCCGCGCTGCGCCGGTTTTGGTGTCAGCGATGGCCTCATTGATCTGCTCAAAGCGAAATCGCCCAGAGATCAATTCGTCAAGCTTTAAGCGGCCTTGATGGTATAGATCGACCATCCACGGGATGTCACGACGGATCACCACATTGCCCATTTTTGAGCCGATCATGCCTTGGTTGACAGCCGCCATTTTCACCGGTTCAAAGGTTGAGCTATCGCCATTTTGTGGCATGCCGACCATGATCACTTTGCCGCCATAGGCAAGATAACGGGCCGCCGTGTCATAAACTGCGCCGATGCCCACAGTCACAAAGACCGCATCGACGCCCCGTCCTAGCGCCTTTTTAACGCTTTGCCAGGGCTTTGCCTCGCTGGCCAATACCACATCAGTTGCGCCAAATTCACGCGCGATGTCCAATTTTTCTGGGTTCATATCAACGGCAACGATGCGGCGCGCGCCAGCCAATTTCGCCCCTTGAATCGCATTCAGGCCGACCCCGCCGGCGCCAATGATCACGGCATCTTGGCCGGGGCGTAACTGCGCCGCATTGACCACCGCGCCAATTCCGGTGATCACCCCACAGCTTAATAACGCGGCCACATCAAACGCTAAATTATCTGCGATTTTTACGGCTTGGCTTTGATCTATCACTACTTTTTCAGCAAATGCGCCGCAGGCCATGCCTTGATGTAGCTTACCGCCCTTGGCTGTTTTGATCGGGCCATGATCGCCATCATACCGGGTTTCGCAAACTGTGGGCGCCCCGGTGCTGCAATTCCCACAATGCCCACAGGCTCGGATCAGCGTTACGACAACATGATCGCCAATGGCAAAGCCTGATATGCCATCCCCCAAACCCGAAACAATGCCCGCCGCCTCATGCCCATAGACCGCCGGCAGCGTCCCCCCCCAAGCTCCGTCAATATATGATATATCAGAATGACAGATCGCCACAGCGCCCAATGTAACTTCTATTTCGCCCTTCACGGGCGCGCGCAGCTCGATCGTTTCAAGCGTTAAATCTGTTCCGAATTCATGGCAAATAGCGGCTTTAACAGGTGGCATTGAAATCTCCCCTTTTGTCGCAGTGTGTCAAGCTTTCTGGCAGGTGCAAGGCGGAATTTACCTTTTTATTCGCCGGCAGTACGGGGCGCAACAGTTTGCGCGCTGCGGCGTAGAAAGATAATCAGGCACAGGCCTATTAAAATCGCCGAGCAGATAAACGGAGCCCCAGGGAAATAGAACGGTGCCGTAGGTGCGGTAAAGACTGAAAAAACGAATGTCATCGTCAAAGGCGTGATCACCATTGAAACAGAATGTAAGCTGCCCAAAACGCCTTGAAGCGTGCCTTGCGTATCATTCGGAGTCGCTTGAGACATAATCGCTTGCAGGGCAGGCTGGCCGATAACCCCAAGCGATGCAACGGGGATTAAAAACAGCAATAAAATGCCATTGGTTACCAAAGCCAGCATGATCATCGCCAAAAGTTCAAAGCAAAACCCGATGATCACCGTTTTTGTCTCGCCAAATCTTGCAATGGCAGGGCGCACCAACCCGCCTTGAACGATCGCAAAAAACACGCCGTAGATCGTTAGGGAAACACCGATCATGCCGGGCGACCAGTCAAATCGCTCGACCGTGAAAAACGGCCATATTGCAGCATAAACTGAGGTGGCAATCCCGTAAAGAAGGGTGACCGTTAAGAATAGACGCAAGCCCGGAAAGGCCGCGACGGTTTTCAAAGCTCCAAATGGGTTGGCCCGCCGCCAATTAAAATTGCTGCGTATATTATCCGTCACGCTTTCAGGTAGGATGATAATCCCCATCACCGCGTTCAAGGCGGCTAAAGCCGCCGCAGCAAAAAACGGCGCGCGCGGTCCCCATTCGCCTAAGAATCCGCCCAAAACCGGGCCCAGTACGAAGCCCATACCAAACCCCGCGCCCAGCAGGCCAAACCGCGCTGCTTTTTCCGAGGGCTTTGAAATATCTGCCATATAGGCCGAGGCAGTTGGCTGCGTGGCGGATGTGATCCCCCCAATAATGCGAGCGACAAATAACAGCCAAATGGTTTGCGCAAAGCCCATGGCCAGATAATAAAACGCCATCACCAAAAGCGAGACAAGTAAAATTGGCTTGCGGCCGATCTGATCCGATAAAGATCCCAAAATGGGCCCGAAAACAAATTGCATCGCAGCATAAATTGATGCCAGAAGCCCCCCCCATATCGCCGCCTCTGCAAGGCTGGCACCGGGAAGAACATCGGTGAGCAGCGCCGGTGTAACGGGGATAATAATGCCAATGCCCATCGAATCTAGCACCACTGTCATCACCAGAAATACAATCGTAGGGCGCGTGACTTTTACGCTGCTTGCGGGGGTTTCACTCATGCTTTGACACTTTTGGTGAACCCGTGCCGTGCGGTTTTTTTATGCGCTGCGATGAAAGGGCATCGCTTTTTTTATTCACGCGGTTTAACGCGTGTTGCACCAATGGGCCTTCTGCGCCGCGTTGAAAGGCAAGCCAAGCTTGTATCGTTGGGTTAATTATCGGTTGCATAGCCAACATCTTGCAAAAACTTGAGCAGTATTTTGGCATAAACTTCAGGCTGCTCAACGCAGGGAAGATGGCCCGCTTTTTTGATCAGCTGAAATTGCGCGCCGGGGATTAAGCTTATTGTTTCGCGCACTAAATCAGGCGGCGTTGAGCCATCCTCGCTGCCCGCTATGCCAAGACAGGGCAATCGCAAGCCAGAAGTAGGGGCCAGAAAATCGCTGCCCGCAATCGCCGCGCTGCATCCTATATAGCCCTCACGTGGCTGGCGGATCAGCATATTACGCCATAAATCCAATTGTGGTGTCGCGCGAAATTCGGCGCTGAACCACCGCTCCATAATGGCGCTCTCAAGCGCTTCAATCCCGCCTTGCTCAACCGCTTTTATACGGCCCTGCCACAGTTGCGATGTTCCGATTTTTGCACCCGTATTTGATAACACCAAAGCATGCACCAGATCCAAACGCTTGGCGGCCAATCCTTGTGCGATCATGCCGCCGATAGACAGGCCTATAAAAACGCAATTTGAAACGTTTAAATGGTCTAACAGCGCTTCTGCATCGCGGATTAACGCGCCCATGCTATAGGGGCCAGAGGGGCATTCGGACAGTCCGTGGCCGCGCTTGTCATATCGGATAATCCTGAAATCTTTCGGAAGATAAGGCAGAATAGGATCCCAAAGCCGTAAATCTGTGCCAAGCGAATTTGAAAAGACCAAAGCCGGCCCTTTTGGATCACCATCTTCGCGGTAATGCAGCTTTATGTGTTCGAGATCAGCATAACGCATCCAACATCACTCCCCTCGCGCCGGCTTTTTCTTTTTTAAGCGCTTGAATTATGGGCTAACATTCCTGATTGGATCATTCAATATCCGCAGGGCACTGCAGTTGGTTTTTACCTTGCTTAGCTGCTGGGCGCGTGGCGCAACGCGTTTTGGAACATTTCCGTATCAACATTGCCCCCTGAGGCCACGGCAATCACGGGGTGCTGCGCGCGTTCCGGGGCGTTGAATAATGCTGCTGCCAAAGCAACTGCTCCGCCTGGCTCGAGAATAATTTTCAAACGCGCATAGGCCAACGCCATCGCTTCCAGCGCCTGTCTTTCAGAGACAACAAGCCCTCGGCTGCAATATTGCTGCAAAATTGGAAATGTAAGATCGCCCGGCGTCGGGGTTACAATAGCATCACAGATGCCGCGCGCCTCCGGCGCATTATGCTGATGCGTGCCAGTTGCCAACGAGCGCGCGGTATCATCAAAACCTTCGGGCTCTACGGGAAAGACCTGCATCTGCGGCGCGGCATCGGCCAGTGCAATTGCGATACCGCTGGTCAGCCCGCCACCGCCACAACACACAAGAACATCGGCGCGCTCTATGTTTAAAGCGGCGCATTGATCGGCAATTTCCAGCCCGGTCGTGCCTTGGCCCGCGATGACCTGCGGCTCATCATAAGGTTTGATCAAGGTCAACCCGCGTTGATCGGACAAAGTGGCGCCAATCGCTTCGCGGCTTTCCTTATGTCGATCGTAAAGCTGCACTTCAGCGCCCAAGGCTTTTGTATTGTTGATCTTAATTCGTGGCGCATCCTCGGGCATTATGATCAAGGCGGAAGTATCGTGCTGTTTCGCGGCGAGGGCCACGCCTTGGGCGTGGTTACCCGAAGAAAACGCCAATACGCCCTTGCGCCGTTGGGTCTCGCTTAAAGCCGAAATGGCCGCAAATGCGCCCCGATATTTGAAGCTGCCAGTATGCTGTAAACATTCAGCTTTTACCCAGATGGGGCGGCCGGCGATCTCATCTAAAAAGGGTGAGTTGAGCAACGGCGTTTCGCGCGCATGGCCACGCAGGCGCCCCGCGGCAGCTTTGATAAGATCAAGGTCCATTTTCTATCAACTTGCTCCATTTGTGCAACGCGTCCAGCGCTTGGGGTTCATCTAGAAAGGGAATATGCCCTCGGTTCGGGACTTTAGCCAAAATCATATCGGGCCGATATGCCTGCATTTTTTCTACCGCTGCTGCGCTTAGAAGGTCTGAATTCACACCATGAATTAAAGCCAAAGGCAGACCGTCTAAAGCCTTAAAAAGGGGCCAAAGGTCGGGGTTGGGCATTGCGGCTTGTTGCTCAATCACTGCATCGCGCAGCTTTGAATCATAGCGAAGGTCCAATCCAAGCGGGGTTTCTGCGTAAAGATTGGCCGCTTCGGCGCGCCAGCGTTCTATAGGCACATGCTCAAACCCCGGGCTGTGGGCTGCGCGCATCCGGGCTGCGTCTTCCAGCGTTTTTGCGGCGGGCGGGCGGCCCAAATAGGCAAAAATATCGTTCAAGCCATTTGGCTGCAATTCTGGACCAATATCGTTGAGCGCCACGGCCCTGAGGCGGTCTTTGGCGATATGGGCAAGATACATCGCAATAATACCACCCCGTGATGTTCCCAGAATTGCGGTTTTATCAATCTTCAAATGGTCGAGAAGTTCAAGCGCATCCGCAGCTTCGCGCGGCACCATGTAAGTTTTGTAATCTGCCGCCCAATCTGAACGGCCTCGACCTCGATAATCGAGCTTAATCAGCCGAAACATCGACAGATGCGGGCTGACAAAATCAAAATCATCTAAATTGCGCGTTAGGCCGGACAGGCAAAGTAAAGGCCGACCATGGCCTGTATCGCTGTAAAAAAGCGACAGACCATCTGAGCTGATAAAACGTGGCATCAGCTTTGCGCCAGTTTTGGCAAAGAATGCAATGTATTCAGCCTATGCTTTGGCCTGTGGGGAAGCCGATCCAGCGGAATATTGTTTCGATTGACCCAGGCTGTTTCAAATCCGTATCCGGTGGCACCTGCGGCATCCCAGCCATTTGCCGAGACGAATAAAACCTCTTGTGAAACGCAGTTGAAATGTTGCCCAACCAGATCGTAGACGCGGCTGTTTGGTTTGAAAACGCCAACGCGTTCAACCGATAAAATAGCGTCGAGATATCCGCCCAATCCTGCGGAAGCCACAGCTGCGTCGAGCATAGCAGGGGATCCATTTGATAAAATGGCCGTTTTCATCCCCATTTCCTTTAGGCGAAACAGCATATCGGGCACTTCGTCATAGGCTTGTAATTCCCAATAAAGCTGTAAAAGTCGTTCGCGTCGCGCATCATTTTTATCAAGCGATAGGGCTTCGAGGGCAAAATCAAGCCCATCTTGCGTGACCTGCCAAAAATCACAATGTTCCTGCGTGATTGCTCTTAGCCAAGTGTATTGCAGCTGTTTGTCGCGCCAGATTTCCGCAAGCTTTTGCCATTGATCTGCTAAGGCGGTGTCATGGCCTTCTTGCGCGGCAAGCCGGGCGGCGGCGGCGACGTCAAATAAAGTGCCATAGGCATCGAAAACACAGGTTGTGATGGGCATGTTGGGATCCTTATACTCGCAACAAACTGGCATGCGCGGCGCTGTCTGAAAAGCCCAAAACCTATTTCAGTTTGATCTTTATAGCCGGCTGGATACTCGGCGCAGCGCTTCATTGCTCATAAGAGCATTGCCGACGAAAGGGGGGGCAGCTTTTTTGTTATTTAATTTCCAACAGTACCGCGCCGCGCCGGCCACCGCGTTCAACGTGCTGATGCGCCGATGCACAGTCTTCCAAAGGATAGATCTGATCAATTTGAGGCAGTAAATCCCCTGCGATTAAGGCTTTATGCAAGCTGTCTATCGCGTTTTGACGATCGGTTTCATTTAGAATGTATATGAGAGCGATATCAATTTTAAGGGCTTTGAATAAAAATTGACCAAAGGGCAAGCTGGGGTTCATATCCAGCGCAGATCCATAAACTGAGATGACGCCTTCGGGCCGCATAACATCGGCCAAAAGCGGTGCATTCAGCCCGAATTCAAGCTCTATGGCGCGATCAATGCCTGCGCTGCATAACGCTTTGATTTCTAGATCAAGATCGGGGGCCTTATAATCAAACACATGATCCGCGCCGGCGGCCAAAACGCGCTCAAAATGGGGCGGTGAAGCCGTTGCGATAACGCGGGCACCGCCGGCTTTCGCCAGTTGAACGGCAAGATGTCCAACCGTGCCGCCTGCACCGGAAATCAACAGGGTTTTTCCGGCCACAGCGCCGCCGCCAAGCACGCAATGCGCTGCGGTAAGGCCAGGAATTCCTAAGACTGCGCCGGTTTGCAAACTGATCCCTTCGGGCAGCGCCACCGCCTGTGTTGCCGGAAGCGTGATATACTCAGCCGCAGTGCCATGGGCCCGCGCCCATTGCCCGTTCCAAATCCAAACCCGCTCTCCCAACCGCTCTTTGCTGACGCCTGCGCCGAGATCTGTGATAATGCCCGCGCCGTCAGAATGCGGCGTAATCAGATCGAAGGCGGGTTTCACCACTCCTGGTCTGGCGCCGGCACGGGCTTTCACATCTGAAGGGTTGACGCCCGAATAAGCCAGTTTGACCCGCACTTCTCCATCTGCTGGCGGGGTGGACACTAGGGTGTTCAGCGCAAGAACGTTGGGCGCAGGCCCGAACCTGCTATAGGCCATTGCACGCATCACAGCTCTTTTACGGTTTGAGTATGGTTTTTTTGCGCAAACGTATCACCACATCGACCGAAACGATTTCAGCGCCATCTGGTGCGTTTGGCAATTGCGAGATTTGCAGCTGCTCTGCGGGGGCATCGGATAAGGTTGCCGTGTCTTCCCAAAAGAAATGTGGATGTTCATGGGTGTTCGTGTCAAAGTAGCTTTTTGATCCATCTACCGTGATTTCTTGCATCAAGCCCGCATCGCAAAACGCGCCCAGCGTATTGTAAACCGTTGCAAGGGACACTTTGTCGCCGGCATCTTTTACCTGCTCAAACAAGCTTTCGGCAGTCACATGGCGGTGGCCACCATCCCCCACAAGCACGTCCGCCAGCGCCATACGCTGCCGAGTTGGTCGCAGTCCTGCTGAGGCGAGCCATCCGCTGGCCCTGTTGTAAGAGGCTGTTGTCATCGTTTCACCCGATCATTAGCGCCCAGTATATGGTGCTTCTGGCACGAAGTTCAATGTTTTTAATTCTGCGCAGCGCGATGTTTGGCGCCAAGACTTGCAAGCCGGTTTGTCGCAATGCTACATAGGTCTCAAAATAACAAAAATATTGAGGGTCAGTATGGCGAATTTCCCAACCCAGTTTGATCGTGATGATCTGCTGAAATGTGCGCGGGGCGAGTTGTTTGGCGAAGGCAACGCGCAATTGCCTGAGCCTCCGATGTTGATGATGGATCGGATCACCGACATCTCTGAAGATGGCGGAGAGTATGGTAAAGGCCATGTAGTGGCAGAGTTTGATATTAAGCCGGACTTATGGTTTTTTGACTGCCATTTTCCGAAAAACCCGATTATGCCTGGCTGCCTAGGTCTGGATGGGTTGTGGCAACTCACCGGGTTCAATCTGGGCTGGCGCGGATGGCAGGGGCGCGGATATGCCTTGGGCGTGGGCGAAGTGAAACTAACCGGGATGGTGCGGCCAGATCGTAAAATGCTGAAATATTTTGTTTCATTTTCAAAAGCCATTCAGACGCGGCGCTTGACGATGGGCGTGGCTGACGGACGCGTTGAAGCCGACGGGGAAGTCATCTATCAGGTCAAAGACATGAAAGTCGCCTTGTCCGAAACTTGATGTCATTTTGAAAACTTAAGGAGAATATCGATGCGCAGAGTTGTGGTGACCGGCATGGGCGTTGTGTCGTCTATCGGCAATAACACCCAAGAGGTGCTGGCCAGCCTGAAAGCTGGAACATCCGGGATCACGGCAAATGCAGCGATGCAAGAGCATGGGTTTCGCAGCCAAATTGCTGGCGATGTCAAGTTGGATGTTGCGGATCATGTTGATAAGCGAACCCTACGTTTTATGGGGCGCGGCGCTGCCTATGCCTATATTGCGATGCAGCAAGCCATTGAAGATGCGGGGTTGACCCTTGAGGAAATCTCGCATCCGCGCATCGGATTGGTGGCCGGGTCCGGCGGCCCCTCGACCAGCGCAATGCTCACGGCGCATCAGGTGGTGTTGAACTCTGGAGCCCCAAAACGGATCGGTCCATTTGCCGTGCCCAAATGCATGTCATCCACGATTTCTGCTAATCTGTCGACGGCGTTTAAGATCAAAGGGGTGAATTATTCGATTACATCTGCGTGTTCAACTTCGCTGCATTGTATTGGTAATGCTTCCGAGCAAATCATGCTTGGCAAGCAAGATGTGATGTTTGCAGGCGGCGGGGAAGAGCTGGATTGGACCCTCTCTTGCTTGTTTGACGCGATGGGCGCGATGTCGAGCAAATATAATGACACGCCTGAAAAAGCGTCGCGGGCCTTTGATGCGGATCGCGATGGCTTCGTGATCGGCGGCGGCGGCGGAATGCTGGTTTTAGAAGAGCTCGGTCATGCCAAAGCCCGCGGTGCAAAGATCTATGCCGAAATTACTGGATATGGCGCAACATCAGATGGTCATGACATGGTTGCCCCCTCGGGCGAGGGCGGTGAGCGGGCCATGCGGATGGCGCTTGACACTTTGCCTCAAGGCCGCGCCATCGGCTATATCAACGCCCATGGCACCTCAACCCCGGTTGGTGATGTGGGGGAAGTTGAAGCGGTGCGCCGGGTTTTCGGCGAAGGCAGCACGCCCCCTATTTCATCTACCAAATCGATGACAGGCCACAGCCAAGGCGCCACGGGCGCGCAAGAGGCGATTTATTGTTTATTGGCCTTAGAACATGATTTCTTAATCCCATCGATCAATGTGGATCGCTTAGATCCCGCGATCCATGCGGGCGAAATCGTAACTGATCTGGTCGAAAATGCGGGGCTGGATTCGGTGATGACCAATTCTTTTGGGTTTGGTGGCACCAATGGATCAATGATCATGAGCAAATATCACGGGTGATGAAATGTCAGATTTGCTAAAGGGAAAACGAGGCCTGATCATGGGCGTTGCCAATGAGCGCTCGATCGCTTGGGGCATTGCCAAAGCGATGGCAGATGCGGGCGCAGAGCTAGGCTTTACCTATCAAGGAGAGGGCTTTGGCAAGCGCCTCGCGCCACTTGCCGCAAGCGTTGGTAGCGATTTCATGGTGGATGTTGATGTGACCGATGATCACTCGCTGGATCGCGCCTTTGCCGCAATTGAAGCGCGTTGGGGCCAGCTTGATTTCTTGGTGCATGCCATTGCCTTTTCCGACAAAAACGAATTAACGGGCCGGTTTATCAACACTTCGCGCGAAAATTTTAAGAATTCGTTGGATATTTCGGCATATTCCTTTATCGAAGTGGCCCGGCGGGCGCATCCGCTGATGCAGGACAAAGGCGGTTCTTTGCTGACCTTGACCTATCAAGGTTCTAATCGCGTCACGCCATTTTATAACGTGATGGGCGTGGCCAAAGCCGCGCTGGAAGCCAGCACGCGATATCTCGCGAATGATCTGGGCCCGGATGGTATTCGGGTGAACGCGATATCACCCGGCCCGATGAAAACCTTGGCTGGTGCCGCGATTGGTGGGGCGCGCAAAACCTATAAATTCACCGATGGTAATGCCCCGCTTGGCTCTAACGCAACTTTAGAGGCGGTGGGCGGTACGGCGGTGTATCTGGCTTCGGAGGCGGGCGCCTGCACAACGGGCGAAATCATACGCGTCGATGGCGGATTTCACGTACTTGGAATGCCACAACCGGAAAATCTATAGCCGCCGCAGCGCCCGGAGCAAGGATATCACGGCAAAACCGTCTTAATTTTTTAGGGCTGCGTTATTTTTCCCTGCGCTTCATGGAAAGCGCGGAAACAGCGCATTGCAAAAGCGCCTAAAATCAGTGTATCTGCTGCCTCTATTCCAAGGCTAGAGGGCTAAGCAATGAGCGCGCCAAAAAAACTGTTCGTAAAAACCTATGGCTGTCAGATGAATGTCTACGATAGCGAGCGTATGGTAGAGGCCTTGGGCCGCTCTGGCTATGTTGAGACCGAAACGCCGGATGATGCGGATATGATCTTGCTGAATACTTGCCATATTCGCGAGAAAGCCGCTGAAAAAATCTATTCGGAGCTTGGTCGTTTCAAACCGTTGAAAGATGAAAAGCCTGATTTGAAAATAGGCGTGGCGGGATGCGTGGCGCAGGCGGAAGGCGAAGAAATTATGCGGCGCCAGCCGATGGTGGATTTGGTGGTTGGGCCGCAAAGCTACCATAATTTGGCTGCATTGGAGGCCCAAGCGGGGCAGGGCAGCAAAGCGATTGATATCGAGTTTCCGACAGAGGATAAGTTCGAAGTTCTAAAAGAGCGGCCTAAAACCCGCCGCGCACCCGCTGCGTTTTTAACCGTGCAAGAGGGCTGTGATAAGTTCTGTGCCTTTTGCGTGGTGCCCTATACCCGCGGGGCCGAAGTCTCTCGGCCAGCGGCGCGGATCTTGCGCGAGGCTCAAGAATTGGTTGAGCGCGGGGTGCGCGAAATCACCTTATTGGGCCAAAATGTGAATGCCTATCACGGCGAAGGTGTTGAAGGGGCCAGCTGGAGTTTGGCGCAGTTGATTTGGGCCTTGGATGAGATCGATGGATTGGAGCGGATCCGCTTTACCACCAGCCACCCAAATGACATGAGCGATGCGCTGATTGAGGCGCATGCCAATTGCCGAAAACTGATGCCCTATTTGCATCTTCCGGTGCAATCGGGCTCGGATAAAATTCTGAAACGGATGAACCGCGCCCATACCGCGGAAAGTTATTTGCAGGTGATTGAAAAGCTCCGTAAGGCGCGCCCCGATATTTTACTCTCGGGGGATTTTATCGTCGGGTTTCCCGAAGAAACCGAAGAAGATTTTCAGGCCACGATGGATTTGGTGCGCGCCGTCGAATACGGGCAGGCTTATTCTTTCAAATATTCCACCCGCCCGGGAACGCCCGCCGCGGAACGCCCACAAGTAGAGGAAGCCGTAAAAACAGAGCGTTTGCATCGCTTGCAAGAGCTGCTTTGGTCGCAGCAGCGCAGCTTACAAAAACGCATGGTTGGGCGCGAGGTTTCGGTGTTGTTTGAAAAAGCGGGCCGCGATGCGGGGCAAATGGTCGGTAAATCAGAGCATCTGCATGCCGTCCATGCTTACGCGCCGGATGTTGCGATAGGTGAATTGCGCCAGGTCCGGATCGTAGAAAGCCTGACCAATTCTTTAACCGGTGAATTGCTATGATCAGCCAAGCGCGCGGTGCTGACACAGCCTGTGTTTAGCCCTTTGCGGCCCAATTTGAGCGTTCTATTGGCAGTATATCCCGTATTTTTGGTTTTAATTGATCGCAAAGCGCCAGATGCGCTTGCGTTCTAAAGCCGCTCTTGGCAGGGTTTTAGAAAGTTATTTAGGAGTAATATGTGGCGTCAGGATTGTTTTCTACCCCGACCGAAGGCGGACAACCGCCGCAAAGCCTTGTGGAATTTCCCGATAATCGATTGCTGATCGACCTATGCGGTGAATTTGACAGAAATCTAGCAGATATCGAACAGAAAATGGCAGTGCAGATCATTCGCCGCGGCAATGAATTGGTTGTTTTCGGGGAAGAGGAGGCGCGCGAAAATGCGCTGTCTGTTTTGCGGGGCCTTTATCAGCGGCTAGAGGGTGGTCGCAGCGTTGACCCAGGGGATGTTGACCGTGAAATCCGTATGAGTGATGGATTGGCGGCGGGCATTGAAGCAAAAGAACTGCCCCAAATGGAACTTTTCACGGGTGCCAAGCTTGAGATCAAAACCCGCAAAAAACCCGTCGAGCCAAGGACGGCGGCGCAAAAAGCCTATGTTGAATCTTTGATGAAAAATGAATTGGCGTTCGGGATTGGGCCGGCGGGAACCGGTAAAACATATCTGGCGGTTGCAGTGGCGGTTACTAAGTTTATTTCAGGTGAAGTGGATCGTATTGTGCTAAGCCGTCCCGCCGTTGAAGCCGGAGAGAAGCTTGGATATTTGCCGGGGGATATGAAGGATAAAGTCGATCCTTATATGCAGCCGCTTTATGATGCCTTGAATGATTTCTTGCCCGGCAAGCAATTGGCCAAGCTGATCGAAGAAAAACGTATTGAAATCGCGCCGCTTGCCTTTATGCGCGGGCGCACGCTCGCCCATTCTTTCGTGGTTCTGGACGAGGCGCAAAACACCAGCGTTATGCAGATGAAGATGTTTTTAACGCGCCTTGGAGAAGGGTCGCGGATGGTGATCACCGGAGACCGTTCGCAGGTGGATTTGCCCCGGGGCGTCACGTCAGGCTTGGCTGATGCTGAGCGTTTGTTGAGGCACATCCCGAAGATCAGCTTTAATTATTTTTCCTCCAAAGATGTGGTCCGGCATCCTTTGGTGGCAGCGATTATTGATGCATATGATCAAGATCCGGAAGCTGCACAGAAGCCACAGCGGCGCGCTGGAGCGGATCGCGCTTCATGAAGATTGAGGTGTTAATCGAGGATCGCCGCTGGCAGCAGGCAGAACTTGAGCGGTTAAGCGTGAAGGCTTTGCGGGCGGTGCTAGCGCATTTTAACCTTTGGGCGGCACAGTTTGAGGTTGATATCTTGGCCTGTGATGATGCGCGCATTGCCCAGCTCAACGGTGATTTTCGAGAAACCGCCAAAGCAACAAACGTCTTAAGCTGGCCCAGCCAAGAACGCGCAGCACTGAAAGATGGAGCAGATCCAAACCCGATTGATCAAGTGGCTGATGATCTAAGCTTGGGTGATATCGCCTTATCTTATTCAACCTGTCGGTCCGAGGCAGATGCGGCGGGCTTGGCATTTTCCGATCACATTTTGCATTTACTGGTTCATTCTATGCTGCATTTGCTGGGATATGATCATAAGCGTGACTTAGATGCCACGCTCATGGAGGGTTTAGAAATTGAAATACTTGGCAAACTGGGTGTGAATAACCCATATAAAGAGATAACCAAGGCCTAGGTGCCTTTTTGAAAGAGAGTTATGGACGATAGCGACGGATCTGCTAGGGCGGCGCAAAGCGCGCAGCCTTTCAGGCAAGATAAAGGTTTTTGGAATTGGTTCAGATTTGGCCGTGGTGATCGCGAGAGCGCGCGACATGAACAGGTGGGCGCCTCCCAAACGCAAAGTTTAATCCGCCAGCCCGATCATATTGGCATGATGAATTTGCGCCGCAAGCGCGTAGAGGATGTGGCAATCCCCAAAGCTGAGATTGTTTCGGTGTCTGACACCATTTCCCGTGATGATCTTGCAGCAGTGTTTCGCGATAGCGGTTTGACCAGATTGCCCGTTTACAGCGGCACTTTGGACACCCCGGTCGGGATGGCGCATCTAAAAGATTTCGCGCTGAAATATGGATTTGATGCGCTTTCAGACGAGTTTGAATTGGCGCCAATGCTGCGCCCGCTTCTATACGTGCCTTTATCGATGCCCATTGGTGTTTTGCTTACGAAAATGCAAACCGAGCGGCGCCATATGGCTTTGGTGATCGATGAGTATGGTGGGGTTGATGGGTTGGTAACGATCGAAGATCTGATTGAGCAGATCATCGGCGATATCGAAGATGAACATGATTTGGAAGAAGATAGCTTTTGGACCTTGTTGAAGCCGGGATATTATCTGGCCTTGGCCAAAACACCGATGGAAGATTTCTGCGCGGAAACTGGGCTTGATCTAACCCGCGATGATACAATCGACGGCGAAGAGATCGAAACGCTTGGCGGGTTGGTGTTTATGTTAGCGGGCCGCGTGCCGGCGCGTGGCGAAGTAATTTTACACCCGCAAGGCGTAGAGTTTGAAATTTTTGACGCGGATCCACGCCGCATTAAACGCTTGCGGGTGCGTTTGCCGAATGTGGCCCAAGCCGCAGAATGATCCTGCAATGAGGCTGGGAAGCAGGCTTTCTGGGCGGCTTTTGGTGGTGTTTCTTTTGGGGGTTGGGCTGGCGCTTGGTCAACCGCCCGTGTCTCTTTGGCCGCTTGCTCTGCTGTCTTTACTTGCTGTTTTTTGGCTGGAAACGCATCAATCTTTAAATGCCTCGCTGCGGCAAGCCTTTGAACGCGGCTGGTCTCTTGGAATGGGATATTTCACCGTTTCGATGCATTGGATTGTAGAGCCATTTCTGGTGGACAGCGCGGCGCATGGTTGGATGGCTCCGTTTGCTCTTCTTCTTTTTGCCGGTGGGTTGTCGGTTTTCTGGGGCTGCGCTTTCGCGCTGGCGCTGCGGCTGCAAACGCCGTTTGGTCTGGCATTTGCGCTTGGATTTTTCGAGTTGGCGCGTGGATATATGCTGACGGGATTTCCATGGGGGGCTTTGGGATATATTTGGGCCGACACGCCGGTTGCGCAAAGTGCGGCTTGGATCGGGCTTTATGGGCTGAGCGTAATCACCGTATTTTGGGCGGCATGCGTTCATTGGCTGTTTTTACGAAAACAAATTTTCTGGATGGTTTTGGTTTTGGTTGGGGTTTGGCCAGTGGCTTGGATCGGGGGCGATATGCGTCTGACGATGCAAAAATCTGCTTTAACCGAGCGAACGGTTCGATTGGTGCAACCAAACGCCCCGCAACATCAAAAATGGGATCCGGCTTTTGCCCGGCTGTTTTTTGAGCGCTCTCTTGAGTTTACAGCTGCAGAGCCGTCTGTCGATCTTGTGGTTTGGCCAGAAAGCGCTCTGCCCGTAAGCTTTGAAAATGCTGAAACTTTGATCGAACAAATTGCATTGGCAGCAGATGGCACAGCGTTGCTGTTGGGGGCGCTGCGACTTGAAAATGAAAAAGTGCTGAATTCAATTGTATATATGGATCAAAATGGTGTTGCCAAAGTGGTTTATGACAAACATCATTTGGTGCCGTTTGGAGAATACCTGCCCTTTGAGCATTGGCTAGACCGGATCGGGCTTGGGTTTACATCTGATTTATTTGGAACCGGCTTTGCCGCTGGCGAGGGCCCGAAACGGATAAATATAGCGCCATTGGGGGCCGTTGTGCCTTTGATTTGTTATGAGGCCGTGTTCCCGCAAGATGTCTCTTTCGCGTCACAAGAAGCGGCAATTTTGCTGCTATTGACCAATGATGCCTGGTTTGGCGGCTTTGCCGGGCCACAGCAGCATTTGGCGCAAGCGAAAATGCGCAGCATTGAACAGGGCTTGCCGATGATTAGGGTGGCCAATACGGGTATTTCCGCAATGATTGACCCTTACGGCCGCAGCCTTAAACAGCTGGGTCTGAATACAGCGGGTTTTATCGATGCACAAGTGCCGCAGCCCGCGCCGGCCACCCTCTATCGCCGCTTTGAAATTTGGACAGTTTTTGCCCTTTTGTTTGCCATCCTTATGCTCAGTTTGATCTGCCGCCGTCAAAACAGTAATTGACCTTCCGGGGACGTTTCAATACCACCATGAGATACGCCACAACGGCTTCCTGACGTGGCGGATTTTTCAAATCGGAGCGATTTCATGATAAGACAAGACTATATTTTTACCTCTGAATCCGTGTCAGAGGGGCATCCTGATAAGGTGTGCGACCGTATCTCAGACGCGGTTTTAGACGCTTTTATCGGCGAAGAGCCTGAGGCCCGCGTTGCCTGTGAAACCTTTGCCACCACCAATCGGGTGGTGATCGGGGGTGAAGTTGGTCTGTCAGATGCCACAAAGCTCAAAGATTATATGGGGCGCATCGATCAAATCGCGCGCGCCTGCATAAAAGATATTGGCTATGAGCAAGAGAAATTTCATCATGAGACGGTTGAGATCACCAACCTGTTGCATGAACAATCCGCGCATATCGCGCAGGGTGTTGATGCGTCTGAAAACAAAGATGAAGGCGCCGGCGATCAGGGAATCATGTTTGGCTATGCAACCACCGAAACCGATGCATTAATGCCGGCACCGATCCAGTATAGCCATGCAATTTTACGCCGCTTGGCCCAAGCGCGTAAAAATGGCAGCGCTGCAAGCTTAGGGCCAGATGCGAAATCGCAGCTCTCGGTGCGGTATCAAGGCGGCAAACCAGTTGGGGTCAGCTCGATTGTGCTTTCAACGCAGCATTTGGACGCCCAAATGACCTCTGAAGATGTGCGCGCCGTTGTTGAGCCTTATATCCGCGAAACGCTGCCCGATGGTTGGATTGATAGTGATACGCATTGGCATGTGAACCCGACAGGTAAGTTTGTGATCGGCGGGCCGGATGGAGATGCAGGCCTAACTGGGCGCAAAATCATTGTGGATACTTATGGCGGCGCTGCGCCGCATGGCGGCGGTGCGTTTTCGGGCAAAGATCCGACAAAAGTTGATCGCTCGGCCGCTTACGCAGCGCGCTATCTGGCCAAAAATGTTGTGGCGGCTGGCTTGGCCGAACGCTGCACAATCCAGCTTTCCTACGCGATTGGAGTTGCAGAGCCTTTATCGATATATGCCGATACGTTTGGCACGGGCGCGGTTGATGCCGCTGCCATCGAACAGGCTATTGCTGCTTGCATGAATTTGACTCCACGGGGCATTCGCCAGCATTTGGCGCTGAACAAACCCATTTACCAACGCACTGCGGCTTATGGGCATTTCGGTCGCCAGCCGGAGGCGGATGGCGGGTTCAGCTGGGAGCGCACAGATTTGGTGGATGCGCTCCACAATGCGCTGAAATAGCTTAACAAAAACAAGCGCCTAAAAATAAAAAACCGCCCCAAAACAAGGGCGGTTTTTTTCTTTTGAGACCTGTGGATTATCCAAGCGCGCCCATATCAAAATTCAGATGTTTGGCCACAGTAAAGATATCTTTATCGCCGCGCCCGCACATATTCATACAGATGATATGGTCTTTGGGCAGCTCGGGCGCAATTTTCATCACATGGGCCAGCGCGTGGCTTGGCTCGAGGGCGGGAATGATCCCCTCAAGCGCGCAGCACAGTTGAAAGGCCTCAAGCGCCTCTGCATCGGTAATAGCCACATATTTTGCGCGGCCGATTTCATGCAGCCAAGAATGCTCGGGGCCGATCCCGGGATAATCTAAGCCGGCCGAAATCGAAAATCCTTCGAGAATTTGCCCATCATCATCCTGCAAAAGATAGGTGCGGTTGCCGTGAAGCACGCCCGGACGCCCCCCCGTGAGCGAGGCGCAATGTTCCATTTTTTGGTTTACGCCCTTTCCGCCAGCCTCAACGCCGATGATATTCACGTCTTTATCGTCTAAAAACGGAAAGAAGAGGCCCATCGCGTTCGAGCCGCCGCCAATCGCAGCAATGATGGTATCGGGCAGGCGGCCTTCGGCGGCTTGCATTTGGTCTTTGGTTTCCTTGCCGATAATGGCTTGAAAATCGCGTACCATGGCGGGGTAGGGATGCGGCCCAGCAACGGTGCCAATGCAGTAAAAGGTATCGCGTACATTGGTTACCCAATCGCGCAACGCATCGTTCATAGCATCTTTTAAAGTGCCGCGCCCCGAGGTGACGGGTACAACTTCGGCGCCCAAAAGCCGCATACGAAACACGTTTGGCGCTTGCCGTTCTACGTCATGCGCGCCCATATAGACCACGCATTTCAAGCCGAATTTCGCACAAACTGTCGCTGTGGCAACGCCATGCTGACCAGCTCCAGTTTCGGCGATGATACGTGTTTTTCCCATTCGGCGCGCCAAAATGATTTGCCCCAACACATTGTTAATCTTATGCGCGCCGGTATGGTTGAGTTCGTCGCGTTTCATATAGATTTTGGCCCCGCCAAGATGATCTGTGAGCCGTTCAGAAAAATAAAGTGGGCTGGGTCGGCCGACATAATTCGCCCAAAGATCATTCATTTCGGCCCAGAAACTATCATCGGTTTTCGCAATGTTATATTGCTCTTCCAATTCCAAAATAAGTGGCATCAATGTTTCTGAAACGAACCTGCCGCCAAATTGACCAAACCGGCCCTTTTCATCGGGTCCGGTCATGAAGCTGTTAAAAAGATCGTTTGGCATGCGCCCCTCCAAAAATCGGCTTTTGCAAGATGTAGCTTTGTAACCTCGGCGGGTAAAGAGAGTTCATCATATAAAGGTGAAAGGGTGATGTTTTGCCTCAGAGGCGGGCCTGAGCCACGAAGTTACGCATTTTTTCCATGTCTTTGGTGCCCGGAGCGCTTTCTACACCAGAGGAGACATCAATCTGCCGCGCCTGCGTTACGCGTACGGCTTGGGCCACATTATCGGGTGTCAAACCACCTGCGAGCATCCAAGGTATTTTCCAGGTGTGATTTTCAAGAAGTTGCCAATCAAAGGCCAACCCGTTTCCCCCCGGCAATTTGGCCCCCGGGGCGGGCTTTGCATCGATCAGCAATTGATCACAAATTTCAGCGTATCGATCAATTTCGCGTAAGTCTTGAGCCGTTGCGATCCCGAGCGCTTTCATAATCGGCAGGCCTGTGCTTTGCTTGATTTGCTGAACGCGCTGTGGCTGTTCGGCTCCATGTAATTGCAGAATATCGATGGGAACCTGTGACAGCATTTCCTCTAAAAACGCATCTTGGGGGTTCACAACCAAGGCCACTTTGGCGAAGCCTGGGGGCGCTGCCAAGGCCACCTCGCGGGCTTTTGCCAAGCTTAAATGGCGGGGTGATTTTTCGTAAAATACCAACCCTCCGTACGTTGCTCCGGCTTGGGCTGCGCCCTTTATGGCTTCGGGGCTGGTAAGGCCACAAATTTTCACCCGCGTTGGGCTTTGGGTCATGCTCAGCTTACCTCATCGATCAAAGCCAAGACATCGTCTTGATCTGCGTATTTTTCTTGTTTGAGCTTTTTTAGTTCGCGTTCAGCCTGCCGCAAGGCTTTTCCATTGGCGGCAGCCTCCGATCGCAATTTATATTCTCGTAACCATTCCCATATAAAACCGACGAGAACTCCAAAGACAATACCCAAGAAAAAAACAAGAAAAACGGGTAATGTGATTGACCAATTCATCCCGATCAAATTTGCAAGATCGGGCGGCAGAAAGGCAAGTTCCGCCGGTGCTTTATTCGCCACTGCGACGATAATAAGAACAAGCGCCAGGCTTATAAGAAAGGCATAGCGCAGGTATTTCATGACTTACGTTTTCCCGTTCAGACGATCACGCAGTAATTTGCCAGTCTTAAAAAACGGTACGTGTTTTTCCTCAACATCCACTGAGGCTCCGGTGCGCGGGTTGCGACCCACGCGCGCATCTCGGCGTTTGACAGAAAACGCACCGAAGCCGCGCAATTCAACCCGATCGCCATTCGCCATTGCATTGGTAATTTCATCAAATACGGTATTAACAATTCGCTCAACATCGCGTTGGTACAAATGCGGATTTTGGTCCGTTATGATCTGTATTAGTTCCGATCTAATCACGTGGCCTCCCCCTATGTTTTGATTTTAATAGCTTCAGGTTACAAAATAATCATCCCGTTTGGAAACGCTTTGTTTTTCTGTGGCGCAAAATTATCCGTTTTTTTAAGGTATTTAGTGATAGTAACCAGTTTCTGTTTTTGCTTGGGCCATTTTTACGCGCGCAGAGCGAGATGTCTCAGGGTTTACGTTAAAACGGGCGAATCGTTTCTAAGCGGCGCATAAAAAAACCCCCGCGCTCCGATGGGAGTGCGGGGGCCCTATCAATTTATGCGGTAAAGCCTATTCGTCGCCTTTGAGCGCTGCGCCCAAAATATCACCCAATGAGGCGCCAGAATCAGACGATCCATATTGCTCCACGGCTTCTTTTTCTTCGGCAATTTCACGGGCTTTGATTGAAAGGCCAAGCTTGCGTGTCTTGCTGTCAATATTGGTTACGCGCACGTCTACCTTATTGCCCACAGAGAAGCGCTCGGGGCGCTGTTCTGCGCGATCACGGCTTAGGTCTGAGCGGCGGATAAAGGCTTTTGCGCCTTCATACTCGACTTCAATCCCACCATCCTCAATTGAGGTGACTTCAACGGTGATGATCGAGCCGCGCTTCACGCCACCCGTGGCTTCGGCAAATTTATCGCCGCCCAAGGCTTTGATCGACAGGCTGATACGCTCTTTCTCAACATCCACTTCAGACACCACGGCCTGAACAAGGTCACCCTTGCGGAAGTTTTGGATCGCTTCTTCGCCGCGTTCATCCCAAGAAATATCGCTGAGGTGAACCATGCCGTCAATATCACCGTCTAACCCGACAAACAGGCCAAATTCAGTGATGTTTTTGATTTCACCTTCAACTTGCGTACCCTCTGGATTGCTTTCAGCGAAGACTTCCCAAGGATTGCGCTGTGTCTGCTTTAGGCCCAGAGAAACGCGGCGCTTTGTGCCATCGATCTCAAGAACCATAACTTCCACTTCTTGGCTGGTTGAAACGATTTTGCCTGGATGCACGTTTTTCTTCGTCCATGACATTTCTGAGACGTGAACCAAGCCCTCGACTCCGGCTTCCAGCTCAACAAAGGCACCGTAATCGGTGATATTTGTGACCACACCCTGATGGACTGATTCCAGCGGGTAGCTTGCGGCCACACGATCCCAAGGATCTTCTTGCAGTTGCTTCATGCCAAGGCTGATGCGATGCGTGTCTTTGTTGATTTTGATCACTTGAACGTTGATCGATTCACCAATCGTCAAGATTTCGGACGGGTGGTTTACCCGGCGCCACGCCATATCGGTCACGTGTAACAGACCATCAACGCCGCCCAGATCGACAAAGGCACCATATTCTGTGATATTCTTCACAACGCCTTCTAACGACATCCCTTCGGCCAAGTTGCCGATCACTTCTGCGCGCTGTTCGGCACGGCTTTCTTCTAGGATCGCACGACGCGATACGACGATATTGCCCCGGCGTCTGTCCATTTTCAAGATTTGGAAAGGTTGCTTCAGCCCCATCAATGGGCCAGCATCTCGCACTGGGCGGACATCCACTTGTGAGCCGGGCAAAAACGCAACCGCGCCGCCCAATTCAACCGTGAAGCCACCTTTAACGCGTCCAAAGATCGCGCCGTCAACCCGCGCTTCATCGGCATAGGCTTTTTCAAGGCGATCCCAAGCTTCTTCGCGCCGTGCCATTTCACGGCTGATAACAGCTTCCCCTTTGGTGTTTTCAACCTGCCGCAAGAAGACTTCAACTTCTTCTCCAACGGCAACTTCGGCCTCTTCACCCGGGTTTGCAAATTCTTTTAATTCAACGCGGCCTTCCATTTTGTAACCGACGTCGATAATCGCATGTCCCGCTTCGATCGCGATGACTTTGCCTTTGACAACTGAGCCCTCTTGGGGCGTGTCAATTTCGAAGCTTTCATTCAGGAGGGCTTCGAATTCCTCCATAGATGTATTTTGAGCCATGTGGTCTCAGTTTCCTTTACTGGTTTTTCTGGCCGCGCGGTTGTCTCCGCCGGTCTTGGGGTTCATTGGCCGATCAGGTTTTTCCAAAACGCAAAAGGGCCGGATGTTCCGACCCTGCTCGATCTTTCACGCTTTGCGGTATATTTACCGTCACAACAGCCGCGTCTTTAGGCTAATTTTACGAAGCTGACAAGGTATAAATCCCAATAATCTTAGGGTGGTTACGCCTCGCCTCGCTGGATTTTGGCGATATAAGTGATCGCGTCTGAACAGGCTTGTTGGATCGTTAAATCGCTGGTGTCTAAATGATGGGCGTCTGAGGCGGCTTGCAACGGTGCCGAGGCGCGGGTTTTATCACGCGCATCGCGCTCTAAAACGGCCTTTAGAACAGTGGCATATTGCACAGTCTTGTCGCTGCGCTTCAGTTCCGCAAAGCGGCGCTGGGCGCGTGTCTCTGCCCGCGCGGTGATAAATAATTTTGCCTCGGCGTTGGGACAAATCACCGTTCCGATATCGCGACCATCCAGAACTGCGCCGCCGGGCGCACGGGCAAAGTTTTTTTGGAATTCGCTCAACGCCTGTCTTATGTCGGGTATCGCGGCCAGCTTGCTGGCGGCCTCGGCGACATTGGCGGTGCGCAGCGCGGTAGTGTCGATGGAGCTCAGATCAAGGTTATGGGCCGCTGCAAGGGGATCCTGGCCCTGAAGATGCAGCCATCCCACGGCGCGGTAGAGCAATCCAGTGTCTAAATGAGCAAACCCAAAATGCTGCGCAACGGCCTGCGATATTGTGCCTTTGCCAGCGGCGGCGGGGCCATCAATTGCAACTGTAAAAGCCACTTTAATTCCTAGCTTTTCGGGCTGTGTTCAAGCCGTGCGCCAAGCGCAGCCATCAGGCTTTCGAAGATCGGGAAAGAGGTGGCGATCGGGCTGCCATCATCTATGGAGACAGGATTTTTGCTTGCCATTCCCAAGATCAAAAATGACATTGCGATCCGGTGATCAAGATGGCTGGCGCAGGTGGCGCCGCCGGGCACGGCTTGCGCGCCGCATCCCGATACGATCCACCAATCGGCGCCATCCTCTACGGCAATGCCATTCGCGCGCAGGCCCGTTGCCATAGCGTCGATCCGATCGCTTTCTTTGACCCGAAGTTCTTTCACACCGCGCATCACGGTATCGCCCTGCGCATAGGCAGCGACAACGGATAGAATGGGATATTCATCAATCATGCTGGCGGCGCGCTCGGGTGGCACCTCTATTCCCCGCATATTTGGAGAGAACCGCGCCCGTAGATCGGCGACCGGTTCGCCGCCCTCCACCCGCTCATTTTCATATTCAAGATCGGCTCCCATTTCGCGAAGCGTGGTGAATAACCCAGAGCGGGTTGGGTTCAGGCCGATATTTGGGACCAATACATCCGAGCCTTCGGTGATCAGAGCTGCGCAAACCGGAAAGGCTGCCGAGCTTGGATCGCGCGGCACGGTGATGTCTTGAGGCTGCAATTCTGGTTGCCCCGTCAGAGTAATCTCGCGGCCCGCATCGGTGATCTGCACGCTTATTTCAGCGCCAAATCCGCGCAACATTCGTTCAGTGTGATCGCGCGTGGCCTCCTGTTCAATAACCACGGTTTTCCCCGGCGTGTTAAGACCTGCAAATAAAACCGCCGATTTCACCTGTGCCGATGGAACGGGCACTTCGTAGCGCACAGGGGTGGGGGTTTCGGCGCCAATGATGGTCATTGGCAAACGGCCGCCGCTGCGGCCATAGGTTTGCGCGCCAAACAGCGCCAAAGGATCGCTTATGCGGGCCATTGGACGCTTGTTTAAACTGGCATCGCCGGTGAAGGTGGCACAGATTGGATGCGTTGCCATTGCCCCCATGATCAAGCGCACCCCGGTTCCCGAATTGCCGCAATCGATGACGGTATCGGGTTCGCAAAAGCCCCCCACGCCGACGCCGTCAACGCTCCAATTGCCCGGAGCATGCTGGGTGACGGTTGCGCCAAATGCGCGCATCGCCTTAGCCGTATCCAACACGTCATCCCCCTCAAGCAAGCCTTTAATCGTGGTGGTGCCAACGCTGAGCGCCCCTAAGATTAGCGAGCGATGCGAAATTGATTTATCACCGGGCACATGCGCCTCGCCGGTTAAGGGGCCGGATTTGGAAGCACTCATCGGGCGTGCAACAGCGTGAGAGGACATGGCTTGGTTCCTTACATTTTCCGCAGCGTGATACCCTAAGCCACTGTCAGCGTCTATGGGATTTCCACCCGGATGGTTGGGTTTTAAAGCCCGCTTAAAGGCGATGAAACGTTAAATAATGGGGCATTCGGCCCTCGCGCAGGGCTTTTTGTTCATAACGGGTTGAAATCCAATCCGACCAAGCCGGGTTGCGGCCTTTGGGATCTTGGTTCTGATAGGCAAAGCCCTGTTTGGGCACTTCCAAAAGAGTTTGGCGCACATAATCGACAATATCCGTCGCCACGCGAAACTCGGCCCCTGGTTTTAACACCCGCGCCAGCGGGGCCAGATGCTCGGGCGTTACGAAACGGCGGCGGTGGTGGCGGCGTTTTGGCCAAGGGTCGGGATAGAGCAAAAACGCTTTGGAGATTGAGGCTGGGGGTAACACATCAAAGAGATGCCGTGCATCGCCCGGATAAATCCGAATATTTTGCGCCTCTGCACGGCGAATTTTTTGCAGCAGCATTGCCACCCCGTTGATATAAGGCTCGCATCCGATCAGTCCGGTTTCGGGGTTTTGTACGGCTTGATGCACCAGATGCTCGCCGCCCCCAAAGCCAATTTCAAGCCAGACCGCACTGGCGTTGAACATTTGGGTCAAATCCAGCGCGGTGCGATCAGGATTCTCGGTCCAACTGACTGGGCCCGGAGAAAGCTGCGCAAGGTCGCTTTCCAGCGCTTCTTCTTGTCCGGGGCGCAACGTTTTGCCTTTAAAGCGCCCGTAAAAATTGCGCCAGGGCGCGCCTGATGAATGCTGATCTGCCGCCATCAAACCCTCAATTACTGCCCCAGCTCGTCAAGACGTGCCAAAGCAGCTTTCAATTGGGCCTCTTCCTCTTCGCGCAAGGCAAGGTTCTCACGGGTTTCCTCAACCACCTCAGGCGGCGCGCTTTGAACAAATTTTGGATTATTGAGTCGCCCCTTCAATCCCCCCAGTTCTTTGGCAAGCTTTCCGAGCGCTGCGTTGAGGCGCGCGGTTTCTGCGCCGATATCGATTAGATCGGCCAGAGGCAGCCCAAAATCTCCACCGGATACTGAAATATTGGCGCAGCCTTTGGGAAATGTATCAACAGCGCTTAAAGTTTCGATCCGCGCCAAGCGCATGATCAGGGCTTGATTTCGATCCCACGCGTCTTGACCTGCGGCGTCAAGCGCGCTGACCAGCAAGGTGACTTTGGCGCCCGCAGGCACGTGCATTTGCGCGCGCACAGACCGAATTTCCTCGATCAAGCCAATCACCCAATTCATCTCTTTATCAGCTGCGGTATCTATAAGCGTGCTGCTGTAGCTGGGCCAGTCAGTATGGATCAGCACTGTCTCTCGTTTGGTCAAACTGCCCCAAAGCTCTTCGGTGATGAACGGCATGATGGGGTGAAGCAAAATCAGGCATTGGTCCATCACCCAGGCCATTGTGGCCTGCGTTTCTGCGCGCGCGGCCTCATCCTCACCGGATAAGAGCGGTTTGGAAAATTCAACGTACCAATCGCAGACTTTGCCCCAAACAAAGGCATAAAGCAGGTTCGCCGCATCATTAAAGCGATAGGCGCTTAGCGCGGCATCGACCGCTTCGCGCACTTTGGCGGTTTCGCCGACAATCCATTTGTTCAGCGTTTGTTGAAGCTGCGCTGGCAATTGGCTTTTACCTGCCGGGTCCAGCGTTGCATAAACTTCATTCATCTCGGCAAACCGGGCTGCGTTCCAAAGTTTCGTGCCAAAATTCCGATAGCCCGCGATGCGCTGGGAGCTGAGCTTCAAATCGCGCCCCATCGCAGCCATTGCGGTTAAGGTAAAGCGCACGGCATCGGCGCCATAAGCATCGATGAGTTCCAAGGGATCCAAGACATTGCCCAAAGATTTGGACATTTTCTTACCTTTTTCATCGCGCACCAACGCGTGCACATAGACTGTGCTAAAGGGTTTTTCGCCCATCACCGCATATTGCATCATCATCATACGGGCGACCCAGAAAAAGATAATATCAAAGCCTGTGATCAAGACGCTTGTGGGGAAGTATTTTTGTAGCGCTTCGGTGTTTTCGGGCCAGCCCAAGGTGCCGATGGGCCACAGCCCAGAAGAGAACCATGTATCCAACACATCTGGATCGCGGGTTAAGGCTACATCTGGCCCCGCCTGCGCTTGTGCTTCGGCCTGCGTGGCGGCGCAATATTGATTGCCATCGGCATCAAACCACACGGGAATTTGGTGCCCCCACCAAAGTTGGCGCGAAATGCACCAAGGTTCGATATTTTCCAACCAGTGGAAATACACTTTTTTATCCCGCTCTGGCAGGATTTCGGTATCGCCATTGCGCACGGCATCAAGCGCTGGCCCGACTATTTTATCCGTATCCACGAACCATTGGTCGGTGAGCATCGGTTCGATTACGACTTTTGAGCGATCGCCAAAGGGCTGCATAACCGGTTTATTCTCTACCAGAGGCACGCTTTTGACATCGATCTCGCCAGTATCCGCGTTTTTGCTCTCGAGCATCGTCATGACGGCCAAACCTGCGCCGGTGATATCCTCGATGATCCGTTGGCGGGCCTCAAAACGGTCGAGGCCGCGATAGGCCTCGGGCACCAAATTCATCGCTGCGATGCTGGCCTCATCGAAGGGTTTTTCCCCTGAGGCAATCGCTTTTGCGTCGCTGGCCTCTTCTATATAGGGCCGTCCATCAGCGCGCATCGCACCTTTTGTGTCCATCAAAGAATACATTGGAATATTGCCGCGCTTGGCCACTTGGTAATCGTTAAAGTCATGCGCGCCGGTGATTTTGACCGCCCCCGAGCCAAAATCGGGATCGGGATATTCGTCGGTGATGATCGGGATCAAACGGCGCTGGGCTTGCGGCCCGACGGGGATTTCGCACATTTTTCCCACGATTGGGGCGTAGCGAGCATCCGAAGGGTGAACGGCGACAGCGCCATCGCCAAGCATCGTTTCGGGGCGCGTGGTGGCAATAGAAATATAGTCGCGCTCCTCTTCGAAAGTGATGGCCCCATCCGCGTCTTTTTCGACATAGGTATAGGTTTCGCCGCCCGCGAGTGGATATTTGAAATGCCACATATGGCCCGCGGTTTCGATGTTTTCCACTTCAAGATCTGAAATCGCGGTTTCAAAATGCGGGTCCCAATTGACCAGGCGTTTGCCCCGGTAGATCAGGCCTTTGTGATACATTTCAACGAATACCTTGATCACGGCATCATGGAAATTTCCTGACTCGCCTTCAGGCGCGCCGGGCGCCCCCGACATCGTAAAGGCCGTGCGATCCCAATCGCAGCTGGCACCAAGTCGCTTCAATTGATTGATGATTGTACCGCCAGATTGCGATTTCCAATCCCAAACTTTGTTCAAAAATGCGGCGCGGCCCATTTCAGACCGGCTTGGCAATTTCGCCGCCGCCAATTGCCGCTCGACCACCATTTGCGTCGCGATCCCCGCATGATCCGTGCCGGGCTGCCAAAGCGTGTCAAACCCCCGCATGCGGTGCCAGCGGATCAAGATATCTTGTAAAGTGTTGTTGAACGCATGCCCCATGTGCAGCGATCCCGTTACATTCGGGGGTGGGATCATAATGCTGAATGTTTCGGAGCGTTTCGCATTCGCACCGGCTTTAAAACAACCAGCTTGTTCCCAAGCCTGATAAAGCCGGCTTTCTGCTTTTTGCGCATCGAAGTTTTTTTCCAAAGCCATCAGAGCTGTCCATTCTTGCATTATTTTGCGCCGAGATAACTTTTATTACGACAAAGGGAAAGGGGCCGCGCGCAATATTAAACGCGTCATCTTGGAATTTATGGGTTCAGGAAGTTGCCCCAGATTGCACGGCAAACTCTTGGTCGGCATAAAATCTAAAACCCGGTCAAGATTATACGCGAAGCGGCTCACGCTTTCCGGCGCGTAACACCTCTGGATCATAGGCGCTGCGCGCAAAGACCTCGCGCACCATCTCTTGAAAAAAACCAAGCGGTTGGCTGGCATAAGCTGGATCAAAGCTGGCTTGATCCCAGCGCTCGCAAAAGGTTGCGCAATCTTCAAAATACGGATGCTCTTTATAAGCCAAGCGTTTGTCTGGATTGCCGCCCACATGATGGGCATAATACACCATCTGAAAATCTCCGTGCTTTTCTACCACCCAGCTGCATTGTTCGCGCACAAAGGGCCGTAAAATACTGGCGGCATATTCGTCGTGATTATAAGGCGCGTAAATGTCGCCTATATCATGCAGCAAGGCCGAAACGATCCAATCGATGTCTGCGCCGTCTTTCCATGCCCGCGTAGCGGATTGCAGCGAATGCTCAAGCCGGGTCACTTGATAGCCCGACAGACTTTCATCCAGCTCGACCAATGCCTTTAGCAGCCTGTCGGCGGTGCCATTTGAAAAGGCGATTTCATGTTTGGTTAAGAAATCATAATCTTCTTTATCGCCGTCTTTCATTTGTGTAAATTTCACCTGCTTAATCATGCATGAAGCCCTTTTTTTGCTTTGGCGTCTTTCATTTTGGCCGCGGCCTGCGCAATGCGGATTTCTTCATGTAATTGCAAGTCGGCTGCATTAAATAAGCCTTTGGGCGGTGCAACATGAATGAAATTCCCCTGCCTGTCTGCCCCCCTTGCGAGAATGGCATAATCGCGTGCGCCAATTTCTTGGGCGACATTCGGGGTCACGTATCGGATCACCGCCGCGATGCGCCGGTCATCGCTTACATTGGGCCCAGAACCATGAATGGTTAATCCGTGATGTAGTGAGATTTCTCCGGGTTGAATTTCGATTGAGGTTTTATCTTGCTCGGCCACGTCAACCTGAACTTCTTGGCCGCGCGACAGCAAATTATCTTTGGCAAAACTGTCCTTATGCGGCAGGATCGGGTTTTTATGGCTCTTGCGCACAAAATCCATACAGCCGCTTTGCGGCGTCGCAGGTGAGAGGGCCAGCCAAGCGGTGACCATTTCAGAGGTGGCGCCCAGCCCCCAATATGTCAGGTCTTGATGCATTGTCACTTTATGGCGGGTGTTCGGCTCTTTGATAAAAAATTCAACCGCATATATCAGAATATCTGGGCCTAGAATGCCTTCAACAACGTTGAGAATGCCTGGATCTGCGCCAATCTGATACGCCAGTGGCATAACGCATTGCGCGTTGACGCGTTTGTAGGTGTTCAGAGGCTGGGGCAAACTTTTATGCGTCCATTCTGTTTCAATCATTTCTAATTGGCGGCGAAACTCCAACGCGGCATCCGGGCTGATCGCGGGAATGGGAAATAAAAACCCGTCTTCCCAATAGCGCTCAATATCCTGTTGGCGCAGGCGCCCAGCGTTAAGTGTAAGCGGTAAAGGCATTGTCATTCCCCTCCCATAAAATGTGTTAAAATCTTCGCCAGAGATTGCCGGGAAAGCAAGCGATTTCATGGGCATTTATTTTTTGGCGATCAATATCTCAGCCTCTGCTCAAGTTTTTATGGAATATCGGCGCTCTTAACCGGCGCTCGGGTGCTGCGAGAGGGCAGGGCACGCCCGCTTTTAAACGCCACCCTCAGTCGGTTGAAGGCCTAGACAAATGCCTTGGAAGCCTTATCTATTATTGGTGTTTTTTTAGAGGTTTTTGAAATTGGAAAAATTCGGGAAAAGTCAGTCGGTCACGCGGGTTGAAGATGTGCGGTTTTTAAAAGGAACCGGGCGTTATGTTGATGACATCGCCCCCGTGCATGCCTTGCATGGCTTCGTGTTTCGCTCGCCCGTGGCCCATGCGATTATCACGCAGCTGGACGTGTCTGCAGCGCGTAGCTGTGCAGGGGTGCAGGCGGTGATTACCGCAGAGGATCTGCGCGAAGCGGATGTTGATTTGCATATCGAGGCAACAATTTTAAAGAACCTTGACGGCTCTCGGGCGGCCGATCCTTTTCGCCCCGTTTTGGCAACACAGCGGGTGCGTTTTGTGGGTGAGCCGATCGCGATGGTCATTGCACAAACGTTGGAACAGGCCCGTGATGCCGCCGAAAATATCGTGTTCGAGTATCAAGACTTACCGGTTCATTTGGCACTGAAGGCTGGTGGCGAGCCTTTGCATGAAGAGGCGCCAGATAATATTGCTTTTGACTGGGGTATGGGTGATCAAGCTGCCACCGAGGCGGTGTTTGAAACGGCGGCGCATCGCGTCGCTTTGGATATTGCGGATAATCGGATTATCGTAGCCTCGATCGAGCCGCGCGGCTGTTTTGCCGAATGGGAAGAAGATCGTTTGCACGTTTCGGTCAATGGTCAAGGCGTTTGGCCAACCAAATCGCGTTTGGCGAAAATGTTGAAGCTTTCTCCAGAGCAAGTGCGGGTGACGAACCCGGATGTGGGCGGCGGTTTTGGAATGAAAGGGATGAATTATCCCGAAACCTTTGTTTGCGCGCATGCAGCGCGGGTGTTGCAGCGCCCGGTGCGCTGGATGTCAGAGCGTACCGAGGCAATGCTGAGCGATAATGCCGGGCGCGACCTGACATCCTTGGCGGAATTGGCGTTCGATGAAAATCACAAAATGCTCGCCTATCGGGTGACCTCTAAGTGCAATTTAGGCGCCTATAATTCGCAATATGCACAGCCCATTCAAACCGAGTTATTCGCAAAGGTTTTAATGGGCACATATGATGTGCAGACCACATGGCTGGCGGTGAAAGGCGTATTCACCAATACCACGCAAGTTGACGCCTATCGCGGCGCTGGGCGTCCCGAAGCGATCTTTGTGTTAGAGCGGTTGATGGATCATGCGGCGCGCGAGTTAAACGTGGATCCGTTAGCGTTGCGCCGAAAGAATTTTATCGCGCCTGACGCTTTTCCTTATCGCTCTGCTACGGGCGAGGTTTATGATGTTGGACAATTTGCCAAAGTTTTATCGCATGCAGAGGCGTCAGCAGATATGAATGGCTTTGTGAATCGCAAGCAAAAAAGCGCCATGGCGGGCAAATTGCGCGGGTTGGGCTTATGTTATTATATAGAAAGCATTTTGGGCGATAAAGATGAAAGCGCCAAGGTGATTTTTAAGGATGACGGGATGGTGGATATTCTGGTTGGAACGCAATCCAACGGGCAGGGTCACGAAACCGTTTTTGCGCAGTTTTTATCGGATCAAACCGGAATACCGGCGGATCATATCCGGGTTGTTCAAGGCGATAGCGATCTGATTGCCCGCGGCGGCGGGACGGGTGGATCGCGTTCGGGCACGGTGCAAGCCAATGCAACGTTGCAAACCGTTGCGGTTATGCAGAAGGCGTTTCGGGCGTTTTTATCTGATAAGCTGGACGTGGATGCGGATCAGATTGTGTTTGATGATGAGCGCTTTCGCGCGCCGGGTTCGAATCTGTCTCCCACATTTTTGGAAGTTGCGGATATGGCGCGCGCTGCGGGCCGCGAGGATCTGATGCAGCACTCGGCTTATGCGGTGCTGGACAGCCGATCGTTTCCAAATGGCGCGCATATTTGCGAAGTTGAAATTGACCCCGATACGGGCGCGGTAGAGGTGGCGCGGTATTCTGTGGTGGATGATTTTGGAAATCTTTTGAACCCAATGCTGGTGGAAGGTCAGGTACATGGCGGCGTTGCCCAAGGCATTGGCCAAGCGATAAGCGAACATGTGGTTTATGATGATCAAGGGCAATTGTTGAGCGCGAGCTTTATGGATTATGCGGTGCCGCGCGCCAAAGACGTTCCATTCTACCAGTTTGAAACCGAGCCCCTGCCAACAACCACCAATGTGATGGGGATGAAAGGGTGCGGAGAAGCTGGCACCGTCGGTGCTTTGGCTGCTGTTTCTAACGCTGTGCATGACGCTCTGTCATGCCGCGGGGTCAGGCAACTTGATATGCCCTTCACGCCGCTGCGGGTTTGGGAGGCTTTAAATCAGGCAGATGTCGCGGCTGAGTAACGCAAACCGATTTCTGCAATGGTTTTTCCCCCGTCCAAAGGTGGAGGAGGCGCCCCAAAGGCAGAGGCTGGCGCAAGATCATGTGCTGATTTTAGACGGTACGATGTCTTCCAATGCGCCCGGTCATGAAACCAATGCGGCTTTGCTGCACCGATTGCTGAAAGAACAAACGCCGAAGGTTAAAGTGTATTATCGGCCTGGGCAGCAATGGTTCGATCTGCGCTCTGGCTGGGATGTTTTGGTCGGCGGCAATATGAATACCCAGATCCGCCGCGCATATGGCGCCTTGGCAATGCGGTTCCGGTCTACGGATAGAATATATCTTTTTGGATATTCCCGAGGGGCGTATGCGGTGCGCTCTTTATCTGGAATGATCAATCATGTAGGGCTGTTAAAGCGCGAATATGCGACGCCGCGCCACATACAGCAAGCATGGCGCCTTTATCAAAAAAATATATCTGGTGCCGTCTTGGACGAATTTCGCGCGGCCTACTGCCATAGTGTGATTAAGATTGAAATGATTGGTGTCTGGGACACGGTGCGCGCGCTGGGCTTGCCGATTATCTCGCGCTGGAGGCAGGCCCGGTATGGTTTTCACAATCACGCGCTGAGCCCGGTGGTGAAGGCAGGATATCAAGCCTTGGCGCTTAATGAGGCGCGCATTGCGTTTGCTCCGGTTAAATGGGAATGCTCAGCGCAGCCGGACACCCGGGTGCAGCAGGTTTGGTTCCGCGGCAACCATGGTGATGTCGGGGGCCATCTGGGGGGCTTTTTTGCGGCCCGTCGACTGTCAAATATTCCTTTGATCTGGATGCTTGAACGCGCAGAAAACCACGGTTTGGTTTTGCCGAAGGCTTGGCAGCAGGGTTATCCGATAGATCCCAAAGCCCCCTCAACGGGCCCGTGGCGCGGGATTGGAAAACTATTCTTTCTGCGCCGAAAGCGGCGCGTTGATCTGAGCTGTTGCGAATCGATACATCCATCAGCAAAGCCATGACTGGTTTTTTGGCGCGAAGATGAGACGAGTTAGCCCTAAATTCCAGTTGAACCGCGCCTTTTTTGATGAATATTTTGCAAGGGGACCCTAGGTATAGATATGCAAAGTTTATCCGAATCTTTTTATATTGCGGCCGCTTTGATTGTTTCAGGCGATGAGGGTCTTTGGGCGATCGTATTGCTTTCGTTAAAAGTATCGCTGAGCGCGGTGATCATCGCGGGGGTGTTTGGTATACCGGCCGGTGCGGCATTGGCGATATTACGATTTCGCGGGCGGCTTGCTGTTTTGGTGGGGGTAAATGCTCTGATGGGTTTGCCGCCGGTCGTTGTGGGCTTGGTGGTTTATTTAATGCTCTCTAGCGCCGGCCCGTTGGGCGTATTGGGGCTGCTTTACACCCCAAGCGCGATGATTATCGCGCAGACAATATTGATAACGCCGATTTTAATCGCCCTGAGCCGGCAAGTGGTTGAGCCGCTCCATGAAGAATATCGGGATCAACTGACCTCATTGGGTGTGCGCGCGAGCCGCCGCGTTGCAGTGCTGCTTTGGGAGGCGCGGTTTGGGTTATTGACTGCCGTCTTGGCTGGGTTTGGCCGCGCGATCGCAGAAGTTGGAGCAGTGATGATCGTTGGCGGGAATATTAACCATCTGACGCGGGTTATGACCACGGCGATCGCTTTGGAAACCTCGAAGGGCAACCTGAGCTTGGCCTTGGCTTTGGGTCTTATTTTGGTTGGCTTGGCGGTGGCTGTAAATGGGTTGCTGGGATTTTTAGGTTGGCAACGCCGCGAGGCTTTCCATGTCTGACATGCATGTTCAAATTGACCAGCTAAGGCTTTCAATCGGGGGTGTCATCCGCCTAAATATTCCATTCCTACGTTTGGATCCGCAGGGTCCAACGATGATTCTGGGGCCAAATGGGGCGGGTAAAAGCCTTTTATTGCGGGTTCTTCATGCTTTGCAAACGCCCGATACGGGCTCTGTGCAGGTGCGGCATATCTCAGGAGAAACGGCCAGGCAGGCGATGGTATTCCAAAGGCCCGTTCTGCTGCGCCGGTCGGTGCGTGCGAATTTGCTTTTCGCTCTATCTGCGTCGGGATATGCGCGTCAAACCCGAGTAGAATTGGCAGAAAAATGGATGCATCAGGGGAAATTGGCGCATTTGGTAGATCAACCCGCGCGGCGGCTTTCCGGCGGTGAGCAGCAACGTCTATCATTGGTGCGGGCGCTGTGTTGCAACCCAGAGATTTTGTTTCTGGATGAACCCTGTGCGCATCTTGACGTAAATGCCGCGCAAGATGTCGAGGCTTTGATAAAAAGCGCGATAGAAGCTGGTATCAAGGTGGTGATGATTACTCATGATCGGGCACAGGCGCGCCGCTTTGGTGGCGAGATTTTGTTAATGGAGGGCGGGCAGGTGAAAGCGCAAGAGGGAGCAGCATTATTTTTTGGCCCGTCTCAAAACCCGTGGACGCAAGCGTTTTTGCAAGGGTATGAAATTTCGGATGCCGAGGCAGAAACCTAATGAAAAATCGGGTTTTAACGGCTTTAGCCTTGCTTTGGTTCAGCGTTACCGCGCCAGTTCAAGCCGCAGACGCGATTTTCATCCAATCCACCACATCGACACAAAATTCAGGATTGTTAGACGCGCTTTTACCTATTTTCACCCAAGATACCGGCATCGCTGTCCGGGTGGTTGCTGTGGGCACGGGGCAGGCCATTAAGAATGCCAAGAACGGCGACGGCGATGTGCTTTTGGTGCATTCCAAAGACGATGAAGAGGTCTTTGTCAAAGCGGGCTGGGGGCTTGAACGCTTGGATGTGATGTATAATGATTTTGTCATTATTGGCCCCCGGCTGGATCCTGCCGGTATTCGCGCCAGCGCCGATGTGACCGTTGCCCTGCAAAAGATTGCGGCCTTGCAGGTGCCTTTTCTGTCGCGGGGAGATGATAGTGGCACGCATAAAGCTGAAAAAAAGCTTTGGACAGCAACGGGCATTGATGTGGCCGCAGCCTCGGGCAGTTGGTATCGCGAGGCCGGATTGGGAATGGGTGCCACATTGATGATGTCAACCGCCATGAATGCCTATACATTGAGCGACCGCGCCACATGGATTAGCTTTGCGCGCAAGGGCAATCAGGATGTTTTGTTTTCGGATGATTGGCGGCTGTTCAATCAATATGGGGTGATTGCGGTGAATCCAGCGCGGCATCCGCATGTCAACGCTCTAGGAGCTGAGCGATTTGTAGACTGGATCACCGGGCCAAAAGGGCAGGCGGAGATTGCGGCTTTTAAAATTGGCGGTGAGCAGTTGTTTTTTCCCAATGCCACGCGCTGATCGGCGCCCAAGCCAATTTTTGATCCTTATAGCCGCGCAGCGGTCTGCCTTGGTTTTAAACCCATTAGGTTTGGTAAAACTTTAAACGCTTGTAGAAGTTAAATCGACTCGAGCCACGCGCCTGCCCAAACTCAGCGCGGATAAGTGCTGTCCAAAACTGTTCTTTATCTGCTTGGTTTGAGGCGCGATTATCAGCGCGACCACGCCCATTTATTATTTAATTGGAGCGCCTTTTGCACTTAACACATCCGCTTGTACCATAAGACTGCTTGGTAGGGTTTGATTTTTCAAATGGGTTTGGCAGCGCAAAAGGCGGAGTTTTCCCATCTTAAAGGTCACCTTCCGGCAAGCGAGTGACGCCAGTTTCGATTGCGTCCGTGTAAGGCCTTCGAGTGCATTATTTGCTGTATTGAGTGGAACCGATAAAGCCCTTAGGCCGGCCGAGCCGATGGCCTGCGATCGGGCGTGGACCAGACGCGTTTGTGACGCGCGTCTGGTAAACTTTAGGCATATTTTGCCGCATCTCAGTGCTGGGTAGCAATCGTGGGCGGGGCGTGTCGCCCCTCTATTGCGCAATATGGCACTGGTGCCCTGCGCGCTTTCTATAGTTGCCTTTTTTGCGCGGATTTGGTTATTGATGCGGAAAGTAATCCTCGCATTGGCCTTCGCGATACACATCTGCGGTGCAGCAATGCAAGCCGCCGCCAAACGCATATGCATCTCGCAACTCAACCTCGATCACGTTCATGCCCAGCTTGTCCATTTGCTCAGCTTGATAGACCTCAGATTTTTCAACGCAGACGGTTTTTGGATCAAGGACCAAAACATTCATGCTGAGCCAGGTTGATGAATAGCAAAGCGGCGGGGGGCTGTTATGCGCCGGCTGTGCGGCATCCACAATCTCCCAGCCATTTTTTTCGAACAGGCCGCGTTGCTCTGCGGGCAAACGGCGTTGCGGATTGTTTAAAATCAGCCCTGGGCGCAAAGGGGTGAATGTGGCATCGATATGGATAGGGTAGGGATCGCCGGGGAAATTTACCGTATGCACGCGATGATCCGGAAAATGCCTGCGCAGCCATTCGATGCCTTTTAAATTGGTGGTAAAGCCATGTTGAACAACGAGATCGCGGCCAAAGCGCAGAATGTCAGCTGCGTCAAAAAGCGGTTCTTCTTCTGTGGTGACAAAAAACTTCTCTTCCGCCCATTTGAGCCGTTTTTCAACTCCGATTTTATCCGATAAATAATCGGGATGATAATCGGCATTGGTCAAACGGGGTTTTGGCGCCGCTTCATGGCGAAAATTGCTGTCTTCCTCCCAGTATTTTTGCATCAGCGGCCGGTAGCAGAGATATTCAAACCAGCGGCAGCGATACGACATTGTGGCTTCCAATATTTCAGAGCCAACCGTCAGTAAGACATCGCGTGGTGGCATACATCCAAATTGGCTTTCGGTGTGAAAATCCGGCGTGATTGCGGGCGCTGAGAAATCAATTGGGGTTGGGCGATCCACGCGAATACCGCGCGCTTGCAGCAGCGCGGCAAAATTATCAAGCAGCTCATTGGCGCGATCGATTGTTTCCTGCGGGCGGCGGCCCCATTGGCCGCGCATGTCACTGTCTTCGGGCACTTTGGCATCTAGTGCGGGTTCTTCAGGGGGAATATGGCAATCATCGGCGCGACCAACGATTACATGTTTCAAAGGGTCCCATTCATTCCAGCTGTTTACCACGGATGCCATTTTAAATCTCACTTTTTAAGACGGTTTTCTTCTGCGCTCAAAAAGCTTAGATTTTCCGCCGGTGCAATCAAAAAATCGCAGTTTTGGGGCCGGAGTTAAAAAATTATGCGCGTGCGCCTCAGGCCGGTAAGGCGCTTTCAAAATCAACCGCCAGCCGCAATTCGCGCAGGGGGCGCACTTTTGCGATTGAAGCTTGATAGATGGGGTGAGCTTTATACGCCGCCAAAGCGGCTTCATCTTTGAATTCCGCATACACGACCCAATCAACCCGATCTTGCGCGATCGGGTCGCTTCCGATATTGCGCGCCACTTCAAAGCGCAGCGCGTTTGGAATTTCGGCCAAAAGCTGCAACCCTTCGCCGATTGCATCAATATCATCGAGGTTTTTAGCGTTAAAAAAGACGATATGTCGGATCATGTTTTGCGCGCCGCCTTCTCAGTAAGGCCGGATTGGGCCGTTCTTCGCTCAAGCTCTGCCATGACATGTGATAGGCTGATCTCGCGTGATTTCAGCAAAACGAGAAGATGATACATCACATCTGCCGCTTCGTTGATCAGGCCGTTGGAATCATTTTTAACCGCTTCGATGATCAGTTCGACGGCTTCTTCGCCAAATTTTTCAGCGCATTTTTCCGCGCCCTTTTCCAGCAATTGCGCGGTCCAACTTTCGCCGGATGGCGCAGATGAGCGTTGCGCGATCAGATTTTCAAGCTGCTCCAACGTCATGTTTCTATCCTCATAGCTAGGCCCGCGGCTTCCATATGCGCTTTGGCCTCAGCGATTGTATAATCGCCAAAATGAAAAATCGATGCGGCGAGCACGGCTGAGGCGCCCCCTAGACGTACACCATCCACCAGGTGATCTAGTGTTCCTACACCACCAGAGGCAATCACGGGGATATCGACCGCCTCAGCGATCGCGCGGGTCATTTCAAGATTGAAACCGGCTTTCGTACCATCGCGATCCATAGAGGTGAGCAAGATCTCACCGGCGCCCTTTTGGGCAATTTTAATGGCAAAGTCTACCGCATCCAGGCCAGTTGGTTTGCGCCCCCCATGGGTGAAAAGCTGCCATTGTCCAGGAGCTACTGTTTTGGCATCGATCGCGCAGACGATACATTGGCTGCCAAATTGATCTGCTGCCGCGCTGATCACATTCGGATCGGCCACTGCGGCCGAGTTGAAGCTGACTTTATCCGCCCCTGCGCGCAACAGAGCCCGCACATCCGCGGCGCTGCGCACGCCGCCACCCACGGTAAGGGGTATATAGCATTGCTCGGCTGTGCGCCGCACAACATCGAACATCGTGCCGCGGTTTTCATGCGTGGCATTGATGTCTAAAAAGCATAATTCATCTGCCCCCGCGTGATCATAAGCGCGCGCGGCATCCACCGGATCACCCGCATCGCGTAAATCCACAAAATTGATCCCCTTGACCACGCGCCCATCGGCCACGTCTAAACACGGGATGATGCGGGTTTTAAGCATCTAACGCCTTCAGGGCAGCGCCGAGGTCAAGCGCTCCATCATAAAGCGCGCGCCCCGAAATAGCTCCGTCTAAAGCGGCTCCACAGCTTTTCAAGGCCAATAAGTCGGCCAGCGAGGAAACTCCACCTGACGCGATCACCGGAATGGAAATCGCATCCGCCAAAGCCGCAGTGGCTTCAATATTTGGTCCCTTCATCGCGCCATCGCGGTTGATATCGGTGTAAATAATCGCAGCCACGCCATCTTGTTCAAACGATTTTGCCAGCTCGGTGACCTCTGTATCGGTCTCAACCGCCCATCCTTTGGTGGCCACCATGCCATTGCGGGCATCGATGCCAACGGCAATTTTATCTGGGAAAGCCAGGGCTGCTTGCCGGACAAGGGCGGGGTTCTCAACCGCGACAGTGCCTAAAATCACCCGCGACAACCCCTTTTCGATCCAGTTCTCAATGGTCGCCATATCGCGGATACCACCGCCCAATTGAGCCGGCACGTTGCACTGCTTCAAAATGGCTTCAACGGGTTCGGCGTTGACGGGTTTTCCGGCAAAGGCACCGTTCAGATCAACCAAATGCAACCATCTGCACCCCGCGTCAACAAAGCTTCTGGCTTGGGCGGCCGGGTCTTCATTAAACACCGTGGTGGCGTTCATATCGCCTCGCAAAAGCCGCACGGCTGCGCCGTCTTTCAAGTCGATAGCAGGATACAGGATCATTCTTTTCTCAAAACCTTCTTAACGGGGTGCATGTGCCATGTCAGAGCGCGAATTGCAATCAACGGATCGGCATCTATTGCATCCGCCCTTGCAGTATGTCGCGGGGGCAATGGAAGCCTGTTCTCTTGCCCAAATGCCGCTAGGGGGACCAAGACAAGAAATTGGCGATCATCTGCAGGCCAGCGATAGAACTTTTTTCAGGATGAAATTGTGTGCCAACCATTGTGTCTCGGCCCACGATTGCCGAAATCGGCTGCCCATAATCTACGCAGGCGATGCGTTGAGAGGGTGCATTAAGCTCCATGTGATAGGAATGCACAAAATAAGCATGGCTTCCATCGGGCACGTTGCGCAAAAGCGGGTGCGGTTGATCGAAGCTTAAATTATTCCAGCCCATATGTGGAACTTTAAGCGCAGGCTCGTTCGGCTTGATCTTGTGAATTTCCCCATCAATCCAACCCAGACCGCTGGTGGCTTCATATTCAAACCCTTTTTGGGCCATCATCTGCATGCCGACGCAAATGCCAAAAAATGGACGTCCGCGCTCGAGCACAGCTTCGATCATTGTCTCAAAAACGTCAGATTCTGTCAGCGCTTTGCGGCATGCCGGAAACGCGCCATCGCCAGGAAGCACCAAACGATCGGCTTTGGCAACCATGGCAGGATCAGCGCTCACGCGCACCTCTCCTGCATTGGTTTCTTGGGCCATACGTTCAAAGGCCTTGCTAGCAGAGTGCAGGTTTCCGCTATCGTAATCGATTATAACGGTCAGCATGATGTTTTACAGACTGCCTTTGGTCGATGGCAATTTACCTTGCATCCGCGGGTCATGTTCAACGGCTGTTCGCAACGCCTTGGCCACCGATTTAAAAACCGCTTCTGCAATATGGTGACTGTTGAAGCCATGGATCTGATCAATATGCAGCGTCATCCCAGCATGCGTGGAAAACGCCTGAAAAAATTCGCGCAATAATTCGCTGTCAAAGGCGCCGATTTTTGCGCTTGGCAGCACTACGTTCCAAATCAAAAAAGGCCGTGCAGATAAATCTAATGCACAGCGAATTTGTGCATCATCCATCGGCAATAAACAGCTTCCATAACGATTGATACCGCGTTTATCCCCCAAAGCTTGGCTGAGCGCTTGGCCCAAAGCAATACCAGTATCCTCAACGCTGTGATGGTCATCAATATGGGTATCGCCTTCGCAGCGGATACGCAGATCGATCAAGGAGTGGCGCGACAGCTGATCGAGCATGTGATCAAAAAAGCCAACACCTGTTTGATTGTCATAAAGACCAGTGCCATCCAGATCCAGCGTGACTTCTATTTTTGTTTCAGCCGTGTTGCGGCTCACGGTTGCGTTGCGCATGAAATTCCGTCCTTCTCTTTGCACCACCTTATAGAGCGCTCTTGATGTCGCGCCAACCCCCATGAGCGCGGGCGCTGAAGAAGGCTGTTAGAGGTTCCATCCAAGGCTAAATGTTAGAGAGATCCTGCGCGTTGTTTTTGGCGCCCACACCCGCGAGCTGCGGCAAGGATGGCAGCAGGTATAGGCTGTCATCTGTGGCGCGCTGTCGCGGTGATCCGGCGCGGTAGAAATAGCTTTTTCGTGTTATCAGTCGTAGATCTTCCGCGATTGTGTTGGCACAAAACCTCCGAGGGGTAAGGTCAAAAATTATGGCTTTTAATGGCGTGCATTTTAGCGCTCCAGAATCTGGGGTAAAATTCGTTGCTGCTTACTTAGGTGATGCGCCAAAGCTTTCTTTTCGACGGGTTCAGTGCAGAGAAAGCAAAAGGTTGCAGGGCCAATGCGCGCAGTTGGGCCTTTGTATAGCCGTGCGCCACAGCGCTCTATGTCAGAGTGGCGGTAATTTGAACCGCTTCTTAACTGCGCCAAGAAGATTAAATTTTCCATTGATAGTGTAAAGCCGGTTCTGATGGTAGATTTGCCGTGTGAAAGAGCTAGATGTAAACTTCATTAACGTGGTGAAAGGTTTGTAAAATTATAGAAGAAAACGACATAATAACAGAAGCCTGCAGGCCGTATTTAATTTCATCTTCGATCTACCGCTATTCGAGTTACGGCGGCAATCATCCGCTGGCTATTCCGCGTGTTGCAGCGGCTTTCGATCTTATCTCTTCGTTGAACATGCGCAGTTTGGATCGCTACTGCACGGCGCCCCAGGCAAAGCCTGCGCTTTTGAAAACCTTCCACGCGCCAGAGTATATTGCGGCGCTTAAAAGGGCTGAAGATACGCAAAAAATATCAGAGCATGATCAGAAGAGATACCAATTGGGCACTGTCTCAAACCCGGTTTTTAAGGGTATGTTTGCACGGCCGGCCACGTCTGTTGGAAGTTCGTTATTGGCTGCTGAACTGGTTGCAAATGGTGGCGTTGCTTATGCGATGGGCGGCGGTTTACACCACGGGTTGACCGATCGCGCGAATGGCTTTTGCTTTTTGAATGATTTGGTATTTGCAATCTTACGGCTGCGCAGCCTTGGCGTAGAACGTATTGCTTATGTTGATTTGGATGCACATCATTGCGATGGGGTTCAGGCCGCGTTTTCGGGGGATCGTGACCTTCTAATGATCTCAACCCATGAGGCGAAAAGATGGCCTTTTACAGGGGGTCTCTCTGAAAATATAATTGATCAGCAGATGAATATACCCCTGTTAAAGAATTGTAATAATGAAGAATTTAATCTTTTCATGGAAGATTGTGTTTTTCCTGCATTGGCCCGCTTTGCCCCCGAAGCGATAATAATCCAAGGTGGGGCTGATGCTGTTTGCGATGACCCTCTGTCGCGGTTGGGGCTGTCAAATTACACGCTGTGGAACGCGGTAAAACGGCTAAAAGAAATGTGCGACAAAATCATTCTGACGGGCGGCGGCGGATATAACCCATGGACGGTGGCGCGCTTATGGGCTGGGTTTTGGTTGGTTCTCAACGATCGCTCGCCTTTTATCGAGCTTCCGAGCGGCGCGCAGCGCGGTCTTGAAAGCCTGTCTTGGCAGCGCAAACTGCGCCCCAGCCGTGATTTAATCACTCAACTTTACGATACTCCACCCGAAAAGGCGCAAATTATACGGCCGGAAACCGCTGCTTTGGCAAAACATATTCGCAATCTTCACGCGCTTTGAAAAACACATACGCCCGGCCTTTGGCGCTGCATCATAGCATTTTTTATTGGTTTGGCCCGTTTCTGACGCGATTACAGAGAATAAACAGCCTTCTGCGCGGGGCGGACCTTTCTTTATGGCGCTGCCCCGCTATGTCCAGCTTCATGAATACCCAGTTTGATAAATGTGTAAGAGGCGCGTTGATGCCTGCTCAGAGCCGGATTTTTTGGCTGTGAGCGGGCGTGCTGTAAAGGTTCCAAGTGGCCGCGCGGCGCGCCTTGCTCATCTTGGTGGCCTTTCTTTGGGTATGATGGGCAATGTTGCTGGCCAAGGTTTGAAAGAGCTGGGTTCTGGCCGGCGGCCGGCGCTTCCACAGCTTTTAATGAGCCCTCAAAATATAAGCCTTTTGGCGCGTAAACTGGCAAAAATGCGCGGTGCGGCGATGAAACTGGGCCAGCTACTTTCAATGGATAGCGGCGACTTTCTGCCATCGGAGCTGGCAATGATTTTGCAGCGTTTGCGGGCTGAGGCGGATTTCATGCCCCCGAAGCAATTGCGAGATGTGCTGAACCAAGAATGGGGAATGGGCTGGATGGGGCGGTTTTCCCGCTTTGATGTGCGCCCGATGGCGGCCGCTTCGATCGGGCAGGTCCATTATGCCGTAACCAAGGCGGGCGAGGCCTTGGCCATAAAAGTTCAATATCCAGGCGTGCGCAACAGCATTGATAGCGATATTGAAAACGTATCCGCCCTAATCGCATGGTCGGGGCTGTTGCCCCCCGGCCTCGATCTGGGCCCGTTTCTGACCTTGGCGAAAGAACAGCTGCACGAAGAAACCGATTACGCGCGCGAGGCCAAGCAGCTGTTATGCTTTGGCGACCTTTTAAGCGGGGATACCCGCTTTGCAGTGCCGCAAGTGCACGCGGATTTAAGCACCGAAAATATATTGGCGATGGAGTTTATGCCGGGTCAGCCGATTGAAGATTTGCTTCAATTTCCAACAGAGGATCGACGTGCTGTCATGGAGGCTTTGATCGATCTGAGCTTAAAAGAACTGTTTGATTTCAAGCTTATGCAGACAGATCCTAATTTCGCGAACTTCCTCTATGATGCAAAATCAAAACGGGTGGTTTTGTTGGATTTTGGCGCAACGCGCCCGGTGAATGCGGCGCTAAGTGCAGCCTATGCCCGCTATCTGAACGCAGGTTTGGCAGGGCAAGAAACTTCTATGTGCAGTGCTGCGTTGACGTTAGGGTTCTTAAATGAAGCCATGCCGCAGAGCATGCAGGATGAGTTTGTCGAGATGATGCATCTTGCCTTTGCAGAGCTGGCAAAGGATAAGATTTTTCAATTTGGCCAAAATGAACTGGCGCATGATTTGCAACAACGCGGTTTGCAAATGGCCGAGCGCTCGCGCGAGATGCATTTGCCGCCGCCTGAGACTTTGTATATCCAGCGTAAAATGGCGGGCCTTTATTTATTAGGGCGTCGACTTAAGGCAGAAGTTGATTTGCAAAATTTGCTTAAACCTTACTTGCATGATTGCGATCAGGGCTAGCCGGAAAGGCCGATTGTAATCTTGCTTAAGCGGGTAAAGGGCGGATGTATTTGCCCAGATTACCATGTTTCGGAAAATGGCCGCAGGTCGAACTCATGGCTCCAGCCATCTTTGCTTTGATGGTATAAGCTCCAATACGCCTCCGCCACAGAGCTTGGCTTCATCAGACTGTCTTCGGGCAGTCTATCTGGATCTTTGCCCTGCGCCCGAAATCGCTCACGGATAAATCCAGTGTCAACGGCGGCATCAATAATCAGATGGGAAACGTGAATATTTTGCGGGCCCAATTCACGGGCCATGCTTTGCGCCAGCATACGCAACCCCGCTTTCCCGGCCGCAAATGCACTATAGCCTGATTTTCCCCTCAAACTGGCAGAAGCGCCCGTGAAAAATACTTTACCCCTGCCGCGTGGAACCATATATCGCGCAGCTTCTCGGCCCGTTAAAAATCCTGCGAAACAGGCCATTTCCCAAACCTTTTGAAAAACCCGCGTGGTCGTTTCCAGAATTGGAAAATGAACATTTCCACCCACATTGAAGATAACCAGATCAAGGGCCCCGATATCGCGTTCGATGGTTTTAAAAAGATCTGCGGTTTGGTCCTCATCGCGGGCATCCATAGAAAACTTATATGCGACCCCGCCAGAGGCGGAAATCTCATCGACTAGGTCTGTCAGTTTATCGCCATTGCGACGCGCCAAACAAACCACAAACCCGCCTTGTGCGAAACGCCGGGCGATGGCGGCGCCAATATAATCGCCCGCGCCCACGATCAGCACAATCGGCGCCGTCATAAGGATGACGCCGTCTGAAAGGCTGGGCGTTGGCTCAGATGTTCGCCATAGTGCAGGAGGTTTGGTTTGTCACTGAAATCCGCGCCGAGGCGTTTTGCCATAATCACCGCATGACCGGTCATGAAATCAGCCGCTAATAAGTGCTCGCCAAGCAGAAACGTTTTCCCTTCAAGCTGTTGCTCCACGCTTGTCAGCATCTGCCCCAGAAGTTTCGTAGCGCGTTTCACATTCACTTCGTTGCGCCGCTCTGGCGGCAATAGAATCGTTTCGACCACGATGGTGTTCATCGGCGGCATGATCATGCCTTCGGCGTAATGAAACCACTGTAAATTCACTGCAAACGCAGCCGAGTTTATATCTGGGATAAATTTTCCAGCGCCGTATTTGGCGAGTAAATATTGTAAAATCGCGCCGCTCTCATAAAGCGTGATATCGCCATCGACAAGCGTGGGCACGCGGCCCATCGGGTGCAAAGCCCGATAGGTGTCAGAGCGCATATCGGAGCTTCCAAGCTCAAAACTCTCAATCTCATAGCTGAGGCCAAGCTCCTCAAGCAACCAAGCCACGCGAACGGCGCGGCTGTTGCGGGCATAATATAGCTTCATTCGTTTTTCCCAATGCGACTAAAATAGTTTCAAAGAGTGACTTTGCAGGAAACGTAGCGTTACGATTTGATCTCTGTCAACTAAAGGATAAGCTGGCGTTAAATTGGGGTGTATGAAAAAGGGCGAGGCGCTATGATAACGCAAAATTGGCTGATCCGGGAAGATGATATGAGTGGGGTGACTCGCATCACATTATCATCCCCGCCGGTGAATGCCTTAACGGTTGATAATTTAGCGCTTCTCACCAATTTGGTGGCTGTCTTAGAGGCGGATAGCGCGGTGCGGGCGGTTGTACTTGCCAGCGCATTACCCGTTTTTTCAGCAGGTCTAAACCTCAAAGATGCGGTGCATTTTGATCTTCAGGCGCAAACCGCTGTGGTTGATGGGATGGACCAAGCTTTTGGCGCTTTGTTTTCGTTTCGCAAGCCCTTGATTGCGGCGGTTTCAGGCGCGGCCATTGCAGGGGGGCTTTTTCCTGTTTTATGCGCAGATTATCGAATTGCCACCGCCAAGGCTAAGTTTGGATTGGCTGAGGTGAAGGTGGGCGTGGCCATGCCTTTTTGCCCGATGGAGATCGCGCGCGCCGCACTTAGTCCAAATGATCTGCGCCGCTTGATGCAGCGAGGAGCGGCTATTTCAGCGGATAAAGCGTTAGGATCAGGCCTGATTGATGAGCTTGTCGAGCCAAGCGAGCTTTTAAGCCATGCTCACAGTGTGGCGGCGGAATATGCTCAATTGCCGCCGCAAACCTATGCTGAGATTAAAATGCAGGTGAGAGCTGAAGCGATTGAACGCATTGAAAAAAATAGAGCACACCGGCAGGCCACGCCCGCTTTGCCTTGGTTTAGCCCCGAAACGCGGCCTGCAATGCGCAAGTTGATCGGGTGAGGTTTTCCCTGCGCGTCTTTTTTATTCCCTGGCATGGAAGTATTCCGATTTGACGCTTGCTGAGATCCCGCTGTGAAATACGTAATTTGGCAAGGGCGCTGCCTCAAACGTGCCGGTAAAGGAAACCGTTAAAATGACAGATCCGGGCGATGATTTGATAAAAATGCTTGAATTAACGCCTGTGGGAACAGATGCGTTTCAAGGCGTTGGAACGGGTGGTGAAACCACAATGCGCATTTTTGGGGGCCATGTAATCGCGCAAGCGTTGAGAGCGGCCTATCTGACGTTAGAGGGGCGTCTATGCCATTCCTTAAACGCCTATTTTATCCGAGCAGGAGATCCGGCTGTGCCGGTAATCTATCACGTTGAACGTACGCGAGATGGTGGCAGCTTCACAACGCGGCGTATCGTTGCACGCCAGCAGGGTAAAGAAATTCTTACGATGAGCGCGTCGTTCCAGCATCAAGAAGCCGGCGTTGAGCATCAGCACCCCATGCCCGCATGCGTGGGCCCTCAGGTATTGGCGTCGCGCAGCACCTTGCGTCACGCCGAGGTGCACCGTTTGCCTGAAAAGCATCAGGAAGAGTTTCTACGCCCGCGGCCTGTTGAGGTTCGAGAGGTTCAACCGCGCGATTCTTTCACGCCTGACCCTTGCAGCGATAAGAACCAATTGTGGTTTCGGATGACGGCCGCGGCCAGACAAAGTGCAATAGTGCAGCAATGTTTACTGGCATATGCCTCGGATCTAAATCTGTTAGCATCCGGGCTACGCCCGCATGGCGTGACCTGGTTTCAACCCGGGGTTATGGTGGCCAGCCTTGATCACACAATTTGGTTCCATCGACCGACGCAGTTTGAAACATGGCATTTATACGCAATGGACAGCCCTTTTGCAGGGGGGGGGCGGGCGTTTAACCGGGGTTCAATTTATGCCGCTAACGGCAATTTGGTGGCCAGCGTGGCGCAGGAAGGTTTGGTGCGGCAACCGCGCCGGTGAAGCGCATCATCGCCCATCTGTGGCAAGATCCGAAACCGGTGAATAGGTGGATCTCACCATGTTATGTTCACATTGCTAAGCTCAGTTATTTTTCTTCTGGTGATTTTGAGTTAGTATTTGCACGGTTCAATTTGCGCATACCTCCAATCCAACGGTCATAATCGGACGTTTTATTTCGCATATAAGTCAACACTTCTGGATGCGGTAAAATGAGAAAGCGTTCGTCTTTGAGCCCTTGTAGGCAGGCTTGCGCCACGTCACTTGGCTTTAAAATGCCATCAAGACTGGCGGCATGGCTGTCCAGCCCGGTAATCATATCAGTTTGCACGGCTTGTGGGCATAGCACCGATAGTTTGATCCCTTGATCCCCATAGGTGAAGGCTAACCATTCGGCAAAACCGATCGCGGCATGTTTGCTCACCCCGTAAGGCGCAGACCCAATTTGGTTTAACAATCCAGCCGCCGAGGCGGTTTGCAGCAAATAGCCCCCGCCCCGCGCAATCATGCGGGGTACCAAATGCCGCGCCACCCAAATATGCGACATGACATTGGTTTCCCAAACCCGCTGCCAGTCTTGATCTGAGGCGTCAAGCCCTGCCTGATTTAAAATTCCCGCATTCGAGCAAAACAGATCAATCGGGCCTATTTCGGCTTCGCTTTGCGCGATAAGATTGATCAGATCGGCCTCTTTTGAAACATCGGCTTCTATGCTCACCCCATCGATCAGATCTGCGGTTTCTTTGCTTTTGATTGCGTCAATATCGCTGCAAATAACCCTCTTCGCCCCCTGTTTGGCAAAGCAGATTGCAAGCGCTTTGCCGATCCCTGCGCCTGCGCCTGTGACCACAATAATTTTATTCTTGATATCCACGTTTCATTATCTTTCGTTAGAGCAAGGGCAAAACGCAAAATGTCTTTTAAAAGAAATACTGATCGGTCATTTATTCACCCATTTTGGGGCGCGTTTTTCAACGAAAGCCTCAACGCCTTCGCGTAAATCTTCTGTTTGAAGAAGATCAGCCAGAACCTCGCGGCTAAATTCTAAGCTGGCAGGCAGGTTTTCGCGCTTGGCCAGATCGTTCAACACCCGCTTGGTGGCTTTCACCGCCGAGGGCGAAACAGAGGCGATTTCCTGCGCTTTGTTCAATGCGGTGTCTAAAAGTTCTTTGTCTGATGTAACCGCATTCACAATGCCCATATTTAACGCTTCAGCCGCCGAAATACGGCGCCCTGTTAGCATCATTTCATGGGCAGCAACGCGCCCGATATAACGACTGAGGCGCTGTATGCCGCTGGCGGCAGCCATGAAGCCAACTTTTACCTCGGGCAGGGCGAATGTGGCTGTTTGCGCCGCGATGATAATATCGCAGGATAAGGCGGTTTCAAAGCCGCCACCCATTGCAAAGCCATTCACGGCTGCAATGACCGGTTTTTCCAAGTCAAACCTTTGGGTTAAGCCAGCAAAGCCGGTTCTGGGCATGGTGGCCGCGCCGCCCTTTGCCGTGGCTTTCAAATCATTTCCCGCGCTAAAGGCTTTTTCGCCCGCGCCGGTTAAAACGGCGACCCAGAGATCGGGATTTGCTGCAAACCCGTCCCACACGTCTGCCAATTCCGCATGCATGGGCGCATGCATCGCGTTGTAAACATCAGGTCGGTTGAGCGTGACCAAAAGGACTTTGCCATATGTGCTAAGGTTAACGAATTCATAGGACATTGCTGCTCCTTCACAAAAATAGCGTATCTCACAAGCCGATGTTTTGGCGGCTTGTGCCGGGCGCTACAACATAGATTTGCCGATGCTTTTTATCAAAGTAACCGGTTGATCTCTGCAGTTCAACGGCGCTTTGGGGGGCAAGCTAATATTGCTATTGTGCGATTGACCCTCACACCTAAGACCCGCCCGCCATTTAAAAAGATGGCTGGCTGGACGCCGGACTTATCCCGCAGGCAAAGCGACCAATTGCAAAATAGATCTTAGCGATCTTCAATATTTACATAGTCGCGCGCTGTATCGCCCAGATATAATTGGCGGGGACGACCAATTTTCATTTGCGGATCTGCGATCATTTCTTTCCATTGCGAAATCCAGCCAATGGTGCGGCTCAGGGCAAAAATTGGTGTGAACATTGAGGTTGGAAAGCCCATCGCTTCCAGAATAATTCCCGAATAAAAATCTACGTTTGGGAATAGTTTCTTTTCAACGAAATAGGGGTCACTAAGGGCCACTTTTTCAAGCTCTTTGGCGACTTGCAGCAATGGGTTATTGGCCACTCCGAGCAATTCAAGAACTTCATCTGCCGATTGTTTTAACACGGTGGCACGCGGATCCGTGTTTTTGTAAACGCGATGACCAAATCCCATCAAACGAAACGGATCATTTTTGTCTTTCGCCTTGGCAATAAAGGTCGGGATATTCTCGACGGTTCCGATTTCGCGTAGCATTTCCAAACAGGCTTGGTTCGCGCCTCCATGCGCGGGGCCCCAAAGGCAGGCAATACCCGCGGCAATGCAAGCAAAAGGGTTAGCGCCAGAACTTGAGGCTAGTCGTACGGTGGATGTTGAGGCGTTTTGCTCGTGATCTGCATGAAGGGTAAAGATCCGGTCCATTGCGCGGCTAAGGATCGGATTCACTTTGTAATCCTCGGCCGGTACGGCAAAGCACATGCGCAAAAAGTTAGAGGCGTAATCAAGATCATTGCGCGGATATTCGAAAGGTTGCCCGATTGTATATTTATACGCCATGGCGGCAATCGTCGGCATTTTGGCAATCATTCGGATCGACGCCACTTCTCGCTGCCATGGATCAGAGATATCGGTGCTGTCGTGATAAAAGGCGGACATAGCACCAACGACACCCGTCATAATTGCCATTGGATGCGCATCCCGGCGAAAGCCTCGGAACAAATACATCATTTGTTCGTGAATCATTGTGTGATTGGTGACGCGGCTTTCGAAATCCTCTAGCTCCGCTGGTGAGGGCAATTCACCGTAAAGCAGCAGATAACAAACTTCTAAATAATGCGATTTAGAGGCCAGTTGATCGATTGGATATCCGCGGTGCAACAGCTCACCTTTGGCGCCATCAATGAAGGTGATGGTGCTGTCACAACTGGCTGTTGAGGTGAAACCGGGATCATAGGTAAACACGCCAGCATCTTTGTATAGGCTGCGAATGTCAATTACGTCTGGCCCGGCGGATGGGTGGTGAATGGGCAATTGATACACTTGACCGTTTAAGCGCAACTCTGCGGTTTGTTTTGTATCAGCCATATTCGTTCCTTTTCCCATTGGCACTATGGCCTTGTTCTTTCTGATTATGCGCGATGTGAGCAGATTTAGCTTTCTGCTATGGCGTCTTTGATTCGCGCTATCGTTTCGTCGCGGCCCAGCAAAACCATCATATCATACACGCTTGGAGTGGCTTTTCGCCCAGCAAGTGCGGCGCGTAATGGCGCCGCAAGCTGCCCGAATTTGATCCCGTTAGAGCCAACAAATTCGTGGAAAAGCACTTCCAAATGTTCCCGGCTCCACGTAGCATTTTGCAATTGCGGCGTCAATGATTGGAGTATACCAATGAATACAGAGTCAAGCGTTGCCTGCGCGGGCTCATCGATGGAAATCGGGCGTGTTTGTAGAATAAAGCGAGCCTTTTCAAGAAGTTCAGGAAGTGTTTTGGCCCTTTCCTTGAGGCAATACATGGCCGTATCCAACCCCTGTAACTGCGCGTCCGTGAATGGCGGGGCCGCGATCGCAGATTGATAATTCGTAATATCTTGCAGCAGTGCAGCATTTGAAGCGGCTGCTATATGTTTGCTTGAAAGATTTTGTAGTTTTTTGAAATCAAACCGCGAGGGCGATTTGCCTATGCCTTTAAAATCAAACCACTCTTGCGCCTCAGCATCGCTGAAAAATTCATCATTCCCATGGCTCCAACCAAGCCGGGCCAGATAATTGCGCATCGCAACCGCGGGGTATCCCATCTGTTGGTACTCTTCGACGCTGGTGGCCCCATGACGTTTCGAAAGTTTTTTGCCATCATCGCCAAAGATCAAAGGAATATGGGCATAGACCGGCAGGGGCCATTCCATAGCTTTATAGATCAGCATTTGGCGCGCGGCGTTGTTTAAATGATCATCGCCGCGGATCACATGCGTGATCCCCATATCATGATCATCAACCACGACCGCAAGCATGTAAACTGGTGAACCATCCGAGCGCAGCAACACCATATCATCCAGTTGCGTATTGCGAATGACCACCTTGCCTTGCACTTCATCATCGATATGCGTTTCGCCGTCGCGCGGGGCTTTTATTCGGATCACAAATGGCGCATCGGGATGCTCTGAGGCTGGAATATCGCGCCAGGGGCTTTGAAACAGCGTCGAGCGCCCTTCGGCGCGCGCGGTTTCTCGAAAGGTTTCGATCTCCTCTTGCGTCGCAAAACACTTAAAGGCATGCCCCGTTTTTAAAAGATGCCAGGCGATCTGGGCATGGCGTTCGGCGCGCTCATATTGACTGATAGCTTTTCCATCATAGTCTAAGCCCAACCAATCTAATCCGCGCAAAATGGCGGCGCTGGCTTGCGGAGTTGATCTTTGTCGATCCGTGTCTTCAATGCGTAACAAAAATTTACCACCGCGCCCGCGGGCGTAAAGCCAGTTAAACAACGCCGTGCGCGCCGTCCCTATATGCATATATCCTGTTGGTGAGGGGGCAATTCTCGTAACAACCTGTGACATTACAGATTAACCTTTCAGCAAGTTTACGGCGTTAATTTTCACCCGTGTCTAGCGATCCTGTGAGGCAAGGACAAGCATGCTAACGCTCAAGAATTTTTTGCGACGCGAATTGGAAAAGCAACGGGTTGTTTTGTTTTACTGGCTACCGGTTGCCTTGGCCTGTGGGATCGGGTGTTACCTGTCGCTTCGCCAGGAACCCGCGCCAAATTTATTTATTGCGATGGCGTTGCTCGGGGGAATTTCTTATCTGGGCTATCATTTTCAAATATGCAGCTTAGCGCCGTTTTTCCTTTTGTTGGCGGTGTTCTGCCTTGGTTTTTTTGCGGTGGCCGGAAAGGCTCATTATGTCGCAGCACCCACGCTTACCTACCGATTTTATGGAGAAATTGAAGGTCGAATTATAGGTGTCGATCGCGCGCGCAGTGGTGCAGTAAGAGTGACGCTGGATCAAGTGGAATTGGAAAACATATCCAAAAGCAACACTCCCCATAAAGTGCGCCTTTCGATAAGTGACGCCCCTGCGGCGCAGCTTTTAACGCCGCAGGGGCGCCTGAAAACCAAAGGTTTTTTGATGCCACCTCCGGGCCCGTCCGAACCTGGAGGGTTTGATTTCCGGCGTTACGCTTGGTTTCGAGGGCTCGGGGCCGTGGGTTATACGCGGGAAGGGGTGCAGATCACCTCTGGCCCGTCATCCGGAATTTTTACGCGGCTTTTCGACAAAAGAATGGCGCTTTCTGCGCGGATAAAAGCCGGTGTTTCTCAGGTAGCATCTGGCCCCGCCGCGGCGATAATCACGGGCGACCGCTCGTCTCTGACGCGCGCGCAGCTACAGGATTTGCGGCGCAGCAATTTGGCGCATTTGCTAGCAATTTCGGGGCTGCATGTGGCTTTGTTAACCGGGGTGGTGTTTGGATTTTTTCGCCGCTTGTGCTTATTGAATACAAATGCCTTCCTGCATTTTAACGCTAAAAAAATAGCCGCGGGTTTGGCGATTTTGATCGGGCTTTATTACTTGCTGATTTCTGGAGCGGCTGTGTCAACGCAACGCGCCTTTATTATGGTTTCAATCGTGATGCTGGGGGTGTTTTTCGATCGGCGCGCTTTGAGTTTGCACAGTATTGCTCTTGCGGCTTTGGTCATTTTGGCTTGGCGACCTGAAGATGTAAGTTCAGCGGGGTTTCAAATGTCATTTGCCGCTACGATTGCGCTGGTTACGGTGTTTCAGCGTACTCCTGCCTTACCGGGGTTTTCACGTTGGCGCCAGTTGCCGGTGATTTCGTTGGTTTTGTCTTCATTGGTGGCGGGCTTGGCCACGGCGCCTTTTTCGGCGGCGCATTTTAACCAAGTGAGCCATTATGGTTTGCTGGCAAATATTCTAAGTCTTCCGGTTATGGGCTTTCTCGTGGCCCCCTCGGCGGTATTGGCCATGATGTTGATGCCTTTTGGCGCCGAGGCGGTTGGTCTTTGGGGGGTGGATCTTGGCCTTCGTTGGATTTTGACTGTGGCGCATTTTTTCGCGCAGCCAGCAAGCGCGGTAACCTTTGTGACAGAGCCAGATGCGTGGATCTTACCTTTATTCAGTGCATCATGCGCTTGGATCATTTTATGGCGCGGCTGGGGGAAGGGGGTTGGAGTTTTAGGCGTTGTCGCGGCTTTAATGGGCTGGCATGGAAGCGATCGGCCAGATATTTTGATCGCAGAAGATGGCGTGCTTGTCGGCCTTCTTTTGCCGGAGGGACGGGCACTTTCCAAGCCAAGTGGTGGAACGTTTTCGGCCCGTATATGGGCGCAAAACGATGGGCGGCCGATGCCGCGCGAAAAAGCCTATGCATTGTGGAAAGATCGAAAAGGCGACCTTTATCACCACTGGTCGAAAAAAATGAAAGGATTAGAAATTATGTGCGGCCAAGGAGAAATACATATTTTGGCGCAGCAACGCCGCATAAGCGGGGAATGTTGGCATCTGTCTCATCGTAACATAAAACGCAACGGTGCAACCGCTATATGGCTGGATAAGCAGGGGAAGCCGGCGAAGATACGCCACATAAATTCCGGCTTTGCCCGCTTATGGAGCAAGCATAGGTAGCGGGCCTACGCGATCGCTGGATTTTAACCCAGTGACCTTACCGGAAGACGCTTTTGCAGGGCCTCAATAGGTTCGGATCAATCCAACCAAACGACCCTGTACCTTAACTTTTTCTTGGGGCAAAATGCGCGTTTCATAGGCCGGGTTGGCCGCTTCCAGCGCAATCGCATCGCCGCGATGGAAAAACCGTTTCAGCGTGGCCTCGTGATTTTCAACCAACGCCACAACGATATCGCCATTGGTCGCTGTTTTTGTTTCTCGGATCACGACAACATCACCATCATTGATGCCGGCTTCGATCATCGAGTCGCCCTTTACCTCGAGCGCATAATGTTCGCCGCCTGCACGCAGCATATGACCTGGAACCGCGATGTTATGGGAAACTTGGCTGATTGCTTCGATCGGCACACCGGCGGCAATTCTGCCCATAACGGGCAGTTCCAGCGCGTGCAGCGCCTCAATCGGGGTGGCGCTTGATGGGCGCGTTTCTGGCCTTCCCCCTTCGATCACGCGGGGTGCAAATCCGCTGGGATCCCCCCCCAAGCTTTCTGGCAGCTTCACGATTTCGATCGCCCGCGCCCGATGTGCAAGCCGGCGGATAAAGCCACGCTCTTCCAACGCCGAAATTAATCTGTGAATTCCAGATTTTGACCTCAAATCCAACGCCTCTTTCATTTCATCAAACGAAGGGGGCACGCCGTCACGGGTTAGGCGCTTATTGATGAAGTTTAATAGATCAAGCTGTTTGCGGGTGAGCATCACATCCTCCAAGGCATAATTTTGCTTTGTTCTATAGATGTTCTTGATTTGTGTCAAGTTATTGCCGCGAAAGAGGCCTTTTTTTGCGCGGCGGCCGCTTTAAAGTGGGATATACTCGATCCTGTCCCCTTGCGTTGCGGGGGCCGCATAAGCTGGACGAATGGCCAAAATATTGGCTTCTGCCAGAACGCTTAGCAAAGCGCTATCTTGCCGTTCAAACACATGCACGCGCCCCTCGTGAAACTTTGCCCGCATATAATGTTCGCGGGGGCCGTTTGCCGCGACATCCTGCGCCAAGGGCGCGGATTGTCGGATTGGCGCGGATCTTGGTAAGCCCAAAAGAGCGTTCACAACTGGGAGGACAAAAATATGGCCGCAGACCAAAGCTGAGACAGGGTTTCCGGGCAGGCCGATCATGATCGTATCGCCCCACGCCCCGGCCATTAAAGGTTTGCCTGGGCGCATGGCGATTTTGTAAAAGCTTTGCCTTATGCCGATATCAGCGGCAACTTGCGCCACCAAATCATGATCGCCGACCGACGCGCCGCCAATGGTAAGAACCATGTCACTGCCGGCAGCTAGGGCGAAGGTGGCTTTCAAGCTGGCGCTAGTGTCGCGCGCGATCGGTAAAATCCGACATTCGGCGCCATGGCTGTTCAAAAGGGCGGCCAGCCCATATGTGTTTGACGCTAAAATTTGATCTGGGCCCGGCTGCTCTCCTGGCATTACCAATTCATCACCCGTTGACAGAAGCGCAATCGTTGGTCGCTTGTAGACCGGGATCTGCGCTATATTCATTGAGGCCAAAAGGGCAATATCCGCCGCATTAAGCCGTTTGGGTGCAGTCAGGCAACTGCCGGCCTTAAAATCATTGCCGGCTGGTCGGATATGGCTTTGAGCGTGGGGATCTGCGCTCAGCTCGATTCTATCTGCGGTGCGGATCGCATTTTCTTGAATAATGATGGCGCTGGTGCCTGCGGGCACGGGGGCACCGGTAAAAATGCGCACCGCTGTATCGGATGTCAAATCACCTTCAAATCGACGTCCTGCTGCGGCTTCTCCGATCACGCGATAACTATCGCCGCGTTTCGCTGCTGGCTGCGCGATCGCGTAGCCATCCATGGCCGCGGCATCAAATGGCGGTTGATCGCGCAAGGCTGTCATCGGGCGCGCCAAAACGCGGCCCATGGCTTTGGTGAGATCTACCCATTCCACATTCGGTTTCTTGACCAGCGCGAAAAGAGCATCTAACGCCGCTTGGACAGAGATCATGGCGCTTCGTAGCGGCCCGATTTACCGCCATCTTTTAAGGCCAAATGAACGCCCCCGATCTGCATCGCCTTATCTGCGGCTTTTAACATATCATAGACAGTCAGCGCCGCGCCATTCACTGCGCAAAGCGCTTCCATTTCCACACCGGTTTGCCCTGATGTTTTTACCGTTGCCTCAATGCGCACCCCCGGCAAATCGGGATCGACCTCCAAATCGACAGCGATTTTCGTGATTGCCAATGGATGGCAAAGGGGAATGATCTCAGCGGTTTTTTTAGCGGCCATGATCCCTGCAAGACGCGCCACGCCCAATACATCGCCTTTTTTGGCAAGGCCTTGGGTGATGAGATCCAGCGTTTCAGGCAGCATGCTAATCCAGCCTTTTGCCACAGCGATGCGATCGGTGTTTTGTTTTTGCGAAACATCAACCATATGGGCGTTTCCGCGGCTGTCAAAATGGGTGAGTTTGGGCATCCGAGCTTACCTTGGATCCGATAGCAGGCTGCGCGTTGCCGCCGCCACATCCGTTTGCCGCATCAGGCTTTCTCCGATTAAAAAGATACGCGCCCCGTGCCGCGCCATATCGGCCAAGTCATCTGGCGTGTTCAACCCAGATTCAGAAATCAAAACGCGCTCAGCGGGAACCATTTTTGACAATTCTTTGGTGGTTTGCAGCGAGGTTTCAAAGGTTTTCAAATTGCGGTTATTCACTCCAATTAGCGGTGAGCTTAACAATAAGGCCCGTTCTAATTCTTCTGCGTCATGGACTTCTATTAAAACATCCATCCCCCAAGCAAATGCAGCCTGTTCAAGCTCTTGTGCTTGGCTATCCGCGAGCGAGGCCATGATCAATAAAATACAATCCGCGCCCAACATGCGCGCTTCGGCAACTTGATAGGGGTCATACATGAAATCTTTGCGTAAAACCGGCAGCCCGCAGGCCTGCCGGGCTTGGGAGAGGAAGGATTTATCGCCCTGAAAACTGGGGCTATCCGTCAAAACTGATAGGCAGGATGCTCCGCCAGCCTCATAGGCTTGGGCCAAATCTGCGGGGTTAAAATCAGCCCGTATCAATCCTTTGGACGGCGAAGCCTTTTTGATTTCTGCAATCAGCCCATAGCCCGTTTTGCTGTCTTCAATGATGCGCTGTGCAAACGGGCGAACGGGCGCTGCGGTTTTGGCATCTGCTTCCACATCTGACTGCGCGCGTTTGGATTTGTCGGCTTTGATTTCTTCAAGCTTATAGGCTTTGATTCTGTCTAAAATAGTGGTGCTCATAGGGTATCCGATGTGAAGGAGGCCAGCTGCGCCAGTTTTGTTTTTGCGGCATGGCTGTCAATACTTTCGCGCGCCATTGCCACCGCCTCTTGTTTGTCAGTGCTGCGCCCGGCCACAATCAATGCAGCCGCGCTATTGAGGAGAACCGCGTCTTTATAAGCGGAGGCTTCACCCTCAAGCAGGGCGCGGAACGCCACCGCATTTTCTGCAGGGGCGCCGCCAAGAATAGCCGAAAACGGGTGCGTCGGGAGACCAAACTCTTCCGGGTGCACTTCAAATTCCGTAACCGAGCCATCCGGGTTAAGCGCGGCAACTTGGCTGGAGGCGCTGATTGCCAGCTCGTCGGTGCCGTCACCGCCATGAACCAACCAAGCGTTATGCGCACCCAATGCCCCTAATGTTTCCGCCATGGGCCGAATTAAATCGGCGCTATAGGCGCCGGTGAGTTGGCGCGTTACGCCCGCCGGGTTAGTTAAAGGGCCTAAAATATTAAATATTGTGCGCGCGCCCAGTTCCGCGCGCACGGGCCCTACATGTTTCATCGCAGGGTGGTGCATTGGTGCCATCATAAAGCAGATGCCAATATCACGCAAAGCGGCCTGTGCCTTATCGGCGCTGATCATCACATTCACGCCCATCTCACCCAGCGCATCTGCGGCACCGGATTTTGAAGAAAGATTTTTATTGCCATGTTTGGCCACGGGAACGCCCGCACCGGCAACAACAAAGGCAGTCGCGGTTGAGATGTTCAGCGTGCCTTTTCCATCGCCGCCAGTGCCAACAATATCCATCGCATCGGCTGGTGCCGACACCGCGTTGCATTTTGCGCGCATAACCGAGGCGGCGGCCGCAAATTCGGTTACGGTTTCTCCGCGCGTGCGCAGCGCCATCAGAAACCCGCCGATTTGGGCTGGCGTTGCGGCGCCTTCAAATAAAATCTGGAAGGCGGCCTCGGCTTCATTTTTTGTTAACTCGCGGTCAGAGGCCGCCGAGATTAGGGGTTTCATAAAATCGCTCATCAGCCCAATCCTGCAATGCTCAGAAAGTTTTTCAACAAATGATGCCCGTGTTCAGAGGCGATCGATTCTGGATGAAACTGCACGCCATGGATTGGCAGGCTGTTATGCTGAAGCCCCATAATGGTGCCATCGCTTAATTCTGCCGTGACCGTGAGGCAAGCGGGCAGGGTGGCTCGCTCTACGATTAATGAATGATAGCGGGTTGCCTCAAACGGGGTAGGGACATCTTTAAAAAGACCTTCGCCTGCATGATGCATCGTCCCCATTTTTCCATGCACAATTTCGTGGCATCTTATAACCTTGCCGCCAAAGGCTTGACCGATTGATTGATGCCCTAAGCAGACGCCCAGCAAAGGTGTTTGGGTTTCGCTTGCTGCGGCGATCAGCGCCAAGCAAATCCCCGCTTGATCAGGATCGCAAGGCCCTGGTGACAATAAAATAGCCTCTGGTTGCAGCGCCATGGCGTCTTGAACATCCAGCGCGTCGTTGCGTTTGACCACAACATCCGCGCCAAGTTCCCCAAGGTAATGCACCAGATTGTAGGTAAAGCTGTCATAGTTGTCGATTAGCAGCAGCATTGCGTTTCTTTTACCTTGTATTAAATGGGGCTGGCCCCCACACCTTAGATCGATCTATACTTGCTCAGGCTTCGGTGTCACCGTCAAGGGGCGCGAAGCAAAAACAAGTGTATATCACGCCAAATTATCGCGGCGTCAATGAGGGCAAGAGTAGTGAAGCGGGGATTTTTCAGTGGGCTGGTCTGGGGGGCGTTAAGCGCCGTCATTGTGATCGTTGTCGGGCTGGTATTTCAGAGCTATGAGCGCATCCAGATGCCAGAAGCCGAGGCGTTCGAGGTACCTGCCGGATCAGAATTCACCCGTTCGCGTGAAGATCAGGCTGCCAGTTTACCTGCGCCCGTAGAGGCGCCTCAGCAGCTTGCCAAAACGCCCGCCGAAGCACCTCAACCAGCGGCGCCTGATGTAGCCCCTGATGAGGATGTCGCGTCAGCAACAGTGCCTAAAAGCGCACAAAACAAGCTCACAGGCTTAAGCACAAGCACCTTGCCGCAAACCGAAACCAATTTGCCAGTTTTATCGGATAGCGCTGAAAAGCCGACTCTCTCAACCGATGGCTTTGCGCAGCCGGGTCCTCCGAGCATGGATTTTGGATTGAGTTTTGATCTTGATCCGGCGCAGCCCGTTTTTCCCAAACAGATGATGTTGGACGCGCCTGTGCCCAGTGAACCCCAGGCAGGGCTCGATCTGGCAACCGCGCCGAGCATTGATAAATCAAGTGTAGCGGCCCCTGTTGCGAAGAAGGCTGTGCCCAAGGCCGAAGAGCCTTTACCCGCACCGGAGAGTGCATCAAAAGCCAAAGTAAGTGCTGATAGGGCGGTGGTTTTAGAATCTGAACCAGAGGACAACTTGAACAACCGGTCATCTACGCCTGATCCCGATCTCACCGCATCCGCAACCGTATTGGCCTCAACCTCTTCAACCTCTTCGAGCATTCCCTCGGGCACTGTTCTGGCACAGCTCGGGGCGTTCCGCAGTGCCGATATTGCCGAACAGGAATGGCAGCGCTTATCGGCTAAATTTTCAGAGCAGCTGAACGGCTTGGACCATGTGGTACAAATGGCGGAAGTGAACGGGCGAATTTTTCATCGCTTGCGCGTTGTGGGTCTTGAAGATTTGGCTGAGGCTTCGGCGTTTTGCGAAACCTTCGTCGCAAGAAACACCGCCTGCCTTCCGGTAGTGATGCGCTAGATACGGAGCTTTTTTGCACGTGTTTTAGCGCAGGTTTTGGATCAGCCATGCGCCGGTATACGGCCAAAATGCCTAGTATGGCTGGCTTTTCTGTGAATTTTTAGGATGATTTAGATGCAAACATCGCCGCATCTGCCGCGGCCCGGCGGATCGCGTTGGATTTATGCACCGTTTCCATATATTCGGCTTCGGGATCGCTGTCATAGACCACGCCGCCGCCCGCTTGTATGTAGAGTTTTTGATCTTTGACGATGGCCGTGCGCAGGGCGATGCACATATCCATATCCCCGCCAGAGCTGAAATAGCCTACGCCACCGCCATAAACCCCGCGCTTTTCGGTTTCAAGCTCATCGATGATTTGCATCGCACGCACTTTTGGAGCGCCCGATACGGTGCCCGCCGGCATACCCGCGAAAAAGGCGGATAGCGCGTCTTGATTTTCGTGTAATTCCCCAACCACGTTTGAAACAATATGCATCACATGGCTGTAGCGTTCGATAATAAATTCTTCGGTTGGTTTGACCGTACCCAGTTTGGCCACCCGGCCCACATCATTGCGCCCTAAATCCAGCAGCATTAGATGTTCGGCCAATTCTTTTTTATCAGCCAGAAGATCGGCTTCATTGGCGTTATCCTCTTCGCTGGTTGCGCCGCGCGGACGGGTGCCTGCGATCGGGCGCACGGTCACCTCACGGCCAAAGACACGTACTAGGATTTCTGGGCTGGCGCCGATCACTTGAAACCCATCAAAATTAAAATAAAACATGAAGGGAGAGGGGTTCGTGCGGCGCAAAGACCGATAGAGCGCAAACGGTGGCAGCGCAAAATCTTGCGTCCAGCGTTGGGCTGGCACCACTTGGAAGATGTCACCTGCGCGAATATAGTCTTTGGCTTTTTCAACCGCAGCGATATAGGCTTCTTTGCTGAAGTTGGACCTTGGATTGGGTGCCTCTTGAGGCGCGCCAAGGCTGCGCGGATCGGGCAAGGGGCGTTCTAAATCCCGCATCGCATCCTGAATACGTTCCGCTGATTTGGCATAGGCAGCTTTTGCCGAGATCGCTGGATCATACCAAACCGGCGCAACCAAAATCACTTCGCCTTTCACGCCATCCAAAACCGCAACAACGCTGGGGCGCAAAAAAACCGCATCTGGCAAAGCAAGCGGATCGGGGTTCATGTCTGGCAAATCTTCGACCAGCCGAATCATGTCATAGCCCAGATATCCAAAAAGGCCGGCGCTGGCTTGTGGCAAATCCTCGGGCAGGTCGATAAAGCTTTCTGCCAAGAGCGCGCGTAGCGCCTCAAGGGGGGGGGCTTGAACTGCTATAAACGCCTCATCATCGAAGCGCGCATCCCGATTGATAAAACTTTCGTTGCCTTGGCATTTCCAGATCAGATCCGGCTTCATACCAATGATGGAATAACGCCCGCGCACTTCTCCGCCGGTTACAGATTCCAGCATGAACGCATTCTTTTGATCACCTGCGAGCTTCATCTTTAAAGACACGGGCGTGTCTAAGTCAGCCGCCAATCGGGTGAATAGAACCTGGCTTTTCTCAAGCGCGTATTGCCGCGAAAAATTATCAAGATCGGGCGTTATCATAGCAACGACTTTACTGGAAATTGGCATGAACGGCATTGAGAGCCGCTTGGTTTAAAGACACATCCGCGCGTGCCTGTATTTGCCCCACATAGGCTTCAAATAAATCTTGTGACAGGCCATCGCTGAGCTGAGCTGTGATCTCTTGCGTGATGTCTTTGGCAAGCTCGGATTGGCGATCTGCGGGCATAATCTCTGTGACGAGTATAAGCGTTATCTGCCCCGCATCATCCAAAACAGTCACCGCGTCTGGCGCAAGTTCAAAGGCGCGTTCAATCACATTTGCGGTTGTTGTGGTTGGGCGCTCTTGACGGTTGAGCCCGGTTTCCTGTTGCAGTATTCCACCGATTTCCTCAATGCGCAGCGTCTTCGCCTCGAGCTGCGATTTCAAATCATCACCTTGGGCAAGCAGCGCGTTGCGCAACGCTTCGACGCGCCATGCCTTCATGACATCTTCGCGTATTTCCGGTAGAGGTTGGGGGCGCGGCGCTTGGGTTTCATTCAGCCTTAATGCGGCCAAACCACCATTGTCCAAGCGGATAATTTCGGGAAAATCTTCGCTCTTTACTTCAAATGCCGCTTGTCGAAACGCTTGATCTGAGGCCAAGCCCTCAGCCACACCAGCGTGATAGCTCAGAGCGCTTAGCACCAGATCGGTTTCTAACGCGATATCTTCCAAAGTTGCACCGGCGGCCAGAAGATCTTCGGCTTGCGCACTTACCCCGTCTACTTCTTTCGCGGCCAATTCCAGCGCCAGTTCTTGGCGCAATTGATCTGCGACTTCTTCAAGCGGTGTAGATTGTGCAGGAATAACATCCGTTACACGAAAAATTGCAGCGCCCAAATCATCGGAAAACGGCCCGATGGCCGTGTTCATCTCTGCGCTGAAGACAGCAGCGCCGCTGCCCTGTCCTAAAAAACTTTGGTCTATTGCGCCCAGGCTCACATCTGCGGCGGTTAAGCCGCGCTGCTCGAGTAGCGCATCAAAATCGCTTGTGCCGTTCTCCAGCGCTGCCGCGGCAGCATCGGCGCTTTGCGCATCCGAAAACACAAGGCGTTCAACGATCCGGCGCTCAGGCTGGTTATAATACGCGTTCTGTTTTTCATAAAAGGCAGCAATCGCCTCATCGCTTACGGTCATCTTTTCGCTAAGCTGCGCAAGATCCAAAGAGGCAATGGTGAGCTGTTTGCTTTCCGGAACGGTGAAGCGCTCAATATTTTCGTCATAATAGGCTTGCAATTGCGCCTCAGTGGCCTCTTGAAGGGGAACGGCAAGATCTGCCTCGTTCAATTGAACATGGGTGAAACTGCGGGTCTCTAACAGAAAATCAATCATTTTTTCTGTAAATACTGATGGCATCACATTGCCTGTCACCACGGCAGCTTGCACGATGTTACGCGTTGTTTCCTGGCGAATGCCATCTTCAAATTCGGCTTCGCTGAGGCGATTATTCTCCAGTGCAAACGTGTACGCTTCGCGGCTGAATTGACCATCTGAACCGCGAAAGGCACTGACTTTGACCAACTGTTCCAGAACCGCTTCATCGCCAACCGAAAGGCCAAGCCGGTCGGCTTCGACTTCAATCGCTTTTTGAAGCACCAAGCGGCTCAGCGTTTGTTGCGGAAGCCCAAATAATTGGGCCTGTTCGAAGGTAAGGGTTTGACCGAATTGTTGGCCTGTTTGCGCCAACTCTTGGCGCAAGGCCCGCGCATATTCATCGATCGAAATGTCGCGATCACCAACAGAGCCGACGCTGCGCATGGTGCCAGAAAGCCCCGACGCGCCAAATCCCCCCAGGCCAATGATGAGCAGACCCAACAGAATCCAAACTAAATATTTGGAAATGGATTTTGATTGTGACGCCATGGATCCCTCGTAGACTTGATATTTTCCCGCCTGTCTACGCCTCTGAGCTGTCGGGGGCAAGCTGGAAGGTGAGATTTGAAAGCCGTATGATCATCTCTTTCAAATTGGTTTGATCGATATTTGCGAATGCCAGCCGTAAATGCTTCGCGGCATTGGGAGTGCCTGGGGGTGCAAACATATCGCCAGGCAGGCATAAGATGCCCGCCTCTGCCACCAATTTTTGTGCCAAATCAACGCCCGAGTTGGCAAAGGGATGCTTGACATATGCAAAATATGCGCCGCAGCCCAGCAGCTCCCAGCCTTGCCTTTCAAGCGCTTCAAAATTTCGCTTTAGAAAGCTTTGGCGCTGTAAAATTTCTTTCCGCTGGCCGGCCAACCAGGGTTGAAGATGGTTAACCCCCCAGCGCGCCGCAAATTGCCCGACCCGCGAGGCACAGATTGTGGTGGTGTCGAGGTATTTTTCAACCTCGGCGAGTAAGGCTTTATGGGCAATGATGGCGCCAACGCGGTGGCCTGTCATGCGATAGGCTTTTGAAAACGAATAGAGCTGCACCAAATGCTGCTTCCAATCGGGCGCATCCAAAAGGCTGTGCGGACGCTTTGGATTGCTATGAAAATCTTTATAGGTTTCATCGATAATAAGCGTGAGGTCATGGTCTTTTGCGAGCTGATAAAATGCATTCAACACAGCGTCAGGATATTCCACGCCAGAGGGATTATTCGGGCTGACCAGACAAATGGCTTTGGTTTTTTTTGTGATCAATTGGTGGGCCAGAGATGCATCGGGCAGCAAATTGGCCCCCGTCGGCAAAGGCGTTGCCTCTACCCCCATCACATCGAGCCACATTTTATGGTTGAAATACCAAGGCACGGGCAAAAGCACATTATCCCCAGCCGAGCAAAGCGCCGTGATCACCGCGCAAAACGCTTGGTTGCACCCCGAGGTAATGGCAACTTGGCTGGCGCTTACCTGCGCATCATAGGCATTTGACCAATGCGCGGCAAAATCTGCGCGTAACCCAGCATCCCCCAAAATTGCGCCATAAAGATGCGCCTCAGGATCATGGCGCACAAAATCTGCAATCGCATCGCGCATATTTTGAGGGGGTGGGTCGCTTGGCGCGGCTTGCGAGACGTCTAATACCGGTCTGCCGCGCTCCGGATCATGGCTTTCCAGCCAGGCTTTTGCGGCTTTAATCGGAGCGGGTGCCGTGCGCGCGGTTGCACCGGCCAAAACCGGCTTTGATGGTGGGGTAGGTGCCACCATTCGCGGCTAATCCGTTCCGCGAAACGGCTCAACATATTGCAGGGCCATATCCCATGGAAAAAAGATCCAAGTGTCTTGGCTGACTTCCGTTATAAACGTGTCTACCTGAGACCGCCCCAGCGGCTTTGCATAAACGGTTGCCACATGCGCTTTGGGCATATGCTGACGCACGACTTCGAGAGTTTTGCCGGTATCCACGAGATCATCGATCACCAACACGCCGGTGCCATCCCCGACATGGTCCATATCCGGAGCTTTGATTACCCTTGGTTCGCTTTGGCTTTGGTGATTATAAGATTTAACGCTGATTGTATCAACAACGCGAATGTCCAATTCACGCGCAACGATCATTGCAGGTGCCATGCCACCACGGGTAATCGCAACAACCGCGCGCCAGCCGTTTTCGGTTAGTTTTGGATCATCAAGCCGCCAGGCCAATGCCCGCGAGTCGCGATGCAACTGGTCCCAGCTGACATGGAAACCTTTTTCATGGGGGAGACGTTCAGACATGGTTATTTCCTTCCCGTTACGGCATCTATATCCGGCGCATCTACAGCTTTCATTCCCACGACATGGTAGCCGGCATCTACGTGTAGCGTTTCTCCGGTAACCCCTGACCCTAAATCTGACAGCAAATATAGCGCTGATTTGCCGACATCTTCTGTGGTTACGTTTCTGCGCAGAGGTGAGTTTAACTCATTCCATTTCATAATATATCTAAAATCACCGATACCCGAGGCTGCAAGCGTTTTAATGGGGCCGGCCGAGATGGCGTTGACGCGAATATTATCTTTACCCAGATCTTCGGCCAAATACATTACAGAGGCCTCAAGGGCCGCTTTGGCCACCCCCATAACGTTATAATGCGGCATCACTTGCTCAGCGCCGTAATAGGTGAGCGTGAGCATTGAACCGCCATCCGTCATCAGCTTTTCGGCCCGCTGCGCCACTGCGGTGAAGGAATAGACAGAGATATCCATGGTCATTCTGAAATTGTCTAGGCTTGTGTCGACATAGCGGCCGCGCAGCTCGCTTTTGTCGGAAAACCCGATCGCATGCACAATAAAATCAAGCTTGCCCCAGCGCTGTTTAATCGCCTCAAATAAGGCATCGACGGAACTTGCATCCGCAACATCACATTCTGCCACGAAATCGCTGCCAACTTGCGCTGCCAAAGGCTCTACCCGCTTTTTTAGCGCGTCTCCTTGATACGAAAAACACATTTCCGCGCCGGCTTCAGCGCAGGCTTTTGCAATACCCCAAGCGATCGATTTGTCATTTGCCAGCCCCATGATTAAGCCGCGTTTGCCCTGCATAAGATTATGTGACATCTTGCTCCTCCGATCTATCTATGTTGCGTTGGTTTAGGCGATTGCACAGCGGTCATCAAGCCCAGAGCCCCTAAGGGGCCGTCAAGATTAAACAGGGATCGAAAAAAGGAGCAGCTGAAATGTTAGATTTGGATGAAGGGTTTACACAGGCCGACCCGTTTGAGCTGGCAAAATCCTGGCTAAAAGAAGCCGAAGCAGCGGAAATTAACGATCCAAACGCAATGGCATTGGCAAGCGTAGACCGTTTCGGCATGCCGAATGTAAGAACCGTTTTGTTGAAAGACATCCAAGCGAATAGTTTTGTTTTTTACACCAATTATGAAAGCGCCAAAGGCACCGAGCTGTTGGCCAGTGGCAAGGCGGCCTTTGTGTTGCATTGGAAAAGCCTGGCGCGGCAAATTAGAGTGCGGGGCCTGGTTGAAAAAGAAGAGGGGCCGATCGCGGATGCCTATTATAACAGTCGGGCCTTAGACAGCCGCATCGGGGCTTGGGCTTCGCAGCAGTCGCGCCCGCTCGCCTCTCGAGAGGCGCTGATTCAACGGGTAAATGAGATCCGCGATGAAAAGGGTGAAAACCCAGCGCGGCCACCGTTTTGGGGTGGATTTAGAATCACGCCGCTTGAGATCGAGTTTTGGTCAGATGGCGCGTTTCGATTGCATGATCGCGCAGTCTGGAGACGAAAAGAGGTGACTGCGCCTTGGTCGGTACAAAGATTGAACCCGTGAAGCGCTGGCCCGATCGTTTTTCGGGTCTTTCGCTTGCGCGCTGGTTTTTTTATTGTTTGCTTTTTTATCAAAAAACGGTTCCTTTATCGCGGCACGGTAGATTTTACGGGTGGGTATGCGTGTGAGCGACGACAACGAGAATATTGAAAAACAGTCGGGCCACATAAAGTGGTTTGATCGCGTTAAAGGGTTTGGTTTTATCATATCCGATGAAACCGAAGAAGATATTTTGATTCACGCCAATGTGCTGCGCAAATTTGGACAAAGCTCTATCGCAGAAAACACCCATATTGAGTTTATGGCGCATTACACGGAGCGGGGCGTCCAGGCGGTTGAAATACTCTCGGTGGATCCGGTTTTAGATGCCTTATCAACGCTGGAAGATTTTGAAGACGTCGATATTGAAGATATCAGATCGTTGCCGCTGCAAGCCGCACGGGTCAAGTGGTTTGATGGTGGCAAGGGATTCGGCTTTGCAAATATTTTCGGAAATGATGAAGATATTTTTGTTCATATCGAAGTGTTGCGCAAATCAGGCCTGTCCAATTTACAAGCGGGCGAAGCGATCGCTTTGCGCGTTATGGAGGGTAAGCGGGGTAAAATGGCGGCAGATGTGTGTTCTTGGGAAATGGGCAGCTCTGAATAAGGCAAGATGGCTGTGCGCCTTTGCAATGCTGCCTTTTGCAAATTTCGCGCAAGCCAACTGCCCTAAGACAGATTTTATAATCAGCGGCAGTTGGGGCGACGCGGCCTTTAAGGTGGCGCTGGCAAGAACTCCGGAACAACGCAACCGGGGTTTGATGTTCGTGACAGATCTGCCAGACCAATCAGGGATGCTGTTTGTTTACCCAAATCCGCAATCGGTTTCGTTTTGGATGAAAAATACGCCGCTTGGCTTGGATATGCTGTTCATTGATGAAGGCGGCATCGTTCAGCGCGTCAAGCATAGTGCAACCCCGTTCTCGACAGAGTTGATTGATGGGGGATCGGATATTCAATATGTTTTGGAAGTAGCTGCCGGAAGCGCGGCAAAATATGGCATATCAAAGGGGGATCGCAGCGCGCATCCGAGCATTGGACCCGACGCCGATCCACGTTGTGACGGTTTCTAACAGTTTCTGGCCAAATTGCACGTTTGAAGCGATCTTTCCTCTTTCCAATCTTCTGAGAACTCGTTAGAAGGCACGCCAGTCGGGGCGTAGCGCAGCCTGGTAGCGCGACGGTTTTGGGTACCGTAGGTCGCAAGTTCGAATCTTGCCGTCCCGACCATTAAAAATTATGTTCGAACTTTATGAAAACGCGTTGCAGGCTTGTTGTGCACATGCTTGTCGGATCCGATTTATAGCCAGTGTAAGCTGCTAGACGGTGCAAGATGAGCGCAAATTGCACTGACAGAGCAAGGTTGAACGCAAACCCGACTGCAGCCCGTCTTTGGATATACTATACCCAAATTACGCTGTATCGAGCGTATCGTGAGAGAATGCGTTTGCTCCGCCAAGCTGGCAGAGTTTTACGCCGCCGTTGACATATAAAGTTTATTCAGAGTCTAACGCTTGGTGTGGTGGTCCGTGCGCAATATTGTGAAAGAAAATAAGTTTAATTGAAGAGTTATGCGCATCATGCGCACGTGAAAAATGCGTTGAAAAGTTTGCAACGAAATTACGGTTTTAAAAACAAAGGCCTAATCAACGCCAAGTCTCGACGCATCTTTTAAGCCCAACCCAACCTTGTTTGAAATCGGTTCTGACATAAAGCTCGTCTTCACGGCGCCCTATTTGTGGCTAGGATCACTCAGGCATTCAGACAAGGCCCGTGTATTTCAGTCTTAGTGTTTTACTAAAGCTGTTTGTCCCGCGTCACTAAGCCAGTTTTCAATTAACATTTTGACAGAAACCCCATCAATTTTTTTTGTGTAATGTTTGTTAGCGGTGATAACATGACCCCATGTCTGAGACCCATCTACTTTAAACTTTTCAGCATCAACCGAAAACCCAGCATCATAAAACTTAATATCATTTCTAATACTCTTCCGTACCTTATTCATATCTCCTTTGATGTATGGATCACCAATGTTCCAAATTGGGAAAACATGTTTTATTTTCATTGATATGAATTTAGATCTTTGTGGAAAGCATGCAGACCAATGCCCTTTGCAATGCTTAGGCATATTTCCGTAGACAAACTTATTTATTTCCACCCATGGACCCTTCGTCCAACCTTGGCGGACACGGCGAGATTCTGAATCTAACCAAAAACTATCTACGATTACCTTTGGATTTTTGTATTTTTTAATTAAGTCAGAGTTGAAGCCCAACCCGATTGCGCCTGCTGAGTAGCCAGCAAATACGAGATCATTCGCCGATCTGAAATCGGCATCCATTTGATTGAAGACATCTTCAACAATTTTGCGACCATGGAAATAGACTTTTCTGCCATCCACGATATTCGTGTGTGCGCCTTGATGTAGATCACTTGTGCAGTAAGGAATAACAACAACATTAAAGCCTTTTTTCTTGAAATCCTTCACAATTGGATAATGAAGGCCGTAGTTTCCATCTGTAATCGGCTTTTTCCACCTGCTTTGACGTTTTTTGTAGGCATCAGGTGTCGTAGCTGCACCTCCACCCTCAAAATATATGAACCAATTTCTTGACTCAGATTTTGAGACCATAAATGCAGCCTGTCGACCATCGTTACAAACAGCGGAAGGATCTGTAGTTTTTAGTAAAGTAGCCTGCGCGGTTGTTGCTGCAAAGATAGCGAAAACGATTATGCAGCTGATAAATTTATACATTAGTCAACCCCTTAGACTTTGATCGTTACCTCAAACTCTAACTTTGAAGGCGCAAATCTACAAAGAAAATTAGTTCAAAAGATTGGAATATCACATAAGCAGCTTACAAAGCTATTTGGTATGAAAATCTTTAATTATTTGTTTAATTCCGTCATCGCTATTCCATAAGAAGCTCGCACAGGGACCGTAGTCTTTTGTGTCTGTACTTGGACTATACTGATTAGCAACCGTCCAAAAAAGATAATCGGCTCCAGATACCCAAGCTTTATCTTCAAATGCAGAGTGAAAACCACTAGCCAATATTCTGCCGTATTCGTCAGATGGCGTTTTCGGCTGGTATGGGCCTTTTGTGAAGATCCAACCTCTTCGTCCCTTGTTTTTGTAATCACAACTTCCTCTAAACATCCAATTCGCTGAACCAACCCAAGTAGGAAAATGTGCTTCCGATAGAATAATTGGTTTCTTGAAACGATCAGCCAGTGACCCGGCCTCCGCCATCATGTTGCGACCATTTTTGAGTCTTGCAAGGTTTAATGCTTGTGCTACGTCCCGTGCGCTATACTCTTTTTTATCTGCCAAAATTTGGGTCGGAAAAAAGTTTAAACCCACAATATCAACCAGAGCCATGACATTGTCTTTTCCGATTTTTCTTAAATCCGAATCCCCTTTAAAATTATGTGCATAAATCAACTTCCCCGTATATCTTTGTCTAATCTGGTATATCAATTTTACCCATCGCTTGTCGGCTTCAATAGCGTGGTTAAGATTGTTCAGTTCAGTTCCGATTGTTAGGTACTCAACACTATTCTCCTGAGCATAGGTGGCTAAGCGTAGAATAACGTTTGAATAACCAGACCATGTTTTATCATCACCATCAAAAAAAATATTCAACGGAACTTTGCCATACCCGGATACGTCTTTTTGTCCAAACCTTCGACCCAACTCTAAAAACATTGGTTTCAAATTAATTTGTAAATTTTCAGCTTTCGCTTCATCAATGGCAAGATCTGTAGCGTCGCGTCGATTGGATACAAAACCTTCTTCGGATGTGATTTTTTTATTTGCTATTGAACATCCAGTATGACGAGATAATGGATAGTGTTTGGGAGCAGAGGTATCAATTTTACCAGTACATCTAAAGTCTATCGTCAGAACATTGAATCCAAAGTCAGGGATGTTTTTGATAGTTTTGATCGCATCATAAACTGGTTGGTCTGCTCGATCATACCCACCGAAGGAAATACTAGTGGCTCTATAATTCCAATTTCCTGAAGCCCTTATTTCTATTCCTTGTTTTTTTAGTTCTGTTTCTAATAACTGAAATTCATTGCGATCAAGTACACCATCGAAGCTCTGCCCTTGTTGGAGTAAAAATTTTTGCAGGGCATTTTGAGTTAGGCCTCCCCATAGACCATCGATTGCACCCGGATCATAGCCCAATATCCTCAATTGTTTCTGAAGAGTTGAGACCTCATTCGACCAAGCTTGTGTGCCAATCATCAAAAGTAACGCTAAAATTTTTATCAACATTTTCACTCTAACTTCTCCTCAAAATGTCATATGACATCAACGTTTACCCATTTTGTATTTGATTTTAAAGCACAGCGCATCTCCCATGGAGAGACCAACGAAGGCGCCCGCGATACGGTCATGCTCAACTGACGCTTTACAGTCCCAGTGGGGCCTTGCATCCGACATTAACTCGTAAGAAGAGTCTGCGAACGCTTTAACCTTTGCATAAAACCAGTCTGCAAGCTTCCAACTATGCAAAGGCCGTAAGCTATCAATTGCGCGGCTGACCCTGAGATGGTTGTGTTCATAGAGAGATTTCCAGTGATCGTTCCGCTTTAGAAACTCTAGAAACCGCACCGACATGTTTTCAAAAAATTTAGAAACATCTTTTCGCTCAGCAAGCCAAATCGCAGAACCTAAGTCTAGAACGGGCGCATTGAAATTATGATTGCTTTTTTCTGCCGTTGGAACGGCCCATTGAGTAAACCCGTGATTACTTTCAAACTTGTGATCTGGCATCATGAGCAAGCTGTCTCGCTTGTGGCCATTCGCAAGTGGAGCTTTGGTGTCGTGAAAGCGTTTGAGCTTCATTATTTCAGCCTAAAGCCCAGCTTCATCCATACATGCCCTGATCGATAATTTAGGCATGTATTCGTTGCACCACATTTGGATCTCCTGCTGTTCTTTTGTTTCTACGCTTTCAAAACCCAGAAACATCAAAGCAAAAAAAGCCACAGTTATACCTGTCGCCGTTAACAGTAACTTTAAACCCCACTCAATATATTCTTTTGTTTTTGTTTTGGGGGTTTCAATTTTTTGAATGTGCTGCTCTGCCCAATTCATAATCCACCTCTGATGCAAACATCGCGACTTATGCAGCAAAAATCAAATGAATTTCATTCAGAGACAACTTCTCTTAAACCTTGATCAGACAAACTCAAAAATTGACGCGGCAAGCTAGGCAAGCTGTTCATCGCTCTGGGTTTGGCTGTTTAATGCGTATGGGATCAAACCCTCAACGCTAGTGATTTTATATCGGTAGAATGTAAATTTTATCTTTGAGAAATCTTAGAATCTTGTCACAAGCTTAGGATCACCAAAAGGTTCGACCATGATTTATAAGTTTAAGAGTTCGCGCTTCTTGCGCTTGAAAAAATACAACCAACAGATTTTACGGCGGCTGCAGTTAAAAGCCTCAAAGGGCAGTAATATTACAGATACCAATCACAAATGGGCTTAGTGTGGTGAAATAACGGCTATATCATTCTGCCCAATGTCCTGTAGAAAGCCGACTCTCAAGCGCATGCTGGACCGTCGTGGATATTTCATGCGCTAGGTAAGAAGCATTATCGCCATTCGGCATCACTTTAGTAATGATACCAGTCACTGAGCCTATCAGGCGGTTAAGTAATTCTTTCAATTTGGGAGCCTTTGGTTACGATTTAAACAAGCTAAAAAGGAGAGTTGCAAATGAGCTTCAGCGAAAAAATCCAAGCCGTCATGCTAAATTGGAATGAAGAAGAATTCAAAAAGCTTCACGATCCTGAGTTCATGTTCATTCGGGAAACCGAACTTATAACGATGGATGATTGGATAGCTAATATGGAAGAGTTTTCATCAAGTGGAGCCTATGCAAAAAGGGTAAACCGAAACCGTAGAACATCGTTAGTTCACGAAAATAGACATGTGACCGAATGGCGCTGGGAAGAAGGCGATGAACTAGTTACGCACGTTTGCATGAAGAAAAAAGGGCGTGCTTGGCGATCAATAGTTTATCGAGAGACAATAGAAGATTTCCAAGAGACTTTAAACTGACTACTTCTCAAACCTCAGCCAAACTGAAAAGAACAACAAGGATGAGTTCACCCATTGCCCGCATTTTGCATTTCAGTTTTGAACCTGCAGAGGATTTAGAATTATGGGTTATCAAATTAAACTATTTGGGATCGAACTTAATTATTTCACAGTTTTGAGGCTTAATTCCTGTCAACGCCCGAATGAAGTTACCATGTGAAACAATTGCTGTGGAATGGATACTTTCGCGCCTGATATATTCGGCGAACGCGTTTGCTCTCTCCATCAAAACATCTTCAGGCTCAACTGCAATCCCTCGGTGATCTTTTTCTCCGTCATGCCACCAACATTCATCCAGATGATCAAAACTCAGATGGGGAAACATTTTTGTAAGTTTATCGGGCGGGCTTCCTACATCGCAGCTGTTGACCAGTTGCTCTCGTACTGCCGCGTTAATTTGAAACGGCAATCTATTTTCAAAAATCAATTGAGCTGTTTGCAATGTCCTAGTGAAGGGCGAAACGATAAGGTGTTTAATATCAAGTTTTTCAACTTCAATTCGAGCCTGCTTAGCCTGAGTTTCTCCAAGTTCTGTAATAGGAGCGTCAAATATCATGGGGTCTGGTTTATTTGGATCGTGTACCGCATTGAAAGCTGATTGAGCGTGTCTAATGAGATAAATTGACATATTTGATATTTCCTAGCGCTAAGAGTTTGCTGTTTTAAATAAGAGAGTTTTGCCTGGGTACTTAAAAAACCTTAGCATCATCCGCCCCTGCCTGCGTCGCAAGCGTCATCCGTAATATTATTAGAAGTGCGCGCATGGGGTTAGTAGTCTGTCTTCACGATGGTTCTCCAATATAAACCGTTTTGCTTTATCGACACATTGTTTGAGACGAATGGTCGACCGCTATCGTCAATCTCTGAGGCACGCATAACCAATACAAAATCGTCTTCATGTACACATTCTACGCGCTTATGCCATGTAGAGTCGGCGAACCATTCTTGTATATTTGCCAAGTGTTCTTCTCGTGAAGACATCGAATATTCTCTGACAAACATAAATTCTTCATGATGTATTCTTTCAGCTAAATCATAATCTTGATTTTCAAAGGCCTGAATTGTTTGTTCAAAAAGCGTCATCTAATTCCTATCGGATATTCAAATTTACACCAGAATAACGCGGCGTAGAGATATGTGGAGTCTCAAATGAATCAGAGTATGTAACGTAACTTTGACCTCTCAAATATTAAAGTAGGTGGAGTGGCGGACAGGCAGCAGCCCAACATTAATAGGGTTTTCCACTGCAATAAAGCATACCTTAAACCACAATTGGGACAGTTACCGATAAAGACAATGCAAAAAGCGCCAATCACGCTCGTTAACAGCGACGCGCACAGGCGCGCGCGTTGCAAATAAAGGCGCTGCGAACAAGTATCAGATAACGCTAAATAACGTAGTTTGACTATCATTTGTCTAGCTGTATGTCTGGCCAAACAATAAAAAAACACCTCGCAAAACTGCTAAGGTGTTGATTTTACTGGCTCCGGCGGTAGGGATCGAACCTACGACCAATTGATTAACAGTCAACTGCTCTACCGCTGAGCTACGCCGGAACTGATGTCGCTATAGCAATACGAGAATTCCGCGTCCAGCGGTTTTTATATTAATTTTGTTTTTGTTTATGGCGTCAGCGATCGAAATTGGCTTTCAAACCGGATTGGGTCATCACAGATGGCTTTTTGGCGTTCACAAAGGTCGATCAAATGAGCAAATACGTTGCGCGCGGCAGCCGGGAGCAAAGCCTCAGATGTGTCATGATAAACGCTTTTTGTGATCTCTTTTATACTGCGCCCCTCTGCTGACAGGGCCGCCAATATCGAACGTTCTCGATGCTTTCGATGGGCAAGTAAGTCGCGAATGCGCGCGTTTGGTGTTTTAACAATATCACCATGGCCAGGGTAGAAAACATTCCAGTTACGCTGCAAAAGTGTTTTGCAAGAGCGTATAAAATCACCCATATCACCATCGGGTGGCGACACCATCGAGCTGGCCCAGCCCATGATATGATCGCCAGTAAAAGCGGCCTCTTGCCAGCCAAAACAGAGATGATTTGAAAAATGCCCCGGGGTGTGAATTGCTTCCAGCTCCCAATCAGGGCCAGTCAGTTTGCTGCCGTCTTTCAAAGTATGATCTGGGATGAATTCGCTATCAACGCCCTCTCCACCGCCGCTATAGCCCGATTTAATAAGCGCTTTCATGCGGTCACTTTGCCCTGCATCACAGCGCCCAAATGCAAAAATGGGTGCGCCGCAATCCGCCGACAGCCGCCGCGCCAAAGGCGAGTGATCAAGATGCGAGTGGGTGACCAGAATATGGGTGATTTTTTGTGTGCCCTGAAGCGCTGCTTTGATCGCCCTCAACTGCGTTAAATGATCGGGGCCGGGATCAATAATCGCCAGATCAGAAGAGCCTAGCAGATAGGTGTTCGTGCCCCGAAATGTCATGGGTGACGGGTTTGGGGCCAAAATTCTACGAAGATTTGGCGCAATTGTCTGCGCTATGCCAACAGGCGGATCAAAGCTTTGGTGGGCAGAGTCCATTTTTGTTTCCCCGGTTCTAAACTTGTTCTAGATGTAGAGGTGATGTTTAGATCCTTCAAACGCTATTTGCCCTCGGGGCTGTATGGTCGCGTGGCCTTAATTTTGGTGTTGCCGGTGGTGCTGCTTTGGCTTGTGGTCTCCATCGTATTTATTCAGCGGCACTTTGAAGGGGTGACCGAGCAGATGAGCCGGGCCGTGATCAGCGAGCTCAGCTTGTTAAGTAAGCGGCTGATCGCGGATCAGGGTTTGACCGAAACGACGGAAAACTTGGCCAATGCTTTGAATATCACCATTGAAACCGTTGTTGCCGATGCGCCGGATTTGGCAACTTTTCGGCATTTTTATGATTTAACTGGATTGGTTGTTGTAAAAGAGTTTGAGCTAATGGACAGTTTAGTGGCGGTTAATCTTGATGCGCCTAAATTGGTACATCTGCGGCTTGATTTGGCGGGAGCATATTTTGATATTGAGTTTTCGCGTGACAGGGTGTCGCCGTCAAACCCGCACCAGTTGATCGTCAATATGGTTGTATTTGGTGTGTTTTTTACCTTGATTGCGTTTATTTATCTGCGCAATCAATTGCGGCCAATCACCCGTTTGGCCGCCGCGGCTGAGGCCTTTGGACGGGGGCGAACCCTACCATATCACCCCTCTGGCGCGATCGAAGTGCGCGCAGCGGGGCGGGCGTTTTTAGATATGCGTGCACGCATTGAACGCCATATTGAACAACGCACAATGATATTATCGGGCGTTAGTCACGATTTGCGTACACCTTTGACACGGTTGAAGCTGGGTCTATCTATGCTCGAGCATGACGATCGCAAATTGCTAGAACGCGATGTTGATGAAATGCGCCAACTTTTGGATGAATTTCTTTCCTTTGCCCGCGAGCAGGGCGATGAAGGGGGCAAATCAGAGGCAACCAATCCGTTCGAGTTGGTTCAAATGATTGTACAAGATACGACGCGCGCCGGACATTCGGTCTCTTTGCGCTGCAATCCAAGCACCATTCTCGTTGAGATGCGCCCGCTTGCGATCAAGCGCGCGCTTGAAAACTTGATTATGAACGCGGTGCGGTATGGCACAAAAGCGGTTGTTGATCTTCAATATGATGCGCGCAGCCTGGTGATTTCCGTGGAGGATGACGGGCCAAGTATTCCACCCGAGCTTTATGAAGAAGCCATGAAACCATTTTCGCGTCTTGATCCTGCGCGCAACCAAAATAAAGGATCGGGGGTTGGTCTTGGGCTTCCCATTGCCGCTGATATTGCGCGTGCTCATGGTGGCCGAGTTGAGCTGTCTAAAAGTAGAGATTTTGGAGGCCTTTGCGCGAGCCTTATCATTTCGCGTTAGATGAAATTTGGCGGTTTTGGGATTGCAGATTTTACAGGCGTGAATTTAAGGGATATAAATATATACTTTTGTATTGATAAATATCTTTTTGTCCTTTAAGGGAATGGGTAGGCGAAACATTTTGGATGCGTTTTGGTTTGGGTGGCTTTGTTGGTTTTGTGTGCCCGGCGCGTTTGTAGATGTTGCGTATGCGTATTGGTGACGAGTTTTGTGGAGGGGCGGCTTATACTTCTTTAAGGCGGCTTTATGATTAAAGGCGCTTTAAGAGGAACGCACCCCTCCACGGTTTCTTTCTGAACAGAGAAAAATTTTACGCTCGAATATGGCTGGCAGCTGCTTTCGGATCGGGCGCCAGTCTTTTTTTGTAAAATGCCTATGCTTTAGACCTCATAGAAATTTAGCATTTTTTATGGTCAAACGCGCGTGGTAGAACGTTTAAGTATGTAACATTTGTGGTCTCGGGCCCCTCAAAACATGCTTGCAGCATTGCTTCATTATCATCTTTCCTTTTGGCAGATTTAACTTTAGCACAGATGTCTAATCAAAGGAGACGCCTGTGCCTATTTTGCAGTTCTTCCGTCAAAATAGTGCCTGGTTAGCAGCAGGGGCTTTGCTGGCATTTATGTCAAGCTTTGGCCAAACCTTCTTCATTTCTATCTTTTCAGGCCATATTCGGGCCGAATTCGGCCTCTCACACGCGGCTTGGGGTGGGTTTTACTCTTTGGGCACAACGGCGTCGGCGATTGTGATGGTTTGGCTGGGCACTTTAAGCGATGTCATCCGGACCCGAGTTTTGGGGCTTTTCGTTTTATCTGGTTTGATGGGGGCAACGCTTGTGATGGCCAATCTGTCGCATGTGTTTTACCTGCCTTTTGCAATTTTCGCGTTGCGTTTACTGGGGCAGGGCATGTGCTCGCATCTGGCAGTGGTGGCTATGTCGCGTTGGTTTGTGGCCAATCGGGGGCGCGCGCTATCGATCGCGGGGCTGGGATATTCCTTCGGAGAAGCTTTTTTGCCCGTGTTGTTCGTGTTTTTAATGGGCTTTGTGTCGTGGCGCTCTTTATGGTGCGTTGCTGCTGGGGTGCTTTTATTGTCTCTACCAGTTTTATTTCGATTGCTGCGTCAAGAGCGAACCCCGCAATCAATGGCGGAAGATAACAGTTCCTTGGGAATGGATGCGCAGCATTGGACGCGCGGGGCGGTCATCCGCCACCCGCTTTTTTGGTGCATGATGCCGGCATTACTCGGCCCTAGCGCGTTCAACACGGCGTTTTTCTTTCAACAGGTGCATTTCGCGGCGGTAAAAGGCTGGGATCATTTATCGTTGGTAAGTTTTTTCCCGCTATATACGGGGGCCGCGGTTTTGGCGATGCTGGCATCGGGCTGGGCGCTTGATCGTTTTGGCACCCCAAGGCTGATCTGGTTTTACCAATTGCCCATGTCGTTTGCGTTCTTGTGCTTTGCATTCGGACAATCGCAGATGATGTTCGTAACGGGTCTGCTGTTTCTGGCGATCACAGCCGGCGCAAATACAACGCTTCCAAATGCGTTTTGGGCTGAGTTTTATGGCACCCGGTATTTGGGTGCGATTAAATCATTGGCGGCCGCGATTATGGTATTGGGCTCTGCGCTTGGGCCGGGTATCACTGGTGTGATGATTGACTGGGATATAGGATTGGAAACTCAATATATCGCAGTTGCTATATTCTTTGTGTTGAGCACGGTCGTAATGTCATTTGGGGTATGGCGCGCAGCGCCGCATTTGCCTAAATCGATTGTTGTAAATAGCCCAAGCAGCCTTTAAGCGCTGCAAAATCATCCTCAACCAAGAAGATCGGAAATTCCGACATGTAATCTGAGAAGACGCCTTTGTCATGAAAGGTCGCGCCGAAATTTTTAGGCGTCACAAACGGCGCGATTGCGCGAGAAACCCCGCCAATCATATAAATGCCACCCAGAGGCAGATGTGCCAGGGCCAAATCTCCGAAATAAGAGCCCATGATTGATGCAAAGCATGCCACAACGTGGCGTGCCTCGCGCTGTCCATCCTGCGCGGCTTGCATAACTTCGCTCGCGCTGCGCGGGTGCTCGGGATCAAAAAATCTGTTTAAGGTTTCCAACCCGTTGCCAGACAGCACGGTTTCAACAGATGCAAACCCCCGCTCAGCTGCAATCCAATCAGATAATTCGCGCTGCAGCGCAGTTGCAACAGGCAACCGAACATGCCCGGCTTCCGCAGGTGGCACCAGCACGCCTTTAGAAGCAGGATAAGCCGCCGCGATATTGAAGCCGGTTCCAATTCCACAGACCAATTTTGTGGTCCCGGCTTTGGCTTTTGAAGGACCATAAAGATGCTTGAGGCTTTCCAAAGGCAGAACGTTTAGCGCGTATCCTTGGGCTTGCAGATCATTGAGCAAGCCAACATGATCGGCTTGGGTAAGCGCGCGCAATCGATCCGGGCAAATTAGCCAGTCCAGATTAGTGACTTTTATCACCCCGTCGCGAAGCGGCCCCGCAGCTGCAACACAAATAGCTGTAACCTTGCTTAGGTTTTGCGCCTGCATATAGGTTTTGATAATATCTTCTAAGCAGCCATAGCCTGCATTCGAAAATTTTTGAATTGTTTCAGGGTTCAACGCGGTATCATCACTCAGAGCGACGCGGGTATTGCTGCCCCCCAAATCAATCAAAATATAGGTGTTATCAGCCATTTTTTATCCCCGAGCTGCCGCCTGCTTTTGCTTCATCTGCTGTTTAGAGGCCTAAAGGCGATTGCTCAAGCCGATAGATCGAGCAAATGTTACAGAATGAAAGATCAGAGGGAAAGGCCACGTAAAACCAAATGTTCTATATTTGTTCTCAAAATTTGATTGGAGACTCAGTTTAATCAGCCTATGTTTGGTTTGTAGAGTAAGGAACATCATGGCAGATCAAAAATTCATCTCTGTGCGCGGTGCCCGCGAACATAACCTAAAGTCAATCGATGTGGATATTCCACGCGATCAATTTGTGGTGATAACAGGTCTTTCCGGATCCGGAAAGTCATCGCTGGCCTTTGATACCGTTTATGCTGAAGGGCAACGGCGCTATGTTGAATCGCTCAGCGCCTATGCCCGTCAGTTTCTGGATATGATGGAAAAACCGGATGTCGATCAGATTTCTGGCCTCAGCCCTGCCATTTCGATTGAACAGAAAACCACCAGCAAAAATCCGCGCTCCACAGTTGGCACAGTCACCGAAATTTATGATTACTTGCGGTTGCTTTTTGCCCGGGCTGGCACGCCCTATAGCCCTGCCACTGGCTTGCCGATTGAGGCCCAGCAGGTGCAAGACATGGTCGACCGCGTTGCGGCGATGCACGAGGGCACCCGCGCCTATTTATTAGCCCCGATCGTGCGCGATAGAAAGGGTGAGTATCGCAAAGAATTCCTTGAATTGCGAAAGCAAGGGTTTCAGCGCGTGAAAGTGGATGGCGCTTTTTATGAGCTGGATGATCCGCCCACCCTGGATAAGAAATTTCGCCATGATATCGACGTTGTGGTTGATAGGATTGTGGTGCGTGCGGGCATAGAAACCCGCCTTGCCGATAGTTTTCGAACCGCGCTTGACCTCGCCGATGGTATTGCAATTTTGGAAACTGCCCCGGATGAGGGTGATCCTGAGCGGGTTACCTTCAGCGAAAATTTCGCGTGTCCGGTGAGCGGTTTCACAATTTCGGAAATTGAACCGCGTCTGTTCTCGTTCAACGCGCCCTTCGGTGCATGCCCGGAGTGTGACGGGTTGGGGCAAGAGCGGTTTTTTGATGAGCGCTTGGTGGTGCCGGATGAAACCCTGAAAGTGCGGGATGGTGCCATCGCACCATGGCGGAAGGGAAAGAGCCCATATTTCACACAAACGATCGAAGCAATTTCCAAACATTATGGCGTGTCCATGAATGTCAGTTGGAAGGATTTGCCTGCCGCCGTTAAAAAAGTATTTTTGCACGGATCAGGGGATCAGGAGATTAAATTTCGTTATGATGACGGAGGCCGCGTTTATCAGGTAACCCGTGGTTTTGAGGGTGTCATTCCGAATATGCAACGGCGCTATCGCGAGACTGACAGTTCGTGGGTGCGCGAAGAGTTTGAAAATTACCAGAACAACCAACCCTGCGGAAGCTGCAATGGCTTCCGCCTACGCCCCGAGGCGCTGGCCGTCAAAATTGCCAACTTGCACGTGGGTGAACTTGTACAAATGTCGATCCGAGATGCGCTGAGCTGGTGCGAGGGCGTGCCCGAACATCTGAGCGATCAAAAAAATCAAATCGCGGCCGCGATTTTGAAAGAAATCCGAGAGCGGCTTGGGTTTTTGAATAATGTGGGCTTGGAGTATTTAACCCTCAGCCGCAATGCGGGCACCTTATCGGGGGGCGAAAGTCAACGGATCCGGTTGGCCAGTCAGATTGGCAGCGGGCTCACGGGTGTTTTATACGTGCTTGATGAGCCCTCAATTGGCCTGCATCAGCGCGACAATGACCGTTTGCTTACCACGTTGAAAAACCTGCGCGATCAAGGCAATACGGTGATTGTGGTCGAACATGATGAAGAAGCAATCCGCGAGGCGGATTACGTGTTCGATATCGGACCAGGCGCGGGTGTTCATGGGGGGCATGTTGTGTCCCGCGGCACGCCAGCAGAGGTCGCGGCCGATCCAAACTCTCTTACAGGGCAATATCTTCAAGGGATAAAAGAGATCGCGGTTCCTGCGGTAAGGCGCAGTGGGAACGGCAAAATGCTCACCGTGGTTAAGGCCACCGGAAATAACCTGAAATCCGTTACGGCGGATTTTCCGCTTGGCAAACTGATCTGCGTTACAGGGGTGTCAGGCGGTGGTAAATCCACGCTTACAATCGAAACCTTGTTCAAAACGGCCTCGATGCGTTTGAACGGGGCCAAACAAACACCAGCCCCCTGTGAAACGATCAAAGGTCTCGAATTTCTTGATAAGGTGATCGATATCGACCAGCGTCCGATCGGCAGGACGCCGCGCTCAAACCCCGCCACGTATACGGGTGCCTTCACGCCCATCCGCGATTGGTTCGCAGGATTGCCTGAGGCAAAAACCCGCGGCTATAAGCCCGGCCGGTTCAGTTTCAACGTGAAAGGCGGGCGCTGTGAAGCCTGCCAGGGCGATGGGGTTATCAAAATTGAAATGCATTTCTTACCCGATGTCTACGTGACCTGCGAAACCTGCAATGGCGCGCGCTACAATCGCGAAACGCTGGAGGTTAAATTCAAAGGCAAAAGCATTGCAGATGTGCTGGATATGACGGTCGAAGATGCGCAGGCGTTTTTTCAAGCGGTGCCATCGATCCGTGAAAAAATGGATGCATTGGTGCGGGTGGGTTTGGGCTATATCAAGGTCGGCCAACAGGCCACAACGCTGTCGGGCGGTGAGGCGCAGCGCGTCAAATTGTCAAAAGAGCTGGCAAAGCGCTCGACGGGCCGTACCCTTTATATTCTGGATGAACCGACGACGGGCTTGCATTTCGAAGATGTACGAAAATTACTAGAAGTGCTGCATGAATTGGTGGATCAAGGGAATTCTGTGGTGGTGATTGAGCATAATCTGGATGTTGTCAAAACGGCAGATTGGATCATTGATATCGGTCCTGAAGGCGGTAATGGGGGCGGGCGCATCGTGGCCGCCGGAACTCCGGAAACCATCATCAAGAAGAAAAGCAGTTACACGGGGCATTATTTGAAGATGTTGCTCAAAGACCGGAAATTAGCAGCTGAATAAGCCGCCTTTACTTGCGCGATGCATGAGCTCTCGCTGCGCTTGGAGTGGCGTGTCAGCGTCGCTCGCGGTGCGCGCAGGTCCTTGATGGACGGTTTATGTTTGTCGTGCAGGTTTGATTGGGCGGAGGCTTGGCTTCAAAGCGGTTTGTCAGGGCTTTAAAAAAGAGGTTTGAAAGGCCCTCTCGCGCAGGACCTCAACCCGTTTTTCTATTTTTCAGGAATTAAGCCTTTGGGAGAAAAGCGCAGCACCAGCAATAAGATAAGACCCATGGTAAAAAGCCGCATATGCGCCACGCTGCTGATCAAATGCTGTTTTAGGGGGCTTGCATCTTCCATTCCTGAGGTGATTGCTTGCATTAAGAAACCACCGATTGGTTCCACTTGCACCCAAAAAAACCAGATCACAAAACCGCCCAGCACCGCGCCAAAATTATTTCCAGAGCCGCCGACAATCACCATAACCCAGATCAAGAATGTATAACGCAAAGGTTGATAGCCCGCTGGGGTCAGCTGACCGTCCAGCGTGGTCATCATAGCGCCCGCAATGCCGCAGATCGCCGAGCCCAACACAAAGATCTGCAGATGCCGTTTGGTAACGTCTTTTCCCATCGCTTCCGCAGAGGTTTCATTATCGCGAATGGCGCGCATCATACGCCCCCATGGGCTGCGCAGCGCGTTTTGGGCCATCCAAAGCAAAAGCAACAGAACGACAGTAAACAAGCCAGCGTAGCAGAGCTTTACATAAATAGACGAAGCGGTCACAGCATTCATTCCAAGGTCCGTTGCGGTTGCCACGAAGTCTGGGTTGTTTTGCAAATCCACCTCGAAGGGAACCGGCCGAGGAAGGCCGATTACATTTTTGACGCCTCGGGCCAGCCAATCCTCATTTTTCATGATCGCTAAAATGATTTCCGCAATGCCTAAAGTGGCGATGGCCAGATAATCAGAGCGCAAGCCCAAGGCGGTTTTTCCAATAATCCACGCCACACCCGCTGCCAGCAGCCCGCCAGCGGGCCAAGCCAGTAGGATCGGCAATCCCAATCCGCCTAGATATCCCGTTGAGGCTGGATTGACCGCTTCGATCGCTGATACGCCGCCATCGAAAACAAACCTGAATGCGAAAAACCCCACAATCAGCCCGGCAATGATTCCCAATATTTTGGCTTTGCCCGATGGCAGGCGGACGATGGCTAAGCTGGTTAGCCAAAGGCTGGCAACACCAATCACCAAGCCCAGCATGGTGCGCAGTCCTCCTGCGCTCCACGCCTCTGTAACGGGTGGCATTGAAATCAGCACAGTGGCCAGACCGCCCAGAGCCACAAACCCCATCACGCCCACGTTAAAAAGGCCCGCAAAGCCCCATTGCAAATTCACCCCTAAGGACATGATGGCGCTGATTAGCCCCATATTGAGGATCAATAAAGCGCTATTCCAGCTTTGCAAAAAACCGGTCAACAGGATGAGCAATGCCATCGCTGCAAACAGAAAAATGTTTCTATACTGCGCCATCAATAGGCCTTTCCTTTAAACAAACCGGTCGGACGAAATAGCAGCACAATGATCAAAATAGAAAAGCTGACTGCAAATTTATAATCAGTGCTTAGCAATTGCACCAAGCTCGAGGGGGCCCAATCGCTTGGCACGAGATAGGTCACCACTTTTTTCCACGCATAGGTTATGGTAACTTCCGAAAAGGCGATCACAAACCCGCCGGCAATCGCGCCAACCGGATTGCCCAGCCCGCCGACGATGGCCGAGGAAAAAATCGGCAAGAGCAATAGCAAATAGGTAAAGGGCTTGAACACTTTATCCAGCCCATAAAGCGTGCCTGCAATTGTCGCCAGCGCCGCGACGATCATCCAGGTCACCATCACCACGCGCTCTGGATTGATCCCGGAGAGCAAAGCCAGATCTTCATTATCCGCATAGGCGCGCATCGACTTGCCGGTTCGTGTGCGCTCAAGGAACCAAAACAGCAAGGCAACAACAATCACGGCGGCAATCACGGTCAAGCCTTGCGTCGTTTTAATTGCCAAACCCTCTTTCAACCCGGTCATGGCCTTAAACTCGCGCGCGGACATGATGAAGCGCTGACCATCGCTAAAAGTGCGATCATCGGGGCCGATGATGAAGCGCACGACGCCATTCATAATAAACATCACCCCCATCGAAACGATTAAAAAGATCACGGGTTTGGCTTTTTGAACGCGATAAAAGCGATAGACGGTACGATCGGTGAACAAGATCAACGCAATACAGCCAAGAATACTGAAGGGCAGGGCCAAAAGGGCCGTTGGCAAAACCCCAAAAGAAATTCCCATCGATTGAAGCCACCACGTGCCCAGAATACTCAGCGTTGCTCCAAAGGCCATCGTATCGCCATGCGCAAAATTAGAAAACCGCAACACCCCATAGATGAGCGTGATACCCAAAGCCCCCAGCGCCAATTGGCTGCCATAGGCAAGGCCGGGTATAATTACATAATTGGCCAGCGCAACCAGCGCATTAAGCAGATCCATCACAGGCATTCCCCTCTATCAATTCTGCGCGCGCGCAGACGCGTCTGAGGTGAAAGACCGCCACCGCGTAATCGAGTGCATTCAAAAACTTTACGCAAAGCTCTACCCCCCTAGGAACGATTTGCGGACTTCTGGATTGTTCAACAATTCTGCGCCGCTGCCGGTAAAGGCGTTGCGCCCTTGCACCAAGACATAGCCTTTATCGGCAATGCTCAGCGCCTGCCGCGCATTTTGTTCAACCATAAGGATCGGTATGCCGGTGCGGGCCACCTCGATGATCCTGTCAAAGAGTTCATCCATAACGATCGGGCTGACACCGGCGGTTGGTTCGTCCAGCATGAGTAATTTAGGCTTGGTCATCAACGCGCGCCCAACCGCTACTTGCTGGCGTTGCCCGCCTGATAACTCGCCGGCGGCTTGCCGACGTTTATCGCGCAGAATAGGAAATAAATCATAGACCTGCTCAAGCGTTTCGCGAAAATCATCCCGTCGAATAAACGCACCCATTTCTAGGTTCTCTTGTACTGTCATGCTGGTGAATATGTTGTTTGTTTGGGGCACGAATCCCATGCCTTTGGCAACACGATCTTGCGGTGAGAGATGTGAGATATCATCACTGTCAAGGCGCACTTGGCCTTCGCGCAGGCGAAGCATGCCGAAAACAGCCTTCATCGCGGTTGATTTTCCCGCGCCATTTGGGCCCACAATCACCGCGATTTCTCCGCGCTCGACCGCAATGGTACAGCTGTGCAGAATATCTGGCCCCTGCCCATAGCCGCCGGTCATCGTTTCTCCGATTAAAAATGGCTCATTCATGTCCAATTAACTCGCTTGCATCCAAGTAACCTGCAGATTTAGGCTGCTCATATTCATTTTCTGACGCCCTTATTCATGCGGTGGTTTTGTTTTTCAGGCCGGTGCCCAAATAGGCTTCGATAACCTGTTCATTGGCCTTTATTTCGGCCAGTGTTCCTTCTGCCAGTACGCGCCCTTCGGCCATACAGATCACTGGGTCACAAAGCCGCTCGATAAAATTCATGTCATGTTCGATGACAACGAATGTATAATTGCGCTCTTTATTCAGCCGCAAGATTGCATCGGCTATTGTGTTTAAAAGCGTGCGGTTCACCCCGGCTCCGACTTCATCCAGAAACACAATTTTTGCATCGACCATCATTGTACGGCCCAGCTCTAATAGCTTTTTTTGGCCGCCAGAGACTTGCCCAGCTTTATGATCGCGCAGGTGATCAATGGTTAAAAATTCAAGGACTTCATCGGCTTTTGCCGCCAGCGCCCGCTCTTCATTGGCGATGCGTTTGCGGCCAAACCAAGTGTTCCAAAGGGTTTCCCCTGATTGATTTGCCGGAACCATCATCAAGTTTTCGCGGCAGCTCATAGATGAAAATTCATGGGCGATCTGAAACGTGCGCAGCAGGCCTTTACTGAACAACTGATGCGGCGCCAATCCGGTGATATCTTCGCCATTCATTAAGACGCTGCCCGATGTTGGTGCGAGCACGCCGGCGATTACGTTAAATAAAGTGGTTTTTCCAGCGCCATTCGGGCCAATCAGCCCTGTTATCGACCCTGATGCAATTTCAAGCGAGGCTCCGTCAACCGCGTGAAACCCACCAAAATGTTTGTGAAGATTTTGAACTTTAATCAAAACAACTGCCCTTATTCATCCACTGCGCAGGGTTGAAATGCAAAACAGCCCGGTCTCCCGGGCTGTTTTTTGTTCTCACTTAAAGAGATTAACGGAACGCGACCGTTGCCACCGCGCCGTCTTTGATCTCGATCTCGCGATAGTTGCCGGCTGATTCGCCCGGTCCGATCAATTCAACGGCCGTTGCTCCCACGTAATCGATTTCCTTTCCGGCTTTGATCATATCAAGCGCCTTGCCCAATTCGCCCGGCATGATTTGTTCGCCTGGCGCATTGGCAACCGCCATGAGGTGATCTTTCACTGCGGCTGAGTCGGTTGAGCCAGCGGCTTGCATAGCGAGCATGATCAACGCGGCAGCATCATAGCTTTCGGGCGCAAATGCGTCAGAACCGCCAAACGCTTCCGCAGGGTTGTTCAAAGAGGCGCCAAGCGCCATCGCAACGAACATGTCAGCGCCTTTGCTGTCGGTGCCTGGATATTGACCGAATGAGCCGGTCAAATCTGGGCCGATTTTGTCAACGATATCTTGACCTACCATACCGTCTGGCAGCACGAATGTGTCAAACGCGCCTGTGTCAAGCGATCCTTGGATGATTTGCGTGCCAGCACCGTTTGCATAGCCCGCAACAACCAGAATTTCGCCACCGGCTGAGGCCAGTGCGCCGACTTCGGCAGAATAATCGGCTTTGTCTTCATCATGCGCAGCAGATACGGTTACGGTGCCACCAGCGGCTTCGAACGCGGCTTGGAAGCTGTCGGCCAATCCTTTGCCATAATCGTTATTGGTGTATGTCAGAGCAACGGATTTGAAACCGCGATCCATGATATTTTGTGTCATCACAACGCCTTGACGCGCATCTGATGGGGCTGTGCGAAAAAACAAACCATCATCTTCAGCCGTTGAAAGCGCCGGTGATGTAGCCGAAGGCGATACCATCACGATACCATTCGGGCGTGCTACATTCTGCAGGATCGCGCCTGTGACGCCTGAACAATCCGCACCCATGATCGCATCTACTTTATCCGATGTGATTAAACGCTCTGCCGCCGCGGTTGCGGCCGCTGCGTCAATGCAGGTCGAATCGCCGCGAACCGGTGTCACGGTTGCGCCATCGAGCAATTTGCCTGACGCGGTGACTTCTTTCATCGCCAGCTCAGCGCCCAAGCCCATTGAGGGGGTGATTGTTTCGAGCGGTCCGGTAAAGCCCAAAATCACGCCGATTTTAATCTCGTCGCTATGGCTGCCAGCGATTGCGGTGCCTGCTGTTAAAGCTGCCGCAGCCGTCGCCATTAAAAAGTTTCTCATGTTACTTCTCCCATGTAAGGATCACAAATCCAGCGCGAACTTTATGACGCTGTGTCGCAAAAGAAAAGTAGGAATGCTTAAATTATCAGCATAAGTGCAGGCTAAAGTGTCTTTCTGCGGTACAATTCCACCGAGAATTGCAACCAAATCAACCCGGGGTTGCTGACAGGCTGCCCCGCTCACGGTAGGGTGTGGTTTGATAATGCGCCCGGTAACATTTTGAAAAGTGAGAGGGTGAGGCAAAGCCACAGGCCAACGCCACATTGATCACGCTCATATCCGTCTGCATCAAAAGGTTGCGGGCTTTTTGCAGGCGAAGTTCCATGTAATACCGCTTTGGACTGCGGTTTAAATAGCGCCGGAAAAGCCGCTCTAACTGCCGGGTTGACATGCCAACATATTTTGCAAGCAGCGAGGGGCTTATCGGTTCTTCGATGTTTGTTTCCATCATTTGAATGACTTGGCTTAGTTTTGGATGGCGGACGCCAATTCGCGTGGGCACTGATAATCTTTGGGTATCTTGGTCGGTTCTGATCGAGCTATAGATCAGTTGATCCGCCACGGCATTGGCCAAATCCTCGCCAAAATCCTCGGCGATTAATTTTAGCATTAAATCGATCGATGAGGTGCCACCGGCCGTGGTCATAAACTTACCATCTTTGATAAAGACGGATTTTGTTAATTCGACCTCATCGAAATCTTCGGTAAAACTATCTTGGTTTTCCCAATGTATAGTGGCGCGTCGTCCGTTTAAAAGGCCGGCTTTCGCCATCGTGTAAGCTGCGGTGCAAAGCCCGCCGACCGACAGGCCTTTGCGCGTTTCGCGGCGCACCCAATTCAAAAGCTTTTTAGAGGTTCGCCGCTGAATGTTCATACCGCCGCACAGGATCACGGTATCATCTCTTTTCAACTCAACAAGCCCGTCATCGACGCGAAAGGACGTTCCTGCGGAGCAAAAAACAATATCCGCGCTCTCGCCAAGAACTGTCCAACTGTAAAGAGGTTTTCCGGACATCCGATTTGCGATTCGCAACGCATCCAACGCCGCCGCAAATGACAACAATGAAAACTCTTCGATCAATACAAACGCAAATCGGCGCGGGCCACCTTGCTGGTTGGAAACTGAAATCAAATTGGATTGGGTTACCATTCCACTGTCTCTCTTATTCACGGGCCGAGGGTCTGGGCATTCGTTTTTTCAAACATCACTTGGTCAAAACTAATCGGTCGCGTCAAGATGTAGAATAACATTATGCTATGGTTCTTTCGCGGCGGATTTAGTATAGGAATACGAAACAATCCTTTGCTTTGGAGATCAAGAGATGGCGGAGTGGCAAAAATCTGATTGGCGTAATCTTCCGCGCGTGCAAATGCCCGATTATGTCGATGCGGCAGCTTTGGAGAAAGTAGAAGCACAGCTGTCTAATTATCCACCTTTGGTATTTGCGGGCGAAGCGCGTGACTTGAAAGCACAGCTTGCTTCGGCGTCGCGGGGGGAAGCCTTTTTACTGCAAGGCGGAGATTGCGCAGAAAGCTTTGAGCAATTTACTGCGGATGGGATTCGCGACACGTTTAAAGTGATGCTTCAAATGGCGATGATTCTCACTTATGGCGCGAAAGTGCCGGTGGTGAAATTGGGCCGCATGGCCGGCCAGTTCGCCAAGCCCAGATCTGCCCCAACCGAGACCAAAGAGGGCGTGGAACTGCCCAGCTATAGAGGCGATATCATCAATGAGCTGGCCTTTACGCCTGAGGCACGCATCCCGGACCCTCAAAAAATGACACAAGCGTACACCCAATCTGCGGCGACGTTGAACCTATTGCGGGCGTTTTCCAAAGGCGGCTATGCGGATGTACATCAAGTGCATAGTTGGACGCTGGGTTTTACTGAAAGCGACCGCGCTGCTGAGTACCGCAATATGGCAAATCGCATCAGCGATGCGCTTGACTTTATGAGCGCGGCGGGTATCGCCTCGCATAGCTCTCAAGAGCTGCGGACGGTTGATTTTTATGTGAGCCATGAAGCCCTATTGTTGGAGTATGAGGAAGCCCTAACCCGCTTGGATTCAACATCTGGAAAATGGCTGGCCGGATCAGGCCATCTGATTTGGATCGGCGATCGCACCCGCCAGCCAGATGGGGCGCATGTAGAGTTTTGTCGCGGCGTTCAAAACCCGATTGGGCTGAAATGTGGACCAACCACCACCGCTGATGATCTTAAAGTGTTGATGGCGCGTCTCAATCCTGAAAATGAAGCTGGGCGTCTGACGCTGATTTCACGCTTTGGCGCCGGTGCTGTCGGGGATCATTTGCCGCGGTTAATCAAGGCCGTGCAGGAAGAAGGCGCCAACGTGCTTTGGACCTGCGATGCGATGCATGGGAATACCATCAAATCCTCGACCGGTTATAAAACGCGCCCCTTCGACAGTGTTTTGCGTGAGGTGCGAGAATTCTTTGCGGTGCACACGGCAGAGGGCACTGTTCCAGGCGGCGTGCATTTTGAAATGACAGGCCAAGACGTAACCGAGTGTACGGGCGGCGTGCACGCTGTAAGCGATGAAGATCTATCCGCGCGCTATCACACTGCCTGCGATCCGCGTCTAAACGCCAGCCAGTCTTTGGAGCTTGCGTTTCTGGTGGCTGAGGAATTGGTTTCTCACCGACAGGGACGGGCGAAAACAGCTGTTGCGTAACAATGGGATAGCCCTCGGCGACCCTGAAGCTCTTGTCAGCGGCGTCTTATGTGCTTACGCGGCGCTGCGCTTGGCCGGTCATGAGGGTGAGCAGCCTTAGCCTTTCCAAATGGGGGGGCGTTTTTTCAGCTAAAGGCTGAAAACGGGGTATTCCGGCGGATATTTTGTTGGCAGCCTCGGCATGGTGGTGGCTTGATCTGTCTTTGGGGATAGCTTAGCACCATCTGAGTGGTACAGGAGGTCATTTTGATCTGTTCAATGACTGGTTTTGCATCCGATACCGGGTGCCTAAATGGTGTGTCTTGGCGGGCCGAAATTCGAAGCGTAAACGGCCGTGGACTCGACATTAAATGCCGCATCCCCGATTGGATTGAGCGGTTTGAAGAGAGTTTGCGCACTGAATTGCAAACCTATGCGACGCGGGGGCATATTTCTGTTTCGCTGAAACTAGAGGCCAGTGATTCACCCTCAGATCAAGCGGTGCTTGGCGAAGAAAGCCTAGCAGCGATTTTAGGGGCGTTGGAACGTATCGAACAAAAAGCGATGGATATTGGCCTGAGCTTGGCGCCTTCGCGGGCGGCTGACATTCTGCCATTGCGCGGTGTGCTGGTATCTTCTGAGGTAGGGCAACAGCGATTAAGCGAGCAAGGCGCCGACCTGCTTGAGGCGTTGCGGCCCATGCTGCGGGCCTTCGCGGCAAGTCGCGCAGCAGAAGGCGCAGCTTTAAAAACGATTATTTCACAACAGTTGGCGGATTTTGAACGCCTTTTGGCGCAGGCTAAAACGTTGCTGCCACAGCGTGAAGCGGCCGCTTCCAAATCGCTGCAAAAGAATATTGATAAAATTTTTCGCGCCGAGAATGAAATGGACCCTCAGCGTGTTGCCCAAGAATTGGCGCTGATTGTGATAAAGAGTGATATTACTGAAGAATTAGATCGCCTCGACGCACATGTTGCCTCGGCGCGTAAATTGATTGAACAAAAAGTTGCCAATGGCCGGAAATTAGATTTTTTGATGCAAGAGTTTAACCGAGAAACCAATACGCTGTGCGCGAAGGCCAATTATAAAGAATTGACAGATCTTGGGCTCGGGTTGAAGGTTTTAACAGATCAGATGCGCGAACAAATTCAGAATGTGGAATAGAGTATGACCCAAGAAAACCGGCGGGGTTTGCTGATTATTTTATCCTCGCCCTCAGGTGCAGGCAAATCGACCCTGGCGCGCCGGTTGCGCCAGTGGGATCCTGAAATCCAATTTTCGATTTCGGCCACCACGCGGGCGCCGCGCACCGGAGAGGTTGATGGGCAGGATTATATGTTTATCGATCAAAAAACCTTTGAAATATTGGTTAAAAACGATGAAATGCTCGAGCATGCTGAGGTGTTTGGAAATTTTTACGGAAGCCCGCATGGCCCTGTGAAAGAGGCCATTAACGAGGGGAAAGATGTGCTGTTCGATGTTGATTGGCAAGGTGGTCAACAGGTGCGAAATTCCAGTTTGGGCAAACATGTGTTATCGATTTTCATCTTGCCGCCCAGTATAAAAGAACTTGAACGCCGTCTAAGAGCGCGGGCGCAAGACAGCGAAGAGGTGATTGCGGGGCGCATGGCAAAATCACGCAACGAAATCAGCCATTGGCCCGAATATGATTACGTTCTGGTCAATGATGACCTTGATGAAACAGAACAAGACTTGAAGAATATCATCACATCTGAGCGCATGCGCCTTTCCCAACAACCTGGTTTGGTTGACCGAGTGCGCCGTTTGAACAGTGAGTTTGAGGATCGAGTATGACGCTTTACCGCTTGAATGCCAAAATACCGCAAGTTGACCCTTCTGCTTGGGTCGCTCCAGATGCCAATGTCATTGGGAACGTGATCCTCGAGCGTAAAACATCGGTTTGGTTCGGTGCAACTTTGCGCGGTGACAACGAATTGATCAAGATTGGGGCCGGCAGCAATATTCAAGAAAATGTCGTTATCCATACTGATATTGGGTACCCTTTGCGGATTGGGGAAAATTGCACAATTGGCCATAAGGTGATCCTTCATGGATGTGAAATTGCCGATACCTCACTGATTGGAATGGGCGCAATCGTTTTAAATGGGGCGAAAATTGGAACAAACTGTTTGATCGGAGCGGGGGCGTTGATCACAGAAAATAAAGTTATTCCAGATGGTTCACTGGTTGTGGGCAGTCCCGGACGGGTTGTGCGCGCGCTCAGCGCGCAAGAGATGCAAGGTCTTGCGGCAAGCGCGCTGCATTACCAAGAGAATGCAGCGCAGTTTCGCGACCAACTGCAAGAGGGGGCAGTATTATGAAAAACCATGTTCGCAATTTGATGCGGCCCATTGGTCTGCCGGACAGTGCTAGCCGCCCGGTGGTGACCCCTTTATCCCCATCGGTTGTCTACGCCTCGGAGGGGCCGGATATGCTGGATGCTCAATATGAGGGAAGGTTGCAGGGGTATACCTATGCCCGCGAGGGGCATCCCAACGCAGAGGCGCTGGCCCGCCTAATCGATGATCTCGAGGGCGCGCATCATGGAATTGTGCTGGGGTCTGGAATGGCTGCGGTCAGCGCGGCCCTTTTGGGGGTGCTCGAGGCGGGCGATCATATTATTGGCTCAGACCAGCTCTATGGCCGTTCGCTGCGCCTTTTGAAAGAGGATTTGCCCAGATTGGGGATTGAAACCAGCTTGGTTGATACCACGCAAGCGGATTGCGTGGCAGCGGCGCGGCGCCCCAATACGAAAATGATCTTGATTGAGGCGGTATCAAACCCGACATTGCGCGTTGCTGATCTGACTGGCATTGCCGCCTGGGCGGCAGAGCAGCAGGTGATACTGGCAGTCGATAATACCTTCACCACGCCAAAAGCCATCCGGCCTTTTGACTTTGGTGCTGATATTGTGATCCATTCGGTAACAAAATTATTGGCGGGGCATTCCGATGTCACTCTGGGCTATGTGGCTGCAAAAGATCTCGGTTTGCGAGAAAAGATTTATACATTCTCGGTAACCACCGGGATGACGGCCAGCCCATTTGATTGTTGGCTTGCCGAGCGGGGATTGCTGACCTTTCCTTTGCGCTTTGAAAAAACACAAGCCACAGCGGGCGCTTTGGCCAAGATGCTTGCACAACATAACGGCGTGGCGCGGGTGCTGTATCCAGGCCAAGCCAGCCACCCTGATTTCACCCGGGCACAGGCCATTTTGGGTCAAAACGGGTGCAATATGGTGAGTTTTGAGTTGGCCAATCAGACGCGAGAAGCTGCTGAGCGTTTTACAAAAGCTGCCGATCAGATAGCCTTTGCCCCCACATTGGGGGATGTGGGCACAACGCTCAGCCATCCTGTCAGTTCATCGCATCGGGTATTGAGCGGGCCTGAGCAGCAAAAGCTGGGCATTTCGGAGGGCTTTTTTCGCGTCTCGGTTGGTTTGGAAGATGAGATTGCCCTGCTGAATGTCTTCGAACATGCGCTTGCTTCTGTGTGATTATGACCCGCACGGGCATTGTAAAAGCCGCGAGCGATGGATTGCTTTTATCGTCCTTCTATAGCTTAACGGCAATAGGCGCTCAAAGCATTCCGTTCTATTTGGGTTCAAAAAGGTGACATGTTGGCAGAGGTAAATATTGCGTCCATCCTCCAGGGCATCCCCCTTGCCGCGCTTGCTATAGATGCCAACCAGCGCGTCTCGGTAATGAACGCAGAGGCGGTGTCTCTCTTGGGGGAGGGGTTGATGGATCGGCACTATATCACAGTGCTGCGACAGCCCGCTCTGCTCGAAGCGGTAGAGGCTGCATTGGCAACGCGCCTTACGCAGATCAGCCAGTTCGTCGTAAATGAAAGCACGCAAGATGTGCTTTATAAAGTGTCCTGCGCGCCCATTCACGAAAATCTGACATTGCTGTGTTTTGAAGACCAATCGGATAGAGAGCATGTCAGCCAAATGCGGCGCGATTTTGTTGCCAATGTGAGCCACGAGTTGAAAACACCGCTCACCGCGCTGTTAGGCTTTATTGAAACCCTAAACACGTCAGCGCGCGCGGATGCGTCAGCGCGCGAGCGATTTCTTAAAATTATGGAGCGCGAAGCGCAGCGCATGAACCGCTTGGTCTCTGATCTTCTATCCCTGTCACAAGTTGAGGCTGTTGAACGAATGCGCCCGAATGAGGTTGTTGATGTGTCGCGCTTGCTGCAGGAAACCGCAACAACATTGGCACCCGTTGCCGAAGCGCGGGGGGTGCGCTTGCACGTGGTTAACGCGGATCGCTTGGTCAAAATGGCGGGGGATAAAGACCAATTGAGGCAAGTTTTTATCAACCTTATTGAAAATGCGATCAAATATGGTGGGCCGAATAATGAGGTAAGCGTTACCTTATCGGATATCAGGTATCAGACCCGCCTGAGATGTGAGGGTATCGCTATAAGCGTGGCGGATAAGGGGCCCGGCATTGATGCGCTTGATATACCGCGCTTGACCGAAAGGTTTTACCGCATCGACAGCCATAGAAGCCGCGAAATGGGGGGAACTGGTTTGGGTTTGGCGATTGTAAAGCATATTGTCAGCCGCCATCGCGGGGTTTTGAAAATTGACAGTGCTGTTGGCAAAGGCAGTGAATTTAAAATTATTTTGCCAATCTAAGCCTTGCGAGCCTTTCTTAAGCTGGGACAAGCTTCTTAAAAATTGGAGTGTGGCGCATATTTTTTGTAAAAATATAAAGCCGTCATATAGCTGTTACAAAACTGTCGCAAAAGCATCGTGAAAAAGAGGTAGCACCGCAACAGCCGGAAACGATGCAAAGTGCATCTGGCTTTACGTGACTCATTAAGGAGAGACCGATGTCTTTTGTTAAACTGGCAATTTGCGCTTTGGCTGTAAGTGCAACATCCCCAAATTTTGCTTTTGCGCGTGACAATGTGCACGCTGCAGGCTCATCAACCGTGCTGCCCTATGCCACAATCGTTGCCGAAGCCTTTGGCGAAAACTTTGATTTTCCCACGCCTTTGATTGAATCTGGGGGGTCAGGCGCTGGGCGCAAGAAGCTGTGCGAAGGCGTTGGCGCAAACACAACGGATATCGCCAATTCTTCAAGCCGAATCAAGCAAAGCGATATTGACACTTGCGCGGCAAATGGCGTGAAAGAAATCATGGAAGTGCGCTTCGGTTACGATGGCATTGTGTTTGCAAGCCGGTTGGAAACCACGGGTTTTGAAAATCTGACGCCGATGCAGATTTATCTCGCGACCAGCGATAAATCTGAGGCTTTGAATTGGACAGAAATAGATCCGTCTATGCCTAATCGAGAGATTATGTTGTTCATTCCGGGCACAAAACATGGAACGCGGGAAGTGTTTGAAACGAAAGTTATGCTTGCAGGATGTAAAGCCGCCGGCTTTTATAAGACTTTCTTTGAGGCCAATGGGAATGATAAAAAGAAAGCCGAAAAGGAATGCTTTAAAGTGCGCACCGATGGTCGTTCCGTAGATATTGACGGGGACTACACGGAAACGTTAGCGCGTTTATCCTCCAACCCGAACGGCATCGGCGTGTTTGGGTTAAGCTTTTTGATGAACAATACCGATACAATTTATGCGGCCACGATCAACGGCGTTGAGGCATCGACGGAAACCATTGCAACTGGGGCATATCCCGTGTCACGCCCACTTTATTTTTACCTTAAGAACGCGCATTTAGATGCGATCCCAGGGCTTCAAGAGTTTGTTGAGTTTTTTGTGAGCGATGACATAGCGGGCCCCGATGGGCCATTATCGGAATATGGTCTTGTGTCCGATCCGCAGCTTGCTGAAACTCAAGAAATGGTCGCAAACCGCATTCCGATGGGTCCTTTGGAATAAACCCATGCGGCTGTTTCAAGGGGGCGTGCCTCAGGTTTGGGCGGCCCCTGTTTTGTTGAAGGTTCAAACATGAATTCTGTTTTGCCCATCCTCTTATTGGCCTGTGTCGCTGTGTTTTTTCTTTGCCGTGCGCGGTCACTGAATTTGCGCGCACAAGGGCATATTATGGGTGCCTCCTCAACCCATTGGGGCTGGTATGGCGTGATGCAAGTCTCTATTCCGATCGTGCTTTTTTCTTCGCTCATATGGGGGCTTGAACTTTATTTTTTCAATTCCGCGATTAAGGCTTTGGGCGTGGATTTATTTGAAACCGCGGCCGACCTGCACTTGCTGCGCGAAAGCATACGCGCTTCCTTGAAAGCCGGTTTGCCCGGCTTGGCGCCGCAGGGCTTTATGGGGCTGCTCATGGCGGTGATTTCATATTGGTCCGGTGGGTTTGAAACGGTTATACCGCGTATAGGCGAGGCTCCTGATGTGGTTCATCCTGAGCTTGTTCTGCACGCTTTGCGTTTGAAAATGCAGTTTTCAACGTTGTTGCTAATCGGAACCAGCCTGATCGCCTTGGTTTTCGGCTATCGCGCCTGGGATAAAGTCTCAATCGAGTTTAACGCGCGCGACCGCGTTGAATTTGGTATTATCTCGGTGCTGGCGGCCTCATCCGTTGTGGCTGTTTTAACCACGGTCGGGATTGTTGTGTCGCTGCTTTCCGAAACCCTCCATTTTGCGCAAATGCACCCAATTTCCGACTTTCTATTTGGCACCGTGTGGAGCCCACAATTTCACTCTGGTGAGGTAGAGGGGTACGGGTCCGAGCTGGGTGTTTTGCCGCTGCTCTGGGGCACGTTATATATTTCTTTTGTGGCTTTGGCTTTTTCGGTTCCGATTGGGCTGTTTGCGGCGATCTACCTGTCAGAATATGCCACGCAGCGTTTTCGGGACATCACCAAACCTTTGCTGGAGCTGTTGGCTGGAATTCCCACCATCGTTTATGGATTATTTGCCTTGCTTACGGTGGGCCCGATGTTGCGCGATTCCTTCACGCAACCACTTGGTTTGGGGTCAAATTCGGATTCTGTTCTGGCGGCGGGTCTGGTGATGGGCATCATGCTCATTCCCTTTGTCAGTTCGCTATCTGACGATATCATCAATGCGGTGCCTCAATCCTTGCGGGATGGGTCCTACGGGCTTGGGGCAACCCGCTCAGAGACGGTGAAAAAAGTGATTATTCCTGCCGCATTGCCGGGCATCATTGGTGCGGTTCTGTTGGCCAGCAGCCGCGCAATCGGCGAAACCATGATCGTGGTTTTAGGGGCCGGTGCAGCGGCGAAGCTAAGCCTCAACCCACTGGAAGGCATGGCAACAATCACGGCAAAAATTGTCAACCAGCTCACGGGTGATACAGAATTTGAATCGCCAGAAACCTTGGTGGCGTTTGCGCTCGGGCTGTCGCTGTTCGTGATCACATTATGCTTAAATGTATTGGCGCTTTATATCGTGCGCAAATATCGTGAAGAATATGAGTAGGGATTAAGGATTTGGATTTAAAAGCCCGTCACGCGAAAGAACTGCGCTTCAGGATGTATGGCCTAGTAGCGATAACGCTGGGTTTGCTGTGCGTGCTCGCCTTATTCAGCTCGGTCTTGGCTGCAGGTCTGCCGGCCTTTAAACAAACCTTCATACAGCTGCAGCTGGATTTGCCCGCCGCTAAACTGGATAAAACCGGCACGCGGGATCCGGAAAAGATGAAGAAAGTCTCAACGATCGGCTACTCAAAGGTGATCCGTGATCAATTGCAGCAAAACCTGAAAGATGCAGGGATCGACTTTTCAAAGCTGGATAAAAAGCAGCTTAAAAATATGATCTCGAAAGAGGCGCCCGCGCAATTACGCTATGCAGTGTTAGAAAATCCCTCGCTGCTTGATCGCCCGTTTGACTTTGAAGTTTTGGCCAATGGCCGGATTGACGGATATTATAAGGGGCGGGTGACTTTTGAAACCGCCGCGCTTGATGTTATGATTTCGCCAGATCAGCTGGTTTTGGCAGATGCTATGAAAGCCGCGGGTCTGTTAAAGACGCGTTTCAACGGGCAATTTTTCTATTGGCCGGATGCCTCTGACTTGCGGCCAGAAGCAGCAGGGTTGGGCGTAGCCTTACTTGGCTCGCTTTATATGGTGATTATCGTTTTCGTTTTGGCCGTACCCCTTTCTGTATGCACAGCGGTTTTCTTGGAAGAATTTGCGCCGAAAAATTGGTTTACCGATTTGATTGAAATAAATATTTCAAACTTGGCGGCGGTGCCCTCGATCGTGTTTGGAATTCTGGGTCTATCGCTTTTTATTAATTTTATGGATTTACCCCAATCAGCCCCGATTGTTGGTGGATTGTGCCTGACATTGATGACCTTGCCAACGGTGATAATTGCCGCGCGCGCTGCGATCAAAGCGGTGCCGCCCTCGATCAAATCTGCAGCGCTGGGTCTTGGCGCATCCCGCGTTCAGGCGGTGTTTCATCACGTATTGCCCTCAGCAGCGCCTGGTATTTTAACGGGCACTATTTTGGGCCTTGCCCAAGCGCTGGGGGAAACCGCACCATTGCTGTTGATCGGGATGGTGGCTTTTGTGCGCGAATACCCATCACTGTCTCCCGATGGTATTTTTGATCCCTCAACGGCACTGCCCGTGCAAATATATAATTGGACGGTCAGAGGTGATCCCGCCTTTGTTGAGCGCGCCTCGGGTGCCATTATCGTCTTATTATGTTTTATGATAACAATGAATGCTCTGGCGATAATCCTGCGCCGCCGCGTTGAAAAGCGGTGGTAGGATATGCTTGATACAAATATGGAAGAAACCGTGTCTGAAAAATCAAAAATAATCGCTCAAGACGTGCGCGTGCTCTATGGTGATAAAGAGGCTCTTAGAGATGTGAACATTCGTATTTCTGAGAAAATGGTAACCGCCTTCATCGGTCCCTCAGGCTGCGGAAAATCAACTTTTTTAAGATGCTTCAACCGGATGAACGATACGATTTCGGATTGTCGTGTTGAAGGAAGTATTATGTTTGACGATCAAGATATATCGCAAATAGATCCGGTGATGCTGCGGGCCAAGATTGGCATGGTGTTTCAAAAGCCCAACCCATTTCCAAAGTCTATTTATGATAATGTTGCCTATGGCCCGCGCATACATGGCCGGGCGCGGAACAAAGCCGAGTTGGATGAGATTGTTGAAAAGGCGCTGCGCCGCGGCGCTATTTGGGATGAGGTGAAGGACCGGCTGCACACTTCCGGAACCGGCTTGTCGGGCGGGCAGCAGCAGCGCTTATGCATTGCCCGCGCAATCGCCACAGAGCCTGAAGTTTTGCTGATGGACGAGCCATGTTCTGCGCTTGATCCCATCGCGACCGCGCAAATCGAAGAATTGATCAGCGAGTTACAACAAAACTACTCTGTGATTATCGTTACCCATTCGATGCAGCAAGCGGCCCGGGTTAGCCAAAAAACTGCTTTTTTCCACCTTGGTAATTTGGTCGAGTTTGACGATACGAGCGCGATTTTCACAAATCCGAAAGATGCCCGAACCGAAAGTTACATCACGGGCCGGATCGGCTAAGGAGGCTTCCATGGTAGAAAAACATATTGTCAGCGGATTTGATAAAGACCTTGAATCAATAGAAGCCCTGATCATGAAAATGGGGGGGCTTGTTGAGGCGTCGATCGCAGATGCGACCCGTTCATTTGAAACCCGTGATAATCCATTGGCAGAAGAGGTTATCGCGCGCGATAAAATGATTGACCAGCTTGAAGCGTCGATCAATGCGCAGGCTGCGCGGGTTTTGGCATTGCGCTCTCCCAATGCGGTCGATTTAAGGTTGATCCTGTCGGTGATTAAAGTCAGTGGCAACCTTGAACGCATTGGCGATTATTCCAAAAATATGGCCAAGCGCACAGGCGTGCTGTTGGAACTGCCCGAGATAGAAAATGCGGGGTCATCCTTGCGGCGCTTGGGGCGCGAGGTTGAGCTTATGCTAAAAGATGCCTTGGATGCTTATATTCAACGTGATCCGAACTTGGCAGAGCAGGTGATTTTAAAAGACCGTGATGTTGACCAGCTTTATAACGGGATGTTCCGGCAATTCTTAACGTTTATGATGGAAGATCCGCGCAATATCACAGCCTGCATGCATTTACATTTCATCGCCAAGAATATCGAACGCATGGGCGATCATGTGACCTCAATTTGCGAGCAAGTTGTCTTTTTGGCAACTGGTGAGCTTCCCAGTGACCCGCGCCCCAAAGGCGATCTTACATCGCTGGATCCTGATATCAGCTTAAGAAAGTAATTGGACGCGCCGCATGGTAAAACCAGCGATCTTGATTGTGGAAGATGAGCCGTCACAGCGCGAGATATTGTGCTATAATCTAGAAGCCGAAGGTTATGAGGTGTTGATCGCCGAGAATGGTGAAGAAGCGCTTCTGGTCGTGGATGAAGCGTCACCCGACATAATTTTATTGGATTGGATGATGCCATTGGTCTCTGGTATCGAAGTATGCCGCCGTTTGAAACTGAATCGGGAAACGCGGGAAATCCCAATCATTATGCTCTCTGCGCGCTCAGAAGAAGTTGATAAGGTACGTGGTTTGGAAACCGGCGCAGATGATTACATGATCAAACCTTATTCGGTGATTGAATTATTGGCGCGGGTGCGCGGCCAGTTGCGCCGAACGCGGGCCGCCGCGATGGGGCAAAAATTGCGATTTGAGGATATTGTTTTGGACGCTGAAACCTTTGAAGTGTTTCGCGATAACCAGCCGCTGAAACTTGGCCCGACTGAATTTAGATTGCTCAGCGTTTTTATGGAAAAGCCGCGCCGCGTTTGGAGCCGGGATCAGCTGCTTGATCGGGTTTGGTCGCGTGAAACCGATGTCGAAACCCGCACGGTAGATGTTCACATAGGACGTCTTCGCAAAGCCTTATGCCAGAATGGCGGTACAGATCTTCTACGCACAGTGCGCGGTGCCGGCTACGCCTTGGGGTGAAACTGTTTCAATTTTGACCGGGGGCGACAGAGGGTTTGAACCGCATATAAAAGCTGCGGTCTCGCCTGAATGATAGCGGATTTAATGAAAAAAATAAATTCGCGATCGCGCTGTAACTTTTCTGATATTCAGGTCATAATGGCGCCAATTCGAAAAACAGCCCTGGGGATATCGATATGAAAGATGCAACTGACGTGATCAGCGCGAAAGACCGGCCAAATCTAAGCAGCTTCGATTGGCAAGATCCATTCAATTTTTCAGATCAGTTGACTGAGGAAGAACGCATGTTGCAAGAATCTGTGCGCGGCTTTGCGCAAAATGAATTGCAGCCTCGAATTCTGAACGCCTACCGGAATGCGACTATTGAGCCAGAGATTTTTCGGGAAATGGGGGCGCTGGGCTTGCTGGGCGTGACGGTACCTGAAGAATATGGCGGGTTGGGCGCAGGCTATGTGGCTTATGGGGTTGTGGCCCGCGAGGTAGAGCGCGTTGACAGTGGCTACCGTTCGATGATGTCGGTGCAGTCAAGCCTCGTGATGTATCCGATTTACGCCTATGGTTCGGAAGAGCAGCGCAATAAATACCTGCCTGGTTTGGCAGAAGGGCGCCTTATTGGCTGCTTTGGACTGACCGAAGCAGATGCGGGATCGGATCCGGCGGGCATGAAAACGCGGGCAATTAAAACTGCGGATGGATATCGCCTGACAGGATCTAAAATGTGGATTTCGAATGCACCGATCGCGGATGTCTTCGTGGTTTGGGCCAAATCAGATGCGCATGATGGTGCCATCAGAGGGTTCATTTTGGAAAAAGGGATGGCGGGTCTGACTGCCCCTAAAATCGATGGCAAGCTGTCGTTGCGGGCCTCAGTTACCGGCGAGATTGTGTTGGATAATGTCGAAGTCTCAGAAGATGCGTTGCTGCCCAATGTTTCAGGGTTGAAAGGGCCTTTTGGCTGCTTAAACAGAGCGCGTTATGGCATCAGCTGGGGCGTTATGGGCGCGGCCGAGTTCTGTTGGCATGCCGCCCGTCAATATGGTCTAGATCGCAAACAATTTGACCGGCCGATTGCGCAGACGCAATTGTTTCAGAAAAAGCTGGCCGATATGCAAACGGAAATCGCTTTAGGATTGCAAGCTTCACTGCGAGTGGGGCGTTTGTTGGATCAGGCCGAAGCCGCGCCTGAGATGATCAGCCTGATCAAACGTAACAATTGCGGTAAAGCGCTGGATATTGCACGCCTTGCGCGTGATATGCATGGCGGCAATGGTATTTCGGATGAATATCACGTGATGCGTCACATGAATAATCTGGAAACGGTGAACACCTATGAGGGAACGCATGATGTGCATGCGTTGATCCTGGGTCGCGCCCAAACCGGCTTGCAAGCGTTTTTCTAGTGGCCTGAGGGCATCAAATGCTTGGCCGCAAGCGCAGGCTCAAAAACCGGTCGAAGGCCCTTTTATATTCCCATGCGGTTGAAGCACCGCGTGGCCTAAAAAGGCTGGCCTTTTTCCTTTTGGCTGGGGTTCTGATCGGCACCGACTAGCGCAGAGTCTTCGGCGTATGAACATCTTCATCAATGAGATGTCATTGATGAAGATGCCAATCACGCAGGTCACACAGCTTGACGTGTGATTTGTGAAATTGATTTGTTCATTTTGTGTATCATCGCCTCTATAGGGTCTTTTTCTTCTTGTTCTAAGGGATGAAGCGGCTTGCGCGGGGGGCCGGCATCGATACCGCGCGTGCTCAGGCCATGTTTGACAGATTGCACAAACCTTCCTTGCGTTTCAAAAGCCTGCATCAAAGGCAGCATGGCTGACATGATCGCCCGACCTTTGACAAAATCGCCTTCGATCACGCAGGCCTGATAAAGCGCGATATGGGCCTCTGGTGCAAAATTGGAACCCGCGCAAACCCAGCTGCGCGCGCCCCAAGCAAAAAATTCAAGCGCGTGAGAATTGCTTCCGCAGGACAGGTCGATTTGAGGATGCGCGCGCGCGAGCATATGCAAATGCTCCGGATTGCCGCTGTTATAGATCAACGCAGATGGAGGATTGGATGCAACAATTTGAGCAAGACAGCTTTCATCCAAATTAACCGATAATCGCTGCGGGTCATTGTGCAATATAAGGGGTAGCTTGGCTGCGCGCTCAATGGCCAATACATGCGCCGCGATTTCAGGGCCCGTTGGAAGAGCCACCGGCGGCGCCGTGACCAGAACTGCATCTGCTGCGTGCACCTTGGCTTGACGGGCATATTCGATGCACTCTTCGGTGCGTATGGCGCTGGTCCCGATGATCATGGGCACGCGCCCTGCAATCATTTCTTTTGCCACTCGCATCAAATAGACGCGCTCTTTCATCGACATTGCATAATATTCACCTTCCGTACCCGCCACAATTAACCCATCAATGCCGGCGTCGATCAAAAGGTCGATGCTGGCTTGCATGGCCTGTTTGTTTAAAGTGAAATCCTTGTGGAAAGGGGTAACAAGCGGGGTATAAACACCCTCAAATTTCATGTTTTGCTCCATCTGCAAGGGTAAAAGCGGCTTATCGCTTGACCGCATAGCCGGGCGTCTCACCCCGATCTTTGCTTTGAATTATTGGGCCCCGTGCCTTTTGGGCGATTACGCAAAGATGTTTTATTTTTGAACTAGTCATCGCACCATGTCAGAACGCTCTCTATCGCCTAAGCTAGCGTGATGCGTGAAGAGATCCATCTTAAAGGCTTAAAGATGTTTAAGATGGCTGCAGAAGCGTTTTTCAAAAGCTCGCAGGCAGTTTGTTTTAGGATCGCACGCTGCCCCGTTTAAGCTGCTGTTAAACTGCACTTTTAAGATCGTACGCGCCAATATCTTAGCAATTGGAACAGGTTCACTTCTATCAGATCTGCCTTCTTGACCGCGCTATAACAAAAGCGCTGTGCACCACATTCCGAGCCCAAAAACGGTATGGCCAAGCAATCCCATAGCGCGCCCAAAGTGCGGGTTTGGGGTTTTTGATAAGGCGATGCCAAGTCCCAAGCCGGGATGCAATAAAAACCATCCTGCAGCGATTGTCGCAATAGAAAATACCCAAACAGGCAGGAAGCTTGGCTCCCTTAGCCAGTCTGCTCCTATTAACGCGATGAAAAGAACGCCGTAGATTATACCCACGCCATAATGGAAGGCCCAGCCGATGCGGGTTTCACCAGCCGTTTCTTGCGCGATTTGAATATCTGAATGAAAAACCACGCCATGTTTTAAATGGAATACCCATCTGCCAACCAATCCCCAATTGGGGGGCGCAATCGCAAAGACGCGATTTAACAGAACCGACCATAGATCCATGAACACGGTTCCCCCAATTCCAACCGCGGTTGCTAAAAGAAGATTGCTCATATTCGCCCCTGATCAAATTTGAATTCCGTCAGTATAAACATCGCTATCATATTGAACTAGACAAAAAACGTTACCATCAGCTTGTAAAACACCCAAAGCAGACAGACCCATCAATTTGACGCGATACCGCGGCTTGCAGGGCGTATTGCGGGGCTGTTTTTTACCGGCCTGTGATCATCCGCCGTTCGGTGAAGCAGCCGTTTTCCACTTGCAATTTCTATTTTCCAGGCTGGGCTTTTGTAAATTTACAGAATTTTTGATCGAGGTTGGCAAAGAAGTTGCTGCGCGGGCGCTTCCCCAAGTCAGCTTACATTACGTATAGGATGTGCTAAAGTTGTTGTGCTTATTGGCAATTTTTAGGAACTAAGGCATGCAGATTTATACGCCAGGTAGCGAGATTGGGGTTTTGCAGCCTTGGCCTTTTGATAACCCCGAAAGCAATTATAAAATTCTGTCCGGGGCGCCCGCCGCATCGGGCCGTATTGATACGGGGGGGGCGGGCTATACAACCCGCTCGGGCATCTGGCGCTGCAGCACCGGTGCCTTTGAATGCACAGAGCAGGGTGATGAATTGATGACCTTTTTATCTGGGCGTTGCCATCTGACAGATCAATCAACGGGCAAAAGCCACGTGTTGGGCGCGGGTGACAGCCTTTTTATGCCCGATGGACACCGTGTCACATGGGATATTATTCAAGAGGTTACGAAAGTATTTTTTGGGAATAAATCCAGCGGATTTTAACGTTAGGTGTGTTTGTTGAAACGGTTTTTGGGAAGCGTTTCTGCGCCTTTCAAAACTGTGATCCGCAGCATATGCATCTGTCTGTATGATTTTATTAAGATAGGTTTCGAGCATGTACCCTTATCCCGAGCTTTATATTCTAAGACATGGTGAAACGCTCTGGAACCAGCAGGGGCGTCTTCAGGGGCAAAAAGACTCGCCTCTGACAGATAAGGGGCGGCAGCAGGCCTTGGCCCAAGGCGAAGTATTGCGATCTGTTAAAAGCTTGCCGCATATTGTGTTCGTTAGCCCTTTGGGAAGAACTTTAACAACGGCAAATCTTGCAGCCCCCTTCATCAAAACTCACGTAAAAGATCCGCGTTTGCTTGAAATCAATTTTGGCGCGTGGGAAGGGGCCACGCGCGATGCCATAAGTCAAAAATTCAAAGCGCCAGTGCAAGGATCTGAATGGTTTTTTAAGAGTCCAGGCGGTGAAACCTTTCAGATGATCTCAACGCGGGTCATGTCCTTTTTACAAGAACTTGAAGATCCGGCTATTATCGTTACGCATGCTGTGACCTCTAAGGTCTTGCGCGGCCTTTATCTGGGCCTTGATCAGGCTGACTTATTAAAGCTTCCCGCAGAACAAGGATGTATCTATCATTTATACAAGGGTACTGAGGCGGTGTTACGTTAAGCCTTGGTGGGACCTGCGATGCAGATTTAGCGCGGGGGTTTTAATTATAGGTGCGGAGAAATGGTATTAAAATCGCGTTTTCACCCAAGACAGTTGCCGCGATTGTTCAAAGCTTATTCGGCGCCAGTATAGCTGAAGCGGGAAAATTGTGCTTCGGCGGCCAAACCTGACGTATCAAAGGCAATCATACCAACGAAGTTGCCCGTAAAAGATTTGCCTTCGCCTTTTCCTGCCTCATCCGACAAGCAGGCTGCATCTAAAACCGGGCCAATTGGATGCCAATCCTTGGCCTGTTTCCAGAAAAACTGTTGCTCAGCATGATCGGTCTGAAGACGCAACTCTACAGCGCCCTCAGCGATTGGCACGGGCGCGGCCAGTGGATAATCCATATCCGTATTCGGATAACGACCTGGGCAGGAAAATAGGGTTAATATCCGGCCAATTTCAGGATCATGCGAAAGCAGCAACGCATGAAATTTATGGCCGTTATAATAGGTGATCAAACCGGCGGCTTGCTGATAGGTTTGCGGTGCAAATTGCAGCTGGCATTCGGCGGAATAGATGAGATGTTGCTGGCGGCGCGCGAGCAATGCTTGTTCAAAGCAACTGCCGATGCTTTCCCGCCCTATTAAAATTAAGCTATTATTTTCTAACCGAAATAACCTTTCGGGAAACGGCGTTCTGAGCCATTGGAAATCAGAATGAAGGCAATTAAACTGATAATCTATTGTTTTGGTTTTGGCTTTTTGAACGCTGTGCTGGCCTTTGTCAGGATTGGGCAGGTTTGCCCGAACGGTTTGTCCAGAGCCTTCAAGATAAAGCCAGTTATCGGCTTTCCAAACGCAGCGCTCTAATCCTGTTTCACGGCCCAAGGGACAAAAGCGTCCAACCCCATCTGGACCGGGTATTGGCCGCCCCATCAAAAATGAGTGATAGGCCTCGCCGTCTTGGGTCTCAACATACTGACCGTGCCCGATGCGTTGAAACGCGTGGTCAGGCGTGTCGCTATGCGTCATCAGATGTTGTTCTGGATGGGCCTCATAGGGCCCCTGTAGATTGCGCGCGCGCGCCATGCTCACTGCATGCCCATAGCCGGTTCCCCCTTCCGCAGTGGTGAGGTAATAATAGCCATTTCTTTTGAAAATATGGGGTGCTTCTGTCAGCCCTCTTTGGCTTCCGGACCAGATGTTTTTAATGGGTCCGAACAACCCTTTATCGGGGGCCCATTCCTGTAGAGCTATGCCATCAAAGCGGTGATGGGTCGGGTTAGAGCCTGTATCATGCGCGCCATGATTCCAAACCATATTCAAGAGCCATTTGCGGCCATCGTCATCGTGAAAAAGCGAGGGATCAAATCCAGACGAGTTTAGGTAGATTGGATCAGACCATTCGCCATCGATGCGCGGGCAGGTTGTGATATAATTATGGGTGTCCTTAAAGGCGCCGTCCAAGCGCTTCACATCTGTGTAAACCAACCAAAATAAACCGTCTGCATAAGAGAGGCATGGGGCCCAAACACCGCCTGAATCTGGGTTTCCACGCATGTCTAAAAGCGCGGGTCTGTTCAAAGGGGTTGCCACCAAGCGCCACGCGCTAAGGTTGGTTGAATGATAAATGCGCACTCCAGGGTACCATTCAAAGGTCGAGGTCGCTAGATAGTAATCGGAACCGACCCGAAGAAAAGACGGATCCGGGTGAAAACCTGGTAAGACCGGATTATCGATCACCCTCATATTACCCCGCTGTTTGATTAAGCAGTTTTAACGCTTCTGTTTTACCTAGTGCAGCGGGCCTCGCACAACTGGTTGACAGCTCAATCCACTGCTTTTTCTCGCCAGACTCCAGAATACCCGTCATCACGTCCACGACATGCGCTGCCAAATCCAAAGAGCAGCGATGCGGGCGGTTTTCAAGAATTGCCTTCGCCATATCAGCAAGCCCGGCGCAGCGGTAATTTGCCCGCTTTTCGCCCTGTCCATCGGTGGTATTGGTGATGCCGAAAGGATGATCATCTTGCTTGGGCTGCGCGGTGCCCCCGCTTGCATCGGCGTGTAGTACGCTGCCCCCGAAGAAATTGGGATCAGGCACGTAGAGCGAGCCTTCACTGCCATAAAGCTCCATATTTTCATGCCGATGTGCGGAAACATCCCAGCTTGCACCCAGCGTTATAATCGCGCCGGATTGAAATTCGAGTAAGGCATGAAGTGTGGTGGGGGTATCTACGGGTACGCTCTCTCCCGTGCGCGGGCCCGTGCCAATGGTGCGGGTTTTCAGGCCGGTTGATGCCATCGCGCTTACAGCCTTGACCGGTCCGATCAATTGCACCAAATTCGTTATGTAATAAGGGCCTAAATCGAGTACGGGCCCACCACCAGGTTGAAAGAAAAAATCAGGGTTCGGATGCCATGCTTCCATCCCTCGCGACATGACATGGCAGGTGCCGCTTAAAACCTCTCCTATCGCTCCTTGATCAATCAAAGATCGCGCCAATTGATGGGCCCCGCCCAAAAACGTGTCGGGTGCCGAACCGATGCGCAAGCCCGTTTCATCGGCCAATTTGCGCAACGCCTCACCTTCTTCTAAGCTGAGCACAAACGGTTTTTCCGAAAAGGCATGTTTTCCCGCCTGTAGGATTTGTTTCGTGACCTCAAAATGCGCCGCTGGTATGGTCAGGTTCACGACTATATCGATATCGCTGCTTGCGAGTAGATCTGGTACGCTTAGCGCGCGCAGGTTAAATTTCTCTGCCTGAGTTTTGGCTATGGCCATATCAAGGTCTGCAACAGCGCGCATTTCTAGGGATGAAAACTGTGTTGCCAACTGCAGATAAGCCGTTGAGATATTACCACATCCAATAAGGCCAATGCCCATTTTCTTCATAGTTTTAGCGCCTTTCTTGCAGCGGCCTTTAGTTTAAAAGGTTATCAGTTTTTCGTAGGATCTTGTTGCAAAGCGCACACCATCTTTTGGATTGTCATGTTCCAGAACATAACGGCCAATGCCCGATGCGCGTAAACATGCGCTGATTTCATCCCAATTCATCACCCCATGCCCGACATCAGCCCAACCGCCTTCATCACGATTTTCACCCTCTGGGGCGTGATCTTTTATATGGGCAGATATGATACGATTTTTGTAACGCTCTATCCATTCTACGGGCGATTCCCCTGCAACCGCCACCCAAGCCAGATCAAGTTCCAGAACCAGCGAGGGCGCGGCCTCTAACATAGCTTCGATGGGATATGTTCCATCCTCTAAAGGAATAAATTCGAAATCATGATTATGCCAGCCAAACTGCAATCCCGCCGCACGAATAGGCGCCCCGATCGTTTCAAGATGCGCGCCAAACTCAGCCCAGCCTGCGCGATCTGTTGGTCGCCGTTCGGGCTTTAAGAAGGCGATGATCACGGCTTCCATGCCAAATTCACGCGCAATATTTAAGGCATTTTCTGGTTCATTCTCAACCAGATCTATATCAAAATGGCCGGTGGTCATTGACAGACCATATGTGTCCAACAGCGCTTTGGTTTTGCTTGGATTTTCGTATAATGCCCCAAACCCCTCGACCTCGCGCAATCCTAGATCAGCCAGAGTTTGCAGCGTATCCGCCAAGTCAAAATTTCGAAACGAGTAAAGTTGCATGGAATGTGCGGGCATGAGTAATCTTCTTTTAATGTAGGGGCTAAGGGGGGGGTTAAAGGCGTAATTCGGAAGCAGGATCAAACAGAGAGGCTTGTTTCGGGTCAAACCCGATGCTGACAAGATCTCCTGGTTTCACGCGGGCTTGGCCATCCATCCGAAATCTGAAATAGGCCCCGCTTACGGTGCAATCAACGATCGTGTCCGAGCCCATCGGTTCGACCAAATCAACGGTGACTTGCGTGTGATAGGGGGCTTTGGCGCTTAAATCCCCCACGATCACATGCTCTGGACGGATTCCGATGGTTGCGGCGCAATTATTGGCTGGCTGTTCAGAGAATTCATAGCGATCGAGCGGTAATTTGACGTCTTCAAAGATAAAATGGTTATCTTGGATCTGACCATCCAGAAAGTTCATTGATGGCGAACCAATGAAATTGGCCACATATTTATTGCGCGGGCGGTTGTAGATCTCATTTGGTGAGGCAAGTTGCATGATTTTGCCATTGCGCATCACCGCGATACGGTCGGCCAATGTCATGGCCTCGATCTGATCATGCGTGACATAAATCATCGTATTGCCCAATTGCTGGTGCAGACGTTTGATTTCAACGCGCAAATCAGCGCGCAGCTTAGCATCCAGATTTGACAGGGGTTCATCGAATAAAAAGACATCGACATCGCGCACCAGAGCACGCCCGATAGCTACACGTTGGCGCTGCCCTCCAGAAAGAGCGGCGGGTTTGCGGGAGAGCAAAGGCTCGATCTGCAAAATCTCAGCGGCCCGCGCCACGCGCGCTTTGATCTCCTCTTTGGGCATTTTCGTGTTTTTCAGGCCAAAGGATAAATTCCCCTCAACGCTCATTTGCGGATAAAGCGCGTAGGATTGAAAAACCATCCCGATGCCACGCTCTGACGGCTCGGCCCACGTGACGTTGGTGCCATTGATCAGGATTTGTCCATCGGTTATGTCGAGCAATCCGGCAATACAGTTCAGCAGGGTTGACTTGCCGCATCCTGACGATCCCAAAAGCACCAGAAATTCGCCCTTATGAACATTAAGGTCCAAATTGTGCAGAACACTTACAGATCCAAAATTCAGGTCTAATTTTTTTATTTCTACCGAATGCATAATGCAGCTTATCCTTTAACTGCGCCGGCTGCGATGCCGCGCACGAACAGTTTTCCTGAGATGAAATAGATGGTCAGGGGAACCAGCCCCGTGATGATTGTGGCGGCCATATTCACGTTATATTCCTGCACGCCCTGCGTTGAATTCACAATGTTATTCAATTGTACGGTCATGGGGTAATTTTCCGGCCCCGTATACACAATACCAAACAGAAAGTCATTCCAGATGCCGGTCACCTGAAGAATCACGGCAACCGTAAAAATTGGCAAAGACATGGGCACCATAATGCGGAAATAAATACCCCAAAACCCGGCACCATCCACGCGCGCCGCTTTGAACAACTCTTCGGGTAACGAGGTGAAATAGTTGCGAAATAACAGCGTCAAAATGGGCATACCAAAAATCGTATGAACGATAACCAGCCCACCCAGTGATCCATATATGCCAATTTCCCGCAGCATGATCACCAATGGGTAAAGCATCACCTGATAGGGGATGAACGCTCCAAATATCAAAATCGTAAAAAACACATTGGCGCCTTTAAAACGCCAGTTTGCCAAAGCATATCCATTGATAGAGGCGACGATTATCGAGGCAATGACTGAGGGGACCGTGATTTGAACCGAGTTCCAAAACCCTCGGCTTAAGCCTTCACATGTTAATCCTGTACAGGCCTGCGACCAGGCTTTCACCCAAGGCGCAAAGGTCACCTCAAGGGGCGGAGAAAAAATATTTCCCAGCCGAATTTCAGGCATGCCTTTTAAAGAGGTGACCGTCATCACATAAAGCGGGATGGCGTAATACACCGCGATAAACGCCAGCGTGCCATAGAGAAAGATATTTCTGCGCGAAAAGGTTTTGCGAGGTTTAGGGCCCCGAGGGCCAATCATGATCTCTTGCTCAGCCATGTTTTTTAGAACCTCCAAATTCAAGCATTGCCCAAGGTATAACAACCAACATAACGGTGAGCAGCATCATGGTTGAGGCTGCGAAGCCTTGCCCCAGGTTTTGCGCTTGAAACATAAGATCATATACATATTTTGCAGGCACTTCGGTGGCGATGCCGGGGCCGCCGCCGGTCTGCGCGACGATCAGATCGAACACTTTGACAATGCCCGTGGTTACGATCACCAAAGTTGTGATAAACACGGGTCGCATCATTGGAATAATAACGACCACATAGGTTTTCCATGTCGGAATACCATCAACGCGCGTGGCCTTCCAAACATCTTCATCAATACCGCGCAAGCCCGCGAGCATCAGCACCATCACCAAGCCGCTGCCCTGCCATAAGCCGGCAATGAGCACGCCGAAAATCGCGATGTCGGGGTTGTAGAGCGGATCGAAGGTAAAGCTCGCCCAGCCGAGATCCCTTACAATGCCTTGCACGCCAAAACTTGGGTTCAAAATCCACTGCCAGATCAAACCTGTCACAACGAAGCTTAAAGCATAAGGGTATAAGATTACGGTGCGAAAAACGCTTTCGAACCGCACTTTTTGATCAATTAAAGCCGCGAGTATAAAGCCAATCACGAACATCAAAATCAACATACACAGGCCATAGATGAATAGGTTTTCGATTGAAACCAGCCATTTCTTCGTGTCCCAAAGCCGCTCATACTGTTGAAAGCCAACCCATTTTAAGCGTGGCAGCAGTCCAGATTTGGTAAAACTATAGACAATAGTCCAAGCCGTACCGCCCACGAAAACAAACAGGGCCGTCACAATCATCGGGATTGCGGCGATCTTAGCTGATTTGTTTCTGAAAAGCTGATTAGGGCGCTTGTGTGACATCTGCGGCCTCAATATCCAATGCTTTGATATAAAAAAGGGGTGTCAGCCCGCGCGGGCGGGCTGACATTTTGTTTTGAGTTTAGTCCGCGTTTGCGATCATTTTCACAAAGTCAGCTTGTGCATCCGCCGCTGAGATGGATGTGTCGGCAAAGAACTCGGTGAACAATGTGTTCATTTGGTTTGCCGTGTCAGGCGTTAGAAGCATATTGGTATCTGGCAACAACGCGCCTTGGTCAAGCAAGGCTAAACCTTTTTGCATGCAATCATTTGCCGCTGACAGATCAACATCGCCGCGTACTGGAAGCGATCCTTTTTTCAGGTTGAAGGCAACTTGAGTTGTTGGCTTAAGCAACAATGCTGCCAATTCACCTTGCGCTGCAACCTTAGCATCATCCTTCAGAACTGGGAAATAGAACGCATCGCCGCCTGTTCCCAATCTTGGGTTCATCCCCAAACCGGGCAAGCAACTATAATCTTCGCCCGCCACTGCGTTCGCAACCGCAAATTCACCCTGCGCCCAATCGCCCATGATTTGACCACCGGCTTGACCTGTGATGACCAAGTTGGTTGCGTCATTCCAGTTTTGAACGGTCGATTTTGCCGCCATGGAGCGCGCATTTTCAGCCGCTTCGAACAGTGAAGTTACTTCGGGGCCCGCTGCAACAGAGGCGTCTTTATCGCCATAAACGGCCATAAAAATATCGTTTGGCAGAAGCGAGGCCATCATCACGTTGAACGCGCCAGACTGTTGCCAGCCTTGCTGGCCCATCGCCAATGGTACTTTACCAGCAGCTTCCAGAGCAGCCGCACCAGCTACAAATTCGGTCCAATTGGTTGGAACCGAAACGCCAGAGTCTTCAAAGGCTTTGTGGCTGACCCACAGCCACTGCCATGAGTGGATATTGACAGGCGCGCAGTAAATACGGCCATCGACGGTGCAGGCGTCAAGCAGCGAAGAGGGGTTGACCATGTCTTTCCAGCCTTCGGCTTCGGCGATATCAGTGATATCACGCAAAAGGCCAGATTCGATAAGTTCTTCTGCCTGACGGCCATGGTTGAATTGGAATGCTCCCATCGGCTCTCCGCCAATGATCCGGCTTACCATGGCCGCGCGCGCGGCTTCGCCGCCCACAATTGCGGCATCAACCCAGGTATTGCCCGTCGCGTCAAAGGCTTTTGCAAATTCGGCAACCGCAGCGGCTTCGCCGCCGGATGTCCACCAATGCATGACGTCCAGTTCAGTTGCTGCTGCATTTCCGGCTGCAACAAATGCCGTCGCTGTTATAAATTTTGATAGTAGTTTCACGATTGACCTCCCATGTCTGAATCGATTCCCTGCAATCTATAACGTTTTAGTTTTTGCTTGCAACAAATTAATAATATTCTAAACTCTCCCCATCTTGCGCGAGTGATAGCCCAGATTTTAAATCCGATCACCGGAAAAGGCTTGAAAAAATATATGTTAATATTGAAACTATCCTTGCTTATGCAGAAGGAAATCTGGGGTATGGCCCTCCAGGAAGGATAAAGTGACAAAAGATGGCGCGTAAACGTGAAACGGTTGATCAAGACTTTGCGGCGCGCCTATTGCCTGGGGAAAAACCGACTTTAAGAACTTTAGCCCGCCTCAGCGGGTTTGCCGTGGCCACCGTGTCGCGGGCTTTATCTGATGCGCCAGATATTGGCGATAATACAAAAAATCTTGTCAAACATATTGCGGAGGCCGTTGGGTATGTTCCCAATCGTGCCGGCGTCAGGCTGAGAACCGGCAAAACCAATGTCATCTCACTTTTATTGCCAATGACAGATGAAGAAACGAATATCTTTTATTCGATTATCATCCGATCTATCAGCGCAGAGTTTCTGGGCACCCCATATCATTTGAACGTCACACCGTTTTTTGCAGCTGGGGATTCGTTGTTGCCTGTGCAACGTATCGTCGAGAATGGGTTGGCAGATGGCATCATTATGAATCAGATTGAACCCGAAGATCCGCGGGTTGCTTATTTGTTAGAGCGTCAATTTCCGTTTGCGACGCATGGGCGCAGTAAGTGGCGCAAGCAGCATGCTTATTTCGACTTTGATAACCATGCTTACGTTTGGGATGCGATGCGCAAGCTTAAGGATCGAGGTAGATCTTCAGTGCTTTTGCTTGCGCCGCCGTTGACGCAAACCTACGCGCAAGAGATGCTTCGGGCGTTAACTGAAGCTGGTAAAGACCTGTCGATGACGGTGCGCTTTATTGAACGGCCTATCGAAAAAATACAGGGCGCCGAAAGCCCTGCGGCTTTTGCTGCTGCGATTGCCCAAGAGCTCAAGCGCGCGCCTCATATTGATGCGGTGATTGCAGCGTCTATCGATGCAGGTCTCACCGCCGCGCAAGCTGTCGAAAAGATTAAGGGTGTGGTGGGCGATACGATCGATGTCTGGACAAAAGAATTACAGCCGTTTTTGGCCAATTTTCGACCAGATATCTTGACGACGTTTGAAAATGCATCTCCGGCAGGAACATTTTTGGCGCGCGCGGTTCAAAACGCCATTGCCCAGCCAAGCAGACCGCCATTGCAAAAGCTGGTTGGCCCAGAAGATATATAAGGGCTGGTTCTGAGCCCGATTTTAAAATTTTACCAAGGTGAGAATAGGAAAAACAGATGAAATCGCAGATCAAAGGACCAGGAATTTTTCTGGCGCAATTCGCCGGAGATGAAGCTCCGTTTAACTCTTTAGAGGGCATTACGAAATGGGCGGCCAGTCTTGGCTACAAAGGCGTGCAGATTCCAACCTTCGATACGCGCCTTTTTGATTTGGATCGCGCGGCTGAAAGCGCGACTTATTGCGATGAAGTCCAAGGCATTTGCGCCGATGCCGGTGTGGAAATCACCGAGTTATCAACGCATCTTCAGGGCCAATTGGTGGCGGTCAACCCGGCCTATGATATCGCCTTTGACGCCTTCGCTCCGGCAGCGTGCCAAAAAAATCCCGCAAAGCGTCAGGCTTGGGCCGTTGATCAAATGAAAAAAGCTGCCATCGCCTCAAAGCGGTTGAACCTGACGACCTCTGTTTCCTTCACAGGAGCGCTTGCCTTTCCCTATCTGTATCCTTGGCCGCAACGTCCAGAAGGCCTGATTGAAGAAGCCTTTGCAGAGCTGGGCCGGCGCTGGACGCCGATTTTGAACCATTACAAAGAGCATGGCGTGTCAATCGGTTACGAAATTCATCCTGGAGAAGATGTGTTTGATGGCGCGACCTATGAGATGTTTGTGGATGCAACAGGCGGGCATGATTGTGCCCTAATCAATTACGACCCCAGTCATTTTTTGCTTCAACAAATGGATTATCTGGCTTTCATTGACCTATATCATGATCGGATCAATGCGTTTCATGTTAAAGATGCCGAATTTAACCCAGATGGGCGCCAAGGCGTATATTCAGGCTATCAACCTTGGGTCAACCGGGCAGGCCGGTTTCGCAGTTTGGGTGATGGTCAAGTTGATTTCGCGGCGATTTTTTCCAAGCTGACACAATATGGCTATAACAGCTGGGCGGTATTGGAATGGGAATGTTGTTTGAAATCCGCCGAACAAGGGGCGGCTGAAAGCGCGCCGTTTATTGCAAAACATTTGATCGAAACGCCGTTAAAAGCGTTCGATGATTTCGCTGGTGCAGAGCGTGACGAGGCGCAAATCAAAAGGATGTTGGGGCTGTGAAAACTTTAAAATTAGGCATGGTCGGAGGTGGCCAAGGCGCGTTTATTGGCGGCGTCCACCGAATGGCTTCGCGGCTTGATGGGCGTTGGGAATTGGTGGCCGGAGCTTTGTCATCCCACCCCGCGCGTGCAGAGGCTTCGGCCAAAGAATTGGGATTGGATCCAAAGCGATCTTACCAAAGCTATGCTGAGATGGCCGTGCAAGAAGCCGCCCGAGCGGATGGGATTGATGCGGTTGCCATCGTTACGCCCAATCATATGCATGCGGGGCCAGCCATAGCTTTTTTAGAAGCGGGTATTCACGTGATTTGTGATAAACCCTTGGCGGCCACGTCTGAACAGGCTCAGCTCATCGATGCCGCGGTAAGGGCTTCGAAGGCGCATTTTATTCTCACGCATAATTACACCGGTTATCCGGTGATCCGGCAGGCGCGCAAATTGGTCGAAAACGGCGAATTGGGCGAAATTCGAGTGATTCAGGCGGAATATGCGCAAGATTGGTTGAGCGAAGCTGCGGATAACAAACAAGCAGATTGGCGGGTGAACCCCGAAAAATCTGGGGCGGGCGCCATTGGTGATATCGGAACACATGCTTTAAACTTGGCCAGTTTTGTATCGGGCTTGCAGCCTCAAGCGCTTTGTGCGGATTTGCACAGTTTTGTGGATGGCCGTCGTGTGGATGACAATGCCCATATTATGCTGCGGTTTGAGAAGGGTGCGAAAGGTATGCTTTGGGCCAGTCAAGTTGCGGTTGGGTGCGAAAATACGCTTACATTACGGATTTATGGCGAGAAAGCCGGTTTGGAATGGCAGCAAGAAAACCCAAACCAATTGAGCTTTACGCGCTTTGGGCAGGCCAAACAGCTGCTTACCAGAGGCGGGGCAGGGTTTGGAGAAACTGCTGGCGATTGGACCCGCATTCCCCCTGGTCATCCCGAAGGCTATCTAGAGGGATTTGCAACGCTCTATAGCGAGGCGGCCGATTTAATCTCAGGCATAGGCGCGGGTGAGCTTTTGCCCAATTTAGACGCGGGTCTGGCGGGAATGTGGTTTATTCAAGCCTGTCAAAAAAGCTCTGAACTGGGGGCTGTTTGGGTGTCTCGAGCGGGGGATTAACGCTGAATTGTAAAGCGTACTTCTAAGCCTTGCGCCCCCTGCTCGAAGGTGACTGCGCCTTCATGCTGCGCTGCAATCGTGTCTACAATCGTGAGGCCCAAGCCAAAGCCAGGGTTGGCTTTGCTGTTCTCACCGCGTGAAAAAGGCGTTGTTAGCTTTGCGATTAACTCAGGGTCAATGCGTCCGCCCTGGTCAGCGATGGTCAGATGTGCCTGGGTGGCGTTCGCCTCAAGCGTCACATGCGCGCGGCGGCCATATTTAAGCGCATTTTCGATTAAATTCGTGGCAGCACGGCGCAGCGCCAGTGGCCGTGCGGTCACGATCACCTGATGCAGCCCGTCCATGTTAAAAGCGCGGCTGCGCGGGTTACGATCAAACACACTATGCTGCATTTTGATTTTCACCGGGGGTTCCCCTGCCAGCGTGACCGGGTGGCCAAGATCTTGATAATCATCCACGATGGCCGATATCAAGGCGCGTAGAGACAGCCGTCTTGGCCGCTCTGCGCTTAGCTCTGAGCGCGTATAATTTAATATGCTGTCGATCATATGCGTCATTTGATCGATATCCCGCTCAAGCTTTTCTCGCAGCTCTTCATCTTCAATAAGCGCGATGCGAAGCCGGGCCCGAGTGGCTGGTGTGCCCAGATCATGGCTCACGGCTGAAAGAACCATCGCGCGCTTTTCCAGCGCATCTCGTTCTCGCTCTCGATAGGCTTCCACTTGCGTTGCGATTTCCAGCAGCTCAAGGGGGCCTTCCACCGGCGAGGTTTCATTTATATCGCTGCGCCTTTGCGCGCCGAGCCGCGCGGCGTAGGCGCTAAAATTGGCCGCCACATCTTGCAGGCGCAAAACCAAAAAACCAAGTCCGAGCAAGACCAAAAGCACCGCATGCGGGCGCCGGTCTGTGGGGGCGGCGTCACAACCCCAAACGTTCGACCCGTCGATTTTATACCAATACCCGTCTTGATAACGGGCAAAAAGGATCGGGTCCGAGCAGTATGAGGCCAATAAGCGAGTCACATCGCCAAGCGCAACTGCCGCTGATCCGTCTTTTGTTTTAGCGATTTCTCTTACTGGATATTGCAGATCTGAGGACACAATTGCGAGCGATAAGGTTTCTTGGGTTCGCAGCTTCGGACCGCTGGCTTTCAGCGAAAATACCGTAACGTAAGGCGTTGCGGATTGATCGGTCAAAAGCCCAAATTTTCCCTTATTTGCGATCAGAATATCATTTGGTTTGAGTTGTGTGATCACCAGATCAGAGGGTGGGCTTGCCTGTTGTCGCAGCATATCTGACAGCCTAAGGCCGCTGTTGAAGGCCCGCTGCAAATGGTTTTGCCAGGCGACATGGCTGTGCATCCAAATCCAAACCGACCCAGCCCCGATTGTGGCGGCGAGCATAATCAAAACAATTCCTGTAATACGCAGGGAATTCAAGTTTCGCGGCCACATCCTCATGCGCTGGTGCGATCCACATCCGTGGCGAAAATATATCCAACGCCGCGTTCTGTTTTCAGAAGTTGTGGTTCTTTTGGATTAATTTCGATCTTCTGCCGAAGCCGTCCGACCAAAACATCCAAAGCCCGCCCCGACACATCGCTCGGTTCATTTTCAATATCTTTTGTAACATCCATTGCCGATAAGATTTCGTCGCGGGTCAGGGGAATATGTGGGTTGGCAAGCAACACTTTTAAAAGCGCGGTTTCGCGGCGCGAAAGCACCACTTGAAATCCAGACGGAGATTGGACTTCGTCGCGTTTTCCATCATATTGCCAACCTGAAAAAAAATACTGCGATGTGTTGCGGCGATAATTCAAAGAGGCAGAGCGTTGGCCACGCCGCAGTACCGCGCGAATGCGCGCGAGCAGTAAATCGGGGTTGAACGGCTTGGCGATATAATCATCGGCACCAACCTCATAGCCTTGCATTCGCTGGTGATCAGCCGAAAGTGCAGATACAAGAATAATCGGCACATCATGCGTATTGCGCAGGTTAGCGCAGATCTGAACCCCGTTTTCATCGCCAAGCATCACGTCTAAAAGCACCAGATCAACGCGGCCTTTTTCCAGATGGGCTTTGACATCCCGGCCGGTGGCCGCGGCCATTACCATGTAACCGGATTTGCGCAGATATTGCGTCATCATGCTGCGCATATCATCATCATCATCCACCACCAAAAGCCGTTGTATTGCCATTTCATGCCTTTATCTTGCTAAAAGAGTTATTTGTGCTTCTCGAGGTTATCGATGTAACACTGTGCAACAAATTCCAGTCGAAGGTAACAGTTTGTAACAAAAGAAACGAAAAACTAACGATCGGCTGCTGTAAACCAAATCTTGGCGGTTGAACTTCGTGATGGGGCGGGCAATGCAGCTGCATTCGTCGCGTTGGGCGACATTTTGGGAGGAAATTATGACCTTAAAATCTGCTCTGGCAGCATCTGCTGCTGTAAGTATCATTTCTGCAACCGCTGGCTTTGCGGGACCGGAAGCCGAAGTTTTGCATTGGTGGACATCTGGCGGTGAAGCCAAGTCAGTTGCCGTTTTACAAGAAGAATTTGCCTCAAAAGGCGGCACATGGACAGATATGCCCGTTGCGGGTGGCGGCGGTGATGCCGCAATGACAGCGTTGCGTGCGCGGGTTCTTTCCGGCAACGCGCCAACAGCGGTTCAGTTGAAAGGCCCCGCCATTCAAGAATGGTATGAAGAGGGTGTTTTGGCGGATATCTCATCCGTTGCACAAGCCAATGGTTGGGCCGATGTTCTGCCAGCATCAATCGCGGGTCACATGAAATGCGAAGGCACATGGTGTGCGGCGCCGGTCAACGTGCATCGCATCGATTGGATCTGGGCGAACGCCGCGATCTTGGAAGCCAATGGCATCGCGATGCCAAGCACATGGGCCGAGTTTAACGCAGCTGCCGAAAAACTTCAGGCCGCGGGCATCACGCCTTTGGCGCATGGTGGACAAGCTTGGCAGGATGCAACCGTTTTTGAAGCTGTCGCATTGGGTGTAGGAGGAGCAGAGTTCTTCCAAAAAGCGTTCGTAGAGCTTGATGAGGCTACTTTAACCTCAGACACCATGAAAGCCGTGTTCGATCAAATGCGTACGATGCGCGGATTTGTAGACTCGAATTTCTCGGGTCGCGATTGGAACTTGGCAACAGCCATGGTGATGAATGGCGAAGCTGCTTTCCAAATCATGGGGGACTGGGCCAAAGGTGAATTCCTTGCCGCGGGCAAACAGCCTGGCAAAGATTTCCTCTGCGCCTCAACCCCTGGTGAGGGTTTCCTCTATAATGTAGACAGCTTCGCAATGTTCGATGTTGCGGGTGATGATAAAACGGCCGGTCAGCTGCTTTTGGCGGAATTGATCGTAGGCAAGAACTTCCAAAAGGTTTTCAACCTGAACAAAGGCTCAATTCCAGCCCGTACAGATGTTGCCTTGGATGAGTTTGACAGCTGCGCGCATACATCGGCAAAAGATATGGCCGACAGCAACGCCGGTGGATCATTATTGCCAAGCTATGCCCATGGTATGGCGTTGCGTGGGGCACAATCTGGCGCAATTACCGATGTTGTGACATCGCATTTCAACTCTGACATGTCCTCAGATGACGCTGTTCAGATGTTGCTGCAAGCTGTTCAAAACAGCATGTAAATGCAAATCGCCTTGCCCGATAGCTTCGGGCAAGGCAGTTTTTTTGGAGAAATATGATGACTGAGTGGCTTGAACGCCATATGCCCAAATTCGTAATGGCGCCGTCTTTCGTGGCCATTTTGATTTTTGTGTATGGATTTATCGGGTGGACTGCTTGGGTGTCGTTCACCAAATCTCGCCTTTTGCCAAAATATGATATTGTAGGAACGATTCAATATGACAGGTTGTTTCAGTCGCCGCGCTGGGAAACTGCGATCAATAATCTGTATGTTTTTGGTATCTTATTCATCGTGATCTCTATGTGTCTTGGCCTGATATTGGCCATCTTTCTAGATCAAAAAATTCGCGTTGAAGGGGTTATTCGTACGATTTACCTTTACCCTATGGCGCTTTCAATGATCGTGACAGGCACGGCTTGGAAATGGATTTTAAACCCTGGCCTTGGTATCGAGGCAACGGTAAGAAAATGGGGGTATGAGAATTTTACCTTCGACTGGTTGGTCAATCCTGACATGGCCATTTACACCGTTGTTCTTGCTGGGGTTTGGCAATCTTCGGGGTTTGTGATGGCGCTGTTTCTGGCTGGCCTCCGCTCCGTAGACGAAGAGATTATAAAAGCTGCGCAAGTGGATGGTATTCCAACATGGCGCATTTATTCGGCGATCATCATCCCCTCGATGGCCCCAATCTTCTTATCAGCTTTCATCGTTCTATCGCATTTGGCGATTAAAAGCTTTGATTTGGTGATCGCGCTGACCGGCGGTGGGCCGGGTTATGCAACAGATCTGCCAGCGACCTACATGTATACAATGGCGTTTTCCCGCGGTGATATCGGGCAAGCTGCCAGCTCAGCCATGATCATGATGGCGGTGGTATTCACGATTGTGGTTCCTTATCTCTATTCCGAATTGAGGGCAAAAAATGACTGATCTTTCCAACCCTCTTGCGGCCAAAAAACAATCTTATGGTACAGTGGCGCTGCGATGGTTGCTTTATCTGTTTTTGGGTATCTTCGTCGTTTATTATCTGATGCCTTTGTTCGTGATGGTCACAACATCGCTAAAAAGCCTTGAAGAAATTCGCACGGGCTCGTTGGTGGCTTTGCCCAGAGTAATTACGTTTGAGGCCTGGAAAACGGCATGGTCCGGCGCTTGTACGGGCATTCAATGTGAAGGGCTTCAACCTTATTTTTGGAACTCAGTTTTATTGGCTGTGCCCGCTGTGATTTTATCTACATTGATCGGCGCGTTGAACGGATATGTGGTTGCGCAATGGCAATTCCGCGGTGCCAACCTGATTTTCTCATTAATGCTTTTTGGCTGCTTCATTCCGTTTCAAGTGGTGCTGTTGCCGATGGCGCGGATGCTAGGGCTTATGGGGCTTGCAGGATCAATCCCTGGATTGATTTTCGTTCACGTTGTGTATGGGATCGGCTTTACAACGCTGTTTTTCAGAAACTATTACGTTTCAATTCCAGCAGAATTGGTGAAGGCGGCGAAAGTTGATGGGGCGGGGTTCTATCGCATATTTTGGTCTATCTTTCTGCCCTTATCGCTGCCCATCATTGTGGTCACCGTGATCTGGCAGTTCACCCAAATTTGGAACGATTTTTTATTCGGCGTTTCGTTCAGCCAAGCTGGCACGCAACCGATCACAGTTGCGCTAAACAATATCGTAAACTCAACCACAGGCGTTAAAGAATATAATGTTGATATGGCCGCAGCGATTATTGCTGCCTTGCCAACATTGCTTGTCTACGTGGTTGCTGGAAAATATTTCATTCGCGGTTTGACCGCAGGCTCGGTCAAAGGATAACGGCTATGTCACCTGTTTTGGATATCAAAAATCTATCTAAGAATTTCGGCTCAATCGAAATTTTGAAAAATATCAATATTTCTATCGATGAGGGTGATTTTCTGGTTCTCGTTGGACCCTCTGGATGCGGGAAATCGACCTTGCTCAATTGCATTGCTGGGCTCGAGCCGATCAGCGATGGTGGGATCGCGATCAGTGGGCAAGATATGACCCATGTAAGCCCTAAGGATCGCAATATCGCAATGGTGTTTCAATCCTATGCGCTCTACCCCACCATGACGGTTGCGAAAAATATCACGTTTGGCATGAAAGTGCGCGGCGTTGAAAAAGAGGTTCAGGCGCAAAAATTGCAGGAAGTGTCACGACAGCTGCAAATTGAGCCATTGTTGAACCGGCGGCCGGGGCAACTTTCTGGGGGACAACGCCAAAGGGTGGCCATGGGGCGGGCGTTGGTGCGCGATCCAAAGCTGTTTTTATTTGATGAACCCCTGTCAAACCTCGATGCCAAACTGCGCGTTGAAATGCGCACCGAGATTAAGAAGCTACACCAATCCTTAGGGGCCTCGATGGTTTATGTGACGCATGATCAGATCGAAGCGATGACCTTGGCGACCAAGATCGTTGTTATGAAAAGTGGTGTTATCCAGCAGATCGGCACGCCTGCAGAAATTTACAATCGGCCCGCAAATTTATTTGTAGCAGATTTTATGGGCTCGCCAGCGATGAATTTGGTGCCCGCTTCAACGTCAAAAACATCTTCTGGCTTTGATATTATTATCCGCCGTGTTGGAGAAGATCCGCTGGTTTTGTCAGATACCAAAGCGCGCGATCTTCCCAGCGAAGTGATGCTTGGCCTGCGACCAGAAGATATCACTGATGGTCAATTCCGCAATGGATCGGCAAAACCAATGGCGCCCTGCAAAGTGAGCGTTGTTGAGCCAGCAGGGGCCGATACATTTGTTGTGCTCAGCCTTGGCGGCAAAGAAGTTACGGCGCGGCTTCAGGCGGAAACCTCGGCCGAAGCGGGGAAGTCGATGGAGTTTTGTTTTGATCTGAATAAGGCATCTTATTTTGATCGCGATACGGGCCATCGCTTGTCTGTTTAAGGCCTTTTTGGTTTTATGCATGCACCGGTGCTTCAGCGCGCTGCTTTCTGGTTCAGGTTTCAAGGCCCAAAAGCGCTGCGCGCTATGGTTTTCTTAAAGAAAGGGTTTTCGCGGGCCCTTTGCAGGGCTGCTGTCAAAGGCGTTATTTTGGCACTATGAAGTTTCTTGGCCTCTGATAGTCTTCGCTCTATCACAGAGCGAGGCCGGTTATGAAAACGCAGACTATGAAAAATGGGTGCAATCCCACCCACTTTTACCACCATAATTTGGTTGGGTGTTGATAATGGGCAGTCGGCTTTTCTCGCCCATTTCTTTGGCAGATGTTGAACTGCGCAATCGCATCATTGTGTCACCAATGTGCCAATATAGCGCGGATGCAGGATGCGCCACGGATTGGCATTTAATGCATTTGGGGCAGTTTGCGGTGTCTGGCGTGGGGCTGATCTTGACCGAAGCGGTTGGCGTGGAGATGGCGGGCCGGATTACTCCGGGATGCCTAAGCTTGTGCTCGGATGCGCAGGAGAGCAGCTTGAAACGCGTGTTTGATTTTTGTCAAAAGTTTGGTCATGCCAAAATGGGTATACAACTTGCCCATGCTGGGCGCAAAGGATCAACGGATTTGCCCTGGAATGGTGGAAAGCCCATTTCACCAAATGAGCCGCGCGGATGGCAAACGGATAGCCCGTCGGCAGTGCCGTATGCGCCTAAAGGGTGGGACGCGCCAGCCGCGTTGGATCAAGCTGGGCTGCTGCGGATCAAGAATGCCTTTGTAAGCGCCGCGCAGCGCGCTGACCGCATCGGGTTTGATGTTGCTGAACTGCATGCCGCGCATGGGTATTTGTTGCATCAATTTCTTTCGCCCTTAAGCAACCTGCGTGCGGATGAGTTTGGAGGAAGTTTGCAAGGCCGAATGCGGTTTCCTTTGGCGGTGTTCGAGGCTGTGCGCGAAATCTGGCCAAAACATAAGGCTTTGGGCGTTCGGCTTTCGGCTACTGATTGGGTCGCCCGCTCAAGCTGGACGCTCGCCGAGTCGCAGATCTTTGCCGGAGAATTGAAAACCCGTGGCTGCGATTTCATCGATGTGTCAAGCGCGGGGAATTCGCCAGAGCAAGAGATAGATGCCGGCCCAGGCTATCAAACCGGGTTTGCCGCGGAAATTAAGCGGATAACCGGTATGCCGACAATGGCGGTTGGTCATATCACGGATCCAAAACAGGCCGAGGCGGTGCTGCGTTCGGAGCAGGCTGATATGGTTGCGCTTGGACGCGCGATGTTAAACAATCCGCGTTGGGCATGGCAGGCGGCAGAAAGCCTGAATGCGAAAGCAGCATATCCCCCTCAATATAGGCGCTCGAACAAAGCCTTTTTAGCTTTGCCGGTGCCGGGAAACCCGCCGGTTGCCACAAAATGAAACTGCATTATCTGCCCCGGGCGTTGTTTTGAAATAAAACGTTTCGATCTGCTCAAACCATTAAAACGTAAAGCGCCTTTAAAACGCTGCGCCGGGCAGGGCGACGCGCCGGTAGGCTGTTTTCAACCGCAACTGGGGCTGTAAAGCACAGCAATACCACCTGAAAAAAAGGCGCCGCGCCTTGACAGGATTGGGTGATCACAATGTTTCTACATTGCCACAAATACTGATCGCTTGTCCGGATATGTTGCGCCCAAGAGGCGAGGCAAGAAAGATGGCTTGCTCGGCAACATCTTGCGCGCTGACCATGCGTCGGAGCGATATTTTATTCAGGTAGTCTTGCTCCATATCTTGATACGAAAGCTCTAGCGCAGCGGCGCGATCAGCAATCACTTTTTGCATTCTTGGGCCCTCGACGATGCCCGGCAATAATGCGTTGGCGCGTATTCCGCTTGGGCCCAATTCGATTGCCAAACTTTTCACCAAACCAATGATGGCCCATTTGGTGGCAGAATAGGGCGTTCGATAGCCATAGCCTAAGCGCCCTGCAACCGATGATATGCAGATAATCGAGGCGTTCTGAGACCGCTTCAGCAACGGCATCGCGTATTTTGTGCAGTAAAATTGACCATTAAGATTTACATCCACGGTGTCGCGCCATTTGCTGCTTTCAATATCTTCTATGGCGCCGGTTGGGCCTGCAATGCCGGCGTTGTTCACCAAAACGTCAAGGCCGCCCATTTCAGTGGTTGCCTCTTCAAATAATCGCGCCACCTGCTTTTCATAGGCGATATCGCAATGGCTGCGGCCCCACTCGGGTTGGCTGGCTTTCACATCAGCCAAGGCTGCGTTATCTGCGTCGCAGATATGGATCTGAGCACCATAAGAGGCAAAACTTTCCGCAATCACCCGCCCAATCCCGTTGCCACCCGCCGTGACCAAGACTTTTAAATCTTTACATAAATTCGTCTGAAAGCCCATAATCTTGTCCTTAGTGGCGATTTAAAAATTAACCCGGTCAGCGCCTTTTAAAGCCAGCATCTCTCTTGTCTGCGCAGGAGTGGCGATATTCAAAGAAAGGCCTTCGAGAATTTGCCGCATTTTGGTAACTTGATCTGCGTTGGATTTTGCCAATTCTTTAGGCGCGATCCATAAGGAATCTTCCAACCCGACGCGCACATTTGCCCCCTGTGCAGCGCCCATGGCCGCCAATGGCATTTGATGGCGCCCGGCCCCGAGGATTGACCATTGATACTCTGATCCAAATAAGCGATCCGCGGTGCGCTTCATATGCATCAGATCTTCAGGATGCGCGCCAATACCGCCAAGCAGGCCAAAAACAGATTGAATAAATAAAGGCGTTTTGGCCAAACCGCGATCAACGAAATGCGCCAGATTATACAGATGCGAAATATCGTAGCATTCAAATTCAAAGCGCGTGCCATTTTCATTGCCGATACGCAGGATTGTTTCGATGTCTTGGAAGGTGTTTTTGAAGACAAGGTCGCGAGAGTTTTCTAGATTTTCGCGTTCCCATGTATGGGTGAAGTGATCAAAGCGGTCTAGCATAGGATAAAGCCCAAAATTCATTGATCCCATATTCAAAGACGCCACTTCTGGCTGAAAGGTTGTGGCCGGTTGCATCCGCTCCGCCACGCTCATATGCGGACTGCCTCCGGTGGTGATGTTGATGACGGCATCTGTTGCTTGTTTTATCCGCGGCAGAAATTGTTCAAAAACGTAGGGGTCTTGGCTAGGTTTACCGGTATCAGGATCCCGCGCATGCAGATGTAAAATTGACGCTCCCGCTTCGGCGGCTGCAATCGCAGCGGCTGTGATTTCATCTGGCGTCACCGGTAAATAAGGTGACATGCTGGGTGTGTGGATCGCACCAGTCACGGCGCAGGTTATAATTACATTACGGTTTGGTTTGCTCATTTTAGCGATCCTGTTTTTGTTTATGCGCGGCAAGCGCGGCCAAACGCGCATCACGCCAGTACTGGCGCAGGTTCAGATCCTTTATATCCAGCGCAGCGCGTCTTTCCTGCGCTATTTTATCAATAGCCGCTTTGCTCCAATCAGGGCTTGCCAGAGGGGGCTCTGCCATTGCGCGATACATCGCGCCGTAACGGGCCGCATAATCGGCCAACCCGCCGGGTGCGTTTAAATCGATGGTTTCAAATGGCCCCATAAAGGACCAGCGCATGCCCAACCCATCGCGGATTGTTTTATCGATATCCTCAGCTGAGGCGATCCCGGCTTGCGAGAGGCGCAACGCTTCATTGAGCAGCGCGCCTTGCAGACGGTTGAGCACAAAGCCGGGTATTTCTTTATGCAATGTAATGGGGGTTTGGCCGATAGATGTCATAATTTGATGGACGGTTTTAATGGTATTCTGATCGTTCCATTCGGCAGAGGAAATTTCGACAAGTGGCACCAGATGGGGTGGATTTACCGGATGCGCAACCAAAGCGCGATGTCGTCCGGAAAGATCTGCCGTAAATTGTGAGGTCATCAGGCCTGAGCTTGAGCTGGCTAATATGGCCTCTGGAGGAGTGATTTCATCCAGCTCTCTAAATATCTTGCATTTTTCATCTAAATTTTCAGGTCCACATTCCTGAATGTAATCAGCGCCTTGAACGGCAGCTTGGAGCTTGGTTACGCAGTGAATATGCGATTGAATTTCGCTTGTCTCTGAGCATAGATGATGGGATTCAAGCAAATTAAGCTGCGCTGCAATGGTGTCTTGCGCTGCAACAAGCGCGTGCTGGTGAAGATCGTATAAATTTACGCGCCACCCAGCGCGGGCAAATACAATTGCCCATCCGCAGCCAATCAGCCCCGCCCCGATAATCGCTACTGTTTTACACTGATTTTCTAGGTTTCTTGAGACGGGCTCGGAGTTTTGCATGCAACGTGATCCCGCTGGGGTTAAAGGAAGGTACCATCATGTACCCGCGTTTCAGCCCCAGACGTGGGGCCAAGTTCAAGCGAATATGTCTTTGATCAGCGCTTTTGGCAATCTTGTTTTCTATACGGCCTTGTAGATTCAGTTTTCGCCGTGACTGTCAGTCGCGTTGGATGACAAATGGCTGAAAGCAAAGCTTGTTTTGTCGATCAACTGGGTAACGCGCGGGCAGGGGGGCCATGAAACCTCGATAAGCACTACCATTTTAAAGCGCAGGGTCATTGAAACTTTTAGATATTCTGCGTAAGCCACGCCGCAAGATATTTGGTATGTTTCCGGATCTTGTTCACAAAATGGGCTTTTAGAGATGTCTCTTCTTTTCTCTGTTTCAGAAGTTGTGGCGCCGGTTTTTATTCTGGCGGCTATAGGGTTTTTATGGGTGAAGCTGGGGTTTGAGTATCGGGTGCAGTTTGTTACCCGCCTGTCTATGAGTTTGGGTGTGCCTTGTTTAATTTTTACCGCGCTGATGCAAACGAAAATCGACGCTGGGTTTTTACAGATCACCGTATTTGCAAGCATTCTGGCCTACGCATTGGTAACAGTGGCGGGATTTGCTTTGGTCAAGTTGGCGGGCTTGGATCTGCGTACCTATTTGGGACCATTAATTTTTGGAAATACCGGGAATGTGGGCCTTCCGTTGGCATTTTTCGCTTTCGGCGATGAAGGTTTTGGCTATGCAGTTGTGATCTTTGCAATTATGGGCATGTATTCTTTCACGGCAGGAATTTGGATCGTGTCTGGGGGCGGTTCACTCTTTAAAATCGTAAAAGAGCCGCTGGTCTCGGCCACGTTTTTAGGTGCGCTGTTTCTATGGCAGGGCTGGGAGACGCCGCCGTTTTTGACCAATACCCTTGAATTGATCGGGCAAATGGCGATTCCGTTAATGCTGATTACGCTTGGGGTAGCGGTGGCGCGTTTAACGCCAGGGCGTGTTTCAAAAGTGGCGTGGTTGGCGCTTATCAAATATGCCGGATGTTTGATCTGCGCTTGTGCGGCGGGATGGTGGTTTAATTTACCCGATATTGCCTTTGCCGTTTTGGTGCTGCAAGTCACAACGCCGGTCGCTGTGACATCGTATATGTTGGCAGAGAAATACGGTGCCGATTCACAAGCGGTTGCCGGGTTGGTGGTTATCTCAACGCTGTTCTCGGTAGCTTTGATTCCGATTACTTTGGCCGTTTTGATCGCTTAAGCGCGCAGGGTAGTTTTCCTGCCTGCCAAACAATGAAGGTCTGCCGTTTCAGGAAATTTGACCTACAGCGCGGCCGCCATCCTCAAAGAACGCAGGAGCTTCGTTTTTACTGGACAAAATTGGAACTTCGACGCGATAGTTTGCACAACTTGGTCAAAAAAAGGAGCAACATATGTTTATGTATGAGGCGTTGCTGCGCCGCGCAAAAAGCCAATCTCCTATTCGCGTTGGTCTTATTGGGGCGGGAAAATTTGGCTCAATGTTTTTGGCGCAAGTGCCCAATACACCAGGCCTTGAGGTGGTGGCAATTGCGGACCTATTCCCGGATCAAGCAAAGGCGACTTGTGCGTCAATTGGCTGGTCGAAGGAGTTAATCGCCCAAACAAGTTTCTCAGACGATGCGGTTGAAATGATGCAAAGCGTCGAGCTTGATGTGATCGTTGAAGCCACTGGAGATCCAATTGTGGGGATCACGCATGCGCGCCAAGCGATTGCCAACCGTCGTCATATTGTGATGGTAAATGTGGAAGCCGATGTGCTTGCGGGAAGTTTTCTAGCGCAAGAAGCCGAAGCGGCGGGGGTTGTTTATTCGATGGCCTATGGCGATCAGCCTGCGCTGACATGCGAATTGGTGGATTGGGCCAGATCTAGCGGGTTTCGTGTGATCGCTGCGGGCAAAGGAACCAAGTATTTACCCTCTTATCATATGTCTACACCAGACACTGTGTGGGACCATTATGGGTTAACGTCCAGCCAGGCGGAAGCGGCAGGTATGAACAGTAAGATGTTCAATTCCTTTTTAGATGGAACCAAATCCGCATTAGAAATGGCGGCGATTTCAAATGCCACCGGATTGGCGGCGCCCAGTCAGGGCTTGGCCTTCCCACCTGCGGGTATGGATGATTTGGCGCATGTGCTGCGACCGCGGGCTGAAGGCGGGCAATTGGAGTTGAGCGGACAGGTTGAAGTGGTGTCCTCTGTTGAACGGGATGGCAGGCCCGTGTTCCGAGATTTGCGCTGGGGTGTCTACGTTGTTCTGGAAGCCCCGACCGAGTATGCCGCCGCATGTTTTCGCCAATATGGTATGAATACAGACGAGTCAGGCCGCTATTCGGCGATGTATAAGCCCTTTCACTTAATTGGATTAGAGTTAAATATTTCGATTCTGTCCGCGGCTCTGCTCAATAGCCCAACGGGCAGAACCAAGGGGTTTCATGCCGACGTGGTGGCGGTAGCGAAGCGTGACCTCAGCGCCGGAGAGAGGCTGGATGGCGAGGGCGGTTATACCGTTTGGGGTAAGTTATTGCCCGCGCGCACATCGCTGGAGATGGGTGCGCTTCCAATTGGTTTGGCGCATAATGTAACGCTCAAAACCAATATTGCCGCCGGCGCGTGCCTTCGGTGGGACGATATCGATATTGACGCCCGCCTTGAGGCTGTGCAAATCCGCAAGAAAATGCAACCAACCCGCGCGGATCATGTAAGCGAGGTTTAAAGGATTGTCAGCTCACCCTGCAGCAAACCAACCCGTTTTAAAAAGCCTTTGCTGCCAAGACGGGAGACTGCTTTTTGATATAAAAAATCTTCGCTTGCCTTGTTAAAGCGATCATTACTTAACACCATATAATCATTGCGATCGGCAAATCGGATCAGCAACGCGTCTGCCTTATGGCCTTTTTTCGAGACGGTAAGCATATGGCGGTCCACATCCAGCACGCGGCTGACGGCCATTGGAACGGTTTCATTGGGTTGTAGTAAGTCGTTTTCTTTCAAAGTGCGATAAACGCTGTGATCAAAGAAAAGATGCAGGGTGAAGCCGTCGTGGCGCAGTTCATCGGTAAAGCGTTTCAACGCGATCAAATCCCATTTAGCGAGGCCCAAAAGGTTATTCCCATCTATCGCAAGATTGGTGACAGGGCTAGGAGGCGCTACAGGGGCGGATGGCGGCTCGACCTCTAAACCTTGGCGGATTTTTCGATAGCCCCGATGCATGAGAAAAAAGGAAAATGCATAGACCACTAAGACCACAATTTTATCTGGATCGGTATATAAAAGCAGACATAAAGAAATGGTTACGGTGCCCCAAAGCGCATTTTCACCAAAGTAGAACCCAAATCCAATCAGAGCCAAGCTGATGATAAGAGGGTAATTATAAATCACAACGTCCAGCCAGCTCATGGGGTGACCAAGTTTCCTTTTCAATACCTACGCTTACCATTTCAGCCGTGCCCAAGGTTGTAAATTGGCAAATTGCTTTTTACCTCTTCAATCGTTTTGAAAGTGGGTTTTAATCGCCTGTAGCGAAAGCCACTGGCCCTGTTCAGCGATAACCGAGAGACTGTTTTGTGTAGGCTGTAGCTTGCCAAAGCGAGGTTTAGCTTTTTGCAGGCTGCGGGCTTTGAAAAAGAGGGAGAGGCCATCAGCCTACCACCGCATAGCAAAGCTTTTTTGAAGGCGCGCCTAGGATAGAGGCACGATCACGCCCAGCTTGCCTTTCAGGCGACCGCTTTGAGAGAGGGTTTTGCCGTCAGGCCCAGGGCAAGGCAAATATCGCGCGTCAGTTCTGGTCGATTAAGCGTGTAGAAATGCAAAGTATCGACGCCTTCCGAGCGCAAGGTATCGCAAAGCTCGGTACCGATCGCGGTGGATAATAAATCATGCCGGCCATCGCGCGTGGCGCGCTCAAAGGCTTCTTCTAGCCATAACGGCACGCTGACGCCGCATTTCTTTGCGAAGTTGCGGGTTTTTGTCCAGTTTTCGATGGGTAAAATGCCCGGAATTATAGGGGCGTCGATCCCAGATTTCACGCAAGCATCGCGAAAGCGCAGAAAGTCATCCGCTTCAAAGAAGAATTGCGTGATCGCTTCATCAGCGCCTGCTTCAAATTTGCGCTTCAACCAATCAAGATCGGCAGCTTGGCTTCTGCTTTCGGGGTGCCCTTGAGGATAGGCCGCGGCTCTTATTTTGAAACCGCCCAGATTTTTCAGAGCAGCGATCATCTCGCAACTTGTCTGATAGCCCAAAGGGTGGGGGCGAAACGCGCCGCCATGATCAGGCGCCGGATCGCCTCGCAGAGCAACGATATCTTTCAACCCCTTTGCCGCAAGACTCCTTACCAAATTCAAGGTGCTTTCAGCGCTCATATCCACGCAGGTTAAATGCGCGGCCACTGTCAGATCTTTATGTTCTAAAAGCGTTTCCACCAAATCTTGCGTCAGGGCGCGCGGTTTATTTCCGGTTCCATAGGTGATTGAGATAAATTTCGGTTGAAACCCTTCCAGCGCGTTGATCGTGTTCCAAAGGCGAAACGAGTCTTTCAAAGAGGCTGGAGGAAAAAATTCAAATGATATTTCAGGCGTGCTCATGCGGGTTCCTTCTTGCTTGCATCTCTCATCAACGATCCTTAAACTTGAATCAAGTTCATAAAATTCACTAATATTATGAGTTCCATATGAAGATGCACATTGAGTTTCGCCATTTAAGAACGATAAAGGCGATAGAAGAGGCCGGTGGTTTGGCCAAAGCCGCGGATATGCTGCATATAACCCAATCCGCTCTAAGCCATCAGATCAAGGGTTTAGAAGATCAGGCCGGGGTTGAATTATTCGTGCGGCGTTCAAAACCGATGCGTTTATCCGCAGCGGGTCAACGCTTGTTGCGCACGGCCAACAAGATTTTGCCCGAGATCGACGCCTTGCAGGCGGAATTTGCCAGTTTGCGGGGCGGGCGCGCAGGGCGGTTGCATATTGCGATTGAATGCCATGCCTGTTTTGAATGGCTGTTTCCGGTCTTAGAGTCTTTTCGGAAAAACTGGGGCGATGTTGATGTTGATATTCGGCCTGGCTTGGCATTTGATGCCTTGCCGGCGCTGCAAAAAGAAGATGTTGATCTTGTTGTGTCTTCCGATCCCGATGACCTTCCGGGAATTGAATTTGTGCCATTATTTGATTACGCGCCCGTCTTTGTGGCGGCGCGATCGCATCCTTTGGCAAAAAAACCTTTTATTGAGGCGAAGGATTTTGCAGAGCAAACCTTGATCACCTATCCTGTTGAACGCAGCCGCTTGGACCTGTTCAGTCAATTATTAATCCCTGCGAAAGTCGAACCCAAAGCCATTCGACAGGCAGAGCTGACAGCGGTTATTCTTTTGTTGGTTGCGTCAAATCGTGGGGTTGCGGTTTTGCCAGATTGGGTGGTGCGCGAGGTCCAGTATAATTCGGATTATGTCACGCGGCCGCTGACCGAAAGTGGGATAACCCGCCGCCTTTACGCAGCCGTGCGCACGCCCGATTTGCAAAAGCCTTTCTTCGCCGACCTTATCGATTTGGCCGGAAAAGAAGCGCGGCGGCTTCAAAGCACCTAATCCCGCATAGGAACGGGGCTTGGCGTTTCGTTTATAAAGGCTTCAACTCTGACGCCATTTGGCGTCCGTCACGTCCTTCTTGCAGTTCAAAGCTGATCTTTTGATTATCAGCCAATCCGGTTAAGCCCGATTGCTCCAACGCAGAAATATGAACGAAAACGTCTTTTCCGCCATCGTCAGGTGCAATGAAGCCGTAGCCTTTTGTGGTATTAAACCATTTCACGGTACCATTCGGCATGCCCCGTGTCTCCTTCTAAAGTTTGCCCCTATGCGGGGGTGTTCGTTCCGCCAGTTTGGCGGCTTCTCAAGCGACAACGGTTTCTGTGTCGCTTTAAGACATGATAAATTGGAACGGAGCTGCTTTAAAAATCAAGAAAAACCTGTTCATTTACGAAAACTTCTGCGAAATTTCGCTGAAAAAGGCGTTGAAATGAGAATATTCGGTTTAAAAAACTGCGATACTTGCCGAAAAGCAGTTAAGTTATTGGATGGCTATAGGTTTTTTGATGTGCGTGTCGATTTGATTCCTGACGAAATTCTAGACGCTGCTTTGCAAGAATTTGGCGATGATTTGGTCAATAAAAAATCTACAACCTGGCGTAATTTATCGTCGGACGAGCGGGCAATGCCACCGCGCGATTTGTTACGCCTTCACCCCGCAGTGATGAAGCGCCCCCTAATTGAGACACACGAGCAGAAACTTTACCTCAGTTGGAGCGCGAAAACGCAAGCTGCGTTGCTTTAAACCTTGCGTGAGCTTAGCCACTGGTCAAGCGAAAGAACTCCGCCTCCGTGTCTGACGAGATAGAACAACACAAACAGCCAAAGCAGCCTTTGGTCCATAATCACAGAAGAAGAACTGCGGTCAAACCATTTGCCCAAAGTGGTGGGATCCTCAAGCACCCCGTGACCAAATAGATCAGTTGCGGTTTGTACGGCTATGAAGGCAATCATGCCCAACGCGGCATATCGGGTGAGCAGGCCGATTGTAATCATCAGTGGAATGAGGAATTCTGACAGAACACCCATTAAAACGACCAGGTCGTGAAATAGGCCAAACTGGCTAGGATCATAGCCAAAGGCTTCCATTTGTTTTGGGAAGATTTGAACATATGCGCCAGCTGATGGGTGGAACAGCCCCAGTAACCCCGCACCGAGTTTGCTGAGGCCTGATGCCCAAAAATAAACCAAAAGCACCGCCGCAAATACAAATCTTGCCAATAAGCACAGATCGGGTACTTTCGCTGCCAGCCTGCCTGCAAAAGAGTTCATAATTTGAATAAGTTGGATCATGATGCTGCCCTAAAATGTGATGTCGTGAACGGAGTTTGCGTTTACAAGAAACTGCAGTCCCGCCTTGAGCGTAAATGCTGGGCCGCTGGTTTTTCCGATATTGCATGCGGTTTGAAATGTATGACCTGCAGCCAACGCGTCTAAAAACTTTATGAGTTCTTCTGGAACCGTTGTGATCTGGGGATCAAACTCAGGGCGCGTAACAAGGATCGCGCTTGCGCTGCTAAGCCGCTTTGGATGCCGCGTTGGTGCGCCTGACTGGGCTTTGCGGTAAATGGTGCCTAGCGGCCAATATGTCGGGATGATGAAACAGGCTGCGTCAAACTGACAGCATGCCGTTAAAAGATCTGTATCTTGGTGCTTAAGAAGGTTTTCCCAATTATATAGGGCGCAGTCGCGCGCATGATAAGATAACCTTATATGTTGTTCGAGCCTGGCCAAATCAGGTAGGTATCCCAACTCAGAAAGGGCAGGTATCTTTTGTAAAAATTTCGAAAACCCCACGCCATATTTATACAAAAGAGATGAGGTTGGTTTTTCTTTACTGGCGTATAAGCGCGCCAATGAATAAAAATTCTTCGGGCCAAGAACGGCTCTTGTTTTCGGGAAGTTGCTTTCCAAAGTGGCAATTAAGCCATGGGCTATGGTGTTTCGGTAGATGTTCAACCCGCTGGTAGCAGGGAGGTGCTTGCCGGTTTTCAAATTCGCTGGGCAAGGCTGACCGGGGTTGGAAAAAGCGATGAAAAGCTCTTTTTGTGTCATTGAGACTGGCATCTTTGCTGTTCCAAAAGACAGGCAGCTTGCATCACTTCACTGTTTAGAACGGACCAATCAGGCACATCTGTATCCCATTCGATCAAGCTTGCCTTTGGACCTGTACGTTTCAAAACATCTTTATAAAGCGTCCAAACTGTATCTGCTACTGGCGCGGCATGAGAATCGATCAACAAAAGTTCGCCCTGTTCCAAAACATCTGTTGAATGTCCGCCCAAATGAATTTCACCAATGGCGGTGCAATTCAGCTCATCGATATAGGCTTCAGCTGACATGTTTAGATTGTGGCATGAGATAAATATATTATTGACGTCTAACAAAAGCCCGCATCCAGTCTGCGCCACCACCGCGTTTAAAAATGCAGGTTCCGAATAACAGCTTTCCGAAAATTGAAAGTAACTAGATGGGTTTTCAAGCAACATCTGTCGCCCCAATATGGTTTGAACATGATCCACGTGTCGGATGACGTGTTTTAAGGTTTTCTCGGTATAAGGCAGCGGCAAAAGATCGTTTAGAAAATTGCCTGCATGCGTTGACCATGCCAAATGTTCGGAAAAACTTGCAGGATCTAGCCAGTCGCATAAACGCTTTATGCGCGCCAAATGTTCTTTATCCAGCGGCGCCTCACCTCCTATTGATAAACCAATTGCATGCACCGAGATTGGCAGCTCAGCCCGTAAATGTTGCAATTGAGAGATTGGGCGCCCGCCTTCGCCCAAATAATTTTCAGCGTGAATTTCCAGCCATCCAACGGGATGCGGGCTAGATAAAATATCGTTGAAATGTTGAGATTTAAACCCGACGCCAATGCTGGCGGGAAGTGAATTTGCGATAAGATCTGGCATCGGCGTTCCTTGGTTCATCTTTGGATATTCCTCGAAAGATGATCGAGCCCGTTAAGAGGGCAGATCGCGCTCTAAGGCTGTAAGGGATCCCATACGGGCTTGATCGCCTGCGTCATTTGGCAGCTCGATTTCCAGACAGCTGCCTGCATCCACCAACGACCAGGCATTGCCTTGGTAATCCACGGTTGAAGTGCCTGCGCAGGTAGTGCCTGCGCCTGCAGCGCAATCATTTTGGCCGGCCAGAGATACGCCATAGCATTTTTCTTTGGCACCAGAGGCGGTAGCAACCATGGGTGCGCTCAAGGCAACGGCTACGGCCCCGATCAAGACTTTTGTTTTTAAATCTTCTGACATACTGAAACTCCTTTTACCTATTAACGCCCTCAATATAGGCAGCGTTTAAATAAAAAGGCACATCACGTCTGATCACATTATTGTGGTAAGACCGCGCCCCTTTCGGAACAGAGCGCCGGCTTGGCTGAAACAGTTTTCAGCCAAGGTCTGTGTAATTTTTACGCGTTGTGAAATGAAATCGTTATCTTAAATCAGGTGCTGCAGACTCTGCTTTCAACGATTGTGCAATCTCATCTAGCGGCGCAACGCTTGTTTGCGTTTCGCCAAGACGGCGAATTGAGACGGTTTGGTTTTCCACTTCTCGTTTGCCGCAGGCCAAAATAACAGGCACTTTTGCCAATGAATGTTCGCGCACTTTATAATTGATTTTTTCATTGCGCAGGTCGAGCTCGGCCCGAATTCCCAAGCGAGTCAGCAAATCAACCACCTCGCGGCAATATTCATCTGCATCCGAGACGATTGCCGCCACCACAACTTGCCGCGGGGCCAACCAAAACGGCAGCTTTCCAGCAAAGTTTTCGATCAAAATACCGATAAAGCGTTCAAAAGAGCCCAAGCACGCGCGGTGCAGCATCACGGGGCGATGTTTATCCCCATCTTCGCCAATATAATTAGCATCAAGCCGTTCGGGTAAAACGAAATCCACCTGCAAAGTCCCGCATTGCCAATCACGCCCGATGGCATCGGTCAGCACGAATTCTAATTTTGGGCCGTAAAATGCGCCTTCGCCTGGGTTAAGTTCAAACTCACAACCGGCCGCTTCCGTGGCCGATTTTAAAGCGGCCTCGGCGCGATCCCATACCGCATCACTGCCCGATCGTTGCTCGGGCCGATCCGAGAATTTAATGGCGAATTTCTCAAAACCCAAATCTTCATATACATTTGAAAGAAAATTGATAAATTTCTTTGTTTCATATTCGATCTGATCTTCGCGGCAGAAAATATGGGCATCATCTTGGGTAAAGCCGCGCACGCGCATGATGCCATGCAACGCGCCAGACGGCTCATAGCGGTTGCAGCTGCCAAATTCAGCCATCCGCAATGGCAAATCGCGGTAAGACTTTAAGCCCTGATTATATACTTGTACGTGGCAGGGGCAGTTCATCGGTTTCAACGCATTGACAGCTTTTTCGCGCGCATGGTCTTCATCGACCTCAACAATAAACATATGTTCTTGGTATTTTTCCCAATGGCCAGAGGCTTCCCATAATTTGCGATCCACCACTTGGGGAGTATTGACCTCGACATAGCCGTCCCGTGTTTGTTGACGGCGCATATAATCTTGGATCGTGGTGTATATTTTCCAGCCATTTGGATGCCAAAAAATTTGCCCGGGGGCCTCTTCTTGCATGTGAAACAGAGCCATTTCACGGCCTAATTTCCGATGGTCGCGCTTTGCGGCTTCCTCCAGCATATGCAGGTGGGCTTTTAGCTGCTCTTTATTTAAAAACGCGACGCCGTAAATACGCTGCAACATGGCGCGATTGCTATCGCCGCGCCAATAAGCACCGGCCACCGACATCAGCTTAAACGCGTCGGCGGGAACTTGTCCTGTATGTTGTAAATGTGGTCCACGGCACAGATCCTGCCAATCGCCATGCCAATACATGCGCAGAGGTTCTGCGCCGGGTATCGCCTCAATCAGTTCAACCTTATAGGGTTCATTTGACTGGGTATAATGCTGCACGGCTTCGTCACGCGACCAGATTTCTGTGCGAACTGCCTCGCGTTTATTGATGATGGCTTTCATAGTTTTTTCAATCAAACCAAGATCTTCTGGGGTAAATGGCTCGGTGCGGTCAAAATCGTAATACCAACCGTTTTCAATCACTGGGCCGATTGTCACCTTTACGTCGGGCCAAATCTCTTGCACGGCGCGGGCCATGATATGCGCCAGATCATGGCGCACCAACTCCAGCGCAGGTGCCACGTCTTTCATCGTGTTGATAGCGATTGCGGCGTCGTTTTCGATGGGCCATTGCAGATCCCAATGGGCTTCGTCTAGCGTTGCGCTAATAGCTTTTTTGCCCAGCGATGTCGCAATATCATTGGCCACTTCGGCTGCGGTTATCCCGGCCGCATAGCTGCGCTTGCTGTTATCTGGAAGGGTGAGCGTAATTTGGGACATCAGATGCCTCCTCGTCATTTTGGCGCCGACCATGCGCCCGGTTGCGGGTTTAACCTCTTTTGGCGCGTCTTGCGTTCATCGTCAAGCAAGCTTTTGCTAATTTTAAAAGCGCTGGCTTGACCAAGCAGGGGATGCCCTGTCACAACGAAAGCCAACCTTAAACGATAAGGATTTATGATGCCCGCTTTTTACACCACGCCGCAGGCGCGCCGGCTTGCCTATCACAAAACCGCAGGCGCTTCGCCCAATTTGGTGTTTTTGGGGGGATTTAAATCCGATATGCAGGGTTCAAAAGCGCTTTTCCTAGAAAGTTGGGCGCAGCAGCGCGGCTTTTCTTATCTGCGTTTTGATTATTCTGGTCATGGCGAGTCTTCAGGCGTGTTTACCGATGGATCTATTGGGAACTGGGCGCAGGATGCAGAGGCTATCATTAGCGAAAAAACGCAGGGACCTATCGTGCTTGTCGGATCCTCGATGGGCGGGTGGATTGCGTTGCTTTTGGCGCAACGGTTGGCAGGTCGTGTTGCAGGTTTGATGACAATCGCGGCTGCACCTGATTTTACCGAAGACAGCATGTGGCCGAGTTTTTCGGCTGAACAAAAAGCCGAAGTTTTGGAAAAAGGTCTTACCTTATTGCCCTCTGAATATGGCGAGGCTTATCCGATCACTCGACAGTTGATCGAAGAGGCCCGTGACCATCTGGTGATGCGAGCAAGTCTGTCCTTGCCGTTTCCGGTGATCTGCTTGCAAGGCACACAAGATCGTAGCGTAACGCGCCAAACCGCCCTTAATTTGCTGGATCATATTGAAAGCCCGGATGTGTCATTAACTTTTTTGGCGGGGCAAGATCATTCCTTTTCAACTGCCGAATGTTTGGCTGTAATTGATCAGAATTTGAGGGTCTTATTTGAAAAATCAACCAAACATATGGGGCAGCCATAAATGACATTTTTTTTCATTTTGATAATAGGAATTCTGTGCCTCTTGGTGTTGGGTTTGGTGTATTGGGCCCCTCGTGAACCCGCAGATTTAAGCTTGGCAGCGCCCAAACCGATTGGTGATGATCTTGATCATTATTTGCAAGATGCAGAGAGCGCGTATTCCGATATTAAACCCTCTTTAGAAAAACGCATCATTTGGGCAAATGACGCCAAAGAAAAAACTCTGCTATCTGTGGTGTATTTGCACGGGTTTTCGGCAGCATCTGAAGAAATTAGGCCTGTACCCGATTTGGTCTCAAACGCTTTGGGCAGCAATTTGTTTTTTACCCGCCTGCAAGGGCATGGGCGCGAAGATAAAGCCCTGGCAGAGGGGACGGTTGCGGGTTGGATGGCGGATTTACAAGAGGCGATTTTAATTGGTGAGCGCTTGGGTGAGCGGGTTTTGCTTATCTCGACCTCAACAGGGGGCACCTTGGCGGCGGTGGCGGCGCTAAATCCGAAGCTGTCCCAAAAGCTTGCAGGCTCGGTGTTTGTATCGCCAAATTTTGGCATCCTAGATTTTCGCGCGCGGTTCTTAACATGGCCGTTGGCGCGCTATTGGTTGCCGGTTTTTGCGGGCAAAACGCGCCGGTTTGACCCCCGCAGCGCGGCGCATGCCGCGACGTGCAGCCTTGTTTACCCATCCGTGGCGGTTCTGCCCGTCGGTGCCTTGGTCAAACAGGTCATGCAATTGGATTTTGCACGGGCAAAAATTCCCAGCTTATTTTTATATTCGTCCAAAGATCAGGTGGTACAGGCTGATAAAATTTTACAGGTAATGCATGCTTGGGGCGGCCAGAGCACAGGGCAGGAAATTCACTTGGGGCAACAGGATGATGAGAGCTTCCACGTGCTTGCCGGGCATGTCTTGTCGCCTAGCCAAACCAAGCCCGTTGCGGATATCATCCTCAATTGGGCCCAACGCGTTTAAAACGGGACCGGTTACCCCTTTTCGTCTCTTAGAAAAGTAAATCGGTGGCGTCTGCTTAACAGAAAAAAGCGTGGCTTTTACTGAAGCAGTATTTCGATTTCAGACGTGATCTTTCGCCCGCTGGGACGCGCAACTGATCCAAAACTCTTAACGATTTGGCCATTTTGATCGATCAACAATTTGTTAAAATTCCACGACGGAACGAAGCCAGCAGAGCGTTTCGCCCATTTGAAAAACGGATGTGCGTTTGGTCCTTTTACCTTGGTTATACCGGTCATGGGCATCGTGGTGCTATAACCAAGCTCGCAAAACTCTTTAACATCCGCGTTGCTCCCCAATTCTTGGTTGAAATCATTCGAAGGCACAGCCAGAACCACCAGACCTTGATCGTTATAGGTTTCATGAAGCTTTTGAAGCCCGCTCAACTGACCTGTGAAACCGCATCTGCTGGCCGTATTCACAACCAAAATTGGCCGACCTTCGTAATTCGATAAAGACAGCGCGCCCCCATCAATATTTTCAAAGGTAAAGTCAAGGGCGGTGGCAGTGCTGGCGGTGATCATCATTGCAAATAAAATCCATAGGCGCATGTGAGCTCTTTCAATCAGTCATTCAACTCGTAGATTTAAAGGTAGATCGGTTGTCGAAAAAACAAGAGCAGCCTTGACGCAGGTTGCTGTTGCTGCGGGCTTGGGCTGGCCTGACCAACGGCTTTAGATCGCAATCGGATATTCTTGTTAGGGAGTTTCCATCGCTTCAAGCTCATCGATCATCGATGAGATCATTGATAATCCTTGCTGCCAAAATGTTGGGTCACTGGCGTCTAAACCAAATGGGGCCAACAGATCTTTGTGATGTTGGGAGCCGCCGGCCTTTAACATATCGAAATATTTTTCCTGAAAGCCATCAGGAGCCGCTTCATAAACGGCGTATAGCGCGTTGACCAAACCATCGCCGAATGCATAGGCGTAAACGTAAAATGGCGAATGCACGAAATGCGGGATATAGGCCCAAAAGGTTTCATAGCCATCCATAAACTCGAAGGCTGGCCCAAGGCTTTCGCCCTGAACACTCATCCAAAGCGCGTTGATATCATCGGGCGTGAGTTCGCCGGCTTTTCGTGCCTCATGCAATTTGCACTCAAAATCGTAAAAGGCGATTTGCCGGATGACCGTGTTGATCATATCTTCCACTTTTCCGGCTAATAATACTTTGCGCTCATTTTGATCTTTGGCGTTTTCCAACATTTTTTTGAAGGTGAGCATTTCGCCAAACACGGATGCCGTTTCTGCAAGGGTTAGAGGTGTAGATGAAAGCATTTCGCCTTGCTTTGCCGCCAAAACCTGATGAACGCCATGCCCCAACTCATGCGCTAAAGTCATCACATCGCGCGGTTTTCCCAAGTAATTCAGCATCACATAGGGATGCACATCGGTCACGGTGGGATGCGCGAAAGCACCGGGGGCTTTGCCGGGTTTAACCGGCGCGTCTATCCACCCTTTGGTGAAAAACGGTTCAGCCAAATCTGCCAAACGCGGATCAAAGCTTGCATAGGCGCTCATCACGGTATCCCGGGCTTCGGGCCAATCCACCAATCGATCGCTTTCAAGCGGAAGAGGTGCGTTTCGATCCCACACTTGCATTTTATCCAGCCCCAGCCATTTGCGCTTGAGCTCATAATAGCGATGGCTGAGTTGCGGGTAGGCGCTTACCACAGCGTTTCGCAAAGCTTCAACGACTTCCGGTTCAACATGGTTGGATAAATGCCGACCGGTTTGTGGGCTGGGCATGCCGCGCCAGCGGTCCAAGATCTCTTTTTCTTTGGCTTGCGTGTTGTGCACGCGCGCGAAGGTTTTGATGTTGTCTTGAAACACGTCGGCCAAAGCATGCGCTGCGGCTTGACGGTTATCTCGGTTTTGATCGGTTAAGAAATTTAAAGTGCCCTCGATATTATGCGTTTCGCCCGCCACGTCGAAAGACAATCCTGCGATTGTTTCATCAAAGAGTTTTTCCCACGCATCCCCAACAACACCAAGATCATGCAGAAAATTCTCCAACTCATCAGACAGCTGGTAGGGCTTCATCGCTCGGATCTTGTCAAATACTGGCTTGTATCGGGCAAGTTCCTTGTTCTGCGCAAACCGCGTGTCTAAATACCCATCTTCAAGCCGATTGATCTCGAGGGTGAAAAACACCAAAGGCGTGGTGAAATTGGTGATTTTCTCCTGCGCATCCGACATAAATTTGGCGCGGTTGCTATCTGTGGTCATTTGGTAATAGCGCAGCCCCGCGAAAGACATGATGCGCCCCGCGATGGCGCTGATTTTCTCATTTCGGTGGATACAGCTGAGTAGTTCATCGGCGTTTAACGTAGCCAGCTTATTTTGATAATCTTGTGCGAATTGTGCACATTCGCCTTCGAGCCATTGCAAATCGCTGGTCAATTGCGGCGCGTCTTCGCCCTCATAAAGGTCACTTAAATCCCATTCCGGTAGATCACCAAGGTTTTTATTTCCATGAGATGTGTTTGCATCGCGTGGGGCAATATTGGGAAAATACATGTAAAGACCTTTTGTTGTTCACCTAAAGAGATAGGCCGCTGGGTTTTGAGTTACAAGGGCATGTTGCGCGCTGGCGCTGACAGGCCGTTTTGGCTAGGTGATACGCAGATCAATCGGCGAAGCCGTACAGTTTCTTGGGGTTCTCAATCAAAATTTGGTCGCGCGTTTTTTCATCGCTGACCACGCGATAAAATGCATCCATCAAAGACCCTGCATCGGGCATTTCAGCGCCGTTGAGCATGATATGGGGCCAATCTGACCCCCATAGGCAGCGTTCTGGATTTGCGCGTACCAGCTTTGAAACAATTTCATCCGTATCAAAATAAGGCGCGTTTGCCAACCGGTAGAGGCCTGACAATTTGATCCAAACCTTGCCGCTATCTAACATATGATACAGCGTCTCAAGCCCGGCATTGCCTGTCCCAAGCGTTAAGTCGGGCCATCCGATATGATCAAAACACACAGGCACGGATAGGCTTTGCAGGTCGGGTTGTAATTCGTTCATGTGCAGATGGGCGTGCATAAGCATTTGAATATGCAAGCCCCGATCGGCCAGTTTGGGCGCCATTGCTTTGGCGCCTTTCCAGCTTAAAACACCCCCGTGGACGTAATTCAGCCGCACGCCAGCCATGTTCCAGGCTACGAATTGGTCAAGATCGGCCTCTGAAGCCTGATCGGGAAGCAAGCCAATGCCACGAAAACCTGCGCCCATTTCGCGCAGGGCCGCCACGGTTACGCTATTATCGGTGCCGTAAAAAATTGAATGCACGATAACCCCGCGGGTGCAGCCTAAATTTTCAAGATGGCGACGATACAGCCCGATCCATTCTTGAAATTTATAACCGCTTGGGGGGTCTTCCGCGCGGCCCTCATAAAGCGGGAATTCATTTGCGGCAGCTAAAAGGTGCACATGCGTGTCGCAACTGCCCGGCCGCGCCTTTTTATGGGGGGCGCGCGCCAAGGCTGGCGCGGGCGCGGTTGGCTTAGGGCTGGACATGAAGCATTTCCTTTAAGTCGGCCAGGGTATTTGCATCCTCTGGTTTTTTATCACCGCGCCAGCGTGCCATACGCGGAAAGCGCAGTGCAATACCTGATTTATGACGCGTGCTTTCTTGGATGCCTTCAAAGGCTATTTCGAAAACGTGCTGCGGCGTGACCTGGCGCACGGGGCCAAATCTTTGCAGCGTATTTTTGCGCACCCAGGCGGTAATTTTGCGAAATTCGGCATCGCTTAGGCCCGAATAGGCTTTGGTAAAGGGCACGAGCGCTGGACCATCCCATACAGCAAAGGTGAAATCAGTATACAGATTGGCGCGTCGCCCATGTCCGGCCTGAGCATAGATCATCACGCCATCAATGGTGCGCGGATCTAGCTTCCATTTCCACCAATGCCCCTTTTTGCGCCCCGCGATGTAGGGGCTCTGGCGTGATTTTATCATCAAACCTTCCGCAAGCGTAGATCGCGCGTCGTCCCGATATGTTGCCAAATCCCCCCAGCTCTTTGCTGGAAGTGAGCGTGAAGGGATGATCACATCCTGCGCATTATGCGTTTGCAAAAGCGCCTCCAACGCAGACCGACGCTGCGCGAAGGGTTGTGCGCGTATATCGCTGCCTTTTTCCTCAAGCAGGTCATAGGCTAACAGCCGTATTGGCGCAGATTTGAGCAGGCTCGCCGGCACTGTTTTGCGCCCAAGTCGTTTTTGTAAAAGATGAAAGGGCAGGGGTTTATCATCTGCCCAAGCCAATAACTCTCCATCGATCACGGTGCCATGTGGCAGTTGTTCGGCCAAAGGGGCAAGCTCGGGAAACTGATTGTTCACCATCTCTTCACCGCGCGACCAGATGAAACAGTTTTTTTCGCGCACCACCACTTGGGCGCGTATGCCGTCCCATTTCCATTCGGCGGACCACTCGCTTATGTCGCCCAGTTTTGTGGGCTCTGTGTCTAAGGCATGTGCAAGGCAAAACGGATAGGGGCGCGATAGATTGATACTGGCGTTTTGCGCAAGAATAAGATCTTCCCAGCTGGTCATTTGTGGATTCCACTGGCCCATTAATTTATGAGCGAGATCGGCGGCATCCTGTCCGGTTGCTTGGGCCAAAGCGCGCGTCATCAACTTTTGACTGACGCCGATGCGAAAGCCGCCCGTGATTAATTTATTGAACACGAAACGCTCATACCCGTCGCATTCTGTCCAAGCTGCAAGCATGAAGCCTTTGCGTGCAGCCAGATCCTGACCTTTCAAATTGAGAAGCGCTTGGATCCATTGCTGAAGCGTTCGCGTTGATTTGTGCTGTGCAGGCGGCAGTAAAAGCGAAATAGTTTCGGCCAAATCACCCACAATATGATAGGTGTTTTCCAACAGCCATAGCGGCAGCTCGGCGGCCTCGGCCGCCCAAATACGCATCTCGGCGGTCGTGACGCTGCGCGCTGGCCTGCGGCCAGAAAATATAGCAATGCACCAGACGCGATCTTCTGGCGCGGCGCTTTTAAAATATTCAGATAGCGCTGCGAGCTTTGCGTTGGTTTGACTGGCTTCATCCAGTGTTTTGATCAGCTGCGCAAAGGCTTTCATTCGGCGCTCTCTTCCTCAGGCAGCTCAGCCTCATCCCCCGTAAAATCGGTTTTTACGATGTTTGAATTATAGCCCTGTTCGTTCAGCCAATTGTTAAAGATGTCAGTGTAACCATGTGTAACATAGATGTTTTCTGCACCAGTTTCTTTGATTGCGGCGTTTAGGGCCGGCCAGTCCGCGTGATCGGATAAAACAAAGCCCCGGTCAAAGCCACGCCGCCGCCGAATACCGCGCAGCGCCATCCAACCGCTTACAAACCCTGTTGACGTTTCGCCAAAACGTTTGGCCCAAGCGCTGCCAAATACCGAAGGGGGCGCCAAAATCAGCGCACCGCGCTGCGCTTTGCGATCCGTATCGGGCATAATTTTTTGAGTTTTGGGAAGATCAAAGCCCTGATCGCGCAAGATCTGATTTGTGGCTTCTGTGGCGCTGTGCGTCAAGATTGGACCGATATTGGCATCCAAGCCGCATAGCAAGCGCTGCGCCTTGCCCAGACCGTAGGCACCCAGAATGCAGCATTTGCCGGCTTTGGCAGTTTCTGCCCACCAAGTGTTAATCTGATCAAAAATGGTGTTTTGGGGCTGCCATTGAAACGCCGGAAGGCCAAAGGTACATTCGCTAATAAAACTATGACATTTCAGTGGCTCAAAAGGGGTTGTTAATCCATCATTTTCGATTTTATAATCGCCAGATACCACCCATATTTCACCTGCAACCTCAATACGAATTTGGGCAGAGCCAGGGATATGGCCGGCGGGGTGAAACGAAACCAGCGCATCTTTAATCTGTCTGGTTTCTCCATAGCGGACGGTTTCCAATACGGGATTGTTTAAGCGATGCGATATCACAGGGGCAGCAATATCCGTGCTGAGATATCTGCTATGCCCAGGGCGGGCGTGATCGGCATGACCATGGGTGAGAAGGGCGCGTTCCACGGGGCGCCACGGGTCAATGTAAAACTCTCCGGCAGGGCAATATATCCCGCGATCTGTGAAACGAAGAAGTGCTGATTTGCTCATCGTTCAAACATAGATCAAAGCTGGGCTGCGGCCACCCTTGCATCTGCAAGATCGCCGCGTACACTGCGCGAAAAAAATGGGGTATAAAATGTCACGCATATCGAATTTTCGACAAAAAATGTTATCGGGGGCGCCTTTAGCGGGAACCTTCTTGAAAACACCACATTATATTATGATTGAGGTTTTGGCGCAGTCTGGGTTAGATTTTTTATGTTTGGATGCCGAACACGCGCCGTTTGATCGGGGCGCCATGGATCAATGTATTGCCGTTGCAACCGCGCTTGATTTCCCAATTTTGATTCGGGTGGGTGATGGCAGCGAGCGCGAAATTTTGCAGGCTTTAGATTATGGAGCCGTTGGCATTGTTGTGCCCCATGTTGACAGCGTTGAAAAAGCGCAGTCGATTGCCCGTATGGCGCGCTTCGGGCATCGCGGTCGGGGTTATGCCGGATCGACGCGCTGGGCCGGTTATGCCACGCAATCAATGCCTGACCTTTTACAAAAGTCGCGTGATGAAACTGTTGTGATCGCCCAGGTGGAAGAGCCAGAGGCGGTTCTAGTTGCGAAGGATCTTGCGTCAATCGAGGGGATTGATGGTCTGTTTGTTGGGCCGGCTGATTTATCGGTTGGCTATGGTAAAACTGATCAAACCAGTGAGGAATTGCAAGCGGCATTGCGCAGTGTGGGCGAGGCGGCGCGCGCCTCGAACAAGGCGTATATGAGCTTTGTGGGCACTGTAGAGCAAGCCGCAGAATGGCGCGAGAAATATGGCTTAACGGTGTTTTTTGTGGCCTCTGAGCATAATTGGCTGCGCGCTGGCGCTGCTGCGGTTGCCAAAGGCGTGCATAAGCTCACTTAAAAACTGTTAAAAAGATCGCTTAGATTAGGCCGCCCCGCACGCCAGTAAGGGCTGGCCGACGAGCTTTTTGTACGCGTTGGTATCCCTTTACCCAAGCGCGCTGCCCAGCTGCATGGCAACGCCCATGTCACCATCAATGGTCAAACGTCCGCTCATGAAGGCAGATGCAGGATCTAAATCGCCGGCTAAGATATCTTGGAACGTCTCTGTATTTGCTCGAAGCGTTACCTCTGCCTCTTCATCGCCGGCACGCACGCCTGCGGCGTCAATCATAATGCACCCTTCGCCGTCGATATCGAATTTAGCAGAACCACCAAAAGAGGCTTCGCCCATTTTCTTTGTCAGGGCTAGGACAGCCTGTTCCAAAATTTCACTCATCACGAATTCCTTTTTGCCATTTTAACTAGAATAAAGTGACCCATCCACTATCTTATCCCTATGGAGAGTTTTCGAACAACAATCAAATGCCTTGTTGCCTCAGGCTTCATTTCTGTTTGTGCAACGCTTTGCTCAGCGGATAGCTCGGATCAAATCAGGCTTTTGTACAATGAGTTGGCGGCGTCTGACCAAGAAAAGTTTGCCGCGATAGAGCGAGAAATAAAGCAGCTTTGGTCTTTGTCGGGCTCGCCTGGCGTTGATTTGCTCTACAAGCGCGGCGAAAACAGTTTTAAAGCGCAGCGGTTCGATGTGGCGGCGCAGCATTTTGGTGCCGTGATTGAAATGGCGCCACAGTTTGCTTCAGGATGGTATGGGCGCGCCCGCGCCTATCATCACCTTGGCTATTTCGGCCCCGCTATAGAAGATTTGCAAGCCGCCCTGAGGCTTGATGCCTTGCATTATCCGTCTCTGGTGCTTCTGGGCCAAATTTTTGAGCATTTTGAACGTCCTGATCTTGCCTTTACCGCCTATTCCAAGGTTCTGACTATACATCCGTTTTTAGAAGACGTAGAAAGCGCCAGAGATCGCGTTGCATCGGCGACCGGCGAGAAAACGCTTTAATCCTAGAGGGTAAGATGCAGCAATCTGCGCGGGTGGTCGCCGTTCTAGGGCCCACAAATACCGGTAAAACCCATTACGCCATTGAACGCATGCTCGCCCATCGTACTGGAATTATTGGCTTGCCATTGCGGCTTTTGGCACGTGAGGTCTACGATAAAATTGTTGCCCTGCGCGGTCCATCAGTTGTGGCACTGGTCACTGGCGAAGAGCGGATCGTACCTCCACGCACCAAATATTGGATCTGTACCGTCGAATCCATGCCGCAGGCGATGGGGGTGGATTTTGTGGCGATTGATGAAGTGCAGCTCTGTGCAGATCCTGAACGCGGTCACGTGTTTACCGATCGCATAATTCACATGCGCGGCTTGCATGAAACGCTGTTTCTGGGCGCCGGCACGATGCGAAAGGTGATTTCAGAATTGGTGCCAGAGGCGCAATTTATGCGGCGGGACCGTCTGAGCACGCTCAGTTATACGGGCTCCAAAAAAATCAGCAGAATGCCCGCCCGCAGCGCAATTGTGTGCTTTTCAGTTGATAATCTGTATGCCATCGCCGAATTGATCCGGCGCCAAAAGGGCGGTGCAGCAGTGGTGATGGGGGCGTTGAGCCCGCGCACAAGAAACGCGCAGGTGGAGCTGTATCAAAACGGAGATGTTGATTATCTGGTGGCAACGGATGCGATTGGTATGGGGTTGAACTTGGATATCGACCACGTGGCTTTTGCAGGCTTGTCAAAGTTTGATGGCCGCCGGATGCGTGATTTGGCGCCAAATGAATTGGGGCAAATCGCCGGCCGCGCGGGGCGCGGGATGTCGGATGGCAGTTTTGGGGTGACGGGCGAGGCACCTCCGCTTGACGAGGGCATGGCGGCTGCAATTGTTGAAAATCGCTTCACACCGATTTCGAAATTGCAATGGCGCAATTCTGATTTGAATTTTTCTTCGATCGATGCGTTGATGCACAGCCTGTCTATATCATCTCAAGATGATCTTTTGGTAAAAGCTCGGGAAGCCGATGATTACCTTGCGCTGCAGGCCCTATGGCAAAGCGAAGATATTCGCCAACAAGTGCAGCATCCAGAGCATGTGCGCCTGCTTTGGGATATTTGCCGAATTCCTGATTTTCGCGGGATAAGCTTGGCCGAACATGTCAGCTTACTCAGCAGTGTTTTCGGGCATTTACAGGGCAATAGGCATTTGCCGAATGATTGGCTTGCGGGGCATCTCAAACGCATTGATCGCGTGGAGGGTGATATTGATACATTGTCAATGCGATTGGCTTTTGTGCGCACTTGGACATATGTCAGCCAAAGAAGTGGTTGGGTAGATGACGAAAATCATTGGCGTGAGACGACGCGCGCTGTAGAAGATAGATTATCGGACGCGCTGCATATGCGTTTGACGCAGCGGTTTGTGGATCGAAGAACCTCGGTGCTGTTGCGCAGGTTGAAACAGAAGGAGGCCCTGTTGGCCGAAGTGAATGAAAATAGTGAGGTGACCGTCGAAGGAGAATTCGTTGGTCGGCTTGAAGGGTTTCAGTTTCGTCAAGATAAAGACGCGACCGGGCAAGAAGCAAAGACCATCAAATCTGCGGCTTTACAGGCCCTGACGCCGCATTTTCATCTGCGGGCGGATCGATTTTACAACGCGCCGGATACAGAAATTGATTTTACTGAGCAAGGCGGCCTTATGTGGGGAACGCAGGCGATCGGCAAATTGGTGTCCGGAGATGATATTTTAAAACCACGGATCACGGTGTTCGTGGATGATGAGGCCGGCGCCGATGTGACGCAAAAAGTACAGCGGCGGTTGCAGCATTTTATTGATCGCAAGATCGCTAGCCTGTTTGAGCCGCTGATAAATTTACAACGTGATGAAACCCTAACGGGTTTGGCGCGGGGCTTTGCCTATCGCATGGTTGAGGGGTTTGGAATTCTACCGCGCGCGCAAGTTGCCGAAGATGTGAAATCTTTGGATCAAGATGCGCGCGGGGCATTGCGCAAACATGGGGTGCGTTTCGGTCAATTTACCGTGTTTATGCCCTTGCTGCTGAAACCCGCCCCCACCCGCTTGCGGTTGGTCTTATGGTCGCTTTCCAAGGGGCTGCAAACCTTTTCCGAAGCGCCGCCCCCCGGTTTGGTGACGGTTCCCGTCGATGCCCATGCGGAAAGCGGGCATGATACGATTTGTGGCTATCGCAACGCGGGCACCCGCGCCATTCGCATCGATATGCTGGAGCGTTTGGCAGATATGCTGCGCGGCGAAAACAGCCGGACCGGGTTTGAAGCGAAAGCAGATATGCTATCGATTACCGGAATGACCTTGGAGCAATTTGCCGATTTGATGCAAGGTCTTGGTTATCAGGCGGCGAAGGCGGAACGCGTAAAAACCAAGGCTGCCCAAGATCCAGTAGCCAGCGCAACGCCTGAGGTGGATAAACCCGAAATAGCCGCCGATTTGCCTGAGAAGGTGGCGTCCGAACCTGTGGATGCGGCGCAAGAGGCGGCATTGGACGTCAACCCCGCGAAGGTCGAGCCGAGCGCTGCAGAAGCGCTTTCTTCGGGCTCAGAGCGGACGGAGACGCTGCACGAGGAAGAGCAGCCCGCAGCTTCGATAGCGCAGGCAGATAGCCAATCAGCGCCCGCGCAATCACAAAGCGCTGAGACCATAGAGCCAGAGTTGGAAGTGTTCTATACATTCACCTGGGGGCATGTGGCTAAAAAACAAAGCCCGCCCAGGCATAATAAACCGAAACACCGCGCGGGTGATGAAAAGCAGGCGCGCAAATCGAAGGGCAAGCAAAAACCAACGCGCGATAAAAAAGGCCCCAAAACTTTTGCAGCCAAGCCAGAAAAAACGCAGAAAATTGATCCAGATAACCCGTTTGCAGCTGCGTTGATGGGGTTAAAAACGCAGGATCGCTAAGTGTGGCAGAGGCGGATCGAATACGGTTGGATAAATGGCTGTTTTTTGCGCGGTTTTTCAAGACACGCAGCCTCAGCAGTAAACAGATTGAAGCGGGCCATGTACGCGTGAACGCTGCAAAAGTTCTGAAGCCGGCAACCAGTATTTCGGTCGGACAGGTTCTAACTGTTGTGCAAAGCCGTTCTGTGCGCGTTGTCGAAGTTTTAGCCTTGGGGCATCGTCGTGGACCGGCTAGCGAGGCTCAGTTGCTCTATCGCGATTTAACGCCAAAGCAAGACCCCGAAAACCCAGCGCCGGGGCAGGATCGAAAAGGGCGCCCCACCAAACGAGAACGCCGCGCGCTGCGTAATTTTCGCAATGATTGGCTTGAATGATTCTTTCGACTGCTCTAGCTAAGGGCTTGGAAGATATGTGAAATGGACGGCGACGAATGACCTATATTGTGAATGACAGTTGCATTGGCTGCAAATATACCGACTGCGTTGAAGTTTGCCCGGTGGATTGTTTTTACGAGGGTGAGAACATGTTGGTTATTCACCCTGATGAATGTATAGATTGCGGCGTTTGTGAGCCTGAATGCCCCGCAGATGCCATCCGTCCTGACACCGAGCCTGATATGGAGAAATGGGTCGAATTTAATCGCAAATACTCGATCCTCTGGCCGGTGATTATAACCAAAAAAGATCCACTTCCAGACGCTGAAGAGCGCGATGGTGAAACCGGAAAGCTTGAAAAATACTTTTCTGAGGCTGCTGGCGAAGGCGGATAAACGCCACCAAAACCCATCTCTGGTGCCAAGGTTGATTTTGTGCTATGGACATGATCGAAAGCATGTACGAGCAGCGAAAAGTGGTGTGATACCCTGCATCTAATCATCCTAGTTGAGACTATGTTAAAAGAAGCCGAATGTTTTAGGCTTGTTGATCTGCTCGGCCAAAGAGAACCGCAAGAAAGGTAAACTGAATGTCCAAATCAAAACGAAATGATTTTCGTCCAAACGAATTTGTTGTTTATCCCGCGCATGGTGTGGGCCAAATCGTTTCTATTGAAGAGCAAGAAATCGCTGGAATAACGCTTGAATTATTCGTGGTGTCTTTCGAAAAAGACAAGATGACGCTGCGCGTGCCAACGCATAAGGCGACTGAGATTGGCATGCGCGCATTAAGCTCTCCTGATGTGGTTGGCCGCGCGATGACCACGCTCAAAGGCAAAGCAAAAGTGAAGCGGGCGATGTGGTCGCGGCGTGCACAGGAATATGAGCAAAAGATTAATTCTGGCGATTTGATTGCCATAGCGGAAGTTGTTCGGGATTTACATCGCAACGATGATCAGCGCGAGCAGAGCTATTCGGAACGGCAGCTTTACGAAGCGGCGCTGGAACGCCTGACGCGCGAAGTTGCGGCTGTTGAAGATGGCGATGAGGTTGCTGCGGCAAAAAAAGTCGATGATGTATTGGTGTCTCGCGCCGCGTAAAGCAGATGCAGTCTGATCAGGCTTCTCTCACTTGAGCTGCAGCTACGGTAACAGCGCGACGATTGCCATTAACACAAATATCTCTGAAACCTGTTCGGTTGCTCCCAAAATATCGCCGGTTTGCCCCGAGACTTTGCGCTGGGCAATCGCAGAACAGAGTAGGGCAGCGCAGCCTGTGCAGAGCAGAGCAGCAAAGCCTATCAGACCTGCAAAGGCCAGCGCGATTATGGCAGCTATGCCAACTCCTATCAGGGCGTGCTTGGGCTGAGGTCTGCCAACGCTATGCGATAAACCGCTGCTCCGGGCATGCGGTAGATAAACCATCAAAAGCGGCATGGCCGCGCGGGCAAGCACGGCGGTCACAATTAGCCCCGCAAAGGCAAATTCTGCCTGCATCAGTTCTTTTATCAGCTGCCACCGCAAGAGCACGGACACAACCAAGGCTAGGGTTCCATAACTGCCAATTTGGCTGTCTTTCATGATCTCCAAGCGGCGCTGTTTCTCTTGGGCGCCCCACAAGCCGTCGGCGCAATCTGCCAGACCATCCTCATGCAGCGCGCCGGTGAAAATAAGACCAGTACCCAAGGCGATAAGCGCAGCTAGGCCATCTGGAATATTTAAAGTTACTGCGCATAGACCCACAGCCCAAACCAAAGTGCCCCAAACTATCCCGACAAGCCCATAAGCCCACACGGCCTTTGCCGTGCGCTGATAGGCGCCATCCTCCACTGAGATAGGGGTGCGGCTGAGCAGGCTGAGCGCCAATTTCGCATCGTTAGAATAGGTGGTGAACTTATGCAGGGTCATGTCGGTTAATACTCGTTGGATGCCTCTAAAACGCTTGTACTTCGATGGCAGCTGGGTAAATAGCTCAAAGAGTATATTGCGAACAAGGTAAAACTGATTATGGACACTTTTTCTTCTCTTTCACAATTCGTTGATCTGCTGCGTCAAGCACCGTCATTTGATCTTGAAAGCCAAGCAGCAGCCAAACAACGCAATATGCAATTGACCAAACCGGCCGGTGCTTTGGGGCGGATGGAAGAGCTTGCCATATGGTACGCCGCTTGGCGGGGGGATGCGCGCGCGTCTATTTCACAACCTGAAGTGCTGATTTTTGCCGGCAATCATGGGGTGACCTCGCAAGGTATATCCGCTTTTCCAGCCGAGGTTACAGAACAGATGGTGTTTAATTTTCAAGCTGGGGGCGCCGCGATTAATCAGCTTTCTGCCTGTTTTGGCGCGAAATTACAGGTGCATGGCTTAGAGTTAGATCGCCCAACACGAGATTTCACGCAAGGGCCCGCGATGGAGGAAGATGAGTTTCTTCTGGCGTTGCAAACGGGTTGGAACGCGGTGTCCGAAGATTGTGATCTTTTGGTCACAGGTGAGATGGGCATTGGAAATACAACCTCTGCAGCCGCGATTGCCCATGCGCTTTTTGGCGCCCGCGCGGAAGATTGGGTTGGTAAGGGCACTGGTGTTGACGCGGCCGGTATCGCCAAAAAAGCCCGTGTTATTGCGGCGGGCTTGCAGATGAACCCTAAGGCCCAGCAGAACGGATTAAAAGCTTTGCAATGTCTGGGTGGGCGTGAATTGGCCGCCATGGCGGGCGCGATTGCACGCGCGCGCTGTCTGCGCATTCCGGTGATTTTGGATGGTTTTATTTGCTGCGCCGCGGCAGCCTGTCTGCAGCAAATTAGCCCGTCCGTGTTGGATCATACTGTTGCGGGGCATGAAAGTGCCGAGCAAGCGCATAAACGCGTGTTGGCGCAGCTTGATAAAGAGCCGCTTTTATCTTTGGGGATGCGACTCGGCGAAGGTTCAGGCGCGGCGGTTGCGATTGGAATTCTTCAGGCAGCGCTGGCCTGTCATTCTGGGATGTCGACCTTTGCGGAAGCAGGGGTGAGCGATGAAAGCGACGCCTAACGTTGTTTTCGTATTTTACCGCCGTTGCAACGCATAAAACCCAGCAATGGAACCTACCCACTTGGCATGGATAAAATGATATTGAGCCCTGACTTGATATAACGCAATTCTTCTTCGTCAATGGCGGCCACCTGTCCACCATCCAAGCGGTCTCCTACTTTTACCATCCGCTTCGACCCATTTGGCATAAGAATTAAGGCTTTCCGGCTGTTTCCAAACCGATAGGTGCCGAGCAAATTCACTTTTCTGAGATTGAGCCCTTTTTCCAACGTGGCGCGCTCACTTACCCGCGCGCTGCTTGGTTCGTCTGCTATTGGAGAATCCACATTGGCTTCATCTCCTTCATCCAAGGCGCTGAACAAGCGGCTTATCAAAGTGTCAGATTGAGCAATTTCCGTAAGCGCCGGCCGGATTTTAGGTCGGATAGAGGTGTTAAGCGCCTCTTCAAAGGCTTTTTCTTTTGCACGTAAAGCCGCGACAAGGGCCTGCGGGCGTATGAGAGGCCGGCTTTGGGCAAGCATATCTATTGCAGGCTCGGGTGCTTGTGGTGTTTGCGGATCGGTGCTGGCAATGGCGTCTTCTTCTGAGGAAACAGAAGGCGGTTTTGAGACGAGTTCAGAGGTCGGGTTAGTTTCTGAGCTTTGGTTTTCTGCGTTTTCGGTGGCCGCATTTTCAAAAATAGGGTCCGTTGCTTGATTTCCAAAGCCAGTCACGCTGGGAGGGTCAAGCCGCGTTAACGCATCAATCGAGGGTAGTGCATCCGGTTGTGATATTGCCGTTTTATTGCTGTCTTGTGTTATGATCGACGGGGTCAATTCTGCCAAAGGCTGCGGCGCCATTGAAGGCGGTCTCAGCGTCACATCTGGCAACACGCGCAATGCATTTATGTTAGGCGAAACCAGCGTTTTTGCAGAAGGTTCGTTGGGCATTTCGATAGCCGGGTCACCCGTTGCAAGCCCAAGCGGTTTCGCTTTTTTAAGCAGAGGGATCGCAAGGTCTTTTGTACTATCGGTCAAAAACTCATCCGGGCTTTGCAAAATAACCGGATCATGGGCACGAATATCTGCATCAATTGATGCGATATATAAATCTTCAAGAGCCTTCGTGCTTGCTTGATATGGAGCTTTTGGGGCCATTGGCCAAACCCCTGTTGATACATAAACGCGCCGAAGCTCTTCGGGGGTCATTGGTCCATTCGGGATAAATTCAGGCGTATTAAGCTGGGAAGACCTAGCCGTTTGTGGAATCTCGATTTTAGCTTCCGGTGCAAGCTCTGTTCCATTGCGCGTGCGAGTTGAACTGGGTGTTGCTAGGCTGTCTAACCGCGACAGTGCCCGCTTCATTGGCAGCTTTTCTACAATAGAGAGGTCAAAACCGGCCGATGTTTGAAGCTCGGATAGGCCGAGCAATGGCGTTTCGCTGAACACCTCTGCCTTTGCCTGCGTATCGGTTGTGGTAAAACCTTCCAGCCCGGTTAAGCCCCGACGCCGTTCTGCTTCCGGGGCTGGCGAGAGCTCTTGTATCGATCGCAAAACGTCGATTTTCTTATCTGCATCTGCATCTGCATCTGCATCTGCATCTGCATCTGCATCTGCGCTCACCGTTTCTACTTTCAACGCAAGATCAGTACTTGGATCGGCGCTGCGCGTTACAATGAAATATGTTGCTGTAAACCCAGCCAGAAGCACCGAAGCGCTAAGCAGCATGACGGGAAGCCCCCAATCCCGCGCCTTCAACACGTATTTGCGCAGAATTGGTTGCAATCTCTGCACCAGCGGTACAACGCCTTCAACAAACAGCTTGTGTTTGCAGATTTTTATAAATTGCGTGGCGCCTACGCCGGCCATTTTGGTTTGGCGAAGAGCCGTTTGCAGCAGCGTTTTTAGAACGGCCCTTAGCGCGCTAACACCCGCGCTCAGGCGTTTTTTTGTATGACGCAGAACGTTCCGGATCTTCTCGGTTGTGACTTTGTGTTCAAAGCCGTGTCTTTTCAAGATTGGATCAGCAGAAGGGGACGCAGCGTTCGCAGTTATCCGAGTTTCATCTACATCGAAAACTGTAGGCTTATCAGCCTGCTCTTGCCCTTCTAACTTTCCTTCAATTTGAGAAAGAATGCGGGGGAAGGCAGTGCCAAGATCATTGAGACTGACGGGAACATTTTCGGCTTCTTCGTTGATTTGTTTGGTCAGCTGGGTTGAAAGGCGGGGCTGTTTAGGATCGGGGTTTGCCGCCTTTTTTTGCGCCGTTATACGACCTTTGTTGCGCGCAATGGGAGGTTCTGGTGGGAGCGGTTTGGGCGCGATTTTTAAAAGCGCTTCTGGGCTGGGAGACGGGGAAATATCAATTTCCTGATCATACCATTCCATTTGTTGTTGCCCGCCGAGAGCGGTTCCAAAAAACGCTTCGCCGATAAAACTGTCTTTGGGCGGAATTGCAACATTGCCCAAAGGTTTAAAGCTATGGGTCTCGGCAAAATTTTCTGCCTCTTGCAGCGTTTCGATCGCGACAGCCGCCACGTAAAGATCATTTTTTGACGCGATCCAATCAAAGCGCAATTCGGAGACATGATAGGGGGTTGCCCCTTGTAAATGGTCTAGTATGACCGCCTCAATATCGTTTGATTGCGCGCCGTCGGGGCGAAGCAATTTGATAAACTTAATTTGTTCATTCGGTATCACAAGTTTTACGTTATCGGCGCGCGAATCAAGGCTTAAAGCTTTGCGCCGGATATCGGCAACATCACTTTCCAACGCTGCAGAATCCAATTTCGCCGTGCCAATAATATTCCAGCCCGGTTTTGTTCGATGCAGCAAAGTGATGCCATCGAAGGAAAGGGAAAGGGCAAAGTCTGGTTTCATTTGCTCGAGTTTATCTTTTACAGCAAGGCTCGGTTTGACCGCGACTACGCCTTTCTAGACCAGGATGGCGTGAGGGAAAAGCAAAACTATCGCGGCAGGCAGAAAATTGCGCTACAGATATTTCTGTCACGTGGTGTAAATCCCTTACTGGAAAGAAAGGAGCTATCATGTATTTTAAACAATTTATATTCAGAAACATTATTTATCTCGCTGTCTGTTTTGTCATTATACCGCAGCTGGCATTCGCAACCCAGCCTGTCAGAATGCTGACGGTCACCGGTGCGGCAGCGGTAAAGGTAAAACCTAATCAGGCAAAGTTAACCTGGACAATTGAAGCCCGCGCAGATGCACCGGCCTCAGCAATGGCCGCGCTCAGGTCAAAAACAGCTTCACTCTTGGCCGCACTTGAAGCTTTTGGCTTGCCCAAAGAGGATCTAGCAAGCTCGGTTTTATCACTGTCACCAAATTTTCAATATATTGACCGGCAACCACCTAAATTGCTGGATTATAGCGCCACCACGCGGCTGGAGGTCACAATTAACCATCTTCCTGCCTTTCCAGAAATCGTTCAAATCGGCCTCGACCTTGGGGTAACGGCATTGGGAAATCTGGTTTTTCTGACCAAGGATGAGGCCCGGTGGCAAAGCCTAGCTCGACAAAAGGCCATGAAAGACGCGCTGGTAAAGGCGCAGGATTACGCAGAGGCTGCTGAGGTGAAATTGGGCCAATTGATCAGCTTGTCTGATCGTCTCCCTGAGCGTGGTGGGCCTCCCGGTTTTTTGAGCGCGCAACGTAGCTTATCAGAGGCGGGAATTGTGCCACAAGACGTTGCGTTCAGGCAGTCGGTGATTGCTCAGTACGAGATATTGGTCAAGCCGGAATAGCCAGCTTGACCAAAAGTGCTTAAACGAATTTTGCAATCTCAAGCGCTTGATTCAGATCCGCGATCAAATCGTCACTATCTTCGATGCCGATTGAGAGGCGAACTACATTTGGCCCAGCGCCTGCGGCAATTTGCTGTTCTGGGCTTAGCTGACGGTGGGTGGTGGATGCAGAATGTATCACCAATGACCTACTGTCGCCCAAATTGGCCACATGGCTGAAAATTTCAAGACTATCCACGAATTTCAGGCACGCTTTATAGCCGCCCTTCAGCGACACTGTAAACAAGCTGCCCGCGCCTTTGGGGCAAATTTTTGCGACACGGTGGTTGTAGGGCGAACTGGGAAGCCCGGCATAGGTCACTGCTTCAACGGCCTCGTGGGTTTCAAGCCAAGCCGCAATTTTCTGGGCGTTTTCTACATGTCGCTGCATGCGCAGTGACAATGTTTCAATGCCCATTAACGTATAATGTGCGGATTGCGGGTTCAGCGTCATTCCAAGGTCGCGCAGCCCGATTGCAATGCCGTGAAACGTGAAGGCCAACGGCCCAAATGTTTCATGAAATTTAAGCCCGTGATATGCAGGTTCGGGCGCGCTGAGCGAGGGAAACTTATCCGAGGCCGACCAATCAAATTTTCCACTATCCACCACACACCCACCCGTGACCGTACCATTGCCGGTCAAGAATTTGGTCGTGGAGTTCACCACAAGTGTTGCCCCATGCTCGATTGGGCGGCATAGATATGCCGAAGCGCTGGTGTTATCGACGATCAAGGGAAGCCCTGCTTCATCAGACAGGGCGCTGATCGCCGGCAGATCGGTGATATAACCCCCAGGGTTTGCAATTGATTCACAGAATACCGCACGCGTGTCGTCATCAATTGCAGCTTTCACCGCGTCAAGATCATCAAAATCTACAAATTTTGCGCCCCAGCCAAAGCGTTTAATTGTTTGGCTGAACTGCGTGATTGAGCCGCCGTAAAGCCGCGTCGAAACAACAACATTGCGTCCGGGTTGCATCAGTGGAAACAGCGCCATAATTTGCGCGGCATGTCCGGATGAACAACAAACGGCGCCCACGCCGCCCTCTAGAGTTGCAATGCGTTCCTGCAATACGGCCACGGTTGGGTTGGTCAATCGCGAGTAAATATAGCCAACTTCTTGCAGGTTAAACAAAGCGGCTGCGTGATCGGCATCTCGAAACACAAACGCTGTGGACTGATAGATTGGTGTTTGCCGAGAGCCAGTGGCCGGATCAGGCCGGGCGCCCGCGTGTATTTGTAATGTATCAAACCCGTAGGTTGTTTCGCTTGTCATCAATCTATCTCCTAAATCAGTTCCAGTTGTGATAAGAAAGTCAGGCTGTTTAAACAATGCTATTATTCTATAATGAGCGCTTGCTCGCCCAAATTAGGAACATAATATCCTATTTTTTCGCAATTATTGGGAAAGTATTTCCTTTTCGGCGGCTTTGTCCGAGATGGAACTTGCAAGGCTTTCCGGTGAAAACAGATTTTTCTGTTCAGCGGATCCAATACCCCAAAGCTTTTAATTTATTATAGAGCGCAACCTCAGAGGTTGGCTGATGGCTGCGATCAATCATTCCGCGCAATCTGCGCCCTTGTTTTTGATAAATCATCCGTTGAAAAGCCGGGTGCTGCGACAGACGTGCGCGGATGTGGGCTTGGTTTGCAAGTTTTTCTAGTGTTGTGATGACTCGATCATCCTCTCGGGCGTAAAGAAGGGGTATCCTACGATAATGACAGCTGGTCTTTGCGTCCAGCCATCCCCGGGCAAGTGTGTGTCTTCCCCCCCCAAAGCTGTGAATAACCATGGGCAAAACCACTTGGTCCAGCCAAGGGTCTAAAGATTGTCGGGTGATCCGAGGGCGCGTGCTGTTTTTGATCTTTTGGGCAAACTCTAGGAAGCGCGCGCCGAATTTAGTTGGGCTTTCGTAAAAGAAAAAGCTGGCATTGAAGTATAAGTACCGCCGCCAATCCTGAGCGGAAAATTGTTCATCTAGCGAAGAAGTGTAGTCAACGCCACAAATGTCATAACAATCTTTCCAGATATCCGCGTAGTGATGCCCTGGCCCCAAAGGTTGCGGCCAAGTTGCTGTGCGGCGCAGCGAGGCAGTTGGGCGCGAAAAATCAAACGGCACATCGCATAGTTCATCCAATATCAGCGTGTCACTGTCAAAAAATAAAAACGGTTTATCGTTAGGGATGGCCTTCAAACATTCTATTTTGTTTCCGTAGGGATAGCTTTCGCCGAAAATCTTATTGTCAAAGGCAATGAATTCCGCACCAAGCTCTGCAATCAAATCTCGCGTGTGCTGAGAGCGGATCATCGGGTTCATGGTCCATGCTTGGTTTGGCCGTGGTTCAGCAATAAACACCCGCCCTTCGAATTTTGGGCTATTGGCCCGCAGCGAAGCTAAAAAAAGGATCACTTCAAATTCCAGCCGCCCGTTTTGTCCGATTAGCACCAGATTGAAATGTGGCAGGGCTCTACCGGGACGTCTTCTAAAGGCGGGCCATAAATTGGGTTTGCCATTTTGGAAAATAGGTGAAATCAGAGCAAGTCTTTCATTGTACAGGTAATGGCTGACAAGACCGAGTACAGAAGATTTTTGACAATTTTATGGCACTATATCTGAGACTTGGTAGTCAGATTGATCCTCTGCTTGGCTAAAGTGGATGAGGTCGGGCCCTTTTCAATGGCTTACTCTTCAATCTAGTTTCAGTTCTCTTTGTCGGGTCGGGTTTATAAATTATGGCTTGTGAAGCCTGGTATGGATGGTGGCGGCCTCAGCTTCTTCACGCCTCAAGTATAAGAGTGGGTAGAGGTGGCCATAACCGCGCATTTATTTTGATATGTCGGGGCGGTACTGTGAATTGGAAGGCAAAATTGCAGCTAGAGCCTACGTTATTTTCCAAAACTCTAATTTGTGCCTGCCTTGATCGTGCGTGTCGTTTCGGCGTTCAACCCAGAAATCTAAAGAATTGGATCTTTTGATGAGGCCTCAGTATAGCATTGTCGCGTTACAGTGTGAAATAGGCTCAATCCAATCTCGGCTAAGTTGATACTCAAATTAATTTTCCGTTCGGTTGCTTACTTTTTTCCAAAGTCGAAAATAGTATTTGGCTATATATTTATGGTGTTGATGCACCTCTTCGGAGCGTTTTTGATATTGCTTGCTTACGCGGATTACGGAACTGAGCCCAACTCAGTTGTGCAGTTTGAGATAATCCTTGGACTCACTTTTGTGCTGATTGGGTGGGTTCTGGGTCTTATCTTGATTAAACAGGGGCGCTCTGCACAAAAGTAACGGAAGCCGCAGGCTCAATTTCCAGAGATTTTGGTTCAATTTGAAATGATAGACAGTTCATGCTGCATCCAGCCTTTCGATCTTTATTCACGCAGGTGATCGAAATCGCATCAGTGAATGAAAATTTGCCTCTTAATATATCGAAAAGGCAATTTATCACCTCATCGGCGTATTGCGGTTCGCTGTTGAAAAGTATCATTTCTAGTTGCTTTTCGTGTCGGCAGCATGCGACTATCTTCGCAAAGATCTTTGTAGTTGCTTTTCGTGTCGGCAGCATGCGACCATCTTCGCAAACTTCTTTGTCACTTATTAATTTATATTGCAGCAAAAAGGACGGAAAAGTCATGTTTAAGAATTTAACAATTATACTAATGGGAAGTATTATGGTTTCTGGGTGCCTTTCTGGAGGAGCTCCAGAAAGACCAAGAGATGTAGCAGATGTGTCTTCTTCCGACACATCAACGATTATTGATCCTAAAATCGTGAAGTCTTCGGAGGAGGGGATTGAAATTAAATATGCGCAATTATCCTTCGGCTTTGATGCAGGCTGTAACCCTTACAAAACATATTCTTCTGACTTAAACGAATGTGCCAAGTTGCCAGAAAATGTGAAAGATATAGCAATAGAGCACTGTGCTGAGAGCGGTAAGAAAGCCGTATTTTTAGGCAATAAAACCAGCCTGCTACAAATGACGATTTCTGAATTCAGTTGTGAAGAAACATAGACGAAACCTTTTTATGAAAGGGCTTTTTCCACGCATCGTGGATCAGTGATATTTGAGCCGCTGGGTGCGGTTGCGGGCGTGTTCGGGCAAATCTCAAAAATGTTCAATCACGTTCGCGCGCCACGAATTGTGGGCTTATCTCTTATCAGGTGATCAGTTTTCGGTTGCGCGGATGGGTAAAGTCCGGTCCGGTTGTCTGTAATCCACGGCTCTTGATTCAATTTCATGTCTTTCAGTTTTATCGCGAAACATGAATTTCTATGGCATCGGCCTCACCAGTTGATGCCTCGATCTGAAAGCCGGCGTTGAACCCGGCCCGGATAATCGGTGACAATCGCGTCGACACCTAAATCGATCATCTGATCAATCTCGGTTGGCTCATTGGCGGTCCAGGCTGCAACGCACAGACCCAACTCTTTGGCAAGTGCTGTCGTTTTGGGGGTTATATCAGCAATATAGGGGCACCAAAGCGCGCCACCAGCAGCCTCTACCATTTTCGGGATATTATCCTCACATCCAGAAAAACCGGGGCTTATGGAATGCGCTGAATCTTCGCCCTGATGCGGCATATTTTTGGGCATTTGGGTAAGAAATGAAATTGGAATATCAGGCGCTTGTCGCGCGCATTCGGCAAGCAGATCCCAATCGAAGCTGTGCAAAAGCGTGCGCTGGGCAACCCCTGCAGCGCGGACTAGCCCGATAATGATTTCGATCAATTGCCTGCGATAATCGATATCCTGCGCAAATTCGGGATCTGATTTGATTTCAAGCATGAATTTGGCATCGACAAATGGTGGTTGGCCTGCGGCTTTTAAAAGTTGGTAAAGGCTGGGAATACGAATATTATTCAGCTGGGCCCTTTCAGGAAAGCGCTGCCCATAGGCGGTCGTGCCATCAATCCACCCGATATCAAATTTTTGGATTTCTGCCCAGCTTAGATGGGCGACTTTTGGTTCTTCATTTAGAAAACCTTTATCTGGGCCGCGGCAAATCGCGCCATGAAGATGATGATTATGGGTGATGACTGGTACCATATCCGAGGTCATCAACACATCAAATTCCAATAGTGGGGTGCCCGTTTGCATCAGAAATTCAAATCCAATCATGGAATTTTCGGGCAAAATACCGCGCGCGCCGCGATGCCCGACCACGCGAATAAGGTTTGGACCCCCGCGAAAGGCTTCAACTGCGGGATGTTGCATCAAACTGGCAACCTGCGCCCGGTCTCGGGATCGAACAGATGGATGTTGGCGGGTTCAACGGCAAAGCCGATGTGAAAGGATTTGGTTTCTAAAAGATGCACGCCGGGTAAACTGGCGGTGATTGCTATATTGTCGAACCCCGTTAATTTTCCATGCAGCAGCGTGTTCGCACCCAGAGGTTCGGACATTTGTATCGAGGCGTTCAAAGCTGCATCGGATGTTTTTACCAAATGCTCGGGACGGATCCCTAGCTTGACAGGGCCATCGCGGCCCTGAGCGGGCCCAATAGGCAGATCTCTTATTTTCACCTGGCCCCCTTCGATATGCGCATCGAAGATATTCATTGCTGGGCTGCCGATAAATTGAGCTGCAAATAGGGTTTGTGGTTTTTCATATACGTCTAAAGGCGTACCGATCTGTTCTGCGATGCCTCCATTCATCACGATCATACGGTCGGCCATGGTCATGGCTTCAACTTGATCATGGGTGACATATAGCGCGGTGATCCCCAATTTCTCTTGCAATTCCCGAATTTCAAGCCGCATTTGAACGCGCAATTTGGCATCAAGGTTTGACAGGGGTTCATCGAATAAAAACACCGAAGGTTCGCGCACGATGGCCCGCCCCATCGCCACGCGTTGACGTTGACCGCCAGATAATTGGCGCGGTTTGCGCTCTAATAAGGGCTCTAGTTGCAACAGTTTTGCTGCATCTTGAACCTTAGCGTCAATTTCGCTTTTGGGCAATTTCGCGATTTTCAAACCATAGCCCATATTTTGGCGCACGGACATATGCGGGTATAGCGCGTAATTTTGGAACACCATGGCGATGTCGCGATCCATCGGCTCTTTCTCATTCGCGCGTTCATCGCCGATAAAAATATCGCCCGATGTAATGGTCTCAAGCCCAGCAACCATACGCAGAAGCGTTGATTTTCCACAGCCTGATGGGCCGACGATCACGATAAATTCGCCATCCTTAATTTCAGCATCTATCCCATGGATAACATGCGTGGCTCCAAAGCTTTTCTTGATATTTTTTAACGTAACATTTGCCATTTCTATTTCTCACTATCGACAAGGCCGCGCACGAAAAGCTTTTGCATCGAGACAACAACGATAACAGGGGGGATCATCGCCAGAATCGATGTTGCCATGATCACGGGCCATTCAGCCACATCATCGCCGCTGGGGAACATTTGCTTTATACCCATCACGATCGTGTTCATTTCAGGGTCGGTTGTAATCAAAAGGGGCCAAAGATATTGGTTCCAGCCATAGATAAACAAGATCACAAAGAGCGCTGCGATATTTGTGCGGCTCATGGGCAGAACGATATCAATGAAAAACCGCATCGGTTGCGCGCCGTCAACGCGCGCAGCCTCGGCCAGCTCATCCGGAATGGTGAGAAAAAATTGCCTAAACAGAAAGGTTGCGGTGGCTGATGCGATAAGCGGGAAAATAAGGCCGGAATAGCTGTTCAGCATACCAAAGCCGGCCACCACTTCAAAGGTGGGTAAAATGCGCACTTCGACGGGCAGCATCAAGGTTAAGAAAATCATCCAAAAGAAAATGGTGCGGCCCGGAAACCGAAAATATACAATGGCAAAAGCACTGAGCAGAGAGATGATAATTTTGCCAACGGCAATTCCGATCGCCATAATCAAACTGTTCATCAACATGGTGGCCACGGGCACGTTTACCCCCGATAACAAGGCGGTTTTATAATTTTCCCAAAAATGGCCTCCCGGCAGGAGAGGCATGGGCGGCGAGACGATCTCTGGTTGCGTCACGGTTGATGCAACAAAGGCCAGCCAGATCGGAAAGAAAATAATTAAAACGCCGGTAATCATGAAACCATGCGTAAGCCAAAGGCCCATGCCGCGTTTTTCAACCATGCCAGAGCGCTGTTCCATCAGTAATGCACTCTTTTCTCGATATATTTAAATTGGATAACCGTGAGCAGGCCAACCACGAAGAGAAGGATCACCGATTGGGCGGCGGATGAACCAAGATCTTGGCCGACAAACCCATCGGAAAATACTTTATATACAAGAATGGTGGTGGATTGCTGCGGGCCGCCTGCCGTAATCGTATGAATGACGCCAAAGGTTTCAAAAAACGCGTAAACGATGTTTACCACTAACAAGAAAAATGCTGTAGGCGATAAAAGTGGTAATATAACTGTGAAAAACCTGCGCCAAAACCGTGCGCCGTCGATCGCTGCTGCTTCAACAACTGAGCGTGGTACGGATTGCAGCGCGGCGAAGAAGAACAGGAAGTTATAGCTGATACGCCCCCATGCCGAAGCCACTACGACCAGCCCCATGGCTTCGCCACCATTGAGCACATGGTTCCAATCATAGCCCAAATGCCCCAGATACCATGAGACAACGCCGACGCGGGTGTTAAACATGAACAACCATAAAACCCCCGCAACGGCCGGTGCAACCGCATAAGGCCAGATGAGCAGGGTACGGTACACGCCCGAGCCCTTTATCAAACGATCTGCCAGCACGGCTAAAAACAGCGCTGGGATCATCGAACAGAGCGTGACCAACAAAGAGAACACGGCTGTGGTGATAAAAGATGCGCGATAATATTTATCGCTGATAAGAAATTCGAAATTTCCAAGCCCAACAAAGCGAGCAGAGAGGCCAAACGGATCGGGTATAAACAGCGATTGCCAAATAGCCTGTCCGGCTGGGTAAAAGAAAAATATCGCCGAGATCATCACCTGCGGTGCAATCAACACCAGCGGCAGCAGCCAACCGCGAAAGGTGACGCGCTTTTCCATAGAGGGCCTCGTTTAAAAAAGGTGCGGGCCCCTATGCCGGAGCCCGCGATTTCACAATCCACTTAGCGGTTTGCTTGTTCAAAGCGGCGCAACAGAGCATCGCCGCGCTCTTTGGCGCTGTCCATTGCCTCTTGTGCTGATTTGTCACCAGACCAGATGGCTTCCAGCTCTTCATCGATGATGCCGCGGATTTGATCAAAGCTGCCCAGCCGTAACCCTTTCGAGTTTGCTGTAGGTTGCTTCGCTGTCATTTGGATCACAGCGATATCAGTGCCTGGGTTTTTATCATAAAATCCCGAGGCGCGGGTTGCATCGCCAGCTTCGGATGTGATCGGCAAATAGCCAGTGTTTTGATGCCATGCGGCTTGCACATCCGATGTAGACAAGAAGCTCAAGAATGCCCCAACGCCTTTATATTCATCTGCGCTATGGCCTTCCATCACCCAAAGTGATGCACCGCCAATAATCGTGTTTTGAGGCTCATCAGCGACGGCTTTCCAATAGGGAAGTGGGCGGACTTCAAAATCAAACTTTGCTTCCGAGCTGATGCCCGCATAGCCAGCCGAACTTTCGGTAAACAGCGCACATTCGCCGGCACGAAAATTTGCACCGCCTTCATTGCGGCGGCCTGTATAGATAAATTTTCCATCTTTCGCCCATTGGCCCATCGCTGACAGATGCGCCACTTGCGCCGGCCCGTTCAGGCTGAGCTCGGTATCAAGGCCTGCAAAACCATTGTCTTGTGTGGCAAATGGTACGTTATGATAGGCAGAGAAATTCTCAAGATGGATCCAGCTTTGCCAAGCAGTTACCAAGGGGCAATCTTCACCTCCGGCTTTAAGCTGGTCTAAAACGTCTCCCACTTGCTCCCAAGTTGACATATCGCTGTCGGGGTCAACACCCGCTGCAGACATTGCATCGCGGTTTACCCATAAAACTGGTGTGGATGAGTTGAACGGCAAAGATAGCATATCGCCTTCGGTGGTTGTGTAATAGCCTTTGACAGCGCCGATATAAGCATCGGGGTCAAAAGATGCACCACTTTCAGCCATCACTTGGTACACCGGTTTAACAGCGCCTTTTGCAGCCATCATCGTGGCTGTACCAACTTCATACACCATCAGAATATTCGGCTGTTCTTTTGCGCGGAACGCAGCAATACCAGCGTTTAACGTTTCGGAGTAGTTTCCTTTGTGGGTTTGCACGACCTCGTAGTCGCTTTGGCCGGCGTTGAAATCTTCAACTTGCGCGGCGACCAATTCACCCAAACGCCCGGTAAACGCGTGCCAGAAATGCACCTCGGTTTTGGCCATAGCTGCAATTGGTGACAGCACAGCGGTTGCGGCGACAGCGCCGATCAAATGTTTTTTCATGTTACTCTCCCGTACATCGTTTGCGATGCTTGTTACGCCGCGTGCCGTGTTGCCCGCGGACCTCGTTACTAAAGATGAGCTTATCAGCGCAAAAATATAATTCAAGATGCCGAATATATAAAAACGTATAACATTATATTATAAATATTTCGAATCAGGAAGGGAGATGGGCGATGACACAACGAAAAGCGCCGCGTATACGCCAGTTAGAGGCGTTAATGGCTGTTATTACAAATGGGTCGGTCACCGCTGCAGCGGCTGATCTTGGAATCAGTCAACCTGCGGCCAGCCGTCTGATCGCCGATCTGGCAAAAGAGTTTGATTTTCCTTTATTTGACAAGCGTGATGGTCAGTTGGTGCCCTCGCAAGAGGTGCGCCTTTTGGTGCCCGATATCAAGCGGGTCTTAGAGCTGATGCGGCAGATTTCAGATCTGAGCCAAGATATCACAAATCGAAAAGCCGGTCACATCCGTATCGCATGCTTGCCAGGGTTTGCCACGAGCCATTTGCCACAAGTTGTTGCCGAGTTTTTAAAGGGCCGTCCAGGTGTGAGCCTCACCATCGAGCCTGATCGCCCGGAGCGCATTCTAGAATGGATGATAGGGGAGCAATATGATTTTGGAATCACGGACGGATTTATCGGACATCCAGCGGTAGACCGCCATTATCTTGAGATCCGTACGGTTTGTGTGTTTCCCAAAGGCCATGCTTTAGAGGCCAAAACGCAGATTGGGCCCGCTGATCTTGAAAATGAAAATATCATCCACACAAGGCGAGACAGTGATTTCTTCTTGAAATTATCGCGCTGTTTTCAAGATGCTCAAATTCCAATGAATTCGCATATAGAGGTCCGTCAATTCACCGCAGCCTGCGAACTGGTTTGCACTGGTGTTGGGGTGTCGGTCGTCAGTGAATTGGATGCGGTTAAGTATCAAAAGCTTGGTCTTGGATTTCGCCCCTTTACGCCCAGTCTACCGCATGGGTTGTCTTTGGTGCGGCCAATTTTGAAAAAACCCTCCTTGGTCACGTTGGAGTTTATGGAACATTTTAGAGACAGCCTTATCCCCTTCAGCATAAATCAGGCGCCATGAGGGGTATCAGTGCCGGGTTACACACAAACGCATATTCATTTTTCGTATGTTTGAAATTTCAAGCTAAGATTTTAACCGCCGGTTTGCCGGCAATCGTGCAGTGTTAAATCCGCTTAACGCGCCAATCGGCAAAAATACCAGATTCTTTGCAGAAAATATCGGTCTCATGTCCGGAAAACATCCCGTCCTGTGTGACAAGCACGCTGCGCCACCCTCTGGCCGTGGCACCTAAAATATCTGTATGAAGCGTATCGCCGCACATTATAATTTCATTTGGGTTAAGCTGCGGAAGGCTGTTCTCCACCAATGTGTAAACTTCCGGAAAGGGCTTTCCGAAGAACCGTATGTCGGTGATGCCGCGATCTAACAGAAGATGCCCATAAAACCCTGGCTCCAGCGAGAAACCAGTTTCCCGCGGGGCCACCAAATCCGCATTTGCGATGAGCACAGGGCGGGCATTTGTGATCAGTGAGGCTTCGAGCAGCTGTTGTTTTTGCGCCGACCAATTGGCCGAGGATAGAAATAAAAACCCATCCACTGCCTCATATTCGCTAGCGTTCTGCCCAAGCCGGGTGTGCTGAAATTTGATATCGGTCAATGCGTCATCGGGATCGGCAATTATACCCCAGTGGTTTTGCGTCAGCGCAGATAGCGTGGCATCGCGGCTGGTGATGATTTCTGCGGCGTCTATCGTTACGCCTAGCCGATCAAACTTTTCCAATGCACGGGTGCGATCATAACTCGCGGCATTGGTGAGAATGCGTATTTCACAGCCCTGTTGGCGCAATTGGCTTAAGCGTTGATCCGCCCCTTCGATAAGGCAATCACCGACATTCAATACGCCAAAAGCATCAAAGACAAAGGCGCCAGCTTTCCCCGAGATCTCCGTGAGGTTTTCAATATCCAACATAGTTTTGTTTTGCGGGGCGGTCGGCAGTTTGTGTCGGATTTCTTGGTAACGTTGAAAGGCGGTGGCGGTTGATAGCATTTAAAAGTCACTTTTTGATCATTTCAAGCCGGAACACCCAGCAGACTCGTGCCAGCTTACCTGAAGCTGATCGAAAAAAAAGAAAAAACGCCAAATTTTTGTAGTTTTGTAGTTTAAAAATTCTCTTTTCATAATTTTTTATCAAAAATTTTTTGGAAATCTAATATTTTTGTTGTTTTGTTGTTTTTTGTGGGGCATGCTTCCCTCAAAGAAGAAGCAATGGCTTTGCGGTGCCGCGCATGGATGATATCTAGGCGCTAAAGCGTAAAAAATTAATTGCTCGATTTAGGGAGATGTAAAAACCAAACAGATCATGGGGGATAGGGCTGGGCCCGTCGGCTATGTCTATGATATTTCAACCCAAAGCGGATGTAATGTGAGCCGGTCAGGTTGGCAAGAGCGCCGCTTTTTTAGGTGTAATTGATTTGGTTTGTGAGTGAAAAAGGCGATGAAGATTATTTTTACAATGGAATATAATATGGTTAGATCTGACTCGCAAAATGCGAGGCGAAATATTCGCTTGCCCTTGCTGGTTTCTCTTTGTGAGTGGCAGAGGCAGATATGAGCGGGGGGTCTGTTAGCTTAAAAGGCGTTACCAAAAGTTGGGGTGACACAACGGCTTTAAACAATGTTTCGCTTGATGTTCCGGCAGGTCAATTTACGGCTTTGCTAGGTCCGTCTGGATGCGGGAAATCTACGGCGTTGCGAATTGTTTCTGGTTTGGATGATCCAACATCTGGGCAGGTGTTTATTGATGGCGAAGACGTCACGGATGCAGCGCCAGCGGCGCGCGACATTGCGATGGTGTTTCAATCTTATGCGTTGTTTCCACATCTAAGCGTAGCGGAAAACATTATCTTTGGGCTGCGCGTGCGCGGTCTGTCGCGCAGTGATCGTGACCAAAAGTTGAAGGCCGCGGCTGAGCTGCTGGGTTTGGGGCATTTGTTAGACCGTAGGCCAAGCCAATTGTCAGGCGGCCAACAGCAGCGTGTTGCTTTGGGGCGCGCGATTGTTGCCGATAAGTCTATTTTCTTAATGGATGAGCCATTGTCCAATCTTGATGCAAAGTTGCGCGCCGAGATGCGCGAAGAAATCCGCGATTTGCAACGCAGGCTTGGAGTGACGATGCTGTACGTGACGCATGATCAAGTTGAAGCGGTCACCATGGCGGATCAAGTTGTGTTGATGAATCAAGGTCAGGTTGAGCAGGTTGCATCACCGCGCGTGATGTATGAAACCCCGGCAACTTTATTTGCGGCAAAGTTTATCGGTACGCCGCCTATGGTGACGTTTTCGCCCAGCCTTTTGGCGGGCGCGGTTCCCTCAGAGCTTTTGCAGAAAAGCCAAAATTTAACCTTTGGCATTCGTCCAGAGGCGTTGGTGCCGGCTGAGAATGGCGTGATAGAAGGGCAGGTGGCCCAGGTTGAATATTTGGGCGCAGATGCGATGGTTGAATGTAAAGTTGGTGAAGAAAGCTTGCTCTGCCGAGCGCCGGGCCAAACCCGCTTGACCAGCGGAATGGCAATCAAATTGGCCTTTAATGTAAGCGATTTGCATGTGTTCGAAACGGCCTCGGGCCGGCGCGAGGATACGATGCGTTCAGAGATTGAGATGGCTTTGTCATCCCAAAACGCCGGCTCTGTGTCGGCACGTCAAACTCAAACCCAGAGGTAAATCATGTTTCCAAAAATGTTTAAGATAGCCAGTGTTGCATCCCTGACATCACTTGCAGCCGTTGGTTCGGCCTTCGCAGTCGATCTGGAATTTTATTTTCCGGTGGCCGTGGGCGGCGCTGCCGCAACTACGATTGAAAAGTTAACCGCAGATTATGTGGCCGCCAATCCTGGGGTCAATATCGAGGCAATTTATGCGGGCAGTTACAGCGATGCGGGCGTAAAAGCTTTGACCGCGGCGCGTGGCGGCAAACCACCTCAATTGTCGGTTCTTTTATCAACCCAAATGTTCACCCTGATCGATGAAGATGTTATTGTGCCATTCGACGATTTTGTCTCTGCAGAAGAGCAAGAAAGTTGGATAAATGGATTCTATCCTTCCTTTATGGAAAACAGTCAAACCGGTGGGAAAACCTACGGTATTCCGTTTCAGCGCTCAACGCCGGTTTTGTATTGGAATAAAGAAGCCTTTGCAGAGGCTGGTCTCAATCCGGATGCCGCGCCTGCAAATTGGGATGAAATGGTTGAGTTCGGCAAAAAGCTGACCAAAAAAGACTCTAGTGGCAACGTCACGCAATGGGGCGTTCGTATTCCATCAGCGGGCTTTCCCTATTGGTTGTTCCAGGGTCTTTCCACACCGGCAGGCGCAATCTTGGCCAATTCTGACGGCAATAAAACCAATTTCAACGATCCCAAAGTTGTTGAAGCATTAGAATATTTGGTTGATCTCTCTGCCAAGCATGGTGTGATGCAGCCAGGCTCTATCGAATGGGGTCCAACGCCAAAAGCCTTCTTCGAGGGGGAAACAGCGATGATGTGGACAACCACGGGTAACTTGGTAAATGTGCGCACGAATGCCCCGTTTGATTTCGGTGTTGCAATGCTGCCTGCGAAAGAGCGCCGCGGCGCGCCGACAGGTGGTGGTAACTTCTATTTGTTCAAAGATTCAACGGATGAGCAAAAAGACGCTGCGGTTGATTTTGTTCAGTGGATTACAAGCCCCGAGCAAGCGGCGGTTTGGTCGATTGCCACCGGTTATGTTGCGCCGCGCCCGGACGCATGGGAAACCGATGCAATGAAAGCCTATGCTGCTGATTTCCCCCCCGCATTGGTTGCGCGAGATCAGTTGGAATTTGCGGTTGCTGAGTTATCAACCTATGAGAATGGCAAAGTAACCCAAACGTTCAATGACGCGTTGGCCTCTGCAATTGCTGGTGAAAAATCCGCTCAAGAAGCGCTTGATCAAGCGCAGGCTGCAGCGGATAGAATTCTGAAACCTTATCGTTAAGTTTCACATCATTCAGGCCTGCCCAGCTTGCTGGGCAGGTTCACATTTCGAAAGCGCTTCATAAAAATGCGAAATTCTACCCGACATCAATGGATATATGCGTGGTTGCTGCTCAGCCCAGCGATGATTTTTTTGATCACATTCACCCATTATCCCGCGGTGCAAACTGTTATAAGTTCGTTTTTTTCAACGGCGCGAGGACGGCGAAAATCGGTTTTCATCGGTTGGGATAATTACACTACATTAATGGCCGACGAAGTGTTTTGGAAGGTTCTGGTGAACAATTTTTGGTACGCCGTTTGGACCATTCCGCTTTCAATTATCTTATCTTTGGCGATGGCGCTTTGGGTCAATGAAAAGCTGCGTGGACGCGGATTTTTACGTATGGCCTATTTCACACCAACGGTTCTGCCTTTGATCGCTGTTGCCAATATTTGGTTGTTTTTTTACACGCCGGGCTTTGGCTTGATTGATCAGATCCGTGGCGTGTTTGGCTACCCTGAGCAAAATTGGATGGGCTCGCCCGACACGGCGCTTTATTCAATGATTGCAGTGGCAATCTGGAAAGAGGCCGGTTTTTTCATGATCTTTTACTTGGCGGCTTTACAAACCATTCCACCCTCGTTGCGCGAGGCCGCATCGATTGAGGGGGCGGGTAAGTTCTATTATTTCCGGCGCGTCGCCTTCCCACTTTTGATGCCCACAACCCTATTCGTCTCGGTGAATGCTGTGATCAATTCCTTTCGCTTGGTGGATCATATTTTTGTGATGACCGAAGGCGGTCCAAATAATGCGTCGAGCCTCTTGTTGTTTTATATCTACGAAGTGGCATTCGATTATTGGGACACGGCTTATGCTGCAACGCTGACGGTGGTCATGCTTGCCATCTTAACGACGGTTGCAATCGGACAATTCTTTTTTCTAGATAAAAAAGTGCATTATAAATGATCGAAAATTCTTCTCTAGCGCCCCAGTCAGTTTTGAAACGCAAGCCGTTTGATTTTGACCGCTCTTTAAACACATTTGCCGCTTGGTGTTTGGCTCTTTTGTGGCTTTTGCCTTTGCTTTATGCTGTTTGGACGGCGTTCCATCCCAGTGAATATGAAACGCGGTTTAGCCTATTCGCACCTTTGACGTTGCAGAATTTTGTACAGGCTTGGAATGAGGCGCCGTTTGCACGGTATTTTTTAAACACTGTTATTCTTGTAACTGGCATCGTAGCAGCGCAGTTTTTCTTATGTACGCTCGCCGCTTATGCCTTCGCGCGCTTTACATTTCCAGGCCGAAACGTCCTGTTTACATTGGTGTTGCTGCAGCTTTTGGTAATGCCCGATATTTTGATTGTTCAGAATTATCAAACCATGCGGTCCTTCGGGTTGATTGATACGATCGCCGCGATTGGTCTGCCTTATATCGCTTCTGGCTTTGGGATCTTTCTGCTGCGCCAAACGTTCATGACGGTTCCCAAGGAATTAGATGAAGCCGCGCGGGTTGAGGGGTGCTCATTTTTAGGGGTATTATGGCGCGTTTACATACCACTCGCAAAACCAACCTATCTGGCATATGGGCTAGTTTCGGTGAGCCATCATTGGAACAATTTCGTCTGGCCGCTTATCGTGACCAACTCGGTCGAAACGCGCCCGCTCACCGTTGGTTTGTCGATCTTTGCCGTTACAGATTCAGGCATACAATGGTCCGTTATAAACGCAGCCACTTTGATGACATCGGGCCCGTTGCTTATTGCTTTTCTGCTCTTCCAGCGGCAGTTTGTGCAAAGCTTCATTCGCGCAGGAATTAAATAGGGAGAGGTCATGACGCTTTCGAAAATCGGAGCGGCCGTTACATTAGATAATATTGATGCGGTATTTAACTGGCTTTGCGAGCAAGACAGGCCGATTGAAATTCAAGACTTTACGCTACCAAATATATTGTCAGGCGATCTGTCGGGTTTGGTTTCTCGCTATCAAGAAAAGCTGCAAGCTCATAAAGGGCCACGCGGGTTGCATGGGCCGTTTTTTGGCCTAGACCTTGGCAATTTGGAGACAGCTTTTCAAAAATTGATCACGGCGCGATTACTCAGCGCGCTGGAAATTTGCGAGCATATGAACGCCCAATATATGGTTATTCATAGCCCGTTTAACGATTGGATAAAGTTGAATCAGTGGCAATATCCATTCGTGCAATCCGGCGTTATTTCTGCAATGGGTGATATTTTAAAGGTACCTTTACAACGCGCCGCTGATATCGGATGCACGTTGGTCTTGGAAAACTGTGATGACACGGATCCGGATATGAGGATGCGCGCTGTACGTGAAATTGATCATTTAAACCTGCAGCTTTCGGTTGATACTGGGCATGCGCATTTATCTCATTGCAATTATAAAGCCCCCTCGGTGGTGGATTTTATTGCGGCTGCAGAAAACCGGCTCGCGCATGTTCATTTACAAGACGTGGATGGGTATGCTGATCGTCATTGGCTTCCCGGCGAAGGTGCTATTTCTTGGCAGCCCGTTATGGATGCTTTGCAAAAGAGTGAATCTGCACCGAAATTAATCATTGAGGTTCGTAAAAACATAGGGCGTGTACCCAAAACCGCCGCTTTCCTTGAGCGTTTGATTGAAACCATGTAGGGAGCATTCATGTCAGCGAAAAAGAAGAAACGGCACAAGTTAATTGAGGACATCGTTCTTGAACGTGGAGCGCTGTCTGTCGGCGCTTTGGCTGAAGTTTTGGATGTTTCGACGCAAACGATCCGCCGCGATGTGGATAAATTATGCGAAGGGGGATTGCTGAAACGGCGGCATGGTCGCGTTGAGCTATCGCCGCGGCAGTCAAACACCCCATTTGATCAAAGGCTTTCGACCAATCTGGCGGAAAAGCGTAATATTGGCGAGGCTGCAGCAGAGCTGATCCCGGATGGGGCCACTGTTTTTATTTCGATCGGATCGACGCCGCTGAGCGTTGCACGCGCGTTACGCCGCCGCAAAGGATTGACGGTTATTACCAATAATTTAAGCGCGGCGTTGGCGTTGAGCGACGAAATGACCAATCGGATTATTTTACCCGGGGGCGAATTGCGATTGCCGGATCGCGATATTTTAGGGGAAGATGTTTTGGCGTTTTTTAGCCGCTACCGCGCCGAATTTTGTATATTTGGCGTGGCAGGTATTGCTGAGGATGGATCGCTGCTTGAGTTTCATGCCGCAGAGGTGCGCGCACGTGAGCAGATTATGGCAAACTCGCAACGGTCGATCCTTGTGATTGATCATTCGAAATTTGGCCGCTTGGCACCGGCAGCAGGTGAAAATATTGCCGATGTTGATACGGTTATCCTTGATCGTTTGCCAAATGGAAATTATGCGACTTTGCTTGAAAGCTTGCAGGATAACCTGATCCTAACAGATGCTGGTAATCCTGTTTGATAGCGGGTTATTTCTACCCTAGCCTGAAAATTAACAGGTTCTGTTAAGGTGTTTAAGATGCGCAGACGAGTGATGATGCGAGGCCTATGAGGTGCTAAAATGACCCAATTCTTACAAATCTCTGATACGCATATTGTGAAACCAGGTAGCCTTGTCTCTGGGCGCTTGGAAACTTCGGGCCCTTTAAAGCGATTGGCTTTACGCATAGCAGAGCTGCAATTTGAAGTTGGACCGCTCGATGGCATCGTTGTAACGGGCGACGTGAGCGATGATGGCACGGCAGAAAGCTATGCGCTTTTCAAATCAATTCTGAAGCCTTTGGATCTGCCAATTTTTTGTATTCCTGGAAATCATGATGCTCGCGCACCTTTTCGCGCAGCATTTGACGGAGCAGGTTATTTGCCAAAGGCCGGTAAGTTGAACTGGCAACATAGGCTTGGCGCTTTGCAAGTTATTGGTCTTGATACCTTGATCGAAGGGCAGGGGGGTGGAGAATTAGATCAAGACTCTTTGCAGTTTTTGAAGACATGTTTAGCAGATTTGAAACAGGCCCCCGCGGTTGTGATGATGCATCACCCACCTTTTAAATCTGGAATGGCGTTTATGGATTCCATCGGCCTGCAGAATGGCACTGAGCAGCTTAGCGAGATCCTAGCTGAATATCAGGGTGAAATTTTGGTGTTATGCGGACATATTCATAGAAATATATCAACCCGCTTGGCGGGCCACACTGTTATATCGGCGCCTTCGGTCTGCAGCAGTTTTCTGTTTAACACCCATCACGATGCCCCGATCGGATTTTTAAAACAAGAGGGTGGCGTATTGCTGCATCAATGGGCCGAGGGGTTTAAGTCAATCCGCATTGATCCAGTGCGTGGAGATGGCCCATTTGGGTTTTAAAAGGGGTGCTGTGGGTCCAGCTTTGCCATGTT